>Ga0187784_10001936_pt1 | contig 16519 bp, 13 predicted proteins | sample 1015_SJ02_MP15_2_FD_132964 | JGI IMG/M metagenome (GOLD analysis project Ga0187784, IMG submission 132964) | Tropical peat soil microbial communities from peatlands in Department of Meta, Colombia - 1015_SJ02_MP15_20_MG | ecosystem: Environmental > Terrestrial > Soil > Wetlands > Peat | place...
ATACCCAGCTCGGCGACGCGCTCGGCAAGCCGGTGATCGTCGAAAACCGCGCCGGCGCGGGCGGATCGCTCGGCACCTCCGTTGTGGCGCGCGCGCCGGCCGACGGCTACACGCTGCTCGGCTGTTCGAGCGCGTTCGTGGTCAATCCGAGCCTTTATGCCAACGTCACCTATGATCCGTTCAAGGATTTTGCGCCGATCATGGTGCTCGGAGCATCGCCGAACCTGTTCGTGGTTCCGGCGCAGTCCAAGATCAAGACCATGGACGACTTCATCGCCGCGGCAAAAGCCACTCCGGGCAAGCTGAACTGGACTAGTCCCGGCGCCGGCACCACCCCGCAGCTCGCCGGCGAACTATTAAAGGCGGCGGCGGGCCTCGACATCGTGCACATTCCCTATAACGGCGCCGGTCCGGCGATGACTGCAGTGATGGGCGGCCAGGTCGACATGTACGCGGGCAATCTTGGGTCGATCGGCGCTCTACTCGGCAGCACGCGGCCGCTGGCGGTGACATCGGATAAGCGCTGGCCCGACCTGCCGGATGTTCCGACGCTGGCCGAGCTCGGCATCAAGAGCCCGACCACCGATACCTTTCAGGCAATCCTGGCGCCGGCCGGCACGCCGGCGCCGATCATCGATCGGCTGGCGAAGGAACTCGCCGCGATTCTCGCCCGCCCCGACATCCAGGAAAAATACGCCAAGATCGGCTTGCCGGTGGTCGCCGAGGTACCCGACGCTTTCCGCGCCCGCATCGCCCGCGAAGTGCCGATGTACAAAGCGGTCATCGACAAAGCCGGATTGAAAATCCAATGAATCGCACCGTGTATTAATCGCAGACACGATATCGCGGCGTGATATCCTTCCCGACATTGCAGCGGGCTTGATCCTCGTGGCCTCGACGTGCCGCCGACGCTGCTCGCCATCGCCGCCGAGGTGATCGAGGAGGCGGATGACTATAGCTATTCGATCTGCCGGACGCCCGCCTTGGTAATGATATCGCGATACTTCTTGGTCTCAGCGGCGACGAACCGCTTCGCCTGATCCGGCGGAAGATAGTCCGGCTCCGCGCCTTGTTGTTGGAACCTCGCACGGACGTCGGCATCCGCGAGCGCCGCGCGCACTTCGCTGTTGAGCTTCATCACGATCGGCTGCGGCGTAGCTTGCGGCACCATCAGCGCGAACCAGCCGGAGACGATGTAGTCGGGCAGCCCGGCCTCCCTGGTGGTCGGGGTGTCCGGCGAGACATCCAGCCGATGGACGCCGGCAACGGCCAAGGCCTTGGCGCCCTTGGCAGCAAGCGCGGCGGATACGTTGGGGTACCACTGGAAGCCGAGCGGCACCTGGCCTGACATCAGATCCGGCACGTATTGACCGATGTTGCGGTAGGGCACGTGCGTGATCTTCACCCCGGTGAGCTGGCTGAAATATTCGCCGGCCAGATGCTGCGAACTGCCGACACCGACCGATCCGTAGTTGAGTTGGCCGGGGCGGGCTTTGGCATAGGCGATCAGCTCTTGCAGGCTGTCGACCGGCAACTTGCTGCTGGCCACGACCACGATCGTGAAAGCCGCAAACGGCGAGACCGTTTCGAAATCCGCTGCCGGATCGTAATCGAGGTGTTTGTACAGCGTCACGTTGCCGGCAATCGGGCCCGAGCCGCCGCCAAGCAGCGTGTAGCCGTCCGGGGCGGCCTTGGCGGCGTCGGCAGTGCCGGTATTGCCACCCGCGCCGGGCCGGTTTTCAACAATGATCGGCTGCCCCATCGACTTCGACATTCGCTCGAACATGATGCGGCTGACGACATCGCTCGCGCTGCCGCCGGCGTACGGGATGATCGCCGTGATCGGCCGTGTCGGATAGACCTGCGCAAGATTCTGAGCCTGCGCTCGACTGCCGGTCGCGCCGGCCGCCAGCGCCAAAGCCGCGCCAAGCAGCAACTCGCGCCCGAATGCCTTCACCGCGCAATCCTCCCCGACAGAAACGGGCAGATCACATTTGTTACTATCCCTTGAAATGCTTCTCCAGCCCCTGCCAGCCCTCAAAATAATCGTGCTGCAGCTCGGAGGATTCGATGGCGTAGCGGGTGAGCCGCATGGCGAAGCGGCTTTCAAACATGAAGGCCATGGTGTCTTCGATCTTGTGCGGCTTGAGCTCGGCGCGGCTCGCGCGCTCCCAGGTCTCGGCATCCGGGCCGTGCGCGGTCATGCAATTATGCAGACTGGCGCCGCCGGGGAGAAAGCCCTCGGCCTTGGCATCATAAACGCCGTGCAAGAGCCCCATGAATTCGGTCATGACATTGCGGTGATACCAGGGCGGACGGAACGTATCCTCGCCGACCAGCCAGCGCGGCGGGAAGATCACAAAATCGATATTCGCCGTGCCGGGCATGTCAGACGGCGCGGTGAGCACGCTGTAGATCGACGGGTCGGGATGATCGAAGCTCACCGTGCCAATCACCATGAAGCGCGCGAGGTCGTACTTGTAGGGCGTGAAGTTGCCATGCCAGGCGACGACGTTGAGCGGCGAATGATCCATTTCCGCCGCCCACAGGTTGCCCTGGAATTTCGCCACCATGACGCACGGCGCCTTGGTGTCTTCGTAGGCCGCGACGGGGCTGAGGAAATCGCGCACATTGGCAAGACCGTTCGAGCCGAGCGGGCCGAGTTCCGGCAGCCGCAGATTCATGCCGTAGTTCTCGCAGATGTAGCCGCGCGACGGTCCGTCGGGCAGTTCGACGCGTAGCCGCAACCCGCGCGGGATGATGACGATCTCGCCGGGCGAGGCCTCGATCACGCCGAGCTCGCTAACGAAGCGGGCGCGGCCGTGCTGCGGCACGATGAGCATTTCGCCGTCGGCGTTGTAGAAATAGCGGTCGGTCATCGAGCGGTTAGCGGCATAGATATGGACCGCCATGCCGACTTGCGTCGCCACATCGCCATTGCCGCCGAGCGTCACTATGCCGTCGACGAAGTCGGTGGGCTTTATCGGAATCGGAATTGGGCTCCAGCGCAGCTGCGTCGGCGTTGCGTCGACGTCGTTGAACGGCGCGCTGCGAATGAGGCCGTTGTCGATGCGCGCATAGGGCCGGTGCACCACCGAGGGCTGGATGCGATAGGTCCAGGTGCGGCGGTTTTCCGCACGCGCCATCGTAAACGACGTGCCCGAGATCAGTTCGGCGTAAAGGCCATGCGGCGGCCGTTGCGGCGAATTGCGCCCGACCGGCAGCGCGCCGGGGCGAGCCTCGGAGACGAAAGAATTGCCGAAGCCGGATTGGTAGCGCAGCCCGGCGCCCGCGCCGGTGTGTTGGCGCGCCGCCTTGCGGCGTTTGGTTTCTTGCGTTGATTGATTCACGGGGACCTCGCAAAGTCGGCGCCATCGAGACGCGAAATGATTGGTCTCGGCCGCAACTAATATCCGCCTTCGGCAGCTGGGCGCAAGAACGGACGCCGCTCAACCCGCCGCCACGCTCGGCGCGCCGCGTCTTAATCCGAACGCCACAATGCGCTGCAACAAATCAGGATAGCCGATGCCGACGTGACGGGCCGCCGTAGCGAATTCCTGGCTTTCGGCGATTTCGGGATTGGGATTGGCTTCAAGGAAATACGGCGTGCCGTCGGCGGCGAGGCGAAAGTCGATGCGGGCATAGCCGTCGAGTTCGAGCGTGCGGTAAATCCGTTTGGCCATGCGCTGGATGCGCGCGGCCAGCTCCGGACCGAGGTCCTTGGCCGGCCCGTGCAAAATGCCGCGGCGTTCCTGATAGTCAGGATCGTGCTTGACCTTTTCCGTGGCGATCGGCCAGTCGCCTTGCGCCATATTGCCGAATTGCAGCTCCCACACCGGCAACACCTGCAGCCGGTCGTTGCCGATGACACCGACATAGATTTCGCGGCCCTCGATATATTGCTCGGCGATAGCAGCGGTGCCGATCCGTTCGTGGATGAAGGTAACGCGCTCGACGAGCTTGTCGTCAGAGTCGACGACGGAGGCTTGCGAAATGCCGTAGGAGGCGTCCTCGTTGACGCTCTTGACGATGAGCGGCAGTGCCAGCCGCGCCGGCCGCTTGACCTTGCGCCGCATCGGGAACACCGCGAAGGCCGGCACCGGAATGCGATGGAAATGAACCAATGTCTTCGACAAATCCTTGCCGCGCGCCAGCATCAAGCCGCGCGGATTGCAGCCGGTGTAGGGCACATGCAGCAGTTCGAGATAGCTCACGACGTTCTGGTCGTAGATCGCTTCGCCGCGAAACTGCTCGAGCAGCGTGAACACCACGTCCGGCTTGAAGGCGTCGATCGCCTCGCGGATCGGCTTTAGCTCGTCATGGACGCCGAGCGGTCGCACCTCGTGACCGGCGGCGCGCAGCGTCGACACCACGTCGTACTCGGTTTTCCAAACATTGATTTCCTGCTCGCTGTACCCCTTGCTGGATTCCGGGGGTATCAGGTCCGGGTGGACGAGCACCAGGACGCGAAGCCGTTTCATAACGCGATCCACCTTCGTCGTGACGGACCAAACAATGCATGCATGGTCTTGGCGGTCAACAGCACCGTGAACTCCATGATGAGTTTGCGCTCCGAGCCGACCGCACGCAAATTGAGTTCGCGGCATCTCAGGATCATGTCGTCGAGCACGGCATCAAAGGTAAGTTGATATTCGCCGGTCCATTTGGCGACCAGTTCGCGCACTCTGGCGCGGTTGCGCCGGATGAATGACGAGGCCGCCTCGGAGCGGCGATGTTTCGGATCGGCCGAGAACAAGCGCCGCAGATCGCGGTCGTAGGTCTTCGGCGTGTCGACGACGTAGAGCGCGCGCTTTTTCCTGTAGTATTCGCCGAGCGTCTGGGCGAGCTTGCCGAGCGGATCGACCCGCTCCCGATGGGTCAGCGTCGGCCGTTTGCCGGCGATTTCGGCCATCAGCTCGTCGACATATTCAAGCTTCTTGAGCGCCGGCCACCCGGCATAGCGCGTGCGCCAATGCGAGCGCGGGCGTAGCCACACCGCGAAGGTCTCAGCAAAATCCTCGTCCGGATGGCTTTGCGCGTACCACAGCCGCAGATGTTGGACATGATTCCGGCTCGCCGGATTGGGCCGGTAATAACGCGGATAGCGTCGCGACGACGGACCGAACAGCTGCTGCCAGCGGCGGCGGCGATAAAGCTGATAGGCGTGGGTCACGACGTGACCGGCTTCATGGCGCAGAATGCTCATGCATTCCGAGGCGGTGCCGCCCTCGACGTCGAGGATCATCTTCTTTTCCAGCCGCATCAGCCGTGGGTGCGCCAGATAGAACGGAACAGCGATGCCCGGCGTGTTCTCAGGCGAAAACCACTCGCTCGAAATCCAGGCATGCGGCCGCACCCGGATGTTGCGTTCGGCGAGCTCGTCATAGAGATTGTGCAGGCACTTCTCAAGCCAGGTGCCCCCGACCGTCACCTTGAGATCCTTGAGCCGGACTTTAAGCAACTCATCGTCGGACAGCGAAGCCCAAGGAAATTTCTTACGCGGCAATTTTTTGCGCGGCATGGTGCTCGAAACCCGGAACAAATCACCGCGCCGATGGTGTCACGGCAGGCGGCTGGCGACAACCGGCAACCGCCGGGTGCAGCGGGCAATCGCCGCCTCCGCAGCAGAGGCATTGTTGCGCTACAACTCGATTCCGCTGGTTTCCCGTGCACACCGCAGCGCGAACAGCGCAATGGCGCCAACCACTACAAAGTATACGTCGATCGACCAAAACGAGCCGTGCGACCATGCCATCGCCGACGTCGCCAGTATTGGCGCCAAGCCGCCGCCCAGCAAGGTGCCGATTTGCTTGGCAAGCGAGCCGCCGGTGAATCGCACCCTGGTGTCGAACAATTCCGGAATGAGGCTTCCTTCAGGTCCGAACATCATGGGATGAATGAGACCGGCGCCGACGACGATAGCGAGCGCCACGTATAATGAATCATGCGTGCCGACGATGGCAAAGAACACGCTGATGTAAGCCATCGCCAGCACGATGCCGGTGCCCCAGAGCGGCCGCCGCCCCAGTTTGTCCGAGAGTTGGCCGAACGCCGGCATAGTGAAGAGCGCGACCACGTTGGCGATCAGATAGGCGCCGGTGAGGATCGTCGTGCTCATGCCGAGGTTGCGGGCGCCATAGGCCATGGTGAACAGCGTCACAAGATAGAAGAAGGCCGACGAACCCGCCGCGATTGCAGTTCCAATCGCCCAGGGCTTCTTGTAGCTGCGGAAGACTTCGGTGATCGGCGTCTTGCTGACGTTCGCTTCGGATTTGGTGCGCAGGAACGCGAGCGTCTCGGCCACCGTCAGCAGGAGGCCGCCGGCAATTACCACCAGCACGGCGCTGAACAGGAATGGAAGGCGCCAAGCCCAGGCGGCGAAATCAGCGCCGAGGTAATAGCTCAACGGCGTAACGATCGCCGCGGAGATGATGATGCCGATTGGCCCGGACGCTTGCGGCCATGCGCCATAGAAACCGCGCTTCTCCTTCGGCGCCCACTCGATGGCGAGCAAGGCAGCGCCGATATTTTCGCCGCCGAGTGCGAACCCCTGCACAAAGCGCAAGACGACCAGGATAATCGGGGCAATGACGCCGATGCTGGCATAGCCCGGCAGGCAGCCGATCAGCGTTGAACTTACACCCATGATGACGACGGCTTGGAATACCGGCCATTTGCGGCCGAGCCGGTCGCCGAAATGTCCGAAAAACATCCCGCCCAGCGGCCGCGCCAGAAAGCCGGTGGCGAAGGTGCCCCAGACCAGGAGGCTACCCACCAATGGATCGAACTTTGGAAAGAATACGCTGTCGAAGGCGAGCGGGGCGACCACGCCATAAGCGAAGAAATCGTACCACTCCAGCGCGCTGGCCACCGTGGCGGCGGCTATGACCCGCTTATACTGCATCGGCGCGGCAGATGGCGCCGTCAACGGCACGGTCTGTTCGGGCCCTTTTGTGACGTCAAGCATAGTTCATCTCCTGGGCATCGCGCGCCAGCTGTTGAAGATAGGCCACGTGCTGGTCGACGCTGGCCTGGATATGCGTCACCTGTTCGGCAGAGAGATGCTTGTACTTGCCGATCAAATGCAGGTACGCCTCGATCGGCACGGGTTTTTCCACCGGACGCGTGATACGCAAGCCCGTTGCAGCTGTGTATTCCCACAACACGACGAAATTCGTCCGCACCTGCAGCTGGCAGACTTCCGTAGTATTCTCGGCCGGAATGCGCCAGCCGGTTGGGCATGGCGTGTAAACGTGGAGATAGGCCATACCGGTTTTTGCCACTTGCACGGCCTTGTCCAGCTTCTCGTAGTAATCCTCCATGAAGCCGGTTGACGCCGTGGCGACATACGAGCAGTTATGCATCGTCATAATGAGCGGCAGATTTTTCGCCTCCGCCTGATTGCCGCGCAAGCGCGCGCCGACCGGCGTGGTCGAGGTCCACGAACCGTACGGCGTCACGCCCGAGGCCTGCATGCCGGTATTCATGTAGCCTTCGTTGTCGACGCAAATGTACAGCATCGGATCGTTGCGTCCGGCCGCAGCGGATAGCGCGGCGAAACCCGCATCGGCCGTGCCGCCGTCGCCGGCGAGCGCCAACATCAAGACGTCGCGCCCGACGCGGTTGTACTGCCGCTTGATCCCCGCGAGCATCGACGCGGTATTGGTCAGCAACGGATGGAATATTGGCACTTTGCAACCGGTAACACCGTTGTAGCCGACGGTGCCCATGCCGGGGATACAGCCGGGCGGCGCGGCAACGACCGTCTCCGGCCCAACCTTGCGTAACGTGTGGCGAATAAGCAGTTCGCTGTTGCAGCCCTGGCAGCCGCCGAGACCGCGCACGAATAGGTCTTCCTTGTCGCCGTACTCGTTGAAGATCTTCGCTGCGGTCCGGTATTCTAACGCCTCATGCGGGCAGACCGTCACGCAAGCCGGCGCTCCAGCGCAGGTGTCACATTTGGCAACCCGGCCGATCGATGCGTTGTAGGTAATGCCGGCATAGGCACAGCCGACGGTGCACAATAGGCAGTCGACGCACTTTTCGCCGTCCCAATCGATCACGCCGTCGTCTTCGTCCTTCACCAATGCGCCCGCTGGACACTCGGTGACGCATTTTGGGTCGGCACATTGGCGGCACAGCGCCAGCTCATAGGCGCTGCGGCCCGGATCGGGCAGGATATTGATTCGCGAATAGACAAGGTCATCGGTGCCCGACTTGGCCCGAGCGCAGGCCAGCATGCAATCGCCACAGCCGTCGCACCGATCGGCGTGGAATTCGATTGTATTAAAGCCGATGCCCATCACCGCCTCCTAGCGCCAAAGCCGGGACATGAGCCGCCGTCCCGTCTCCTGCGGATGCGCGAGAAACTCCGATTTGACCGGGCTCAGGTCGATGCGGCGCAGGATGAGCTGCCACATGATGCCGGGATCAACAAAGTCATCGATGCTGGAAATGCCGGCGAGCTTGCCCTCCTGCATGACGATGCGTCGATACACGCCGCGGCTGTCATCGGCTTGTTCGTCGATCTCGAGCCCTGCGTCCGCAGACAACTGTCCACCCATGCCAACTGAGATCGCGTGATGAGCGAAATAGTGGTAGGTATTAAGGGGGATGGCGCCGGGAAACGCCTTGACCGCGGAATCGCTCGCCATGTCTGCGCCGGCGATGCGGCCCTGCTCCACGGCACCCGGCAAGATACCGTTGACCACGTGGCCGCCCCAAAAGCCTCGCGTTTCGGCAACGTCGCCCGCCGCCCAGATGTCAGGGACGTTGGTGCGCATATGGTCGTCGACCAGGATGCCGTCTGAGGTCTCGACACCGGAGCCCGCGAGATAAGCCATTGCCGGCGTGACCCCGGTACCCACCATCAACAGGTCTGCCGTGATCGTTTCGCCGTCGTGCAGCGTAACGGCATAGCGGTCGCCGTGGCGTTCGACGCCGGCCGCCGTGCGCCCCATCAGGGTGCGTACGCCGTTGCGTTCAAAGGCATGCTGAATCATTCCACTGGCGCGGGGACCGAAGTACTCGCGTAGCGGTCGGCTGCGCACGATCACCGAGACGGCGATCCCGGCCGCCGCCATGGCCTCGGTAACATGCATGCCGCATAATCCAGCGCCGAGAATTATCGCGGACTTCGCCTGCGCTATGGCGTCGCGCAACCGGATCGCGTCGTCCATCGTGTGCAGCAGATGGGGCTTCGCGTCGTTGAGGCCGGGTACTGCCGGAATGATCGGCGTCCCGCCGGTTGCCAGCAATAATTTGTCATAGGTCCAGGTCACGCCGGAGGCCGTGGCAACCGTTTTCTGCGCCGGCGCGACGCGAACCACTTCGGTGTCGCGTTGCAGACCTACGTCGTTTTGCACGAAGTAAGCGGGGTCGCGGAGCAATACGCCCTCTGGGCGCAAGCGCCCCGAGACGATGTAGGGCAAGACGGTCGGCGAATAGGGCAACCGAGAATCACGGGTCAGCAATGTGATGGCACCGTCCATATCCTCCAGCCGGATCGCGGTCGCCGCCTCCAATGCCGCGTGGCTGCTGCCGATAATCAAATATTTGCTGTGTGGCATGGGCGGCCTCAATCGCTTTCATTGAGCCAGATCGGCCCGTCGCGCCGGTCACCGACCAACGCCTGCGCCGTCATTGCAATGGCACGGGCAAAATGATCTTCCGTGATGTCGGCACCCGAGAGGCCGCCGATAAAGCTGATCGCGGGGATACCGCGGCCGGTGCGGTAGATTGCGCCAAGAGTCTCCTGAAACACCGGCCCGCAATTCCAGCCGAAGGCGACCGCGCGATCGACAACACCGACAGCATCGACCTTCGACAGCGCCGTGACCATGGCCGCAAGCGGGAATGGCCGGAATGTTTTCACCTTAATCAAGCCGACGCGCTCGCCTTTCTCGCGTGCGGCATCGATGGCATTCTTTGCCGCTCCGGTCATGCTGCCGATCGTCACCAGCGCGTATTTGGCGTCGTCGAGCTTGTATTCTTCCACGAGTCCGGCGTGTCGGCGTCCAAAGCGATCAGCCCATTCGGCATGCACCTCTTCGATGACGCGCAGTGCGTTCTGCATGCCGCGACAATGGCCCTTACGGTAACGCACGAAGGTGCGTGGCCCGATACCGCGGGCACCACCGGTCAAAGGATCCACGCCCATCGGCCGGTCGGGGTCGAGCGCCACATGCCAGTTGACGTCTGGCGACGGCAGAAATGCATCCACCGACGCCTGGTCGGGGACTTCGACGCGCGTCACGCCGAAGCCGAGATAGTTGCCGTCGGAACACACGGTGACCGGCAATACGACGTCGCGGTGCTCGGCAATTTTGTATGCCATGATAACGGTGTCGAGCACTTCCTGAACGGTCTCGCAGTACATCTGGATCCAGCCGGCGTCGCGCGTGATCATGGCGTCCTGCTGGCCGCCCCACACGGTCTGCGGGCTGAGGACATCGCGTGTGACCAGCACACAAACCATGGGCAGTCGCAGGCCCGGCGTGCGGATAAAAGGCTCGAACATGAAGGCGAGGCCTGGTCCACAGGTTGCGGTAAAGGTACGCCCGCCGGCAAGCGCCGCGCCTTGCAGGGCCGACATCACCGAATGCTCGCCCTCCATCTGCATCAAGTCGGTCTGCAGCGTGCCACTGGCGACCATTTGCGAGAGGTGCTCGACCAGTGAGGATTGCGGCGTGATCGGATAGACGGCGATGATGTCAGGCCTCGACAGCGCAACGCCGATCGCCGCAGCCTCGTTGCCTTCGCAGACGACGACGCGCGGAAAGTTCGTGACCTCGCTCATCAGGCTGCCTCCTCGATCATGGTGATGGCGCCGTGGGGGCACTCAAACGCGCAGACGCCGCAGCCTTTGCATACCGCGAGATCGAAATCGAACCAGCGCGGCTTCTCAACGACGCACTGGGCCGGACAATACAGCCAGCACACCGCGCACTTGACGCACTTCTCGCGATCCACCACCGGGCGCATGCTGCGCCAATCGCCCGGCAGCATCGGATCCAACACCGTCGCAATGGAACTCAAATCGTCGGGGATCGCCGAGGCATTGAACATGTCATGCGATTGCCGGCGCATGTGATACCTCACTGATCAGCTCGTGGATTTTCGTCTCGGCGTAGCCGCGCGCCAAAGCGAGGCGGTTTTGCTCCAACCCGGCATCGCGGAATTCGGTTGACAGCAACGCGTGCTGCAGGGACTCCAGCGACACCATTGCGGTGGTGCGCGCGAAGGCGCCGAGCATGATCGTATTGGTAATCGGCCTCCTGAAAATTTCGAGCGCGATGCCGACGGCGTCGCACAGCCCGACGCGTGCAAGCGTGTCGGGGAGCTTGAGCTCGCCGAGGCGAGCCTTGGTTGCCTGCACCAGCGTTCCGCCAGGCTGTATGCCGGCGAAGATATTGACGGCGCGCGACACGGTTGGGTCGATGCAGATCACGCAATCGGGATGGTAGATATTGGTCATAGCCCGCAGCGGCTTGCTATCGCACCGCAAATAGGCCGCTACCGGAGCGCCGCGGCGCTCGAAACCAAAAGCCGGAATGGCAACGACGAAGTTGCCTTCCTCGACCAGCGCTTCGGCCAGCATACTGGTGGCGAGAACCGCCCCTTGACCGCCACGCCCATGCAGCGAAATTTCATGCACGACGATAGCTCCGGGCTGGCCGCAATCCCCAAATTAGAAGCTACGCCCCCGTCAGGCACCGCGCTTTGATCTAGATCAGTCGCTTGGCGACCGATCCGTCGGACGGTTCGCCATGGGGCGGCCATGGGGTGGCCATGGGGTGGCCAGCACGACGGGGCGACTTTGCAGACTTTCTCGACCAATAGGCGCCGATCCGACGCCGTTGCCGGAAGCTTGCGGGGCGGGCGAAAATGTCGATAGGTATTCGGCCGAAATGACATGTAATGGACTTCGCCCGGATAACGCCGCCCGGGCAATCCGGCGTCTTCAAACCGTCATAAACGGGAAAGGCACGGCCTCATGGCGGCGCGATGGTGGCCGAATGGCCGGGCACAGTCGGAGAACACATCGCGCTGAATTTCGCCAATGGCGTCCAGCGGCGCAGATCAGGTTTGCTCCGGCCTGATATCGGCGGCCCGGATCACCTTGGTCCATTTCGCGACGTCATCGGCAATAAGTCTGCCAAAATCGGCGGGCGACCCCGCAAGCACCACGGCGCTCAGATTGGCAACTCGCGCCCTGATTTGCGGGTCCGCAAGAGCGGCGTTAATTTCTTTGTTGAGCGCCGCGATGATATCCGCCGGCGTCGTGGCAGGTGCGCCTACGCCGATCCAAGAACTCGCCTCGTAGCCGGACAGGGTTTCGCGCAATGCGGGGACGTCCGGCAAGGCGTCCAAGCGGGTTGCGGTGGTTACCGCCAGCGGCCGCAGCTTGCCGGCCCGGATGTATTCGATCGATGAAGGCAAGTTGTCGAAAGCCGCCTGAACTTGCCCGCCGAGCAGATCGACGAGCATGGGCGACGAGCCGCGATAAGGGACGTGGACCATCTTGATGCCGGCCATCATCTTGAACAGCTCGCCGGCGAGGTGACTGCCGGTGCCGGTGCCGAACGACGCCAAATTAATCTGGCCCGGACTGGCTTTCGCGGCGGCGACGAGTTCGGCAACAGTTGTAACCTGGACCGAGGGATGCACCTCCAAGACAAGTGGAAACTGCACAACGCTCGCCACCGGCGCTATGTCGTGGATGAAATCATAATTGTGCTTGTCGTAAAGCGCGACATTGATTGCGTTCGTCGACGAAGCCATGAGCAGGGTATAGCCGTCGGCCGGCGCATGCACGACCGCCTCTGCGGCAAGTTGGGTTGAGGCGCCCGGCCTGTTCTCGATGACGAATGGCTGATTAAGGCGCTCGGCCAGCCATTCGCCAAGAATGCGCGCGCCAAGATCGGTAACCCCGCCGGGCGGAAAGCCGACGATGATGTGCACCGGCCGTGCCGGATACCCGAACGCCGACGCGCGTTGCGGCAGCGCGGAGGCGGCGACGGCGGCGCCGGCGACTTGCAGAAATCGTCGGCGCGGAAGTTTCATGACTTCCTGCTCTCGCGCCAGCCGCGCAACCCGATGTTTCATGGTTAATTCGATCATCACCGGAAACCCTGGGGTCTGTTCGCTCCGGGCCGGTGTAGCGGCGCACCGGTTACAATCAAGTTCACGACACCAACATGGTCAACGCGATTGCAGTTTCGTCGCGGCGGAAATCGCTGCGAGGCCGCGTTGCAGCACTGCGCCTGCTTGCCATTGCATGTTTGATCATCTTGGGAAGCATAGCGATACCGTCGCTCAGATTAGAATTCTTGTATTTCTAAAATCCTCTAAGAAACTTGCGTCTTGCATGAAAGATCGCCTAATCAATCGCTATGGATGCTTCTCCTGCGGCCCATCTCAGCCCTTCATCGCAACACTGGCGGCGCTTTGCGGTCGTGGCCGGTCCCGGCATCGTCGTGATGCTGGCGGACACCGATGCCGGGAGCATCATCACCGCCGCCCAGAGCGGAGCCGAATGGGGCTACCGCCTGCTGCTGCTGCAAATCGTTCTAATTCCAGTCCTCTACATCGTCCAGGAACTCACCGTCCGCCTCGGCATGGTGAGCGGCAAAGGCCATGCCGAACTCATCAAGGAGCACTTTGGTCGAGGCTGGGCGTGGTTGTCGGTCGCCACCTTGGTGCTGGCCTGTATCGGCGCGTTGCTGAGCGAGTTGAGCGGCCTCGCCGGTGTCGGCCTGCTGTTCGGCGTGCCGGCGCCGATCACCATGATATTGATCGTGACCGCTCTGACGTTCATGGCCTACAAAGGTTCCTACCTGTCGGTCGAGCGTATTGCGATTGCGGTCGGCGCCTTCGAGTTGGTTTTCGTGGCGGTTGCCTTCAAGGCCAAGCCTGATCTCGCTGCTCTTGCCGTCGGATCGGTCGATATCCCGTGGCACGAGCCGGGCTACCTTTACCTCGTCGCCGCCAATATCGGCGCGGTGATCATGCCGTGGATGGTTTTCTACCAGCAATCCGCCGTGGTGGAGAAAAAGCTGACGCTGGCCGATTTGCCGGCGGCGCGTCTGGACACTGCGATCGGCGCCACGGCGACGCAGATCATCATGGCTGCGGTGCTGGTCGTTACCGCGGCGACACTCGACGGCTCCGCTCAAGCAGGTTCGTTGAATACGGTGCAACAAATTGCCGAAGCGATCACGCCGTACCTTGGCAATACCGCCGGCAAGCTGCTGTTTGCTCTCGGTCTGTCGGGTGCGGCCGTGGTGGCGACCATCGTCGTGACGCTGACGGCCGCCAGGACGCTCAGTGAAGTTCTCGGCGCCAAGCATTATCTGGAGCACGAGCCGCACGAAGCGCCCTGGTTCTACGGCATCTATACGGCAACGCTCGTCGTCGGCGCGCTGCTGATCGTCTCCGGCATCAACCTGGTAAGCCTCAGCGTCGGCGTCCAGGTGATGAACGCGCTGCTGCTGCCGATTGTGCTTGCATTCTTGTATTTGCTCGCCCGCCGACTGCCTTCGGCCCACCGGCTTCGCGGAATCTATGCCGTGCTCGTTGCCGCCGTGATTGTGGCGACCGTCGTTTTTGGCGTGTACTCCGGATTGTCGGGATTGTGGGGCTGACGCGATGCGCCAGAGCGGGATCGAGGCTGCGCAGACCGACCGGTGTATGAATTATCGATCGGTCTTGGACCAATTGTCTCCCAGTATCGCGCCGGAAATTCCAGCCGCGCCTGCCGCACTGTGAGATCATTGCCTCCCGCCATTCGTCATTCGTGAATTTAAACAATATCATGCAAGCAGGCATCGGAGATACGGTGCGTCGCAAGGAGGATTTGCGCCTGCCCGCCGGCCGCCCACGCCCCTGCCGAACGAGAAAATTGCACCACATCGCTGCATGCCCACGAATCACAGCCGTCCCGCAAACGCATCCGCGATGAACTGGTGCGTGATGCCGTAGGTCTGCCGCGTCGCCGGCTCGTCCCAGGCGGCGATGCCGGGCACGTCGGCGCCCTGGTCGGTATAGGCGTGCAGGACACCGGAGAACACGAGCATCTGCCACTTGGCTCCGGCCGCATCCATTTCGCTTTCAAACGCGTCGCGGTCGACCTTCGGCGTGACCGGGTCGGGAGCGCCGTGGGTGACGAGAAGGTGCGCTTTCACCGCGCCTTTCTGCGCCGCCAGCGCAGTCTTGAGATCGCCGTGGATCGACACCGCGGCGGCGATGTCGGCGCCGTCGCGCGCCAGCTCCAAAATATTGCCGCCGCCGAAGCAGAAGCCGACGGCCGCGCGCCGGCCGTCGATCAGATTGCGCCGCGAGCCCTCGGCAATCATGGCGTCGTAAGCGGAGCGGATGCGGGAGCGCTGCTCGATCGCGTTCGCCCGTAGCGGATTGGCCAGCGCCGCGGCCGCGGGAAAATCGGCCGGCCGCGTGCCCTGCCCGTACATGTCGGCAACGAAGACGACATAGCGGTCGTCGGCGACCAGCCGCGCGCGCTCGATCGCCGCGTCGGTCAGTCCCATCCAGTTCGGCGCCATCAGCACCGCGGGACGCTGGCCGGAAACCTTGTCGTCATAGACCAGCGCACCCTCGGCGGTGAGCGCGCCCATCCCGGTATTCATGGTGTATTTGATCTTTTCGACCTTCATGCGCTTTCCCTTTATGACGGCTCGGGCAATTGTATCCCGGATGCGGTGCAACGTGAAACGGTGCACCGCTTCCGGGACCGCGACGATCCCGGTTCTGCAGCGCTTCCCCCTCCCTTCCGTCCCCCGCGAGCGGGGGAGGGTAGGGAGGGGGCGCTGCGCCTGGGAAACGAATCGAGAAAAACATGGCAAACGGAAAAATAGACGATCCCGCCTTCCTGTACTTTCCAACCAACTACCGCTGGTCGATGGGGCTTCTGATCTGTTTGTCGGGGGCACCCTGGACCGGCGTCGAAATCGACGAGGTCAATCGCGTCGGCCGCGCGCTCGCCGCAAAAGTCGGCGACGACACGGCGTGGTTCGAGGAATGGACGCGCATGGGCGACAAGATCGAGGCGCGCGGCCGCGACGCGCTCGCCGCCGGCCACAAGCTCACGGCGGCCTCATGTTTTATGCGCGCGGCCCGCTACTACCAGACCGGCGAACGGTTCATCCAGCCGCGCTCGTGGCGCAGCATGGATGTCTATGCCAAGGCGGTGGACATCTTTAAACACGCCGCCGCCATCATCCGCCGCCCGCGCATCGAGCCGGTCGAAATCCCCTATGAAAATACCAGCCTGCCGGCACTGCTCGTGCACCCAGACCTGGACGCGGCGGGGCCGCGGCCGGCGCCGGCGATGGTGTTTTTCGACGGCTTCGACGTTACCAAGGAGCTGCAATACGGCTACGGCATTCCCGACCTCGCCGCGCGCGGCATCGGCTGTCTCATCGTCGACGGACCGGGCAATGGCGAGAGCGTGCGCTTCCGCAATCTGCCGCTGATCGCCGAGACCGAGCGCTACGCCACGCCG
>Ga0187784_10001937_pt1 | contig 16517 bp, 16 predicted proteins | sample 1015_SJ02_MP15_2_FD_132964 | JGI IMG/M metagenome (GOLD analysis project Ga0187784, IMG submission 132964) | Tropical peat soil microbial communities from peatlands in Department of Meta, Colombia - 1015_SJ02_MP15_20_MG | ecosystem: Environmental > Terrestrial > Soil > Wetlands > Peat | place...
TCGTCCGCTGGCAATCTGAATCCTCGGAATACTGGCTGAAAAGGAGAGAAGCAGCTAGGGTGTGGACCCTAGCTGCCTCCCGGGGTGTGTCCTCGAAGTGGTTGTTACTTACTTAGATGCGTGCCGTCGAAAAAGGTTTCCCAAAAATGAAGAAATCGGCGGTAGCCCTGAAGAGATTCTAAGCTTCAATAAAACAAATATTTACGCCAGCGCTCGTCGCGATGGCCGATAAGCCGCATGAGTTGCCGCGAGGTGTGCAGAGTAAAGGGACGCGGGCGTCGCGCCAACTTCAATCCCGCTTCCTCCTGGGTACGGTCGCCCTTGGTGTTGTTGCAACGGTAGCAGCAGGCGACCAGATTTTCCCAGGTGGAGCGGCCGCCGCGCGAACGCGGCATCACGTGATCCAGGGTCAACTCCGAGCTGGGGAAAACCTTGCCGCAGAACTGGCAGGTATTGCGGTCGCGCAAAAGAATACTCTTCCGCGAAAGCGCGCGGCTCTGCTGCGGAATGTGGCGGTAGGCCAACAAGCGAATGACCGACGGAACCTTGTGCGAGTGCGCGGCCGAATGCACCTCTGCGCTGTGCAGCTCCTCCGCCTGCGCCACGCCCTTCAGCAGCAGCACCATGGCTCGCCGCACCGCGGTCACGTTAATGGGTTCATACGTGGCATTAAGAACGAGGACAGGCTCTTGCATCAGGGAAGCACGGTGGGGCGAGAGAGGAGAAACGTGCCGGCCAATCAAGTTCCCCGAAGCGCCGGGCACAGGCATTCCACCCGCTTCGGGGACATATCGCCCCCGGTAATCCATGGCGTCTGGTCGTCTAGCGCTCATCGCGCGCGTCCTTCACCTTACCGTGAAAACGCGAGAAGCCCGCGGACTGACCCGCCCGGGCTATCGTCAAGCCCAGGACCGACTTAGCACCCGCCTCGCGTAACGCGCGCGAACACGCGTCAAGCGTCGCTCCTGTCGTCATTACATCATCTAGCAGCAGAATTCGTAAATTGTCAACCCGACCACCGGCTCGCATGGCAAAAGCGCCACGTACGGCCTCCCAGCGTTCATCGTGGCGAAGGAGATGCCTCTCAGGTCTGGGGCGGGACCGCATGAGCAACACGGGGCGATAGGGCAAGTGAAGGCGTCGTGCCAAGGGCCGGCCAAACACGTCCACTTGATTGAACCCCCGCTCTCGTGCGCGTTGGCGATGCAAGGGAACCGGCACGACCACATCCGCCTGCATGCGCTCTGGCTCTTTTTGAACAGCCTCAGTGAGTCGCTCGGCAAACCAAGCTCCAAGGGGCTCGATCCGCTCATATTTGAGCAGCAGAATCGCGCGAACCAAGGGCCCTTCGTTGAGCCCGTAGCTACGCGCCAGTTGGAAAGCGAAACGCCGCTGCTGACAGTCGCGGCAATACGAAATAGCTTGGGGAAATTCCGGATCGAACGTCACCGGCAGTCCGCAAATGTCGCAGCTTCCCGGCAAACTGGTTGGGAACGAGGACAGGCAGGGCTGGCAAATGGGAAGGCGCGTCGCGTCAGCCAGTAACCGATCGCACAGCCATCAACCAGCGGGGAAGATTATGCTAGTCAAGGCCCCAGAGGTGCTTTTCAGCCACCGGAGCACCGAATTCGTGCGGGCAGAAATGAACATTGCGGCCCCGGTCGAAGGATTGATTCAGTGTAATATAACTAGTTGGTCACTACAAGGCTAGAGGAGGCCTTGCTCCATTTTTTCCTGACAACTGATGCAGTGCTTTGCCCAAGGGACCGCTTCGAGGCGCTTCTGCTGCATTTCCTCGTGGCAGATGGCGCACTCACCATATTCGTTATTGCGAATCCTCTTCAGGGCCTCGTCAATCATGTTCAGCACGCTTCGGTCGGTGCTGGTCTGGCCGAAAAGGAACTCCTTGGTGTAAGAGTTGGCTGCTTTATCGGCCAGGTCCACTGTGGGATCATCATCGGCTTGGCGGCCTTCTTCTTCTGTCCGGGTAATGGTTTTCACGAGTTCGTCCCGGCGCGTCAACAACCTCTTCTTGTAGTAGTCCAGACGCTTCTTGTCCATGTGTATCCTCCCCCAGATGGCTCCAGGGGGCCACCTAAAAACCCCGTAGTGTAGCCCGGATCTCGAAAGCTGTCAAGGTAACCAGGGGGTTAGTACTGGCTTAAATCTGTGTTGCTGCCTCCAAAAGCTCCGTTACGCTCCAAACGTGGTCAGTTAGGCCACTTTCCATCCCGGGCGTTACCCGCAAGGTTTGATGCACGCGGCAAAAATTGTACCAGCACATCAGGAGTGATACAGCCGCTTTCAGATGGTCGAGCGATTTGCTGAACGCATTGGTCAACCTTGTGAAGCGACGGAGGTGCATACGAACCGAGAGGTTCATTCGTTCGATGTGACTGGTAGACACTTTTGATGCCTTTGGATTTCCGCTGACATAAACTGGGACCGCATCAATGACAACTGTAGGCGCATACCATTCCGGTCCATTGGTCTGCATTTTGGCGTAGAACTTCACTAACTGAGCAAAATCAATTCCCGCTCCAAAGAAAGTTTCTACCGCTTCGCGGTAAGGCTTGAATCCATCCGTGGTCAACTGCGTCCGGCAAACGATACGCTTGCTCAGGCCGCGAACAAATTCAAAAGCGCTCGCCGTGTTCCGCTTCCCAACGTGGTAGTTCAGAATCAATTTCGATTCACTGTCGAGTGCCAACCAAGTGTACGTGTCTCCCCATTCTTGCGGAGAGTCCAGTGTCAATCGCGCTTGTTTGGTGTGCACGAAGCAGAACAGCTCATCGGCCTGAACGAATCGCGGAGTGAGGTTCTGGACGTATCTGTCAAATATCTTTCGGCAATTCTCCCCCACGGTCAGTAGCAAGCTTAGGACCGTGTTGCGATTCACTCCGCTCAGGCGAGCGGTGGTACGGACACTCATGCCTTCCATGAGAAGAGAAATTACTTGGGTGGCTTTTTCAATTTGCAGATAGTGTGTTCCGAGAGGCTTTCCTTGCGGCAGGGAAAACGTTGCGCTGCACGATTTGCAGCGAAAACGTTGAATCTTTTTCCTTGAGTATCCGAAACGCTTTGCGATTCCGTGCTGGCACTTGAGGCAGGTCATTGGTCCCTCGCTTGATTTTTCCAAGCAGAGAGACCAAACTGAGTTTAGGTCTCACCTAGCGGGTCGCTCCGCTTGGTAGATTGCCCCGCCGTTAGCTAGAACTAGCGACGGGGCTTTATTTCACGGCGGTAGAATACAGCAAGCGCTTGCTGTTGTCAAGTGTTAACTAACTTGATTCTTGCTGGTGGTCCGCGAATGTGGTATAAAAACACCAAGGGCGTTCTCTCCTAGGGACCGCTCCGTTCGACTTCCTGGTGGACCTGACGGGAGTTGAACCCGCACCCCGCGAGTTAGAAGCTCGGCGTGCTACCAGTTACACCACAGGCCCATTCGGGGGATGGCTAGCTAGACCCTAGCTATCCCCCAAAACTCTCTAAAGTGCATACAGCCTTCCACTTTCTTCCTTAATCCTATTTGCTTCCTTTAACTTAGCCACAACAACATAGGGGTAGTTCGGGTGAACTTGGATGCCGTCCACTTCGAGTCTTCCCTTAATTTCTAGTCGTGTTATTCCTCTCACTCCTGCGGCCCGGATGAATTCATAAATGGCGTGTGTAGCATTGGTGGGATGGCCATTGGTCGAGGGGTTGGGCGCACCCAAGGGCGCACCAGCAACAATTAGGGGAGGAGGCACAGAGCCTTCGGTCGTGGTAGCGGCGCGAATGCCTCCGCGCCGTTCTTCAGCGGCCAATGCGCTCTCGTAGCCAGCAATCTCCTTAAGCAGCATCGATTCCTGCTGCTGAGATCGTTTCCTGTCCTCGACAGCTTTAGCTAGTTCTAGATTTGCCTGAGCGATGCGCCGCTTGAGATGGTCGATTACGGTGGCGTCTGTCATCAAAGCCTCCTCGACAAACACCACAATCATAGCACATTAACGATGGGAAATCCATGTCATACGGAAAATAGTACCGGTACGAAATACATGGAATATGAAATAAATCTATTTAACTTCACTATTTACCGTGGTTTACGTGGCCTTCCGCCAGCAAACTTTTTCCGCTGGGAAGCTATCTTGCGATAGTATTCGGGGCCTCGCTCGGCTGTTTTTTGCCCGCCGAGCCTACCGAGAGCAACAGCAGCGGGATTCGGTTGTTTCGGTTCAGGTGCGGTCACTTTCTTTTTCCTCTTCTTCATGCGCTGACATTACAGCAATCGGTTGCTGTTTGTCAATCGATGGGCAACACACAAATAGGCCACTACCAGGGGGTTGGAACAGCCTACTCACATCGTATCCCCCTGGCCAAGTTGAAGTGCATGAGTGAGAAGAGGCGGGAGGAGGTGGCCGCCCGGCTGGGGGGAGAGCCGGGCAGCGCGCGGCGGCTAGAATCATCGCGTCATGGTACACGAGAGGGCGCATGCGTTGCGGCATCGAGCGGGGGCTACGAACTTGTCCGACCGGGCCGTTAGCCACGGCATCGTTAGAAGGCATCACACCGCCCTCGGGCAAAAGTTTGGGGTTTCGCGCGGCGCGCGGCTCGGTTCGACGCTCTTGTGCTCCGTGATACTATCCCATTCCTTCAGTTCCCGTTGTTTTAGGAGTGTCATGGAGTCCCCTAATGAAAACGCGTCGCCTGATCCCCGAGTGACAGATCTGTCGTATCGGGGGCCAGAAACCGCGGCCCGCACGAGAGGCGATCTCGCCGCGGTAATCGGGGTTGCGACCGCCGTCATAGTGGCTCACGTGGTCACGAACGGCCGCTACGGGCTACATGGCGACGAGCTGCAGGTGCTCGACGACGCTCGCCATCTGGCCTGGGGATTCGTCGCTTATCCTCCGCTCACGCCGTTCATCGAGCGCCTCGCCCTCGTGCTGAGCGGCCACTCGATCGTGGGGCTACGCATGTTTTCTGTGCTGGGGCAGGGAGCGGTCCTTATTCTCACCGGAATGATGGCACGGGAACTCGGCGCGGGCCGTGTTGCCCAGATCGTTGGGGCGTTGGCCGTTGCCACCTCGCCGGGTCCCATGTTCGAAGCCACCGAATTCCAGTACTCGTCATTCGACATGTTGTGGTGGGTGCTGATCGCCTACTTTCTGATCCGGTTGCTCAAAACGGAGAACCCGCGGTGGTGGATCGGGATAGGCGCAGCGATCGGCGCTGGCCTGATGACGAAATACACGATGGCCTTTGACTTGGCGGGAATGGCCGGCGGTGTCTTGCTCACCCCGTCCCGCCGATATTTGAGAACTCCATGGCTCTGGATCGGCGCAGCATTCGCCGCTCTGATTTTTGCTCCGAACCTCCTCTGGCAGATCCGGCACCATTTCGTGTCGCTCCGTTTTTTGCGTCACATCCACACCCGCGATGTCGGCATGGGGCTCACCCAGGGATTTGTGCCCGGTCAGTTCATTATCAATACAAATCCACTTCTTGCGCCTCTTTGGATCGCCGGCCTCCTCTATTTCTTTGCCGGGCGCGAGGGGCAGCGATATCGACTGCTCGGCTGGTTGTACGTGATTCCGCTGGCGACCTTATTTTTCGCAAAGGGAAAGATGTATTACATTGGCCCGGCTTATCCGATGCTCTTCGCCGCGGGGAGCGTTCTGTGGCAGCATCTGCTCGAATGCCTGAGTATCGCCTGGTCGCGGGCCCTCGAAGTTGCCACGTTCGCCGCAATCGCGGTTGGGGGAGCATTTGCGACGGCAATGTGTCTGCCCATCCGTCCGCTCATCTCGCCACATAACCCCGCACTCGAGTACAACCCCGCTCTTCGGGAGGAAATCGGGTGGACCGATCTGGTCGCCGCCGTCGCTAAGGTGCGCGATTCGCTTCCTGCCGGTGAGCGGGAGCATTTGGCTATCCTCACTGGCAACTACGGAGAAACAGGCGCCATCGATTTTTACGGTCCGGCCTACGGGCTGCCTCAGGCGATCAGTGGAACTAACACCGCTTGGTATCGCGGTTACGGCGATTCGCCCCCCGAGACGCTGATTGTCCTTGGCCTGTCACGCCGATACGTTGACGCTCACTTCGCTTCGTGCCGACTCGCCGGACACAACGGAAATCCCTACGGAGTCAAGAACCAAGAAAGCCAGGACAATCCCGATATCTTCGTCTGCGGCCCGCCCCTGGCGGGGTGGCCCGCGTTCTGGAGCCACTTTCAGCGGTTTGGATAAGGCGCCCCCTCTCAAGGGAGGATAACGCTAAAAGAAGGAACGATCGCGGGAATCCGCCGCAACAGCTTCACCGCGGAGTGCTTCCGACTTTCCGCCAGCAGTTCGTGACGCGCTTGCTGCCGCAACCCAGCCAATGCGTCGAACTGCTGGTAGTAGAATTCCGCCCGGCGATGCACCGGGCGCGCGGCGGGTAGAATGGCCTCGTTAAGGCTACCTCCGCCCGCCATCTCGGTCTGGAGCGTGAGATGAAAGACCCCTACGCTTACATTCCGTACGCAGAGTGATGTCTGGCTTTGTCCGAGCCAAACCCTGGCGCAGCGGGGGATGGAAAGCCACAGCTTTCGAGTCGCTGAGGCGGGCCGCCAAGTGGGATTAGAGACGGCCGAGTTGCAGCGGCCGCCCACTGCTGCTATGGAAGTGTATGTGGTATACTGGAGCCATAATGATGGCAAAGACCCAAATCACACTGGAAACTGAGATGCAGCGCCGAGCACGTCAGCGGGCCAATGATCTCGGGGTATCTCTCGCAGAGTATTTTCGCCGTTTGCTCGCACGCGATCTTGCTCGTCCTAAAACCGCAGCTCAGGTAGACCTTATTTTCGATCTCGGAAGCTCGGGTGGTGTAGATATTGCGAGACAGAAGGATTCCATGATCGCCGAGGCTTTCCAATCTGGGCGCAGGAAACTTCGGCGTCGCTAGCGCTCTCGACATATGAGCCTGTTTGTCGACACTTCCATTTGGTATGCCGCTGCGGACTCTTCCGACCGTAGCAACGCTCGCTCAAAAGCGATTCTTAAATCCGATCAAACACTGGTGACCTCAGATCACGTTCTGGTCGAAACATGGACATTGCTTCACCATAAGCTCGACCGCAAAGCCGCCGAGCGATTTTGGGAAGGCCTGCGAAGTGGCATCGCGGTAATCGAAACAGTTACCTTAGCGGACCTGGAGGTTGCCTGGAATATTGGCGTTTTCTGGCGTGACCAGGGTTTTTCCATTGTGGACCGCACCAGCTTTGCCGTAATGCGGCGTCTGGGTATTGACCGGGTCGCCTCCCTCGATGCTCATTTTGCAGTATTTCGCTTTGGTCCAAAACGCCGCCAATCCTTTCATGTCCTTGGATAACATCGATCCCCTGGCCCGAAGCTGCTGTTCAACACGTCGAGATAAATTGTGGGTGACGGCAGGTGTCCCCACGACCGCGTCACCCAAAATGCTGCGGAAGAACTCCTTGCATCGAAACTTCGCGAGACCGTGCCTCTCTCTTGCATCCGCGCCGTCGAAGGTTTTTTTGACACTCCAACCGCGATGCCCGTGGTCAAGGTGCTCTGTGGCACGGCGGAAAGCCATTGTCACTTTTGGCGTCTAACGAGGACGCTCTCGACAAGTTTGAGTAAAGTCTTATTAGGCCTGCAGCCCGCCCTCCTAGGTGCTTGGCTTCGGCTGGAAGTGCGTGCTCGGTGGTGAGTCCGCGTTGCTGCGCCCCGATTCAATTTTGCGGGACTACGTTCGGAAGTGTGCTTAAAAACAACTTTTTCGCGGCATTACACGGGTTCAGGCCATACCGAGCTTCTTCTGCAATTCCTCAAGCGACAGGCCTTTTGTCTCCGGATAGACGAGCAGCACCACGACAAATTGGACCACCATCATGGCAGCGAAAAAGACGAAGGGGTAGCCACCGGACTTTGCAGCCATAACCGGGAAAACCAGGGAAATAATGCCGTTCATCAGCCAGTGCGAGAAGCTTCCCAGGCTTTGGCCTTTGGCGCGCACACGGTTGGGGAAAACTTCGCCGATATACACCCAGATAACCGCTCCTTGAGAGAAGGCAAAGAAGGCAATGTAGCCAATGAGGAGCCAAACGAGCAATTCTTGGTGATGATGCGATAAGAAAATCGAGGCGACACCCGCGAGGCACAAAGCGGTGCCCACGGAGCCAATAAGCAAGAGCAGTTTTCGTCCCACGTGGTCGATCAAGCTCATAGCAATCATGGTGAAGATCAAGTTCGTGGCGCCAATGGCGACGGCTTGCAAGTCTGAAGAGACCTTGCTGAAACCCGCGGCAGCGAAGATGTCGTTCAGGTAGTAAAGGATGGCGTTGATCCCAGCGAGTTGGTTGAAAAGGCCGATGGTGATAGCGAGGAAAATGGGAAGACGGTATTTGCGGGAGAAGAACGCCTCGTCGGTGACGTGCTCGGCGTCAATGGACTCGACGATATCCTGCAACTCCTGTTCGTAATTCTCTTCGCCGATCTGGCGAAGGACTTCCCGGGCTTCGTCAATGCGGGCTTTCTTCACCAGCCAGCGCGGACTGCGCGGGATTCCGAACAGCATCACGAGGAATGCAGCCGCCGGAATGGCAGCGACGCCGAGTTTCCAGCGCCATTCGAAGGCGCCTAAGCCAAAAAGTCCAACAATGTAGTTGGAAAAGTAGGCCAGCAAAATTCCGAAGACCACATTGAACTGAAAAAAGCCCACGAGCCGGCCGCGCCACTTTGCCGGAGCGATTTCGGCAATGTACATTGGGCCGAGCACGGAGGAACCTCCGATAGCCAGCCCTCCAACGACGCGAAACAGCACCAGCATCCACCAATTCAACGCGAAGGCGCAGCCCAGCGCACAAAGCACGTAGAACACAGCCATCACGCGCAGACTGTCGCGGCGGCCATATTTGTCCCCGGGGATGCCTGCGGTCATCGCACCGATAATCGTTCCCAGCAAGGCGCTGGAAACGGTGATGCCCAGCGTGGTTGGGCTCAGATGATATTGCCCGGTGAGTGCCTGCGTGGTTCCCGCGATGACCGCGGTATCGAATCCGAATAGCAAACCACCCAGCGCCGCAACCACAGTGCTTCGCAACAAATAAGGGTTTAATTTCATGAGTGGAACCTAGTTCCGTCGTGCTAACGTGCGCAAGCCTTCGAGGGGCTCGCAGCTTGGAGCGAGGACGACCCGATTCTATGCGATTTTTGTTCGAAGGAGAAAGTTTTCGTCACCGTAAATAACGGAGTGCGGTTTCAGGCAAAGGCTTGCTGTCGTCGTCTCGAAGGGATCCCTGATTACCCAAAAAGGTTCAAAGCTTTTGCGAGGGCGGCGTCGGAGTGACATTCGTCGCCAGCTACGCGCAGCGCAGGCCGTGCTGGAATCAGCTTGTGATCGGCACAGTGCCGGCGCCAGCCACCACCGGTGACATGAAGGAGCACGATATCGTCGGGAGCGAAACGGCCCGCCTGCGCCATGCGAATCAAGCTGGCAAGCGCAACACCGGCGGCAGGATCGATGTCGATGCCCTCGCACTGTTCGAAAAGATCCGCGGCTGCCAGGGCCTCGGAGTTTTCGGCGACGAGCATCTCTCCTCGGGTTTGGCGGAGTGCGTCGTAGACGCCTCCGACCGTGGAGAAGCACGGCTTGCGGTTCGAGAGGACGCCGGCCACGATAGCGCGGATCTGCTCTTTGGAAGATTGGGCGTCGATTTCGGCAAGTTCGCGCGAGCCGGAGTTCCAGGTCTCGTACATAGGAGCGAAGGGTGCGTTTTGACTCAGCATCAAGCGCGGGTATCCCTGTCCGAACTGGCCATCGCAGATGAGACGCCGGGCGGCTTCAAAGGCCGCAATTCCGCCGGTGCCGCTACCGACTGCCTGGAAGTAAAAGGAGGGAATCTGGCCGATGGTTTCGGTCGCATTGAGGAGCGTCGTACCTATGCCGTCACGACGGCCGATATTCTTTACGCCACCTTCGGGCAAGAATTCCTTATGACGCGAGATGCGGTCGGCGAGTTCGATAGCATCGGAATAATCCGCTGGTTCGTCGAGGCAGACAATTTTGACGCAGCGCTCCAATTCCCCTTCAAACTGCATGCGGTTGAGGGCAGAAGCTGGAATTACGATGAGGCAGGGAATACGATTGCGTGAGCAGGCGATTGCAAATGCGGCGGCGGTGTTGCCGGCAGAGGCCAGGACAAGAATGCGACCGTCCAGCTCCGGCACCCGCGAAAGCACGGAATAGGCTTCAAGCTCTTTGAACGTAGCGGTGCGGAGGAAGGCACCTTTTTCCGGCCAATAGCCGTTGAACGCGATCCACAGATTTGCCACGCCAATTACAGTTGCGAGTTTATGACTGCGGTAGGTCACCGTTCTTCCCGAGCCGGAAAGCATGCGCACGATAGGCAGCCAATTCTTGTAACGATAGATACCATCGGATCGGAAGTCGCGATAGAACCGTGGATTGGAATACACGCTGGTGAGCAAAGCTGGTGCGTGCTCCCCTGGACACTTCAGCACCAAGCCGTCGTCCTCGAAGCGCGCACTACAGGCTTGACACCGCAGAGCGTAGGAGCGAAGCGGCACGGCAGCAAAGCGAGCAGCATGAGGATCGAATTGAAGGCCGGCGTGTGCCATAAATTTTCCGATGTATGTTACAAGTCAGGGCAAAAAAATTTGAGACCAATTAATTTAGGCTGAGAGATTCGCATGACATGTCCGGAAATGTAAAGAGAAAATGACGTGCGGCAATTTTTTGGGACTGTTGCAAAACGAGACGGTTTTCATATCCATCGAGCCAAGGCCATGGTGATGGGTGTGTAAAATGAGAAAGATGAGGGCATTAAGGGACGAGGAAGTTCATGTTTGGGAAGCTCACGTGGACCTGGAGGCGCTTGAGGGAAGCGAGCGCCTGGACGCGCTTTGCGCGGAGGAACAGGCCCGAGCGGAGCGGTTTCGGTTTCGCAAGGATCGTGACCTATACGTTATAGGACGGTCCATGATGCGTGAGCTTCTTGGGGGCTATTTGGGCCGCGACGCTCGACAAATCCGCTTTTCTTATTCGCCTTATGGAAAACCAGAGCTTGCGGACGAACAGGGGATCGACTTGCGGTTCAATCTTTCGCATTCGGGCGAGGTCGTACTGTTCGCGGCGACTCTGGGGAGCGAGGTCGGGATCGATGTCGAGTTCATGCGCGCGCGAGCGATGGAAGGGAGGGTAGCCGACGAAGTTTTTTCGGCTTCGGAACTTGCCACCTTCGCGGCGCTGCCGAGCGAACTGAAGCAGCAGGGCTTTTTCAACGGATGGACCAGGAAGGAGGCGTTTATCAAGGCCAAGGGAGAGGGGCTGTCGATGCCCTTGAAGGAATTTGATGTTTCGCTTGATCCGCGTCAGGTGGCGAAAATACTGTCTATTCGCGGGGATAAAACGGAGTTGGAGCGGTGGTCTTTGCGAGATTTGGAGATGGGCGAAGGGTACGTCGGTGCGGTGGTAGTTGAAAAGCGAGATTGGATACTCAAGCGCTTTGCCTGGCCGAGCGGCAGCCGAGGTAAAATCTGACGGTGGCGTAATAGAGTCGCAGGATAGGGTCGGGCAGATTATGATCTTCGGCGGATGATCCGGGGTAGGAATGTTCGATAGACTGCGGGAAGAGCGGAAGCCTGAAGGGTTGTTTGCCGTTCTGCGGCGGGGACGCTGGTGGATTTATCTTTCCGTGTTTCTTTGCTGGATCGCAGTCTTTGTGTTGCTGGCCGGCCGCTCGACACGGGAGTCTGCTGGTACAGGGGCAGTGCGATCCGAGGCGCAAAGGCTGCAGGGCGGGAGTGCTACTCACGAACTGTCGAGCGGTTCTACAGCTGGGAGTCGATTTCTGTATAGCGTTGGAGGGCTGTTTTTGGGAGCCGCTATCGGAATCGGCCTGGCGTGGTTGGTTAATGTGCAGGATGGTCGTTTTCGCCAGAAAAAAGATTTGGAGACTTTACTGCGGGTTGATGTGTTCATCGGCATACCGCATTTGAGTACGCCGGGCGAGCAAAAGCGGGCAGCGGTGAAGCGGTGGCTAGAGGCGGCAGCAGTGGCGGCGATGTTCGCGTTGGTTTTGGCGGGAAACGTTTACATTTTTGTGCGTTGGTGACCTGCAAATGATCCTGCAGCGAAGCAACGTTGGCTGGAATGTCCAGCACCGAGTGCTTTCGAAGCGCCTGATGTCGCGTCCAAGAAACGTGAGCGGGAATAAAGGCAGAAGCAAATGAGCCGGTTTTACGAAGCGTCACAAAAATCGCAGAAGGAAAGCCGTGAAACGAAAGCCCCAGCCCCTGAGACGGCACGCGCCTCGGTGGACACGGGACAAAGCGTAATTTTGGGGGTGGCGCAAAGCTGCCGATTGGTGAATTTTGAAATTCCCGCGGAATCCAGGTTAGTAGCGCTGACGGAACAGTCTGGTGGGGGAGCCGAAAAGTTTCGCGTTCTGGCGGCGCGTTTAGAGAAGCTCCGCGAAGCCCAGAAAAGCCTAAAGTTTGTGCAAATCACGAGCGCAGTAAGCGGAGAAGGCAAAACGCTGGTGAGCGCGAATCTGGCGCTGACGCTGGCACTGAAAAATTCCAAGGTCCTGCTGGTCGAAGGTGACTTGCGCCGTCCGCACTTGCCGGGCGTTTTGGGCCTGAGCCAGGTTCCGGGAATCGCCGATTGGTGGTCTGGTGCGCGGCCGGACATAAACAGTTTGCTTTACCAATTGCAGGAGATGCCGCTCTGGCTTCTGCTTGCTGGCGGCGCGCACCGGAACCCGGCAAAGATTTTGGCATCGCCGCGATTTGCGAAAGTGTTCGCACAATTTTCACGGCAGTTCGACTGGATCATTGTGGATTCCCCGGAATTACTCGACGTGAGCTCATGGTCAAAATTAACGGACGGCACGCTGCTGGTGGTTCGAGAGGGAGTTACTCCGATGAAGGCGCTCAGGAACGCTCTGGTTTCTGTGGAGAGCGCGAAGTTAATCGGCGTGGTGTGCAATGACACCACTGAGGCAGAACTGGCGTCAGGATCAACGCCGGACCGGGCGCAGGGTGAGCTTTAATTGTGCTCGCGAGTGAGTGGCTTGGTCCGAAACTCAGAAAGAGCCGCACCGAAGTCGTGCACGAAAGACGCCGTGGTGTGAAGCTCCAGATTAAGGGTGACGCTGTCCGGCGCGAGGGGTGTTTCCTCCAGGCGGAACTCATGCGCGATTTTCTCGACGACGGCCGGTTCGACGGGCCTTTGCCCTTCAACGTAGCCGTGAACCAAGCTGTGTTCGCACAGCAAGTTGATTAGTCGAGGAATGCCACGGCTGAACTTGTAAATCAGATTTATGGCCTTGGCGCTGAAGATCGGCTCGCCAGAGGCGCCGGCAACGCCCAGTCGTGTGGCGATATACTCATGGGTTTGCTCTAAAGTGAGTGGCGAGGTTCTACATTGCACGCCCACGCGCTGTCGAAGCTGGCGGAGTTGCGGCTGATTGAGCTTCACATCGAGTTCCGGCTGCCCGGACAAAATGACTTGAAGGAGCTTGTCCTCGGGGGTCTCGAGATTGGTAAGAAGGCGAATCTCTTCGAGGACGGGCAGCGAGAGGTTTTGGGCCTCGTCGATAATGAGGACGACTGATTCACTGGCCTGGTAGCGCTCCAGGAGCCACTGGTTCAGCCGTACGAGGCGCTGCACCTTGGAATCCGATTCACAGCTAACTTGAAATTTTGTGAGGATGAATTCGAGCAGCTGGGTGGAATTGATCCGGGAGTTGTAAATAAAAGCGGTTTTGATCGTTGGTTGATTGAGTAGCTCGAGGAAACGATTCAGGATCGTGGTTTTGCCGGTGCCCACCTCGCCGATCAGCGTGACGAAGCCTTTGCGGTTGTTAACGCCGTACATCAACGCCGCCAGAACCTCGCGCAGCTCCTTCGTCAGGTAGAGGTAGCGCGGGCTGGGGTTGACGTTGAAGGGGGCCTCTGCAAGCCCGAAAAATTCCTGATACATGTTCCTTACGCGTGCAGCGCTCTTGAACTTACGAAAGCGAGGGGACTACGCCCGGGGATTGTCTCACAAATTCGCGCGCAGCACACCTGGTATCGTGAAGAAAATCGTTCTGAGGCGAGCCGAACGTCATGTTTTGACCGGGGCATGCTTCCCAGTACGTAGGGGACGTAACCGTTCTGGGAGAAGCTTACGGGTGCCACTGATATGCGCCAATATCATAGGCGCCGTCATAAGGTCGAGGAAAGTTATCGAAATCGTAGGGAGGAGCATCCATGCTCGTGCCTGCACCGATGGCCGGACTGGTGGCTTGGAGATGATAGTCGCCGCTTCCGTCGGCTTGGTAATTGACAAAAAGTGGGTCGATTCCGGTAAGGGAGTTCTGCTGTGTACCGGTTTGCAGGTGGATGGCGTCGTCCTGCACGCCATTGTACTGATTTTCATAGGAAAGGTTGTTCCAGTATTTGTTATTCGGGCCGGTGACACCAGTCTCCAGAATGCCGCCCTTCCCGGAATGGTTGCCGCTGCATTGGCTAGGATCCGAATAGGTGCAGTAGTCGTGGTAGCCGTTGTGCACAAGGATGTTGTTGTTGATGACGCTGTTGTTGTTCGTGCACCCGGTATCATCGGCGCCGACAAGAATGCCTGTTTTTCCATTTTCGAATGAGTCGTTGTTCACAAGGACCATTTGCGTAGCGCAGTGCCACGAAGTAATGCCGTCGGATTCGTTGCGGTAGATGATGTTATTCCACACGCGCGTGGAGTAGCCGCCGACGTTGGGCGACGGGGCGTTTTCCACGTAAATACCGTGGGTGGTTTCGCAGCCGTGTGGGTTCAAATAGTCGCCGATGTCGTGAATGACGTTTCCAATGACATCTACGTCGTGCCCGGGGTAGTACAAGTTAATACCGGCTCCGCCCAACGTCAATTGCCCAAGTTTGCAGCCGCCAGAGACGTCGTGAACTAAGTTGCCGATGATGTGGTTATAGGAAGTTAGACTTTCGATGCCGATGTAACCGTTGACGTTAGTCACTTCGAAGCCCTGAATGTCGACGTAATCGGCCTTGCGGATTTGCAGAGCCGGATTTCCAGTACCGTCGCCGGCTATTTTGGCGCCCCAAGGGGTATCGGAGATAAAGCGAACGCGCTGAGAAGAAGTGCCGCCGTTGTCGAGGTACACGGACTCGTTATACACGCCGGGTTGAACGTGTACGGTGTCTCCCGCTGCTACCACTAGTGCGGCATGGCCGATGGTGAGCCAGGGGCCGTCGATGGAGCCATCATTGGAGTCGCTGCCCGCGTTTGCCACGTAATAGTCTTCTCCGCTTGCGGAAGTTGGGGCATTAGCTCCACCGGGCACAGGCTGAGTGTACCCGCAGCCGGACAGAACGAAGATCGCGAAGGTGGCCGCGACTGCGAGTGTTTCAAAGCTGTTTCTTTTCACTGGCGAATGCTCCTTACCCATCTGGATGGCCGGGCAGGATTCCTGTTTGGCTCAAGGGCGCCCGTTGACGTTCATGGCCGACAGCATCGCACCGGTATTTCGGCCTGGGGGTCTGGGCAGGTCCGTGGTCTTAAGCTAACAGCAATTCGTTCAGGTACTTAGTTTAGAAACCGGGCTGTCACCAGAAAACTGGTCTGAAGGCCAAACAAAGAACAGGTATCTCATTCGGTGCGCTCAAGAATTCGCGTTTCGACTTCCTGAGTTTCGATTCGCCTCAGTCGGGTATCGGGGGAGGAAGATCCCACCTTCTGACAGGAATCTCACAGAGGCTTAACACAAAAACGAGAAAGAAGTTGCAGAAAAAGGGAATTCAACAGTCCGGAAACCAACCCAAGAAACACAAGAAATGCTTTCGTTTCACAAGCAGAGCGTTGGTAACGAATTTGCACACGAAAGGCGCAGAATTTTGTAGCAACTCGGCTGAGGCAGATAAGTTGACGGTCTGCCGAAGCCAGCGTCGGTTGGCTGGGATTCACTGAGCAAAACTTAGGAAGTTGGTGTGGCGCGTAAGGTAGTCGCGTCGCCGAAGACTCTGTTCTCGGTGGAAATACTGAGTAAAAGCCTGTAAGCGTCGCCGCACGTGTCCTGTGGCGACCTAGTTCAGGCGCGAGCAATCGCGCTGGATCGAGGCAAGATCGAATGTTCGTGGCCCGCGTTTCAACCTCAACCCTGGACAGTGGCATTGGCAACCGAGGACTGAGCAATCCGAAAGCAACAAGACGAGTGGTTTTGATTTTGTTTTCCTTTGCAAGGTGAGGGAACTCGTCAGGACGTAACTAGCTGACGGGGAAAAACTTAGTTTGCCTTCGTGACCCCCATGACGGGACGGAGGTGTACCCGATGGCGACTGACTACGCATCGTCAAGGGCAGCAGAAGAGCCGATGGGCGCTTCTTCGCTGGAGAGTTCCGTCCCGAAGTGGTACGCGGTTCATACCTTCGCACATCACGAGAAGCGTGTCGATGCGCGGCTGACCTCCAAGGCCGTGAACACGTTTCTTCCCCTGTATTCGATCAGGCGCA
>Ga0187784_10001938_pt1 | contig 16511 bp, 14 predicted proteins | sample 1015_SJ02_MP15_2_FD_132964 | JGI IMG/M metagenome (GOLD analysis project Ga0187784, IMG submission 132964) | Tropical peat soil microbial communities from peatlands in Department of Meta, Colombia - 1015_SJ02_MP15_20_MG | ecosystem: Environmental > Terrestrial > Soil > Wetlands > Peat | place...
CGGGCAGCTCCCGAATCAACCCCGCCAGCGCATCGGTGTCGGCGACCGTGCGCGCGTACACCCGCACGAATGAGCCGAGCGCGCCGTGGTGCCGCACGAACGGATCGGCGATCGGACAGATGATCCGGGCATCTCCCCGCCCGAAGCGCGCCGCGAGCTCGTCTTCCACGTACACGACGTTGGGCGCGCCCGAGGGCGTCGACTTGTCGTTCATGCCGTGATCCGCCACGACGGCGACGGTCGCGCCGAGCGCCCACAGCCGGCCGACCCGTTCGTCGACGTCCCGGTGGAAGGCGTTTGATTCCGGGGTCCCCGGCGCGTAGGCGTGTTGCACGAAGTCCGACAACGACAGGTACATCAGCTCGGGCCGGTCGCGCGCGAGCAGCCGGACACCGGCGTCGAGCACGAACAGCGACAGGTCCGCCGAGTACTGGTCTGGCGTCCTGCGCCCCACGAGTCGCTCCACGTCCTCGATCCCGTGCTCGGCGAGCGTGCAGCGATCCGCACACTCCGACGAGAAGCAGATCCCCCGAATCCGGTGGCCCAGCAATTTCCGGAGCTTGTCCTTGGCGGTCACGGCGATCGTCGTGACGCCGGCGCGGCTCATCTCGCCGAGAATAGTGTCGCACCGGAGGAGGGTGGCGTCGGTGATCATCACCTCCGCCCCGGTCTTGCGGTCGAGATAGAAGTTCCCGTTGATGCCGTGCACGCTCGGCGGTGCGCCGGTGACGATCGAAGTGTTGTTCGGGTTGGTGGTCGTCGGAACGACGGCGAGAGCGCGCGACGCGAACCCGCAACGGTGAAACTCGGAGAGCGTCGGAAGCGTCCCGGAACGCAGCCCCCACTCGAGATACGCAGGGTCGAAGCCGTCCACGCACACGACGACCGTCGGCCGAACGGGCCTCCGGTACGCCCGCCCGTTGACCTCAATGCAACCCCGGCCGTTTCCCATCCGCCCTGCGCCTCCGACCGCGACGGCTGTCCCGGGCGTCTCGGACGGCGCCGCTCGCACGGGCGGCCGTCGCTATCCCCGTCGACCCGAGTGCTCGACTGCGGTCAAGCTCTCGTCCAGGATTCTGAGAGCATCGCCGAGCTCCTGCTCGGTGATCACGAGCGGCGGAGCAAGCGTGAGCACGTTTCCCATCGTGACCTTGAAGCTGAGACCGCGCGAAAGCGCGGCGTACATGACGGCCTCCGCCTCCTCCACGGCCCGTGTGCGGCGGACCCGGTCGGTCACGAGCTCGACGCCGAGCAGGAGCCCGATGCCCCGCACGTCCCCGATGAGCGGATGAACGTCCATCATCGCTCTCAGGCGGTCGAGCGCGAGCCGTCCGAGCGCGCGGGCACGGGCGGCGAGCCCCTCGCGCTCGATCACACCGATCGTGGCGAGCGCCGCGGCGCACGAGACGGGACTCTTCTCGTGCGTGTAATGACCGAGCGCCCCGTCGCGCGCCACGTCGAGCTGAGGACGGCCGATCACCGCGGCGAGCGGCACGACTCCGCCGCCCAGGCCTTTGCCGATGACCACGACGTCGGGTACGACGTCGTACTGCTCACACGCAAACATGGTGCCGGTACGGCCGAGTGCCGTGGGAATCTCATCGAGGATCAGGAGCGCACCGTGGCGGTCGCATGCGGAGCGCACAGCGCGCCAGAATTCGGGATGGGGCACGACCGGCGTGCTTCGCACCGTTTCCGCGACGACCGCTCCCACGTCCCCCTCCTGTTCGAGGACGTACTCGATGTAGCGCGCGCACGCAAGATCGCAGCCGCCCCGCGCGTGGCACCCCCACGCACACCGGTACGGGTCCGGCGGCGGCACGTGCTCGGCGCCCGGCAGCAGCGGCCCGATGCCGCGGCGGAAGATCTCCTCGCCGCCCACCGAGATCGCGTCCAACGACGCGCCGTGGAACGAGCCCCACATCGAGATCGTCTTGTGGCGGCCGGTCGCGGCGCGGGCGAGCTTGAGGGCGATCCCAATCGCGCCGGCGCCGCTCGGACAGAAGAGGACCTTGCCGAGGTCGCCCGGCGCCAGCGTGACGAGCTTGCGCGCGAGGTCCACGGCGGTTCGATTCGTGTAGCGGCGCGGGCAGAACGCGAGCTCATCGATCTGGGCCGCGACGGCGGCGACGACCTCGGGATGGGCGTGCCCGACCTGGTGGACGAAGTTGCCGTGAAAGTCCAGGTATCGCCGGCCGGCGAGGTCCTCGACAAAGACGCCGGCGCACGCCCGCAACGCGCTCAGGCACGGGGTCGAGAGGGCCTGGTGGAAGAAGAACCGGGCGTCGTCGTCCAGGATGGCGCGGGTTTCGGAGTCCACATGATCGGCCTGCCAGCGGGCGCGTCTCCCGGAGAGGTTGATGTCGCCCTCCGACCGCAAGCGTGCGGGGTCAGCCATGCCCGGACCAGCGCGCGGCGCGCCGCGTACGCGCCGCCATCCACGACAGCAGCACCAGCGCCGCGAAAGCGACCGCGAGCAGCACGGTGGCCACTGCGGCGCCCTGGTAGTAGAAGCCCCGCGTCGCCAACTGGTAGATTGTGAGGGTCATCGTCGAGAAGCCGGGCGGATACACCATAAGCGTGGCCCCGAGCTCTCCCATCGACAGGCAGAACGAGAGGATGAACCCCGACGCCACGCCTGGGAGCGCCAGCGGCAGCACGATGCGGAAGAACGCAAGGGCGTCGGAAGCGCCGAGCCCCACCGCCGCTTCCTCCAGGTGCGGATCGATCTCGTGCAGCACGGCGGAGACCGTGCGAAAGGCGAACGGCAGCACGATGAGCAGATGGGCCAGGAACACGGCTGCGGGCGACTCCGTGAGGGCGAGCGGCGGCCGGTGAAACGCGAGCAGCAGCGCGAGCCCGATCACGACGCTCGGCAGGGCGACCGGGCTCATCATGAGGAGATCGAACACACCCGGGATGGGAATCCGGCGCCGCTGGATGACGTAGGCGGCGTACGTGCCGAGCGCGGTCGCGATCCCGCCGGCGGACAACGCGAGGACGAGGCTGGTCGTGAGCGCGTCCAATTCGGCGCCCCCGATGGCGTCGTACCAGCGCAGCGTGTACGCGGACGGGAGCACCGTCATCGTCCACGTCTGCGCGACGCTGCTCAACACGACCATGCCGAGGGGAAGCAGGACGAACAGGCCGAGGAACAGCACGAGCGCGGTCCCGAGGAGGAACGCCTGGCGTGGTCCGAACAGAGTCGTCACGAGAGCATGGACCGCAGGGCCCGCCGGTAGATCGAGAACAGAAAGAGCGACATGGCCGATGCCACGACGGCGGCCGCCGCGCTCATCTGCAGACTCTGGTTGACGAACGCTTCCGAGTACACCACGACCGGGAGCGTCACCACCGAGGTGGAACCTAGGAACAGGACGACCCCGATCTCGTTCAGCGCCAGGAGAAAGGCCAGGCTCGAGCCTGCAAAGATCCCGGGGGCGGCGAGCGGCAGCACGACTCGCCGCACCGTGAGACCGGTTCCCGCCCCGAGGCTCATGGACACCTCGATCAACGCGGGATCGATCATGCGGAACACGGCGAGGACCGCCTGAAGGACGAACGGCGTGAACACGATCATGTCCGCCATGACGACGCCCTTCCACGAGTACAAGAAGTCCACCGACGGTTGGGCCGCGCCGAAAAGGAACATTGCTCCCACGTTCACCAGTCCGGAGGTCCCGTAGACGAAGATCAGGGCGAACGCCACGAGAAACGACGGCACCACCACCATCAGGGTCACCAGCTGTTCGATCGCGCTCCGCCCGGGGATGCGCCCCCACGTCAGCGCGAGCGCGAACAGCACCCCGAACCCGGTCGAGAGCGCGCTGGTGGCCGTCGCGATCAGCAGCGAAGTCCCCAGCGCCGCCTGGTAGTACGACGTGGTTGCGAGGGTACGATAGGCATCGAACGTAAACCCGTGCGGCCCGGCCAGGCTCTGCGCGCCGAGCAGCGTGATAGGGTAGATGGCGAACACGGCCAGGAAGACCGCGACCGGCATCGCGAGACCCCAGCGACGCAGCCAACCGACTGCGCCCCAGGCCGGCGCGGCGCGCGGCTGGCGCCTCATCTCGGCGTCCAGCAGAAGCACGTCCCCTGAGGGGACCTCGGCTACCGCATCCGTCGAGCCGAGCTCCCAACGATCCGAATCGGGTTGGCGGTCAACGCTCAAGCAGCACGCAGTCGGCGGGATCGAAGGAGCAGTCGAACGCGGCGCCAACCGTGGTCCCGTTGACCGTCGCGCTCGGAAGGTCCAGCTCAAGTTCCGGCAGATCCTCCGCGAGGCGCAGCCGCACCGTGGCAGCCCCGCCGCGGTAGACGACATCCCGCACCTCGCCGCGCAACCGGTTCACCGCGGTCGGCCCGGCGCGGACCCGGTCGGGCCGGACCCCGAAGACGATGCGTCCGTTGGTGGTGCCAGGGACATGCGGCAGCACAACGGGCCAGGGCCCTACGCGCACGCGAGGAACGCCGTCTGCGCCCGCGATCCGCTCGCCCTCGAGGATGTTGCGCATGTTCAAAAACTCGGCGCAGAAGCGCGTGCGGGGCCGCTCGTATACCTCGCGGGCCGTGCCGACCTGGACCACCGTCCCGGAGTTCATGACGACGACGGTGTCGGAAAGGGCGAGCGCTTCCTCCTGGTCGTGAGTCACGTACACCATGGTGGTATCGGGAAGGCGCCGGTGCAGCGCCCTCAGCTCATCCCGCAGCTCCACGCGCAACTTTGCGTCCAGCGCGCTCAGCGGCTCATCGAACAGCAGGATGTCGGGGGCGATCGCGAGCGCGCGGGCCACCGCCACTCGTTGCTGCATGCCGCCGCTCAGCTGACGCGGGTGCGCCCGTTCCCACCCCACCAGCTTGACGAGCTCCAGCACCTCTCCGACGCGGCGGCGAATCACGCCCCCGGGTAGCCGTCTCACGCGGAGGCCGAACGCGACGTTCTCGAACACGGTCATGTGCGGGAAGAGTGCGTAGTGCTGGTAGACCATGCCGATCTGCCGCCGGTTCGGCGGCAGATCGGTCACCTCTTTCCCTCGCAGATAGACCCGCCCCTCGGCCGGCCGAATGAACCCGGCGATCACGCGGAGCGTCGTGGATTTGCCACAGCCGCTCGGCCCCAGGAGCGTGACAAACGAACCTTGGCCAACCGTCAGGTTGACGCCGTCCAACACCCGCCGGTCGCCGTAGACAACCGCTACGTCGTGGAGGCGTATCGCCTGCCCGCCGGCCATCGGGCCGCGCCCCGATGTTCCCGCCATTGGTGCCACTACGGCCACTACGGCTTCTTGACGTTCGTTTGCTTGTTGTACGCCTGCGCCACGTCCTTCAGCCACTCCGCGTTCCAGGCCTTGAGGTTCGAGGAAACGGTATCCCAGTCCAGGTACAGCACCCTGACGCCCTTCATCGCATTCATGACAGCCTTCGCGCGCGCGTCGGTCGCGGGCACATCCGAGCGTACCGGAATGCCGTAGACGTCCGTCACGTGCTGCTGCGCCACCTTGGAGATCAAGAAAGCGACGAGGCGCTGGCCCGCCTCCTGGTGAGGAGCTCCCGCGACGAGCGAAACAGTGCCTGGTGCCGCGATGGCCACGGGCATGCTCGACGCGTCGGCGCGGAGGAACACCACCCGGATGTTCATGCTCTGGTTGATCTGGTCGCTCAGATCCATCTGGAGGTCGCCGTTGGCGACGTAGACCTCACCCCGGCTCACCAGCACGTCCAGGTACGACGTGCCCTGCGTGTGGAACTTCACGGAGGGCTCGAGCTGCTTCAGGAAATTGAAGGCCCGATCCTTGTCCCACACCGTTGCGAGCGTCTGGACGACCAGCTGTCCGTCGTCCGCGGTCGCGGGGTTGCTGTACGCCACACGGCCCCGGAGCTCGCTCCGGAGCAGGTCGCTGAACGTCACGGGCGGCTGCCTCACGAGCGACGGATTGTAGATCCACGACGACACGTCGCCCATAAACGCGTACCACCGTCCCTGCGGGTCTTTCTGGGCGGCCGGCAGCGCGCTGGCCTCAGCGGGCGTGTAAGCCGCAAACAGCCCCTGCTTCGCATCCGCCTGCGTGAACGGCGGGTACTGCACGGCCACGTCGGCAGCCGGGTGATCCTTCTCCAGCGCGAGCCGGTTGGCCACCGCCCCCGTACCGGCCGTGAAGGTGTTGACCTTGACCCCGTACTGATTCTCGAAGATCGGAATGACCTTGGCGTAGTAGTCGTCGAGCCCGTCGGCCGTGTAAAGCGTCACCACGCCTGCCGCCGTCCCAGCCATCGTCGTCGACGCCAACATGCCGCCGGCGATAAGGGCACAGATTGCCACGAGCACGAGCCCGCGTACCCGTCTGCTCATTTCCCCCTCCTGTTCGGCACGCACACGCGTGCGGTTGAATTACCTGAAACGTCATGCCTGGTCTCGACAACACCGACCCGACGCGGCGGGGGCGATATGGACACCGGACCCGCGCACGGAAACGAGGAGCTTACGACCTCACGATACTCACGACGGTCGAAGATCACGTGCGGGCGTATGGGAAGAATAGGTTAAGCTTGACGAAAAATCTGCGGCGCGCCGTGCGCGACCGGGATGCTCACCCTTCGCCAGGCCGTGCAAGCGACGCGACCGGGCCGGACTCGACCACGTCCAGACGATCCTCCACCTCGGCCGCGACCGCGTATCGCGGCCGGTATGCCCATTGGCCCGCACGCATCACGCCCATGACCTCCGGCGTCCCCTCGACGAGACGCACGACGATAAGGTCCGCCCATTTGCCCGGCTCGAGCGACCCGGTATGGTGCGCCAGGCCGGCCGCCTGGGCGGGATTGAGCGTCGCCAGCCGCACGGCCGCGGGAAGGGGAAGCCGGCCCGCACCGAGCTGGAAAACCGCGGAAAGAAGCGCAGCGGGATAGTAGTCGGAACAGAGCACGGACGCAGCGCCGATCTCGATCGCGTCAAGCGCGCGGATGCCCGCGCCCTGGGAGCCGCCGCGCACCACGTTCGGGGCACCCACGCACACGGCCATCCCGCACGCGGCCGCGTGACACGCCGCCTCGAGCGTCACCGGGAACTCGGAGATAGTGGCGCCTCGCGCGAGGGCGGCCTCGATGCTTGCCGCCGAGTCGTCATCGTGCGAAGACAGCGGCACGCCGCGCGCCCGGCCCGCCGCGGCGAGCCTTGCAAGCCCGGCCGCAGCGTCACGACGCCCCCGGTGCTTGAGGACCATCAGCCGGGAGAACTCCTCGGGTCGCGTACCGTACGCGTCTGCGAGGAACCGCCGGTACTCCTCGGCCTCGCGGTACTGTCCTTGACCCGGTGTGTGGTCCATGAATGACAGCAAGTGCACGCGACCGCGCTCGACCAGCTGCAACACCGCGGGGAGCGCCGACTGATGGGTGACCTCGTAACGCAGGTGCACCCGCAGCCGGATCGGCGATATCTCGGCCCTCCGGTGCGTAGCCTCGACAATCTCCCCGGCCAGCGCCCGGGACCGGACGCCAAATTCCTCCTCCGCGAACGATATCGAGTGGTACGCGGTCGTGATCCCGCTCGCCACCAGGCGCCCTTCGAGCGACCGGAGGGCGACGGATGCGGGAAACAACACGCCGGTTCGGGGTTCGAGCTCACGCTCGATCGCATCACAGTGCAGGTCGATCAACCCGGGAAGCACGTAGCATCCGGCCACGTCGACGCGTATCCCCCATGCGTTCTGCGGCTCCTCCGTGATCGCCGCGATCCGTCCGCGCTCGACGGCGATGCATGCCCGCTCCCGGACTTCCTCGGGCCCGACCACGATCCCGCCGCAGATCTGGAAGCGGTTCATGAGCCGCCTCCGAGCACGCCCGCATGGGCCGGGCCGGTCATGCAGACGACGTGATCGACCAGATCGCCCACCGCGTGGTCGTCGTGGAATGCGACGATCATCGCGGTGCCCGCGCGCTTGAGGTCACGCAGCATCTCCACGACCACCGCCGCCGCCTCGGGGCTCAACGCGGACGTGGGTTCGTCGAGCAGGAGCAACCGCGGCTGCAGGACGATCGCACGTGCCAGGTTGACGCGTTGCTGCTCCCCCCCGCTGAACGTGACCGGCGAGGCCGGCCATAGCGCCCTGGGGATTGCGAGCCGGTCGAGCACCGCGTCCGCGGCCAGACGTCCCTGCTCGACCTCGAACCCGAGGTGCCACAACCCTTCGGCGATGACGTCGCGGGCCGGGACCCTGGGCACGACCCGCAGAAACTGCGAAACGTAGGCGATCTCCCGGCGGCGCAGCGCGAGCACCCGCCGATCATCCGCCCGCCCCAGATCGACCATCTCTCCGGCGGCGTCGCGGTACCGGATCGTGCCGGACGTCGGCCGGTACGTACGGTAGACGCACTTCAACACCGACGACTTGCCAGACCCGCTCGGGCCCGCGAGCCGTACGCAGTGGCCGGGACCGACGTCGAACGACACGCCGGCGCATCCCCGCACCAGCGCGTCCCCAAGCGCGTACAATCTAAACGTCTTGGTGAGGCGATCGACCGACACCAGCGCCGCACCCTGTGGCATGGCCCCACTACACCTGTGCTCCGACCAGGAGCTGAGTGTACTCGTGCTGCGGATCCTCGAGAATCTGATCGGTCAGGCCGACTTCGACGATCCGCCCGTCTTTCATGACCGCCGTCCGTGAGGCGAGGAGGCGGATGACGCCGAGGTCGTGCGACACCACGATCATCGCGACGCCCAGGCGTCGTTGCAGCTCACGGATCAGGTCAAGCACGCGCGCCTGCACGGACGCGTCGAGGCTGCTCGTGACCTCGTCCAGCAGCAGAATCGGCGGATCGTTCGCGAGGGCCTTGGCGATCTGTACTCGCTGCTGCATCCCTCCGCTGAATCGGCGCGGCGATTCGTCCATCCGGCTCACCGGTACCTCGGTGCGCTCCAGCAATCCCTGCGCCCGCGCGCGGATCCGGCCGAAATGCCGCTGGCCGACCATCAGGAGCCGCTCGGCGATGTTGGCGCCGCTGCTCAGGTCCATGCGCAGTCCGAGCGACGGGTGCTGGTACACCATTCCAAGCAGACGAGTGCGGATCTCGTGGCGGCGGCGCGGCGGGGCCTCGAACACGTTGGCGCGACCATCCTCCAGAGACGCGAGGCGGGCGCAACCCGATGTCGGGCGCTCGTCCCCATAGAGGCACCGCAGGACCGTGGTCTTGCCGGAGCCACTCTCGCCAACGATCCCGAAGATCTCCCCCGCGTCCACGACGAGCGAGACGTCCGCGCACGCGACCACGGACCGGCAGCGGGGGCACACGTTCGTGCCGACGTCGGGACCCGTAAGCGCCACGCAGGCCGGGCAGCAGGAGCCGTAGATCTTCGTGAGCCCGTCGACTCGGAGCAACGGTGCGCCCGCGGTCATCGGGCGGTCTCCTCGAAGCGGAGGGCGGCCATGCGGCGCGTGCAGTAGTCCGTATCGGAGCAGACAAACGTCCTTGCCCCGGTCACCGGATCGAAGCTGGCGTTGAGAAAGGACGCCTCGCTGCCGCAGCGGCGGCAGCGAGCGCCCCCAAACTCTTCGACCCGAAACGGAACGTCGTCGAACGCGAGCGGCTCCACCTCGGTGAACGGTGGGACCGCGTAGAGACGCTTCTCGCGGCCGGCGCCGAACAGGTAGAGCACTTCCGCTCGGTGCAGCCGCGGAACGTCCCACCGTGGAATCGGGGTGGGATCCATGACGTATCGTCGATGCACCCGCACCGGATACTGGCTCGAGATCGTCACCTCGCCCCAGCGCACGACGTCCTCGTACAGGCGGACCCACATCGCGCTGTAGTCCCCCTCCGCGTGCATCCGGCGCGCCCTCACCGTGCTCGGCTCGACGTGGCGCAGCGGCTCCGGCTCCGGCACCTGGAGCACCAGAACCTGGTCCGCCGTCATCGGCTCCTCGGGGATGCGGTGCCGGGTCTGTACGACGGTCGCGTGGCGCGTGTCTGTGGTCGTCCGGACGCCGGTGGTGCGGACGATCAGCTGACGGAGATTGACGGCGTTGACGCTGTCGTCCGCTCCCTGATCGATGACCTTCAAGACGTCGTGAGGCCCGATCAGCGCGAGTGTGATCTGCAGGCCGCCGGTGCCCCATCCCCGCGCGATGGGCAGCTCGCGCGAGGCGAAGGGCACCTGGTGCCCCGGGATCGCCACCGCCTTCAGCAGGCGCCGCCGCACTTCGCGTTTGCTGTGCTCGTCCAGGTAGGCGAAATTGTACCGCCGCTGGCGGTCACGCGGCAGGGTGAGGAACTCACGAATCGACGCCATCGGCCTTCCGGTGTGCGGCATGCAGCTGCGCCGCCTGCAGGCGGGCCACGTCGGCTTGAAACGTCACGTAGTGCGGGAGCTTGTAGTGCAGCGCAAACCCCGACGACTCGACGGGATCCACGTGCGACAGCACGAATTCCTCGTTCTCGGCGGGCGCGGTGGCGACGGGCTCGTTCATCGCACGGTCGAGCACCGCCATACAGATCGCCTTCAGTTCGTTGTGACCGAAGCACAGCCCGTATCCCACGGTAAACATGGGCCCGCCGTTTCCCTCGGGGGCGGCGAATCGCGCGATCACCTCCGCCTCCGTCGCGAGTACCCAGCCGGCCATGACCGGCACCCCGTGCTCCGGGTGGCAGACCCGCAGCGGCATGTACCCGACCCGCAGGTCGCCGATCGTCGGATGAACGTCGCCGTATCCGCGCATGCTCGAGTACGCGAACGCGAGGAGACCGCCCGTATCGCCCCGCGCGAGCGCCTGGAGCCGGGCCGAGCGCGGCGCGGGAAACGTCAATGCCTTTCGCGTGATGTCGAACGGCCGGTCAGCCTCGGCGGCAGCCCGGCGCGGCGGTGAAGCCACCATGCCCTCGGCCCGGAGCACGTCGAGCACTTTGGGAAACACGGGTGAAGCGCCGTCCGTCTCGATTCGCGCCCCGTTCACATACTGGGCAAGGAACTCCCGCACGTGCTCCTCGCGCTCATCACACAACGCGAACTCGAACAGGCGCTGCGCATAGTCGCGGGTCGGCCCGAGCATCTGTCCACCTGGAACTTCCTGGAACGCCGCGGAGATCCGCCTCACCACTCGCATCTCCGCGGTCCGCGCGACGCCAGAGACGTGGCTCCGCGGACACGTGGAGGCGAACGCCCTCAGCATCAACGCGCTCTCCGACACGTCACTCTCGGTCTGCTTGAGCGCCAGCGCGGCGTGGAACGGGCTGTAGAGCGAGCCCTCCCCCATTACCCGGTCCACCGCGAACCGAAGCTGCTCCTGGATCTGGCGCACGTCGACCGGCGCCGATCCGCCGCGGAGGCGGAAGTAACGCGCAAGCTGCTGCGCTTGCTCGATCGCCTCGACTCCGCCCCGGGCTGCAACGTATCCCATCAGCGCGCCGTTCGGCGGGCGAAGCACACCGTGCGAGGGAGCCCGATCACCTCGCCGGATTCCGAGACCACAAATGCGTCGATGCCGAGAGGAAACTCGGCGTTCCGCCGCGCTAGCACCGCCAGGTTAGCCGGGTCCAGGCCGGTGATCCACACCTTCGCTTCGAACTCGATTCCGGGACCCGTCAGAACGACCTCGACGGGCGCCTCGGAATCCGCCGCGGCCGCCCGTACCGCCGGTCGAGCAGGCGAGCAGCGACGTACCGCGAGCACGACCGTCGCGCCGTCCTCGGGACATTCCGCGGTCCCGGCGGGCAGCGCTTCGATCTCCGCCACGGGTGCGCTTCCGGAAGCAAGGAGGAACGCCGCGCCCTCCGGAACGGTTACCCGGCTCCCGGTCAGCAGGCCGACATACCGCGCAAGCGCCCCATCGCCGGCCGTGGCGAACGTGACCTCGGCATCGAGCAACACGAGTGCGACCTGCAGCAATCTGGGATCGACGCCCGTCGGAGCGTGGGGCGGCGCCGGGAGATGGGTAACGGTGCCGGGGCGCGCCAGGCCGTCCAGCAGCGCCCGAAACGCGGCCTGGGTCTCGAGGACATCGTCGCGGGCGCCCTGCCCCGGACTGATCATCCCTCGAGCACCTCGAACCTCACCCGGCTTCGCTCGAGAAGCCGTGACTCCGCGGCATGCCTGCTCCGCACAAGCTCGGCCTCCGCCTCGAGCGCCGCGGCGACCGCAGCAGCAAGCGGGTGGCCGCCCGAGAGAGCTGCGTCGAGGATCGCCGAGCACAACGCGCGGGATGCGTCGGTCCCGAGCGCGTACCCGTAGCCCGGCACGTCCCCGACCATGACACGACACTCCTGGATCAGCACCTCGCCAAGGAAGAACGCACCGTCCGTGATCGGGTCGTGGACTTCCATCATCACGAGATCGTTCGAGGGGTATTTCAGAATCCGTACGTCCGACTCGGCCAGGATCGCGTCCGCCCACCGCTCCAGAACGGCCAGTTCCGCTTCGGCGAATATCTCATACCGGCGCGTCGGATCCATATGCCTCCTCAGTGCGCACTCCGCCACCACTTGGTCTTGCTCGTTCCGCACCGAGGCTATCATGGCCCGATTAACCCGGTGTGATGAAAGTGTTATCGGTCAGGACAGACAGGATTACAAAAGGCACAACCGGTTCGTCGCGTCCGAGTGGGGCCGCGATCGGCCCGCGCCGCTGCGCACCGCCGGAACTGCGAGGCGACGAGGAGCGCGTCAACGTTCCTGCGCGATCAACTCCCGCATCACGCCAGGACATCGGTATGTTTTGTGAATCAGGTGTGGGCCCGAGGTGCGCGGGGCCCCAAGGCGGTGTGACGGGCGTTTCGCCGCGAGACGGACGGCTCGGTCCATGCACGAGGAATCTATTCTTATATTGAAGAGACGCTGCTGGCGCGGAGCGCCGGCTCGCGGCCGGAGAGCGGCGGATGACGGATAATCCGCCATCCGCCGCCACGGGTTCCGGGTAGATCCGACGCGAGACGTCGCGGGCACCCGGGAGCCCGACAACGCCGCCCGATGGCCGGCCGAGCGCAGGCAAAGGAACGTGTTTTGCGAACACGAACTATGCGCCGTGCCCATCTGGTCTCGTCCTCGTGAGCGTGCCGACGGCGCTGCCGCACCGGGCGTTATGACATGCCTCCTTCCGCCTCGATGACCTCCTCCCCACCGTCGTGGTCGGTCGAGATGCGCGGCATCACGAAGCGCTTTCCCGGCGTCGTGGCCAACGACGCGGTCGACTTCGCGGCGGCGCGCGGAGAGATTCACGCCCTCCTCGGCGAGAACGGCGCCGGCAAATCCACGCTCATGAAGGCGCTGTACGGATTCTACCGGCCGGACGCGGGCGAGATCCGCCTGCACGGCGTGCCGAGGGTGCTCCGGTCGCCCAAAGACGCGTTGCGGGCAGGCCTCGGCATGGTGTTCCAGCAGTTCATGCTGGTCCCGTCGCTCTCGGTGGTGGAGAACGTGCTGCTGGGCCTGCCGTCTCAGGGATGGCGGCTCGACGAACGCGCCGCCGCAGCTCAGATCAGCGCCGAGGCGGCACGGTATGGGATGGCCGTGCATCCGCTCGCGCGCGTGTGGCAGCTCAGCGTGGGCGAGCAGCAACGTGTCGAGATCCTCAAGCTGCTGGCGCGCGGCGCGGACGTGCTGATTCTCGACGAACCCACCGCGGTGCTCACGCCGCAGGAGACCCGGGACCTCTTCGACACGCTGCGCCGGCTCGCGGCCGAGGGCCGGACGATCATCGTCATTACTCACAAGCTCTCCGAGGTCATGGCGGCGGCCGACCGGGTCACCGTGCTGCGGGCCGGGCGGCTCGTGGGGACGACGACCACCGCGACGACGTCGCCGCAGGCGCTCGCGCGCATGATGGTGGGTCGCGAGACGTTCGACCTGGCGGAGCGCACGCCCGTGGAGCAAGGGCCAATCGTGCTGGAGGTTCGAGATCTGTGGGCGGATGGAGACCGGGGCCCCGGCGCGCTCCGAGGCGTATCGCTCGCCGTACACGCGGGCGAGATTGTGGGCGTCGCCGGAGTCGCCGGGAACGGGCAGCGTGAGCTCGGTGAGGTGGTGGCGGGGCTGCGCCGCCCCACCCGGGGCCACGTCAGCATCGCCGGGCGCGAGAGGACGAACGCCAGCCCTCTTGACGCGATCCGGGCTGGGCTCGGCCACGTGCCGGAGGACCGGCTCGGTACCGGAGTCGCCCCGCACCTCAGCGTCGCCGACAACCTCGTCCTCAAGAGTTACCGGGAGCCGAGATTCGGCCGCGGACCGCTGCTCGACCATCAAACGGTCGACGAGGTCGCGCGCGAGCTGATCGAGGAGTATAAGATTCAGACGCCGGGCCCGGAAGCATCGGTGGAGGCGTTGTCGGGCGGCAACCTTCAGCGCCTCATTCTCGCGCGAGAGATTTCCGCGGGGCCGAGGGTGCTGCTGGCCTTTCACCCGACGCGCGGTCTCGACGTCGGCGCGACCGAAGCCGTCCACCGTGCGCTTTTTGATCAGCGGCATGCGGACGTCGGCGTGCTTCTGATCTCCGAGGATCTGGACGAGATCCTCCAGCTCAGCGACCGCGTGGCCGTCCTCTGCGGTGGACAGCTCATGGCCATCGTGCGTCCCGAGGACGTCACCGTGGAGCAGATCGGCCTGTTGATGGGCGGCACCCGTCTGGCGCTACCGGAGGAGACCGCGTGATTCACCTGGAGCGACGTCGTTCGTCGGGAGCCGCGTCCGCCGTCGCGCTCGCCGTTTCGATTGGCGCCGCGCTCGCGGCGGGAGGACTCGTGCTCGCCGCCTCGGGCGTAAACCCGTTCGCCGCGTACGCCGAGCTCGTGAGCGACCCGTTCGGGAGCGCGTTCGGATGGTCGGAGACCATCGTCAAAGCCACGCCGCTCATCTTCACCGGTCTGGCCGTGCTGCTGCCCGCCCGGATGCGGCTGTGGAATATCGGCGCGGAAGGACAGTTGCAGTGCGGCGCGATCGCGGCCACGTGGATCGCCGTGTTCACGCCGATCGGTCACTCGTCGCTCGCCGTTCCGGTGTTGCTCCTCGCCGGGATGGCGGCGGGGGCGGCGTGGTGCCTCGTGCCCGGGATGCTGAGGGCATGGCTTGCGGTAAACGAGACGATCACCACGCTGCTGCTGAACTACGTGGCGCTCCTGCTGGTGGACTTCCTGATCTACGGGCCCTGGCAAGATCCGCAGAGCCGCGGCTTTCCGCTCTCGCCGATCCTGCCGCCAGCGGCGAAGCTTCCCGTGCTCATCGCCGGCACCCGGGTTCACCTCGGGTTTGCGCTGGCGCTCCTCGCCGTCGGCGCCGTGGTTTTTGTCCTCAAGCGCACGCGATGGGGGCTTGAGATCCGAATCATCGGCGACAACCCCGACGCGGCTCGGTACGCCGGGATCGATCTCGCCCGGAACATCCTGCTCGTCATGGCAGCGGCTGGCGCACTGGCGGGACTCGCCGGGGCCGGAGAGGTTTCCGCGGTTTCGGGGCGGCTGCAGCAGGGGCTGTCCCCCGGGTACGGGTACACCGGCATCATCGTCGCGTGGCTGGCCCGCCTCAATCCGGCCGCGACCGTGCTGGTCGCAATCCTGCTCGGCGGGCTGTTCCTCGGAGGCGACGGGCTGCAGATCTCGCTCAATCTGCCGATCGCCGTCGTGTACATGCTGCAGGGCTTGATCTTCTTCTTCGTCCTCGGGAGCGAGCAACTGGCCGGGTATCGGCTGCGGATCGGTCGGCGTGACCACGCCGCGTCCGCGAGCCACATCACGTGAGCCCGTTGATCGCCGCCGTCCTCGCGGCCGCCGTGCGGTCCGGCACGCCCGTCCTGTTCGCCACGCTCGGCGAGATCTTCGCCGAACGGTCCGGCGTACTCAACCTCGGCGTCGAGGGAATGATGCTCGTGGGCGCGTTCGCAGGATTCGTGACCACCGCCCGCACGGGGAATCCCTGGCTGGGGTTGATCGCGGCGGGCGCCACCGGCGCCGCGCTCAGCCTGATCCACGCGGTCCTCAGCATCACCCTGCGGGCGAACCAGGTTGCGAGCGGTCTCGCGCTGACGATTTTCGGCACCGGCCTGTCCGCGTCGCTGGGGCGGTCGTTCGTCGGCGTCCCGGCCACCGGGTTTCGGCCGATGCCCATCCCCGGCCTGGAGGCTTTACCGCTCGTGGGGCCGGTGTTGTTCCGTCAGGATGCACTCGTGTATCTCAGCTACCTCCTGGTTCTGGCGGCGTGGTACGCCCTCTATCGAACCCGATGGGGACTCAACATTCGCGCGGTCGGAGAACGCCCCGAAGCGGCCGACGCCATGGGGGTGGACGTGGCGCGCGTCCGATACGGGTGCGTCGCGATCGGCGGCGCGCTCGCGGGCGCCGGCGGCGCCTATCTCTCGACGGCGTACACGAGCATGTGGATCGAGAACATGACAGCCGGCCGGGGCTGGATCGCGGTCGCCCTCGTGATTTTCGCCACGTGGGATCCGCTTCGCGCGGTCGTGGGAGCCTACTTGTTTGGCGGCGTGAACGCGTTGCAGCTCCATCTGCAGGCGAGCGGCACCGGGCTGCCGGTGTACC
>Ga0187784_10001939_pt1 | contig 16501 bp, 19 predicted proteins | sample 1015_SJ02_MP15_2_FD_132964 | JGI IMG/M metagenome (GOLD analysis project Ga0187784, IMG submission 132964) | Tropical peat soil microbial communities from peatlands in Department of Meta, Colombia - 1015_SJ02_MP15_20_MG | ecosystem: Environmental > Terrestrial > Soil > Wetlands > Peat | place...
CTCCGCCGCGGCGAACTTCGTCGACGATTCGCTTCGCTTGTCGTTCCACTCCGCCGAACTGCTTCCCTCTTGCGGCGAGGGTTGCGACCATCGCTGCAGCGTCCCGCCCGGCAACGATCCGCATCAAAGCACCACTTTGTTCAGCGGATATTCCACAATCCCCTCGGCGCGTGCTTCCTTCAGTCGCGGAATCACCTCCCATGCAGCCCCTTCGTCGATGACAGTGTTGACCGCAAGCCATTCCTCATCGCTCAGGTGAGAAATCGTCGGCTTCTGCAGTGCTGGCAGCACGGCCAGGACGGCTGCCAGATCACCCCGGCGCACGTTTAACATCAGGCCAACCCGATCTTGCGCCTCCATGGCCCCCTGCAGCATCAGAGCCAGATTATCAATCTTCCGCCGCTTCTCCCGGTCAGAATACGAGCCCTTATTTGCAATCAACTGCGTATTGGATTCGAGTACCGTTTCCAGAATGCGCAAACGGTTGGCCTTCAGCGAGCTTCCGGTTTCGGTCACTTCCACAATTGCGTCAGCCAACATGGGCGGCTTCACCTCGGTAGCTCCCCAGGAGAATTCCACCTGCACATCCACTCCTTTTCTCTGGAAGTAGTCTCGTGTGACCTGCACCAGTTCGGTCGCCACAATGCATCCCGCCAGATCTTCCGCCCGCTTCACGGCAGAATCATCTGGCACCGCCAGGACCCAACGCACCTTGCCCCGACTCCGCTTCGCATAGATCAAATTGCTGACAGTCACCACTTCCAAGCCGCTCTCGATCACCCAATCCAACCCGGTCAGCCCCGCGTCAATCGCTCCGTGCTCCACGTAGCGCGCCATCTCCTGGGCCCGGATCAGCATGCAATCGATCTCCGGATCCGACGTGGTCGCAAAATAAGACCGCCCGTTTGTGTACGCAGGAAGCCCGGCCTGCGCGAAGAGTTGCAACGTAGCCTCCTGCAAACTGCCTTTAGGAACACCGATGCGCAGCTTCATCGCGGTTCCTCCTCCACTCGTTGGCTTGGCACCGGAACCGACTCTGTAAAGCATGAGCGCGTACCGCGATGGCATACCACTCCGGCTCCTTCGACTTCCACGCGGACCAGCAGCGTGTCGCGATCGCAATCTGTTTGCGCTGACAGGACACGCAGGCGGTTCCCGGAGCTTTCTCCTTTGATCCAGAGCTGATTGCGGGTGCGGCTGAAAAAGGTCACATATCCGTTCCGCAGCGTCTGTTCCAGAGCCTGCCGATTCATGAACCCAACCATCAGAACTTCACCGTCGCGCCAGTCCTGCACCACAGCGGGAAGCAACCCATTCATTTTCTCGAAATCGAGCTCCGAATCCATAAGCAACCCCTCCGACAAAAGAAAAGACCCGCCGAGCATTCGCCGCGGCGGGCCTGACTCCTGAAAAGTGCCTTTACTAGTCTGCAGTCTCAGGTGTGCATCCCCGCCGACACGCGTGTGCGTGATGATGATGGTGGCGGTGATGGACGTGATACTGCATCTATTCAAGACTACGAGCTACACCGAACTCGGTCAACGTTTTTAGCGACAAGAGCAACGGATTTTTTCGATGCATCTCATCAGATTTTCGCATTGAGAATCCGGACCGACCAAACTGATCCTGCTTTCCGCGCAACCGACGAACTGGCGGCAACCGCCTCCCGCGGCGTAGCCAGGTTCGCTTGGTCACCGCCATTGGCTCTCATACCTGCTTTGGAGGCAGCATGAAGATCCTGCGCGCCTTTTTTCGTCTCTGGGCGCCCCTCCTCATCTCAATGCTCTGTTTGCCCTGCGCTAATTCCCAGTCCGCTGTGACCACTGATCCACCGTTCTACGGCCCTTACAATGCAATATTTCTTCCCGACGGGGATGGGCTGCGAAAGCCGGCAGACGCCAAAGCGGTTCGAAAAGAAGACAGTATCGGCTTGCAGGTCGAAGTTCATAACACTGGAACTGTTGCCGCGCTGGCAAACAAACTCACGCTGGTGAACGCATCCGATGGTTCTCGGATCCTTCCCGCCTATTACAGCGACAACTACTTTTCTCTCTTGCCTGGCGAGGCTCGTGAAATTGAAATCGAATATCCCGCGAAATCTGCTGCCGGCCCAGCGCAGCTAACACTTCGAGGCTGGAATTTGGAACCGCACGCGATTCCAGCGCGCTAGCCAAAAGGTTCCAATCAAGGAAAACGTCACGATCCCGACGAGTCTGCCTTGATTTCGGTTGCTTTCCCATCCTGATACACGATCACAAGCGGCTTGCCGCCGTTCGGGTATCGAACCGTCTTCTGGTCAGTGCCTCCTCCAGCGTCCGGAACGCCCATCCCGATTGCGAAATCGGCCTGCATCTCGTTCATTCCGGGCTTCACCTGATGCTGCTCCACCGCTTGCCAAACGTCTGGCGGCCAATGCTTGTACAAATCATGCGGATCTTCGATGAAAAACATTTCATCGGAATAAATGTGGTACTCGCCCCCGTCCTGATATCCAATCGGTACCGTGTAACTGCTTCCATCCTTGTCGAAGACGGCCATTATCTGGCGTTTGGCATCTGGGGCGTTGGCCGTAATCACATCCTTAATGGCAAGCCTCTCGATCGGCCCCAACAATCCGGCGTCGTGCCCAAACTCGACCCGCTTGCTCGCCGCGTCGTAGCGATAGTAAGAATACTTATATCCTTCCTTCACCCAAACCGGCTGTTGCACGAGTTGCTTCGCGGTCTTGATATCGTACGGGTAGAGCTTTTTGGGGCTGACATAATAATCCGGATTGGAATATCCAACATCCCTGGACTGCTGCTGTCTCTCGGCCGCGAGGTGATCTTCATGACGCTGATAAAAAATGTAAGCTACCCGAATCGTCGCCAACACCAGCGCCGCCAGCAGCGCCACCTGAATTCTTTTTTTTGCCTCTGGACTCAGCATGGTGAAGACTTTAACAGATGGCTCACTCCTGAGGGATCTCGAACAGCCTCGGAGAGGATCAAGCGATGCTCTCGTCCATAGCCTCAGAGGCCCGGCACACGTTGTAAACTGAAAGGGGGTGGCATGATGCCAGTCACGGAACAGGAAGTCCTGAGCGCCTTGAAGAGCTGTTACGATCCCGAAATCCCTGTCAACATCGTCGATCTCGGACTGATTTACAAGGTTGATTTCGTCCCAGTCGATGAAGACAAACAGGACGTCTCCATCGACATGACCTTGACCGCCCCAGGCTGCCCCGAGCACGTCAACATCAGTATGCAGGTGAAGTCGCGTATTGAACAGCTGCCGGGCATTCGGAATGCGGCTGTGAACGTTGTCTGGACCCCACCTTGGACTCCCGAGCGCCTGAGCCCGGACGCTCGCAAACAACTCGGCATCGAATAGAAACCGTTCCGAAAAGGCTAGTAGCTCCGGTGCCCAAGAATTCTTGATTGCTCTCATTTCATGATCCGTTGTGGGCCATGGATCATGAACAACTTAGGTGTGGGGCAATTTTCAGTGACTTCACTCACACATGGCGAGGCACGTCTATTCGAACACTGCAAGCGCTAAGATGCGCCAAAGACCTCCGCGCGGGGTCAATGTACTCACGCGGTGAGGTTTTCGCTACTCCGTCCATACCGGCAAGCATGTTGGGACCGGCGGACGTTCTCTAAGCGACATCGCCAGTGCTCGCTGCGCGTTTGAGAGGAACGGCGAGGAATTAACGTCTGAATCCAGCGCAGCTCTCAGCAGGTGCCCTTCGCCGCGCAGGCCTATGGCGACGATCTGCGACACCAGCGCCAGCCAAACCGCACACGCAACCAGCAACGCAAAGATCAGTGGAAAACCATGGTGCTCTGTGGGATTCAAGACGAATTCGACCAGGCCCACCATGAAAACTACGCCCGCCAAGAAGATACCGCCAAGCTTGACGGTCTGGCTAAACGTGACTACGGATTCTGCTGCTTGATATCCGTCTCGGTAACGCGCAATTGCGGCTGTGGCGTCACTTGACTTCGGAGTGAACGTAGTAATAACGGCAGCGCTCATAACGTCCTCCTCTATATCCTTGAAGGCACACAACGGCCGAGAGTAGCCGCGCTCCAGCCCACACGGTTTGTACTGGTCGAGTCTTGTCGACGGCTCCCGGCCTGCATTCCTTTCTAGCCCAGGCGGTCCTAACTTGCAGTGACGGGAAGCACTAAACGCACTTCGCACAGCGGATACAATACAGCAGGGTCAGGTAAAACATGAGCGTTGGCAAGAACGGACGACTGGTCATTCTTAGCGGCCCGTCTGGTGTGGGCAAGAGTCCGCTCTGCGCATCCTTGGGCAAGTTCTACCCTGAGCTGCGTGGCCGGCTGCACAAGTTGGTCCTGATCAACAGCCGCGATCCACGCCCTGGAGAGATCGACGGCGTGGATTACCATTTTCGGACGCGCACCCAAGTTGAAGCGCTACGAAACGGCAAGCGATATGTCGTACTTGAGGCGCGGACTGACTTGCAGGCATTAGATATGGAGGAACTCGAGTCTTTGCTCCGCCAGGGTGACGCACTGTTTGAAGGGAACCCCTATGTGGCGCGAGAACTACAAACTCATTCCCGCCTTGCAAAGGTGAAACGGCTGAGTATTTTCATTTCGCCGCTTACACGAGAGGAGATTGAATTCCTGCGGAACCCAGAACGCAATGTCTCTTTGCAGGAGTTGGTCACCGATATCATGCGCCGCAAGCTATTGCGACGGACGCGACGGCAAAAGGGAGAACTATCGGCGAACGATCTACAAAATGTGGAAATTCGAGCTTCGAGCGCATATCGCGAGCTCCAAATGGCCTGCCACTTCCAATATGTAATTCCAAATCATGATGGCGAGGACTCCGAAAACTGGGACGCCTTCTACCACCCGATCGGCGATGCTCACAAAACCCTGCTTTTCTTTGCCGGGTTGCTGCAGGGTTCCGTGCAGCCAGGCGTCGAGCACTGGGATGAGAACCTCCTGCAGGCGGTCTAGATACAGTAGGAAATGCAAGACTTGGAACACAGATCAAAAATCCACGAACGCCGGGACAGCTCGTGAGCTGCTCGAAGCCTTGGGGTGTCAACCCACTTCTTAAGCCGTGTCAATGTATTTAATTCCACGGCTCTTATAAGAGCTCGGCAAAGCGACCAGTCAATGCTGCAGGCCGTATGCTTCCCTCGGTGCCAAATAATGCGGGAACCGCGGCAAGAGTAGTTTCCGCGCCGAGTAACACAGATGGCACTCATCGACGTAGCAGTCACTCATTGCAAGCTCGTGTTCTCTGGCAAGTCCTGTCGGCCCGCTTCGAAGCAGAGGTCCTACGATTGGGTGCTTGTTCGCATCAAAGCGACAAACAAGATCGCGAAGCGGTGTCTCCCAGATGTTGCCTATGCTCAGCCCCTGGCATAAATGCACATTCCCGTAAGCGTCCACATGGACTCGTTCAGGACTGAGCAGGTCTTCATGAGGACACGTTGTGAATTCTTCACAAGCTCGCACCGGAACCCCGGCTGTGAGCTTTTCCGCCGCCCGTCCTTTGAAAAGGACGCGGCCTCCGATAACGGGTTTACCGCGGTCGCCCTCGCAAGATTGACGGGATATACTCGGTGCCTCTATGCAGATCGTGCCTGTCGGAATGCCAAGCTGTTGAGCGGCCTGACGGGCGAATTCCGCTCTCCGGTCGTCTTGGTTGAGGCGGTGAAACTCGTCGTCACTGACGCTGAAATCCACAATACCCAAATCGCGAATTGGCCTTAGCCAGATCAAAGCATCTTCGACCGAAACCGCCCAGTAACCGTTTGTGACGATGCCAGCGTCGAAGCCATCAGCCCGCACCATCCGCATGCCCTCCAACAGTAAGGGATAGAACAAGAAGGGTTCGCCTCCCTCGAAATACACGATGGTCACCGTTCCGAGTTGCTTGATTTGATCTATGAGAGACCGCAATTGACCAATGGTGAACGTTGCCTCGCGGCTGGGGCTGCAATGCAAAAAGCAGTGGTCGCATTCGTTCGTGCACTTTAGCGTGAGCAGGATATGGATTCCCGTAAGCACGTTCCCTCCGTAGCAACGCATTTAATCTCCCATATTCGGACGTGTGCTATCGGGATGCAGTGACCAAAAGCACAGAGACCGTGCATTCGAGATCGCCCATGTGGAAAACACACTCCGAACTATTCGTGGCCACGAAGCAATTCGCGCGATGACGATGATACTGGTCGCACTGCATAGAAGCCGGATGGAACCTGAAAGGTAGCGGGGATCGTGGGACTGAGTTGTAGTGTCGGCGCTCCTAGACTTGTAGCGACAGACCGTGTTAGCACATTGGGCGTGAAGGCGCTTTCAATCCTTTTCCTCAAGCTGACGGGGTTTGCTCTTGTGCTTTTCTGCTGGCGAACAGTCAGCCGCCATATTTTCTCGTTCCGGTGGTGTGTCAGGCTAATGTGGGGAAACGTTGCGCTCGTTCCTGGGCTCGCTGTTGTGGGACGCTGGTTACTCGACCGCGATCCCACGCCGGGCCTGCGTTGCTCACGGTCCTGATCCACTATGCAGAGATTATGCTGATAGGCTCCAGTCTAATTGTCACCTTTCGGATCACGCAAGCGTACCCATCGACTCATGTTACAGTCTCGAGGACGATTACTTCTCCTCTCTTGAAAATCGTAGGAGTGATTACGACTTTTACGGTTCTCAATGTGGCAATTCGGGGGTTGGCCTTACCTTTTGCGACCGTCTTGAGCAAGAAGCTCGCTAGCGACGGGTTATATGCCCACAGCCGGAATCCCATGCTCTTATCTACCCTGTTGTTCTTCATCGTTGGAGGGGGTACGGCTTCAATCGCTGCACGCGATCCTTTGGACTGTCCTCTGGCTTTCGCCAGCATGGATACTCTATGTGCGTCTTTATGAGGAACGCGAACTCGATATCCGATTCGGAGAAGGTTATCTGCTGTACAAGGCCCGGACGCCGTTCTTCTTATGATTTCGTCCGTGCGCCGGAAAGATACAGGTTGAAGTACAAACACATCGTCGTCGTGAAACGGGGCCCGCCGGAAAACCTCCGCATCCAGGAATGCTATCTGCGCGAACCTGCAGCCAGAGAAGTCAGGATCAAGGTGCTGGTCTGCAGTGTCTGCCAGCCTGACGTACAAAATCGCTACGGTCGCAGCCCGTTTGCCCCCAAAGTGCCCTACGAACCTGGCTGCGCCATGGTAGGGGTCGTCGATAAAGTTGGCCCCGGAGTTCTGCATTTCGTCCCTGGGGCCAGAGTTGCGGCGTATCCCGCGTTCGGTGGCTATGCCGAGTATCTCTACCTACCTGAAAGCCGCCTCGTTCCTGTTCCTTCCTCGCTCGATCCAATCGAAGCGGCCCCGGTGGTGCTGAACTACCTCACGGCGTACCAGTCATTGCACCGGCGCGCGAGGGTCAAGGCCGGTGACAGGGTGCTCATCATCGGAGCGAGCGGCGGATGCGGTACGGCATTTCTGGACCTCGGCAGGCTCGCCGGACTCAAAATGTATGGAATCGCCTCGGGAAGCAAGAGCTCGATCGTCAGCCAATTTGGTGCGATCCCGATCGATTATCGGAAAGAGGATTTCGTGGAGGTGTTGCGCCGTGCCGAGCCGCACGGGGTGGATTTCATCTTCGACGGGATGGGCGGAGACTACATCCATCGGGCATTCCCCCTGTTGCGCCGTGACGGCGTGCTCGTGGAATACGGGAATCCTGGGAGCTTGCGTGCCACGCTGTGCACTCTGGCTAGAAGTCTGCTGCCCAATCCGCTCTCCAACGGCAAGAAGTTAAAGATTTACGGGGCCGGTCTCGTGCTTTTTCGTCGCAAGCCATTTCTGGAGGACTGGGCGATTCTGTTCCGCTGGCTCGCGGATGGTAAGATTCAGCCTGTCATCAGCGGTCGATTTCCACTACTTGAAGCGGCGCAGGCGAATGCTCTACTGGAAGAGGGAAAGGTTGTCGGCAACCTGGTCCTGGTGATGCCCGATCTGCTGCGGTGAGTGCATTGGGGATTTGGCAGCCTGGGAAGAGGTCACCCTGTAGTCACAACGAGGTGTTTTTCGCGAGAAGCCATCGCGTTGGGATTAGGGTATTTGTTTTCTCCCAGCCAAAGCGAAAAAATAATCCACAGACCCACCAGCAGCGCGATGCAAAGCCAGCTTCCTTCCGGCCCAGCGCTTCCGCCAGTGATCCAGTCAGGGCCGGAAAACATGGGGTTCAATAGGTGTCTCTTGGCCGGATAGCCACTATTAGGCACGCCGTAGAAATACGTTTCGCCCCAGTCCCACGCCGCGTGAAACCCGATGGGCATCCAGAGATCGCCAGTTCGCCGCAGCATCAGGCAAAAAAGCAAGCCCGTGGCGCCCGCCTCTATAGCGCCCACCCAACTCTCGTTGGGATTGCCGTGGTGAAGCCAGCCGAAGAAACCGGAAAGGAGAATGGCTGACGGCCAAAATTTCATTCCTGTGGTGAGCGTGAAAAGTGCATAGCCCCGAAAGAAGAATTCCTCGAACATCCCCACAAAAAGAAAGACCAGGCTCCACACAACCCCGTCTCGCCAGACGTCGAAGCCAGGCAGCGCAATGTTCCCAAACCGGAAAACTCCTGCCAATCGCATGCTCCCCAAAAGCAGTGAGATTGCGGCGAAACCCATCGCAATTCCTTGCCAAAACCGGCTTCGAAGGGCTCGTCGCCATGGCAGTCCATAATCAGCAATTCTGCGGTGTTCAATTCGCGACATCACCCAACTGGAGACCAGAACGATCAAGAAAGGCACGACTTCATTCTCCAGCGCCGATGCCGTGTGTCTGGAGGCGCGAGCCATCAAGATCGCACCTGCAATGAGGGTGATATTGACCGCTAGGAAAATGGCAAGACGCCAGCCGGCACGAATGCCGCACGGGCCGACGAAAATGATGGCTGGGAACTCTCTAGAACGTTCCCTTTGCGGGATTGCTTTCGGAGGACGCTTGGCCAAGGATTCGACTGCCGCTGGCCCAGATAGGGAATTGGGATTTGCTTCACTCATGACAGCTGCGATATCCAGTCCCCCTCGGCTTCATGTTTGTGAAACAAGGAACTGATGTCTGTGATTTGCGTCACGAGTCTTCGTTGTTTCAGCCTATTGCGGATGATGGTCGATCCAGACCGGGCTTGGCTGTGTCGCTGCTTTTTCTTGCATACCTGCGATTCAAGTAGGGTGTGAACTTCTGGCTCTCTTTTTCTTGGCGACATACGTTGCGTAAACTGAACCTCCCAGAATGAACATCCCAAACTCCAATGCCGTCGCCTCAACCGCGCTGATTGAGTTGTACAGGCCCAAGCCCACCTTCGCCGAGCTAGAGAACAGAAGTGGAAGATCGGGGTGGGCGGGCGAAGTCCGTGGCTCCATTGCCACGAGCGCCCGGAAAAGCTGGAAAAAGGGATCGGATGGGAAACGAAGTCGAGTACCCAATGGCTGAAACCAAAAGCCCAACGACCACCCCCGCGCGGTCGTCGTGATAGATCCGTGCAGTCAAGAGAGCAGCGCCTACTGACCAGATCACCGACATGAACAGACCATGAGACCACGGGAGTCCGGCGGTACCCCCTTTCTCAATGCCTGCCAGCCCAAACGTGATGGCTAGAACATTAAGAATCCAGGTGGCTAATAACCGAATTCCAAGCGGCACCTTCGGAACCGCAGGCTTGGCTGCCAATCCCACCGATAAATGTCCGATTGGACCCATCGATTCCCAGCACCCTTATATTGCGAGCTAGTCGCTCAGCGCCAGGGGAGGACAAGCAACGCATTTCGCCCCGCACCGATCAGCGCGTTGGTCGAGCCGGTGGCGAGTTCGTCTCCAGTGGATCGACAGCGGCACGCCGATCACGTAATGCACGAGCAACAGCTGCAGCCCCAGCGCCGTCTTTGATTTGCGAGATGGCAGTCGAGCCCTTGTGAGACAGGTCCTGCCCTCTTGGCCGCATCACCCGTAATATTGAAAATGCTTCCAGAATGGCGGCCAGGACCATCGCAAGCGGCGGCACACGAAGATTACATCCCAGCCCACGGCGCTGTTCACGATGCCGTAGCGATTCGAAACCCGTCGAGCTAACACGCACGAATCGAAGTTCTTCTGTAGAAAATCGCGACGCTCACCGAGGGTAATGACCGTTTGAGGGGCTGGATCATCATAACCGCGGTACCAGTTGGAATTCATACCGCTGATGGCCATCGGTAATCCATAAGGCGGGCCATAGAGGTTGATCGCCCCGGCTTCGGCCTTCATCGTTTGCCAATATAGCGACGCGTCGCCTTTCTTCGGCTGGCAAGGAATCGCGATTCTGGCAACACGCTCGACCATATCGGGCCAGCCAACCTCGGAATAGAAATTGCCGTTCACATGGTTGGCCACGCGCCACCAGAGCGAGTTTTGGAATCACGCTAAACGAGCGGAGGACAACATCGCCCCGAGTCAGGTGATTGCCGTCACTGCTCAGCCGTTGCCTCCAACGCGACAATTATTGAGGGTTGCTGCTCGAACCACGGGAATTCATTCGATGACTCTCAAAGCGAGATTGACCCTCCGCTTCGTATTTATGCCATTTCTGTGGGGGTGTTTTTTATTTCTTCCCGCTGGCTCCTTCAGGTTTTGGCAGGGTTGGGTCTATTTCGTAATTATGTTTGTCTTCGCTGTCTCCGCTCTTGGCTACTTCTATAAGCACGATCCGCAATTAATCGAGCGCCGGCTGAGAGGCGGATGGAGGCAGGAAACTTTTCGCGAACAGAAACTCATCATGAAGCTCGTCCCTGCGATTATGCTGATCGCCTTTCCGCTCCCGGGTCTCGACCACCGATTTGGCTGGTCGCACACGCCATTGTGGCTGACGACGATGGCGGAGGCATTTGTTCTCGCCGGCTGTCTGATGATCTTTTGGACGTTAAAGAGCAACAGTTTCGCAGCCAGCACGATTCGAGTCGAGTCTGAACAGAGAGTGATTCGCACCGGGCCCTATAGCGTCGTGCGCCATCCCCTGTATTTAGGCGCGGCGATATGGTTCTTATTCACGCCGCTGGCGCTGGGCTCGTACTCTGCCTTACCCGTCTTTGTCCCGCTCGTCCCGTTAATCGTTTTCCGGCTCCTCAACGAGGAAACGGTTCTGCGCCAAGAACTGCCGGGCTACGCCGACTACTGCCTGCACACACGCTTCCGGCTCGTCCCTCTTCTCTGGTAAGTGACATTTTTCTCTAAAGCACGTCGATCACGATAAGAGTGATGTCGTCTTGCTGGGCTTCACGTGCAGGCTGCCACTGTCGTAGTTCAAAAAGCAATCGGTCAGACAGTTCAGAACAAGGACGGAACTGGTTCTCGCGTACAACTTCCTCCAGCTTGTCGTCGCCAAAGGACTCACCGTCGATGTTCTCCGGCTCAATCAAGCCGTCTGTGTAGAGCAGGAAGCGATCATTTGTCGTGATGGAAATCTCACGAAGCGGATATTCGCAATTCGACTCAACTCCAAAGATAAGACCGTTGCTCTGGATGCTCTCCAGCTTGCCTTGGCTCCAGCGCAGCAGCGGCGGATGCCCGGCAGCCGAGTACAGTGCCTTGTGGCTTTCAGTATCGAGCCATAAGTAAGCTGCGGACACGAACTGACCTCGTAGCTGCCCAGAAAGGGAGCGTTCCAACCCGCGCAGCACAGAGGGTGGATCATTCGCTAAAGACGCTACCGGCTGCATTGCAACCTTGATCATCGAGGCTATCAGCGCGGCTGGAACACCGTGTCCAGAAACATCGGCAACCAAAAATCCAGCCCGATGCGGATCGACGGCGATAAACCAGTAGAAATCTCCGGCGACGGCGGTCATCGGACAATAAGCCGCGCTGATGCGCAGCCGGCTGAGTTTGGGAACATCGCTCGGAAGAATGGAAGCCTGTATCTCGCGTGCTATGGCGAGTTCATTTTCGATAGACAGCAAACGGCGTTCGTCTGCAAACACTTTTTCTGCTGCGACCCATCCTTGCGAGAACAGAAACAGTGTAAACGCCAGTGGCTCAAGGAAGGGATAACTGCGAAGGTTGAAAAAAGTTCCGTTTAGATTGTCATGGATAACAGCAGCTGCCAGAATCAGAGTGCCCGCCGCTGAAACTCGACTCTGAATAACCAAATACCGCTTCCCGATACGCGGAACAACACTCGCCGTGGCAAGGGCAAGTAGTGAGCTGATGACGAGCACATTGTTGTATGGCATAAATCGAGAGGGAGGTTCACGGAACAGAACGGCAACGATACCTCCGATAGCAATGGCCGCCGCCGGAATGACCATGATCTGGAAAAGGCGGTGCAGAGTTCCGGTGGTTAGCTCTGTCCAAAACAACAGTGCGGGGATCATGATTACGTAGGTGACGATCCATACGACTTGCGGGGCACTGGATGAAAGGGGGCCCACAAGCAAGCTGAAGGCAGTAGGTACTGCCGCAAACAGGCGGACTCCATACAATGTGCTGAAGATGCCAAACCACCCTAGGACTCGGCGGGCGTTGCTGCCGCGAACCACAGCAATACAGCACGCGCCAAGCCCAATGAACAGAAAGATCGTGCCAAGAATCGTGATGGCGAATTCTTCGCGGTGTGTCAGCACAGGTTGATTTCCGAGCAGTACCGCTCACCAACGATATTGGCATCTTGGATAGCGATGCTGTGACGTGAAGCACAGGAATTAGCGTGCTGCCGCTCACTGACAGGCCCCCGCTGATGTGCTACGGTTCGCGTTCAGTCCGTGGGAGGAAATTATGCTCGGAGGTCTCCTGTTCGTCGTATGTGTCATCCTGCAATTTCATTATCATGACCCGATTCCGTGGTACATCTGGATCTTTGCGCTGATCGCCCAGTGTGTTGCGTTTGGCGAACCCGCCATGCGGTCTGCCACTGCGAAAAAGAACTGAGTGGAGGGGGCTGACACCGTTCGGATCAAACTATCAAGGCCTTGAAATGGGAACTCTCGCGGCGACCGTTGCGCAATGGGCGGCTGGAAGGAGTTTGAACATGATGGCGGGAAACGGACGGAAGATTGTCGTCGTCGGTGCCGGCATTGCCGGATTGAGCGCCGCCGTGTATGGGCTGAAGTGCGGCTATGAGGTTGAAGTCCTGGAAATGCACGACATGTCCGGGGGCTTGGCGATGAGCTGGAAACGCGGCACTTACCGCTTCGAGACGTGCCTGCACTGGCTTATAGGGTCGAAGCCGAACGGAGATTTTCACGAGCAGTGGCAGGAGGTCTGCGACATCGACCAGCTGACGTTCGTGAACCTGGACGAGTTTGTACGACTGGAAACGGACCGGGACGAGCTGAGGCTATACACAAATGTTGACCGGCTGGAATCGGAGCTGTTACGTAGAGCTCCTGAGAATGCGTCGGCGATTCTAGAGTTCACTCGTGCAGTACGGGCGCTGGGAAATTTCCGGATGCTGGATCCGGCAGGAGGACTGAAGGAAAACTGGCTGAATATGCTGCGCGATATTCCCGTGCTTCCGGTGATGGGAAAACTGTCAAAGATCAGCGGTGCGGAGTACGGCAAGCGGTTCCATGATCCGCTGCTGAGGCGGTTTTTCACAAGCGGGGACATCGGGAAGTTGACGGCGATGGCGATGGTGTTTTCGCTGGGGTGGATGAATGCGGGAAACGCTGGGTACTGCATTGGCGGTGCCCAGTCGTTGATCCGGTTGATAGAGGACAAAATCGCGAGTCTGGGCGGCAAGATACGGTTCAAGGCGCGCGTCGAGCGTGTGCTGGTGGAGAACGATACGGCTGTGGGAGTAGAGCTCGAGAACGGAGAGAAAGTGATGGCGGATTGGGTGATCTCGGCGGCCGACGGGCACACCACGATTTTTGAGATGCTCGGCGGCAAGTACGTCGATGAGGAGACGCGGAAGAGATATGGCGAGCGGGAGCTGTTTGCTTCGTATTTGCAGGTGTCGCTGGGTGTGGCGAAGGATCTGAGCGACGAGCCCGCGATGCTATCACGGATTCTAGCGTCGCCGTTGATGGTGGATCCTGACACGGAGCTCGACAGTATAACTTTCCGCATTTTTCATTACGATCCGACGTTCGCGCCGCCGGGCAAAACGGCGGTGACGAGTGCTCTGCCGACACGCAATTTCGGCTACTGGAGCGATCTGCGGAAAATGAATCCGAGCGGCTACCACAGGGAGAAGCAGCGCGTGGCGGAGGCGGTGATTGGTGTGCTTGAGAACCGCATCGCAGGAATTCGTGACGCAATTGAGGTGGTGGATGTGTCGACGCCAGCGACGGTTTACCGCTATACCGGCAACTGGAAGGGAACGATGGAGGGGTGGCTGGTGGAACCGGGCGACAGTTTCAAGCCGCTGAGGAACACACTGCCTGGACTGAAGCGATTCGTGATGGCTGGGCAATGGGTAATGCCGGGAGGGGGGTTGCCTTCGGGGCCCATGACGGCGAAGCCGGCAGTGAAATGGATCTGCAAGCAAGATCACGTGTCCTTCGACGTTCACACCGAGCGCGAGGCGGAAACTGTGGCGGTGTAGTGCCGAGGAGACGGAGCCCGCCCGGCCTGGCGCTGGCAGCTCAGGTTCCCGACGACCTCCGCCGTGAGGGCTCATGTAACCCTGGCCAATCGGCCCTCCAACATCGACATATGGGTTCATGGCGATGTCGCATAGGTGACCCTTCTGCCGCAGGTCGCCTCCGCATTTGACAACGACACACCTCCGAAATGCAGTCGATTAGGAGATAAGGTTTAGCAGGAGAGAAAACAGGAGTTTTTCAACAGCCACAGGATTAATTTACCAACTGACCCTCGGCATCCAGACAGATATCCAGCTGTCGACCAACCAGATCTCTGTGGACTGTATCAGAGACAGGCTTCCCCCCGAGTCCGATTCAACACGTAAATCACCCATGGCGCTATCTTGGTTTCGTTGACCCACTTGTAGGGCTCATCGCCCACTGCCAGCGCTTTGAATATCTGAATGGGTTCCAGACCGGCATCTCGATACATGATTCGATAAGCCTCGTCCGTGCAAAGGATGTCCTCGACCGGTCGTTTGTCCTGATGGTCTGTGACTATAATGCGCACCACATCACCGCTGCGAGCCGTGGAATTCTCCGGAAAGTCCTTGGTAGTGAAAGAAGCCCATTCGTGGATGTACATCTCAGGGGACGAAACCAGATTGATAACGACGCCTTTTGGCTTCAGCAGGCTCTGAAGATCGTTAAAGATGCCGACTTTCCTTGCCGCAGGAATGTTGTCGAAGGTGAATGCCGAGAGCACGAGATCGAAGCTTCCAACGCTGAATTCGCCCAGGTTGTCGCCGGGAACGACGCGGTAGTCACCCATGGAATCGCTGGCGCGTGCGATGCGCAGCATGTCCTCCGAAATATCGATACCGATCACATTGAACCCAAGTTTTTTTAGGAAGCGTGATGATCTACCCGTGCCACAGCCGAAATCAAGTGCGTTCGTGCCTGCAACATTCTGAGCAATGATGGCTGGCAGATCTCGATAGGCGAGATAGTAGGTATTCGCGAATTCCAGTGAAGCATATGCTTCGGCCCGGCTTCCATCCTCGTAGCAGTTGATGAAGCTCACTGCTCACCTCTGGGGTGACGAGCCTTCATCTGCCAACAATACATATAAAAACGAATTTGAAAATAAGGCAGATCCCAATCCTCAGTTGGTAGGTTGGAAAAAAGACCCCGGGCCGCGGGACGCGTCAAACCACTTCTCGCCTGATCATTTCCAGGGTTGGGAACGGAATGCGTAACTGATTCACCGTGCTCGATCTGCGGGAGACCGCCTCGACTGCAATTCCGGTTTCGTACGGAATTGGGTCGGATAACAGGTCGAAGTCCTCTCCATACATTCTCATTCGCTGGTGGCGGCAGTAGCCTAGTTTTTTGAGCCTCTCGCAGATTCGAGTTGGTCCGGTTCCGTTCTCAATCATCACATCGCTCTCAGCGTTCCCGAGCACTCGAAGTCATAGCATACTGCTAAAGCACGTCGCGGACTGGGAAATTCCCCGGGCGCATGGACGTTGGGCATTTTAATGCCATTGTCCTGTTGCCACTCGAACGAGGAAATGGTTCAGAGCGACGGGTAAGTTTGTCTAGTCCGATGCGCCCGAGCTCGTAACTAAACTATGCCGACTCACTCGAGATTTCTGTGACTGAAAGCACCAGGCAAGGTGACTCTCAATACTGAGCATAGTCGGCCAACGAGCGTTGATTATTACAAGGCAGGGCAAAGGTCAATTTATGGGCTTGTTAACCCGAATTTTGGGGTATAATAGAGCACTCTGCCCGGTGACACCACCTCCTTTGCCCCGCCTCAAAACTGCACTCGTATCGTGTACCAGCGTTTTTTTAGCTAGTCCTTTGATCGCTTCGACGGGGAAAATGGCGGACAGCGGCTATTTCCACCAAGAGGTTGCGTTCAGCACTAAGCACCTCGAGGATGACGAAGTACCGAAATGCTGCAC
>Ga0187784_10001941_pt1 | contig 16495 bp, 15 predicted proteins | sample 1015_SJ02_MP15_2_FD_132964 | JGI IMG/M metagenome (GOLD analysis project Ga0187784, IMG submission 132964) | Tropical peat soil microbial communities from peatlands in Department of Meta, Colombia - 1015_SJ02_MP15_20_MG | ecosystem: Environmental > Terrestrial > Soil > Wetlands > Peat | place...
CGGCTGTCGCACCGACTAGCCCGCCGTTAATGTCAAAGTCGCCGGTGTTGGCATGGAGGGAAGGATTATTGGGGTCGGACCACTTGCTGGTGCCGAAGCCCCAGCCGCCATTGATACCGAAATAGAAGCCACCCCAGTTGTAGACGGGAGCGGCCACCGGCAGATAGGTGGCCGGCGCTTGCGGCGGCAGAGGAAGGTCGGCGGCAAGCGCAGAGCCCGCAACGAGAAGCGAGGCTACGGCGGAGATCAATAGCCGCATCATCATCCGCATCATCGCATGCTCCTGGTCGAGCCTGATTCGATCCCGGCCCCTATTGGTCGGGATATTACCCGGGCGGCTGCCGAAAATAGCGTGACCAAAAGGCAACAGTAGAAATTAATCTGGGGGATAGTCGTGGCCTCGATGTTGTAACGGCTCGGAATTGCCCCAGGAATTTGCCCCCCTTTTGTATAACCACAAGAAGGCTTGGGATAGGGCTACGAGCGCTTTTCGCAGCCGCATGTCCTGGCGCCGCAAATCCTGGCGCCGCAAACGGCTGCGGCCGCCGGTTAATGTCTAGACGCTACCCGGCCGCCGCTATCCGCCTGCGGTCACCCACGTTTGAGGTCACTGCCGCCGATTTGGAAACATGCCCTGTGGTAGCTCAGGCCCGCCGTGCCTCCTGCGGCCATAGGGTGGCCGGCCCGCAAATGCTATAGTTTATACACCAGAGATCGGACCGGCCAGCATTTTTACGCGCGATTTGCTGCTAACAGGACAGAGCCAAGCGGTAATTTGATTTGAAAGCGCTGATGATCCTCGGCTACCTGATTTCCATCGCCGGTGCGGCGCTCTGGCTGTACGGATATTTTCGGCCTGGGAATCCGCCACTCGTCGATTGGCAGATGCATACGCCTTGGTGGATCGCGAATTTCCTGCCGAGCCTACAGGCGGAAGTTGGACTGGCGATGATGTTGGTTGGCACGGCGCTAAGTTGTTGGCCACCGCGCCACGATTGAGTCTGGGTCTAGTGTACTTCGTTAAATGTCGACAGCCTTGTGGCGCCCCTTGTGTGGCCAACTTTTCCCGTGCCGATTAACCTGCAAGCGCGCTGGCCGCGTCGGTGCTGCATGGCAACAACCTTCCGGCACAGATGTCGCGGTCCGGATGGCCTCGATTACCAGTCCGGGATCAGCAACAACTATCCCCACCGGGGCACACGGCGAAGCTGCCCGCCCGCAAGACTAAGGATCAAAAGTGAGAGAGCGGCACATCCGGTTGCCGAATGCGCCGCCCACCGACTTGTTTGCCCCAGCTAGGCACGGCGAGAGCTGGACGCGCACTACTCGGTAGGCTGACGTTAAATGATTGGCGAGGGCTTTAATGTGACAGTTATCACACACTGTTCATTTCTCTTCATGAGTTCGGTGTGTGACTTAAGGGGTCAGTAAGGGTCCAGGGGTAGATGGATACCTTGGGACAGTGGGGACGGGAAAACCGGCCACTGTTACCGGGCCCCGGCGCCGTCAACGTGAAGGCACGGCGCGGCGTCGGGGTTCCCGCGCAGACCACGCCGAAACACGGCGGCTCATGGCGGCGCCAGCGGCTGGCGGTGTCCGATCCGCGCTCGAACCAACATCAACGCCTAAAATTGCCCGACCCGTTGCCGGGAGAGGAAGGGCTCGATCTTGCTGTCGTCGTGCCGATCTGCGAGTTTGATAAACGTCGTCGCGCGGCGAGTACGGCTTGTGCGTGGGTAGATTCCCCGCGTTGGAATGCGAGCACCGAATTCTGAGGGTGGCTGTCGGCCTGCCGCTGGCGGGCGACAAGGAGCCTAAGTAGCCGATCGAGCTCCTCATAGAAACTAACCCGCGCGGCGCGGAACTCGTGGCCGGCCATCACCATCTCGCCATCACTTCGCATACCACCATCCCTTCTTGGCCCAGCTTACACTGAGATGGCGACATTGGCGCAATTGGGAAGACATTTGCACAATAGTTAGCCTGTGCATTGTGGTAAAAATGTCATACGCGTATTGCGGTTCCAAACCGGACCTTCGGGGCGCGCTGGAGTCAGCAAGTACTTGCAAGTCGCTCCCGCCAAACAGAAAAGCCGCCTCGCGGCGGCCCATCTGCGTTTCCCTTTGCTTACTTTGCTCAGGCGGCGGTGGCCTGCACCTTACGTCTCCTGCGCCAGCCGAGCAGACCTAAGCCGCCGAGGCCGGTGGCGAAGAGCGGCAATGCCGCAGGAAGTGGCGTCGTGCCGCACTCCCCGGCGATGCACACATCTCCACTCTCAGGGGTGAAAGTAAACGACCCGTTCCCCAGGCCAAGGATCATCGCGGGGGCACCTCCATCAGCATCGGCTGCTGCAGAACTAACGGAACATGCCCCGGCGGCATCATGGAGGCAGAAAATGGTATTGTTATTAGCGTTCAAGTAGAACGCGGCGTCATACACCAAACCAAAATTATAAAACAATTGAGTAGCGGTCGCAGTAAGATTAGGGGACCCCGGGGACACATCCGTAAATCCGGATCCGTCAAAGGAAGAATTACCCGGGTTCAATGTGGCGCTCAATAATCCCTCGACCAGGTTCAAAGAATATCCCGTAATGTTGGTCGTAGCCAGAGGGCCGAGTGTTCCATCCGTTTGAATAGAGCCCGTTACGGTGCCCCCGCCTACAACAAGATCAACGTTATAAGTGGTTGCTTCAGATGGAGTGGCTGAAACGCTGACGCCAAGCAGCGCTAAAATAGCGCCCACGGTCGGCACGAGCCCACTTCGCTTTGTCATGAATTCGCGCATAGGCATCCCTCAACACTAGTTGAACACCATATGCCGCGCCAAGGAGACTATAGTTTTTCATCCGAACCCAACGGCGTCAAGGGGTCCTAAAGGCCGCCAGATCGTCGAGGGCTTAGCGGCGCTTATCGGGTCGATGAATTCCACCCCTGCCCTGCCCTGCCCTGCCCTGCCCTCAAGCCCAATTGTTGCGCTTATCTGCCTGGGTTCGCAGGCACTGAAACAACACGAGAATTTTGGGTTCGTTCTGCCAACTCCGCTATCATTACGTGTAATAAACAACCATATAACTGTTAGTTGCGGCCCTTTTGCCGCGACTTCAGAGGAGGCAGGGTAGATTTAAATGCTACCGCTGATTAAGCCGCAGCGAGTGTCGTGTCCTCCTTTTGCCGGCGATAGGCGACGAAGCCGAGACCGACCAAGCCGATCAGCATCATGGTCCACGTGGAAGGCAGCGGAGCGGCGGGATCTTGCGTTCCAAGGATCTCGAAAGATTCGGCATATGGGTAAAGCTCACCGTTATCATACGCAACTGACGGGCCAGAGTTTATGTCCCAACCGATGTCGTAGTTAGGCGCGGATAAACTCAGTCCATTGTCGAGTGTAAGGTAATAAGTGCCGGCGGACAGAGGAATGCTTCCCGTCGAAAAAGTATACTCCCTTACGGTCCACGAACCATTCGTCATGCCAGAGCTAGGGGTTGTTAGCGTTATGTTTGTTCCAACAGGAGGATTGCTAGAATTATAATTTGGTACTGTGGAGGTAATCTCCCAATTGACGGAGGCCGCTGACGTAGGGATGCCGTAAGTCCAGGCTGTAAAAACCACTCCAGTTACGACTGAAGCAGCCGACAAAGTAAATGAATCCGTGACCTGGTAGGCCCAAATACTGATTTCGCTATTATCGCCATACAGCGTGCTGCCGTCTTCGTACAGCACAGCGGCTACGCCTTGTTGCGACAGACCGATCGACGCAACAAGCGTTAGCACGCAGCTCGCAATTAGGGATTTTAAGCGCTTACGCATGCTCGTCCCCTCCGGGACCAGATAAAATGCGCGCGCCTAATCAACGCTCTCACGTTGCACTTGGGGGCGTCAAGCAGTTCCACGGACAAAGATTAACGCCAAAAATGTATGTGAAATCAGAAGCCTTGCCTGTAACGACAAGGTCCCTCCTCGATTGGCGGAAAACAACTCCCGCGCCAAAGCTAAGGCTCGGCGGGCAGTGCCCCGGGCGGCGCCACCACGCGGACGGCCGGCCCCCCCTACCTGTTCGCGCGCACTTCAAGCCCCACTTGTGGGTGTGGGACTATTTCCAACTTACAGGTATCCCCTGGTTCACGGGCATTGAATCAACACGGGAATTTTGGGTTCGTTCTGCCAACCTGCTACCGGTACGTGTGATGCCGATACTCATGGCTGCAAGCTGCGATCGGGCTCCTCCCCCGGGCCGCTTTGAGCGCAACCAGGCAACTAGGATGCCAACAACGTAAGTCGGAGCAAATTATAAACCCCGGCACGTTGGCCGGGGCTCTTGTTACCCAAACGGTGTCGCCGCGGATCAAGGCGCAGCGAGTGCGGTGCCTTGCTTTTGCCGACGATAGGCAACGAAGCCGAGACCGGCTAAGCCGATCAGCATCATGGTCCAAGTGGACGGCAACGGCGTCTGGGTAACGATGAGATCGAGTGCGCCGCTTGTGAACTGCTCGCTGAATTGGTCTCCGCCGCAGGACCAGAGATCACTCGACAATAAACTGCAGGCGACACCATTCAGGTAAAACGATGTGAAGTCGCCGCTCTCGCTGGCGAATAGGATGATAGCGAAAATATCTCCCGCGGCCAGGGAGAAGCCCTGCGTGGTGACGTACAGCGAGCCGGCCAGCATTACTTCGCCAGTATTGGGGACGCCGGGGACGGCTAAGACGTCGAGCTGACTATAGCCAGTCCCCGCAGTCGTTCCGGTGATCAGTTCGTCAAACATCCCACCCGGTTGCTGCGTGAAGTTGCCGTAGATGGTCATGATGCCAGGACCGTCGCCGGGCGAAATAGCGCCGCCGCTGTTGACGGTGACGTTGTAGTTGGCGGTCGGCGAACCAATCGTGCCATAACCGGCGAGGACACCGGCCGGGACAATGTCGCCATTCACATTCGTGGTTTGGCCAGCAACGACGACATTACTGTTGACCACATCGCCCGACGCCAGCGTGATCGTGCCGGTGACGCCCCCGAAATATCCGGCCGCCGCATAGAGATTGATGCGCGACCAGTAGCTGAGCGACGTGCCGTAGAAGGCGGCGAGCGCATTGGTTTCCGTGTTGACGATGATCTGGTTGATCGTATTGGTCGAGAGATTGCCGTAGAGGCCGCCACTCGGCGCCAGCGTCTGCGCGGCGGTGCTGCTGCCGCCATAGATCGTTGCCAACAGGATCGAGGCGTCCGGACCTCCAAGAGGGGCCTGTTCACGCGGCGCCTGCGCGAAGGTATCAATCGGTAGGCCGTAGGTCAGGCGGGCCTCGTAAACTTGCGCGTTCGTCGAGGACGGGGCGTAAGGATTAGGACTGCTGGCCGTGTTGGCGGCGCAAGCCGCTATGCTGCCTCCGCAGGTTCCCGTGTTGTTGTTCAGATATTGCGTGATCCCAGGCTGCGCGGCGGTGAACAGCGCCGGCATGTTGATGGTGGCATTACTGTTGCCCGTCGAACCGGTCACCGCCGCGTTGTTCATATATGCCGGGTTCGACAAGAATTGCGCCAGGTCATAACCGATGGCGGCACGGCTGCCGATAATGTCGGTCGGGTAATGCACGCCGATTACGATGCGGCTTTCGCCAATTTCTGACGCGCGCAAGAGCGTGGACTGGTACATCTGCGGCACGAGCATGCCGAGCAGCAGGCCATCCGTCATCGCGTAAGCCATGTGGGCGCTGGGAAACGCCGCGTTCGCGGACGGCTTGTCGTGGTTGGTACCGCCAGTGGGCGTGTACGCTACCGAAGGATCGTAAAGGGTATAACTTGAGCTGACGGCGCCGTAGGTCTGGTAAGGATGCGAGTCGCCGAATTGGTTCTGCTTGTAAGTTCCATATAGGGCTGTGATTGAGTTTGATACGTTTGCGTTGTTAGTGAAGCCGTAGGCGGTATCGTAGACGCTCTTCGTCATACTCGGCAGACCGTTGGAGGTCGGCAGCATATAACCGTTAGGCGCAACTGCGGTCGTGCTGTTATCGATCGTACCGTTTGCGAAATAAGATTTAGCCACCGAAATATCGCCCTGGCACGTGCTGCACGAGAGGTTGCCGGTGAAGCTGAAGGCGTCGGCCAGGAGTGAGATGGTGGGGGTAAGCAGGGCGTTGGGGCTCGAAGGGTTGACGCCACTGACATATTTTTGGCCCAGAACGGAGCCGAACGCGCCATACTGCTGCGCCCCGTTGTACAAAACGCTAGCACCATTAGAAAAAGTGTAACCCGTCGTATTCTGAGTGCCCACAGCTGCAGTGTTCAAAGCTCCGGCAATGTTCGCTGCGGGACCGACGTTTGTGGTAGTGCCATAGACTTCGGTCGATGCAGCGCCCAGCGAATTCTCGTCGCTGATCGCGAGCGGGGCCAGTGTGGAGGTCGGTAGATTGCCGTTGAGAAGCGTCGCCGACGGCCCAAACGGGTTGATCTTACTCGGGGAATTGAGGATCGCGGTATTTGACGTATTCTGGTTGATCAACACCGCCTGCTGCAGATCGGCGGTCAGCGTTTGCTGGCCGATGGACGTCGAGTTGAGGTTGAGGAACGGCGAAAGAAGATTGAGAACATTTTCGGTTTCGACGGATATGTTTTGTGCGTTCGAAGCTTGCGGGAACGTGGCCACCACTATGGCCATCGCAGCAGCCCGCAGAATGCAATCGCCACGCATTAAGAAACGCAACATGGAATTCGCCCCCAACAGCAAGCTAGCCCCAAGATCGCTACGCACACGCACACCTGACGAGTGAACATGTGACGATAGTATGAAATGCGAGGTTAGGTGGCGCATATTGCGGTATTGTGACGATCCGATATCTTCCTTGCATTTTTCCGATATCTTCCTTGCATTTTCCACAGAGCGAGAATTGATTATTGAGCTACTTTCTGTTGCCAGATTTGCGGCGCTTATCGGGAGGGTTAGCGGTGATGCGCAGAGTGCTTCGGCTCATTGTTGCATTTGGCATAGCGATTGCTGCTGTCGATTCACATGCAGCCACTTTATTTCCGGACGCTTTTGCGCAGACGTCTCCGCCCGGTAACGCCGTGATGCCGCCCGCAAGTCCGCGAGCACAGTCAGCTCCCCCTGCTAACCCCGCAACGCCGCCGGTAAGACTTCCGCAACGGACCGAAGCCCTGCGGTTCGATAATTGGGTCGTCACGTGTCAGGAGTTCGCCGACGCGCCGAAGAAGCGCACCTGTAATGCCGAGCTTCAGGCCGAAGTGTCGGGCAGCCCCGGCATCATCCTGGTCTGGACGCTATACATGAACGACAGCAAACAGCTCGTTGGCGTCCTACACACGCCGAGCGGGGTGATGCTTGCTCCCGGTGTCGAGATCAAACTCGATAACGGTGAGGATGCAGAGAAACCGAAGGATAATGCTCCGGCAAAGAAGTTCGTGTATGAGAGTTGCGAACCAAACGGGTGCATTGCCACGCTGAACCTTGATAGCGCGTTTGTTCGTGACGCAATGGCCGCGTCAACTACTACGGTCATTATTCGGGCGGTCAATGGGAGAACAGTGCAGTTCAAAATTCCGATCAAGGGCTTCGATAAGGCTTACGGGCAACTGAAAGCCAACGCCAGTTGACCGCCTTGCCATCTTCTTGATCCGCTCATCATCAATCGTGATGACATTGCCCAGCGGTCTTGGTGTAGTCTCCGTCATGGCGGCTTCCTTTCTGCTGACCTGTTGCGTTTAGCCACCTCCAGTTCAGTCAGATTCGGGGGCCGCCAGCCCACCTATTTGTGCGAAAGATTCCCTACGTCATCGGTTCTCGAACCACGTGCGGGTCAGTGCCCATTAAGTCCGCGGGCGCAAATGTCGGTTATACTGTGCAACATGCGCGCAAAAATGGAAGGGCCGCCTCGCGCGGCGGCCCTTCGTGTTCTGATTTCAGATCGCGATCAGGCGGCTGACGGGACAGCGCCCTTCCTGCCCTGCCGGTAACCCACGAAGCCTAGACCGGCGAAGCCGATCAGCATCATGGTCCAAGCCGATGGTAGAGGGGTAGCGGTCACTAGCCTTCCACCTCCAAGCGGTCGTTCAATGCTCGGCACACAATGAAAAGGACCGCGCTGCGGCGGCCCTTCCACATGTTCCGCTTGGTAGTTCTGTTCGGTCAGGCGGTGACCGCCTGCGCCTTCCGCTTCCTGCGCCAGCCGAGGAAACCTAGGCCGCCAAGGCCAGTGGCGAAGAGCGGAAGAGCGGCTGGAAGCGGTGTTGCACTTGAGCTGACTTCGCTGACTTCAAAGGATGAAAGCGGGGTGGTGATATATCCTACGCCGAAGTCGTCGACGAACTCACAGTATTGACTTGAGCACGGTTGGCCCTGCCCTCCTACCCCCAAAGAACCAAAGAACATGTTTGCAAAATAGTACGGATCCAAACCTTCGGTTTGGTAACCAATTCCGTTATCATCGAGATGGGGTGTTCCAGGGTAATAAAGTAGATTGTCGGCACTGCCGAAGCCATTCGTCACAGCGATAGTTTGTGAACCCCAAATCGTATCGTAGCGAGTTCCGGTGATCGTGTCGATTTGGTATTCGCCAGCACTCACCAAATGCGCCGTGAACGTGCCGCTTGCTGAGACCGTGTAGGGGCTGCCGTTTACAGACGGATCGCTTCCCGCATAACTCCAGTCGAATGTTACCTCACTGGCTTTAGCGGATTGCGCCGATAGCCCAGCAGCAGCAATCGCCACAATCAAGCTGATCTTGAACGACGGTTTCATCGCTACCCTCAACGCAAGCTGTAAACCGCGCCTAAAATAATTCTACCTCGCTCAATGCTGAGCTGGCAAGCCCGTATCCATGAATGGCGCGATGGTATCATAATACTCCTGCTCATCGGAGGCTATTCGATGGTGAGCGTCGATCCGAAGGTTGCTGGGAGCCTTAACCTCAAGGCACACGAGTCCGCGAGCCGAGTCGAGGGTTGCCAACCCCGGCCCCAAGATGTCGGTCAAAAGACAAACCCGATGAAAGATTGGGCTAAACCGCCGCTGCCACGGCCTCGGCCGCGCCCTTCTTTTTTCGGCGCAAGCCTAGCAATCCCGCAAGGCCAAGTCCGCTAGCAAACAGCGGCAGCGTGGCCGGCAATGGGGTCGGGTCCAACGTGCCAAGCACATAATTGCCAAAACTGCTGCCTGTACAATTCGAGGTGCTGCAAGTGATCGCGTAAGTGTAAGGCGGGTCGTTCAGAATAAAACCGTAGGTGTTACCGGCGTCGTTGACGTCAAACGCAATACCGCTGCCATCGACGTACGGCGGACTGTTAGGAAAGAGCAGGTCGTCCGCGGGAGGAACTAAAGACAGGTCGGGACCCGATATGGGTCCCGCTATACCAAATGCGGGGAACGAGGCGTATCCCGAAATACCGGTGACGAGGTAGGACGATGAAGGTTCTGTGGTGAATTGGAAACTTGCGTTGTCGCCAAACCCGCCTATTTCCGTAAAATAGAAACCAAATGTTGCTGATGAACTGCTTATTGCACTCGCCGGGGTTACAGACGCGCTCACCAACAGAGCGACGGATGCAGCAACGGCAGCGATCCCGCGATTCATGACACAACTACCCCATAAATATTAAGGCCGCGCCCAAGAAATCCTACACCTAGACCCGACGCGCTTGCAAGCTGCTTGCCAGGCAATCCAACCCACCATCACCGAGGTCCCCGTAACGGGTAGCCGCCCGATTCTGCGACTTTGAATCTACAGGGGAATTTTGGGTTCGTTCTGCCAACCTACTACCAAGGCGTGTACTACATCCTCACGGTTGCGAGCACCGCCGCTTCATCGGCGGCTCGAAGGGCCGGATCATCACGGGGGGGAGGATGAGGCGGCCTTAGTCCGGTTGTGGTAGTCGGGGTGGAGCTGACACCGGCGACTCTGGTATGATCCGATGGAGCTTTCGCTGAACGCAGCTGGATACAAGAATGGAGATGCACGTGGCGCGTTTCACGCTATCTCTCGCTGTGTTGCTAACTATTGCATTCTTTGTTGCCGTGGCAATCTTGCAGCCCGGAATTTTTGGCACTCTAGCGCTCTACATTCTTGCGGCTGCGATCTTCTTGATCGGCACCGGCTTTGCCTTCGCCATCAAATTTCGAGCAAACGAGGGTATTCACCAGCGCTTGCATTCCCAAGGCGGCGACCCAGAACAATTGTGACAGTGATCCTGTTGTTCGCTGGCAAGTGCGGCTACCCAAGGCAAGCATGTCGGGCTTCGCACATGTTTTGGTTCATGGCGGGTTAACGATGCCATGCGTAGGTGTCCGAGACTGCCTCTTGCGTCACCTGACCTGACGAACGCCACGCCGCGATTTCAGCTTGCTGAAAAGGCGCCTGGCTGATCTCGATCACACCTTTGGCGCGACATTTTAACAAGCCGGCAATTCCCCCCTGCTAGGAGTTGCGCAACTGGGTGAAGAAGATTCGCGGGGCTCCCGCATGACCTGGCATTTAACGGGACTGCGCCGGCTGGACAACATAATCTGGGCCGCGGTCGCGCTCGTCGCCGCCTTTGTGTTGATCGCGGCCAATTTCAACGGCTTCACAGTCGTGCTGAGAAGCTTTATCGCTCCAGCCAGCATCTGCCTGCTTTTGAAGTTAGGCACGCTCTACTATCGCAACTGGCGCACCGATCACAATCTTGCATCGACGCTCGAAGTCACGATGCAGCTCATCGCTTTCACCGTTGTTGGCGCACCGTTGTCCTATGTCGCAGCAAGCGCTGCGTTGCCGCTGCAGGATGCGGCGTTGGTCCACTTGGACCATGCGCTTGGCTTCGACTGGAAAGAATTGCTCGCGTTTATGCATCGGTGGCCGGGATTTTTGAAATTGATGCATATGATCTATCCATCGCTAATTCTGCAGATGGTCGCTGCGGTGCTGTTGCTCGGCTTTACCGGACGGCTGTCCTGGCTGCGAGCTTATATGCTGGCCATCATCTTTGCCGCGCTTATCACGATCGCCATATCAGTGTTGCTTCCGGCTGAAGGCGCGTGGCTATATTACGGTGTCACGGACGTCCCCGCAGCACTGCCACTTAGTCATACAAGCTGGCCGGTTTTCTTTGGCTTGCGCGACGGTAGCTTCCGGCTCCTGATGGGCATCGGCGCCGAAGGGATCATCACTTTTCCGAGCCTGCATGCGGCGCTGGCAGTAATTCTGGTTGCGGCGTTCTGGCCGGTGCCGATTGCACGATGGGTTGCTGTCACCATCAATTCCCTCATGCTTGCGGCCACGCCGATCGATGGATCGCATTACTTCGTCGATGTGCTGGCCGGCATCGGTATTGCAGTGCTTAGCTTGGCAGCAGCGCGCGCACTGGTGACATGGTTGGCTGTTATACCAGCCACCGTCGCAACCCAGCAGGCCGCGTCAGGTCCTGCGGGGATTGCAATGAGCGGCGTCGCCGGGACTCATGGCGCTCAGTGACGAGTGCACTACTACGTCCGGGATATCGCGATACCCTGCAGCAGTATCGGTGATGCCGATCGATCTAAAAACCTAATCTACGCCGAGCGCCTCTAAGAGGGGCAACAACATGTTGCGCGGCGGCCGCGGGCGGCCGACCGAGCTGCGGTAGATCGGCTGACGGACCTGCGCGTGGCTTATCGTGCGGACCGCGCGTTCCGCCTTATAGAATTCCAGACAGGCATGGTCCCATTCGAGCCCGCAATGGGCGACGATGCGGCGCGCCTGCGCCTCGAGATCGTCGACGAGCTCTTCGTATTGCACCTCGAGCATGACGCCGGGCGGCAAAACGTTGCGCCAATGCGCCATCACTTTCTCGTAGGCGCGGTAATAGCGGCCCAATTCCCCAAGATCGTAAGAATAAATTTGGCTCAGCCCCGAGAAAAGTATCGAGAACATCGAAAGGCAGGTATCGACGGGGTTGCGACAGGTGTGGATGATGCGCGCGTTGGGCAGGGCCGCGTGAATGAGGCCGGCAAATCGGAAGTTTGCCGGCAGCTTATCTGTGGTGCGGCTCGCACCCGCCGGCACGCCGCGGCTAACGCCCTTGATATAGAGCGCGCCAAGCCGCTGCAGTTCAGGATTCGACCAGTGCGTCGCGCGATGGGAGAGCCATGGCGGGACAGTGGGCGTTCCACAAACTTCGGCGAGCGCCTCGTTTAAGGTCACGCGCTCGCCGAGCGCCTTAACCTTGGGGTGGCTGGCCAGGATCTGCTCCACCAAGCTCGTCCCCGAGCGCGGCATCCCGAGTATGAATACCGGCAGCGGCGAGGGATCGCCGGCGCCCTGGTGGCGTGCCATCCACTTGGCATCGAGAGCGCGGCACAGCGCGTCCAATGCGCCAAGGGTTGACGCTTCATCGTATTTAAAGAACCGCCGCTGCAGCGCGCCGCCTGCGATTTGGTGGCGGAAGGCGCGCTCGATGTCGCCGCAATCGGCGTAAGCTTTGCCGAGCGCAAAATTCAGGTTCACCTGCTCGTCGAGCGGCAGTGACCCCGCCTTCTGCGCCAGTGCCTCGAGCGCTGCGAGGCGGGGATCGTCGGGCGTCCACCGCGTGAGCTGGCCCCAATAGTAATAGAGGCGCGCCTGGTCCGGTGCGAGTTCAATCGCCTGTGTCAGGGCAGCAAGCGCTTCGTCGTAGCGTCCCAGCTCGCCGAGCCCCTGCGCCAGGGTGGCACGCGCGTCGACCATTTTAGGGTCCAGCGCAATCGCGCGCCTGGCTCTTTCCAGCGCCTCGTCGTGGCGGTCGAGCAACTGGTAGGCCCTAGCGAGGTTGGTATGAATGATGGCCGAATTCGGTTTTAGTTTGAGCGCCTTGCGCAAGTAGCGGACAGACTCCTCCAGCCGTTCCGCGATCAACAGGACAGTTCCGAGATTGACTAGCGTTTCGAAGTGTTTGGGATACTGCTTGAGGATCGCCCGATAGATTTTCTCCGCCCCGGGCAGATCGCCCCTGTGCTGCAAATCAACCGCCCGCTTGAAGGCTACCGGGGGGGTGACGCCGACCTGGCTCGGAGTGGTAGGAAAAATCATGCCGGTAAGGACTCGTTGCTGCTCCCGCGGCGGCATATAGCACAACTACGCCGGCCGCTAGCGGCGGCCCGCATCTGGAGGAGCCTTCGTCGAAGCAGCGCGATAGCGTCACCTGTCACCTCGATGCCACAATCCGACGGCCATTGCTCTCGGGGAATTTGTCCTAGGTCCTAAAGGCGATGTCCATCGAGGACCATCGACGCGCAGTTGCGGTCCGGCACCTCGTGGCAGGTTTCGTCCCCGACGGGCACGGTGTATGACCTGAAGGGAAGCGAAGCGGGAAAATTGCGATGGAGTTCCAGCAGGCACTCGCGCTGCACCGTCAGGGCCGGACGGATGAAGCCGCCCGCGCCTACCAACAGGTGCTTCTGGCCAAGCCGACACACCTCGATGCATTGATCCACCTCGGGGCACTGCGCCTCGCGGAGGGGAAAGCCGACGAAGCGGAGATGTTGCTACGACGAGCGGCAACGGCATCGCCCGCATCGCCCGAAGCGCTTGGCAACCTTGCCGCGGCGCTTCAGGCGCTGGGCCGTTACGAAGAGGCAGCCGCCCACTACGAGCGCGCGCTTGCGTGCCGGCCGGGCATGCTGGATGCGCAATTTGGTTTGGCTGCGTGCCTGCAGGCTTGCGGTCGCCACGAGGCAGCGATCAGCTGTTATTTGGCGATCCTCGCTGCCGAACCGGCTCACGCGGAGGCGAACTACGGCCTGGCGACGCTGTTGGCACAACTCGGCCGCTTCGATGAAGCCATAGCCAAATATCGAGCCGCTCTCGCTGCCGACCCGGACTTCGCCGAGGCGAGTTACGGATTGGGCAAACTGCTCGCACGCGGCAACACGCAGGAGGAGGCCGTACGCTGCTTCCGCCAGGCGCTCGACGTCGATCCCCAATATGTCGATGCACGCGTGGCCCTTGGCACCGCGCTGTCACGGCTGCATCGAGATGGCGAGGCGATGACGGCGTTCCAAGCTGTGCTCGCGGCCGAGCCGCAACATCCGCAGGCGCATTGTGGGATCGGTACGCTACTCGATCGGCAGCGGCGTCACGCCGAGGCCATCGAACATTTCCGCGCCGCACTTGCGGGCAACGCAGAGCACGTGGATGCCATGGCAGGAATGGCAGAAGCGATGAAGAATCTCGGTCGACATGCCGAGGCGCTGGCGCCGGCGCGTCGGCTGGTTGCGCTGCAACCTAATTCCGCCTCGGCCGCTGGTCTCTTGGCATTGATCCTCGCCGAAAGCGGGTCGTTGGATGAAGCGCTCACGCTGGCTCGGCGCGCAGTCGAACTTGCGCCCGATCGCCCGGAGTTCGCCTATTACGTGGTGCAGCTAGCCAAGGTAAAGCCTGGAGACAATACTCTCAAAGCCCTGGAAGCGACGCTGCCGCGCGAAGCGTCGCTTTCGACGCGCGAGCAGGGATTGCTGCATTTCGCCCTGGCTAAGGCGTACGACGATATCGGGGAGCGGGATCGCGGGTTCGTCCATCTGCTGCGCGGCAACGCCATTAAGCGTTCGCAGATCAAGTATAACGAGGCCGGCACGCTGAACGCGATCGCGCGCATCCCTGGCGTTTTCAGCGCCGAGCTGCTGGCAGCCCGTAAAGATCTGGGTGATCCGTCCCCCATCCCGGTATTCATCGTTGGCATGCCGCGCTCCGGTACGACACTTATTGAACAGACCTTGGCCAGTCACCGGGCGGTTTTCGGTGCTGGGGAGCGGGGAGAATTGGCGCGGGCGATCAGGCGTGTGAACGCCGAACAGTCGGGTGCGCCGTATCCGGAAGTCGTCCGCGGCATGAACGGCGAGGCATTGCGCCGGATGGGAGCGGACTATGTCGCCGCGCTGCGACCGCTCGCCCCCAGCGCGGCGCGCATTGTCGACAAGAAACCCGACAATTTCCTTCATCTCGGGCTGATCTGCCTGATCCTGCCCAATGCGCGGATCATTCATGCGGTGCGTGATCCGGTGGATACGTGTCTTTCGTGCTTTTCCAAGCTGTTCGGGGGCGAGCAGTCGTTCAGCTACGATCTCGCAGAGCTTGGCCGGTATTACCGCTCCTATCAGCGGCTGATGGCGCACTGGCGGGCGGTTTTGCCGGCGGGCGTCATGATCGAGGTGGAGTACGAAGCCCTGGTGGGGGACTTCGAAGCGCAGGCACGCCAGATCGTGGCGCATTGCGGCCTGCAGTGGGATCCGGCGTGTCTAGAGTTCTACAAGACCACCCGGCCAGTGCAAACAGCAAGCATGGCCCAGGTGCGTCAGCCGATCTACCGCACTTCGGTCGGACGGTGGCGTCCGGATGCAGCGCTGCTGCGACCGCTCATGGAGGGGTTGGCGGGCAGATAACAAGCTAATCCCGACGCCCATTAATCGACATCAACGCGAGCCTGTCGCCAGCTCAGCTAGACGAGCTGGACTTTATCCTGACAGGCTCGATCCTGGCAGGGTCGGGCGAGTTCACCGGCGGCGGCGGTTGCAACGGATAGAGAAGTTGCCCCGTAACCGAACTGGGCAGCTCGGCCTCGATACCGTAGGCCGTCGGCCAATGCTTGGGGAGATGGTAAGTGCCAAATATCCAGTCCCAGCAGGGCAGCATCGACGCGTAATTGCAATTGCGAAACTCGGAGCGGACGTGGTGCCAATGGTGGAACCCTGGGGTCGAGATCAGCCACTCTAGTGGCCCCAATCGCCAGCGGATGTTGGCATGGATGAAGAAGCCCCACACGGTGACGACCAGCATCAGCAGCGTGGCGACCAAGGTGCCCTGCACGCTCTGGGGGGCGCCCAGACCGAGAATGTAGATGGGGATCAGGCCGCAGATGCGGATGACGACATTATCGATCGGATGGGCGCGCGCACTGATCAGGAAATAGACTTGCTCGGGGCTGTGGTGGAGCGAGTGGAAGCGCCACAGCAACGGGATTTCGTGGGCCCAGCGGTGGCCCCAGTAGAAGCCCAGATCGGCGACGACGAACGCGGCCAGGCCGCGCAGCCAGAAGGGCCAGCCGGCAACCGTGGCATGCAGCTGCCACGGCACAAAGTGGTAAGCGACATAGGCGACGACCGACAGTGGAATAACAAGCAGCAGATGGGGCACCACGCCGCTGATGAAATAAAACGCGAGATCGCCGGCGGCCGACTTGCAAAAAATTTTGCGTCGATACACCGGGAAGAGCTGTTCCAGCGGCACAAAAATGACGGTCAGGATGACCAGCCAGGCGCATTGCCTGACGACGCTCAGCGCCGGCGCAAAATGGAGATGGTCACGCAGCAATGCAAGCAACGGCAAGCCTCTGACTGGCTGGGGTGTGGGCCAAGCTAACTATAGCACCTAAAAGGGGCCGGACTATGCCCGGCCCCTCAAAACACAGCAGCAGTTAACGTAGCGGCAGTTCAAGCCGGAATGGGCTGCTTCCTGCGCCGGCGCCCGATCGCGGCTAAGCCCGCAAGTCCGACACCAAGGAGCGGC
>Ga0187784_10001943_pt1 | contig 16491 bp, 15 predicted proteins | sample 1015_SJ02_MP15_2_FD_132964 | JGI IMG/M metagenome (GOLD analysis project Ga0187784, IMG submission 132964) | Tropical peat soil microbial communities from peatlands in Department of Meta, Colombia - 1015_SJ02_MP15_20_MG | ecosystem: Environmental > Terrestrial > Soil > Wetlands > Peat | place...
CACGCCCGCGGGAGCCCGCGGGCCTTGCCCATCCTGTTTGCATCATGCCCTGTAGATGCTGATGTGCGCGCCTTCCAGCTGAGCAAGCACGCCGGCGTCGAGGTGCTCCATCAGCGCACCGATGCTGCTTTCGTGCTCCATCTGCGCGCGGCTCAATCCGTACCACGCCTCGGCGCAAGCCTTGCCGAACGAGTCCGCATCGCTGACCTCGTGGGCGCCGCTGTAAAGCGATATGCCGTCTTTGGTGATCTGCAAGGCAACCTTCATGGATCCCTCCTACCGCGGCGGCGGCGGCTCCTCTTCCTCGTCGGGAGCGATGATTTCAAAAATCGCGGCCGGGATTCCGGTGAGCGGGTGCCCGCTCTTGCCGAGCACCTCCCCTTCGCCGCGGCTCCACATCGCCGCTTCCTCAAGTTCGATGACGCTCGGCGTCAAGGCGAGGATTTCCACGACCTTGACGTCGTCGACGTCGCCAAGCGTGCGGCGCACGTCCTCGCGGGTGGCCGCGACGCCGCGGCTGGCGTGCAAAGCGGTTGATGCGGGCATGGTCTCCTCCTTGGTCGAGGGTCGGGCACATCGTGCATCGGCGAAGGCTCTCGCACGTGTGGCCGGCGAGCCTTGATCCAGATCAAGGAAGCACCGCCGCGATTGTTCCCTTATCGCTGTCGAGCGTCGGCCCAGAGGCCGTGTCACCGGCGCGATGAGTGGAGAGCACCATGGAAACCCCTGCCGAGATCGACTTCGAGAGAATGAAACCCGCCGAATCCCTGCGCGCGGAGATCAGCCGCCACATCGAAGGCCTGGAACACCGGTTCGGCCGCGTAACCGCGTGCCGGGTGGTGCTCAAGGGGCCGGGCGAACATCACCAGACGAGCGGACTCTACGAGGTCAACATCCGCCTCGCGCTGCCGGAGGGCCGCGAGGTCGAGGTCTCGCGCACGCCGGACCTCGACGAGCGTTACGCCGACGTGCACTTCGCGCTCAACGACGCCTTCAAGCGCGCGCGGCGCCAGCTGCAGGACCACGTGCGCCGGCTGCAGGGCCAGGTGAAGGTCCATGAGCCCCAGCCGATCGGAACCGTGACGAAGCTCGACTCATCGGGCGAGTTCGGATTCCTCGAGAGCGAGGACGGTCGCGAGATTTATTTTCACCGCAACAGCGTGCTGAAGGGCGGATTCGACAAACTCGAGATCGGCACGCGCGTCGCCTTCAGCGAGGAGGCGGGCGAGAAGGGGCCGCAGGCAAGCACGGTGCGGCGGCTGGGCAAGCACGCCCTGCGGTGAGAGCGGCGGCGCCAACCGCCGGTCGTTTGACCAAGATCAAGGAAAACCGGCCGCGGTCGCTCCATCGTGTATCGGGACCAGCGCGCAGGCTGCCCATGAGGATCCGCACGTGAACGACGTCATCGGCCGACAACCCGTCGCGCTCCCCTCTGCCGGCCTGCCGGTGACGCGCCTTTATCGCCCGGCCGACCTCTCCGCCCTCCCCTTCGCCTCGACCGCGGAAATCGAACCGATCGAGGGGCTCGTCGGTCAGGGCCGCGCGCTCGACGCGATCCAGTTCGGCACCCGCATCGCCAAGCCCGGGTTCAATCTGTTCGTGATCGGCCCGTTCGGCGCAGGCATGAAGCCGGCCGTCGAGGCCGCCCTCAAGGACACCGCGGCGGCGCGACCCAGTCCATCGGACTGGGTCTACGTCAACAACTTCGCCGAACCGCACAAGCCGGTCGCAATCGAGCTGCCGGCCGGGCGTGCCGTCAAGTTCCGCGACGCCATGCACGCGTTGATCGACGATTTGAAGGTGGCGCTGCCGGCCGTGTTCGAGAGCGAGGATTATCAAAGGCGCCGGGGCGCGCTCGAGGAAGCCTTTCAGAAAAAGCAAGGCGACGCCTTCGCGCAGCTGCGCGAGAAGGCGGCGCAGCAGAGCGTCGTCATCGTGCGCACGCCGTTCGGCTTCGCACTCGCACCGGCTCACAACGGCGAGGTCGTCCCGCCGAACGAACTTGCCGCCTGGCCCGAGGCCAAACGCAAGCAGGTCCAGGTCGTCATCGAGGCGCTGGAGAAGGACCTCGAGCACATCGTGCGCCAGGTGCCGCAATGGGAAAAGGAGCATCGCGACGAGGTGCGCCGCCTCAACCGCGACACCGCCCAGTTCGCGGTCAGCCATTCGATCGGGGAGACCAAGGCGCGGTTCGCCGACCTTCCCAAGGTGATCGCCCATCTCGATCGGGTGCAGTCCGACCTGACCGAGAACGCCGGCATGTTCGTCGTCAAGGGGGATGGCGAGGAGGAGGCGCGCGAGCTCCTGTTCGGCCGCCCGTTCGACCGCTACGAGGTCAACGTGCTGGTCAGTCAGCCGGACGGTCGCGGCGCGCCGATCGTCGAGGAACCGCACCCGACCTTGAACAATCTGATCGGCCGGATCGAATACGTCTCGCACCAAGGAACGCTGGTCACCAATTTCCGCCTGATCAAATCCGGATCGATCCACCGCGCCAACGGCGGCTACCTCCTGATCGACGCGCGCAGCCTGTTGCTGGAGCCGTTCAGCTGGGCCGCGCTCAAACGCGCGCTGCGCCAACGCCAGATCACCATCGAGGACGTCGCCCGCTTCCTCGGGCTCACCAGCACGGTCTCGCTCGAGCCCGATCCGATTCCGCTCGACGTCAAGATCGTGCTGTTCGGCGACCGCTTGCTCTATTTCCTGCTCGCCGCGTTCGATCCGGAGCTTGCCGAGCATTTCAAAGTGCTGGCGGATTTCGAGGACGACGTTGCGCGCTCGCCGGAAAGCGAAGCGGTGCTCGCCCGCGTCGTCGCCTCGATCATCCGGCGCGACGGCCTCAAGCCCATGGATCGCGCGGGCGTCGGCCGGTTGATCGAGCATGCCGCGCGGCTCGCCGATCACGCCGGCAAGCTTACGCTGCTGGTCGATCAGATGCGCGACGTGGTGACAGAGGCGGACTTCTGGGCGGGCGAAGCGGGGCGCACGATCGTCACGCGCGCCGACGTGCAACGGGCCCTCGACGAAGGGATCCGCCGCGCCGCGCGTCTGCGCGATCGCGCGCGCGAGGTGATCCTGGAAAACGTCGCCCTGATCGACTCCACCGGATCGCGGGTCGGACAGATCAACGGGCTCAGCGTCATCGAGCTCGGCGGGTTCCGCTTCGGACGGCCGACGCGCATCACCTGCCGGGCGCGGCCGGGCGGCGGCAAACTCGTCGACATCGAGCGCGAAGTCGAGCTGGGCGGCCCGATCCATTCCAAGGGCGTGCTGATCCTCGCCGGCTTCCTTGCCGGCCGCTACGCGCTCGATACGCCCATGTCGCTGTTCGCGAGCCTGGTGTTCGAACAGTCCTATTCCGGCGTCGAAGGCGACAGCGCGTCCTCGGCCGAACTCTACGCGCTGATGTCGGCGCTCGCCGAGGTGCCGCTGCGCCAGGATCTGGCGGTGACCGGATCGGTCAATCAGCACGGCGAGATCCAGGCGATCGGGGGCGTGAACGAGAAGATCGAAGGCTTCTTCGACATCTGCGCCGCGCGCGGGCTCACCGGCACCCAGGGCGTCCTCATTCCCGAGGCCAACGTCCAGCACCTGATGTTGCGCAGCGACGTGATCGACGCCTGTCGCGAAGGCCGCTTTGCGGTGCATGCGGTCGAAACCATCGACCAGGGCATCGAGTTGTTGACCGGACGCCAAGCCGGCACTCGCGACGCCGACGGCGTCTACCCGCCGGACAGCATCAACCGTCTGGTGGAAGACCGGTTGCGCGCCTTCGCCGGAATTTGGCGCAGCTTCGGCCGCCCGGCGTTGCCGGAGATGGCGGAAAGCCCCCCATGAACGCGCGCGGCCCCACCTTCAAGCGCATCGTGCTGGGCTTTTCTCACGGCAGCATCGACCGGGGCGCCGTCGACCTCGCGGCGGAACTTGCCGACAAGCTCGCGATCGATCTATTCGGATTGTTCCTTGCCGACGAGAACGTGCGCAGTCTGGCGGCACTCCCGTTCGCGCGCGAACTGCGCGTGCTCGGCGCCGGCTGGCAGCCGATCGACGTCGACCGGCTCGAGCATGAGCTTGACGTTGCGGCGCGCAGCGCGCAGCGGCTGTTCGAACAGGCGGCGCGATCGTTGCGAGTCGCGAGCAGTTTCGAGATTGCCGCGGGGCCGGTCGGCCGGACGCTGGAATCGCTGTCCCGGGCGGGCGACATCGTGCTGCTGGCGGAGCCGAAATCCGCCGCCGAGCGCATGGCGCATCCGTTCGTTTCCCTGCTCGACGCCGCGCTCCGCTCCGCCGCTTCCGTGCTGCTCGTTCCCAGCCGCATGGCGCATCCGGCGGGCTCGATCGTGGCGATTGCCATGCGCCCGGACGATCGCAGCATCGATGCGGCGTTCGTCATGTCGGCCGTGATCGGCGCCGACGTCGCGCTGGTGCAGGCTTACAAAGAACAGGGACACGCGCCCGTGGCCTCGTTTCCCGGGGCGGAAGTGGTCAGGCTCGCCGGAGAGGCGCTTACCGATGCCGGCTACCTCACGGCCACGCTCGGGCGGCTGCATGAACGGCTCCTCGTGATGACGCGCGAGGGTTTCGAGAAGGTCGGGCCCTCGCTGATCGCATCGCTGCGGCGAGCGCCGATGCTCGTCCTCGGACCTCCGCAAAATGCAGTTCCCGACATCCCAGCCGCGGATGCCTAGAGGCGCGGCGACGAGAGTTTTCATGCGACGGATATCATGATCCCGGTCGGCGACGAGGTGCGATTGTTTGCGCTTGAGGGCTCGACGGCGCTCGGCGCGGGCATCGCGGAAGCGCTCGGCCGCAAGCTCTCGGCCCACGAGGAGCGCAGCTTCGAGGACGGGGAGCACAAGACGCGCCCGCTCGATCCGGTCGGCGGCGCCGACGTTTACGTGGTGCATACGCTGCACGGCGAGGCGACGCACAGCCCGAACGACAAGCTGTGCCGGCTGCTGTTCTTCATCGGCGCGCTCAAGGATGCGGGCGCGGCGCGCGTCACTGCGGTCGCGCCGTATCTTTGCTACATGCGCAAGGACGTGCGCACCAAGCCGGCCGATCCGGTCACGGCGCGCTACGTCGCCGCGCTGTTCGAGGCGGTCGGCACCGATGCCGTCGTCACGCTCGACGTGCACAACCCGGCGGCCTTCGAGAATGCCTTTCGCTGCCGCACCGTCGCGTTGACGGCGGCGTCGCTGTTCGTGCGCTACGCCCGCGCGCTGCCGGGCGAGCGGCTGTGCGTCGTCTCGCCCGACCCCGGCGGGGTCAAGCGGGCGGAGCTGGTGCGCGAAGCGATCGAGGCGGCGTGCGGCCGCCCGGTCGGCAAGGGCTTCGTCGACAAGCACCGCAGCGCCGGCATCGTTTCCGGCGAGCTGTTCGTGGGCGATGTTGTCGGGGCGACCGCGCTCATCGTCGACGACTTGATCAGCACCGGCGGCACGCTGTTGCGCGCCGCGCGGGCCGCACGCGCCGCGGGCGCCCGCGGCGTCGTCACGATGGTGACGCACGGCCTGTTTGCCGCCGGCGCCGCGCCGGTCATCGCCGATCCGGCGATCGACCGCATGGTGGTGACGGATTCCGTGCCGCTGAGCCTCCCGCCCGGGGCCGCGCGCGACAAGCTCGACGTGCTGCCGGCAGCGCCGCTCCTGGCCGAGGCGATCGGGCGCATCCACGCCGGCGCCTCGCTCGCCGATTTGTTCGTGTTTTAGAGCATGATCCCGGGCCGCCGCCGGGCCGCGGTTTCGGCCCGATCCGCCCATTTTTCATTTCAACAATAACGCCTAGCACGCTAGTCTGCCTGTTGTTCCGCGTTGGCTTGCTGCAAAGGAGACGAGACGTGGCATTCACGGTTATCAGCAACAGCTTCAAGGACGGCGACTATCTGCCCAAGGACTTCATCCTGTCGGCCGATTTCGGCTTCGGCTGCGCCGGCGGCAACAAGTCGCCGCATCTCAAATGGTCGGATGCGCCGGCCGGGACAAAAAGCTTCGCCGTAACCTGCTACGATCCCGACGCGCCGACCGGCTCGGGCTTCTGGCACTGGCTGGTGGTGAACATTCCGGCGAACGTCAACGAGCTTGCCGAAGGCGCGGGCAGCGCCGGCGGCAAGCTGCCCGCGGGCGCCTTGCAGACGCGCACCGATTTCGGCGCGCCCGGCTACGGCGGCCCGTGTCCGCCCGAGGGCGATCATCCCCACCGATATCTGTTCACCGTGTTCGCCGTGAAGGCCGACAAGATCGACGTGAAGGCCGACACGTCGGCGGCAATCGTCGGCTTTAATCTGCATTTCAATACGTTGGCGAAGGCGGAGCTGATGGGATTGTTCAAAAGATGATAACGGGCAATCCCGCGCCCGCCGGCGCGACTACTTCCTGGCTGTGTTTCCGGTGTAGCCCTGCTCGCTATGTCGTTTGACCGGCCCGCTCGGCCGGTACCCGCGCGAGATAACGCCGGAACCAGCGGGCGGCGTGATCGATCACCGTTTCCAGGGCTCCGCGTTCCGGGAACAGGTGGCTCGCGCCGGGAACGATCTCGAGTGCCTTGGGTCCGCGCAAGCGGGCGAAGGCCTGCCGGTTCAGCTCGATGACCCGGAAGTCGGCGCCGCCGACGATCAACAGGGTCGGCGTGCGAATGGTTTCGAGGGCGCCTCCGGCGAGGTCGGGGCGCCCGCCGCGCGAGACGACGGCGCCGATCCTCTCGCCGAGCCGCGCCGCCGCCACCAGCGCTGCCGCCGCTCCGGTGCTCGCCCCGAACAGCCCGCGCGGAAGAGAGCGCGCGCGCGGCTCACGGTCCAGCCAGTTCACGGCGTCGACGAGGCGTCCTGCCAGCAGCGGAATGTCGAATACGTTTGCGCGGTCGGCTTCCTCTTCTTCGGTCAAGAGATCGAACAGCAAGGTCGCGATGCCCTGTCGGTTCAAGGCGTCGGCGACGGCGACGTTGCGTGGGCTGAAACGGCTGGAGCCGCTGCCGTGGGCAAACGCCACGACCGCGTCGGCGGCGTCCGGCACCTGCAAGGTTCCGGGCAGCCCGATCGGCGGAATACGAGCCTCGATGACTGCCGCCCGAGGACCGGCGGCAATTGGTTTTTGCGTCATGCTCGCCTCTCTCTGCTTCTCAGCCTTCCGCTCCTGCGAGCCCGGTGCCGGGCCACCCTTTCCATGGTGGAAAGCATCGGCCGATGCACGGCGCTGCGCCTTGATTTGGCTCAAAAGACAAACCGACCCGTGGCCGATGAGCGGCCGGCAAAAGGTGCGACGCTTGACCGCATGCAAGGGATTGGCTTGCGCCTGCGTCGGCGCGGGCTTGATCCAGGTCAGGAATAATTTGAGATTTTGTCGAGCCGGCGCGCTCGGCGCGCCGGCACTGATCGCCGAAGGCAGACGTGATGACGCATTTTCACTCGCTCTACAGCCACGACTTCATCCGGCTCGCATCGTGCGTGCCGCGCAGCGAGGTCGGCGACCCCTCCTTCAACTTCGCCGAGACGCTGCAGCTTGCCGCGCGCGGCCATGAGGCGCGCGCGGCCATCATGGTGTTCCCGGAACTCGGGCTCTCGTCCTATGCCATCGACGACCTCCTGTTTCAGGATTCCCTGCTCGAGGCGGTCGAACGAGCGATCGAACGCCTGCTCCTCGCCTCACGCGACCTTTTTCCGGTTCTCGTCGTCGGCGCCCCGCTCCGACGCGCCGGGCGGCTCTACAACGCCGCCGTCGTCATCCATCGCGGCTCGATCCTCGGCGTCGTGCCGAAGGCATACCTGCCGAATTATCGCGAGTTCTACGAGCGGCGGCATTTCACGCCGGGCGCCGGCGTTGCCGGCACGCACATCACGATCGCCGGTCATGCCGCGCCGTTCGGGGTCGACCTGCTGTTTCGCTCGGAAGGTTCAGTCCCCGTGACCTTTCACGTGGAAATCTGCGAAGACATCTGGGTCCCGCTGCCGCCCTCGAGCACCGCCGCGCTCGCGGGCGCCGAGGTGCTCATCAACCTGTCGGCGAGCAACATAACCATCGGCAAGGCGGAGACGCGGCGCCTGCTGTGCGCGAGCCAATCGGCGCGCGCGATCGCCACTTATGCCTATTCGGCCGCCGGACCGGGGGAATCGACCACCGACCTTGCCTGGGACGGCCACGCGGCCATTTTTGAATGCGGCGACCGCCTCGTTGAATCCGAACGGTTCGCGCGCGATTCCGTGATCATCACCGCCGATGTCGATCTCGGCCGTATCCGCCAGGAACGCATGCGCATGAACTCGTTCGGCGACTGCGCCCGCGAGGAAAGCGCGCGTGCCGCCGGCCTGCGCGTGGTGCCGTTCCGGCTCGACGCGCCGGAGGAGCCGGTGCCGCTGGAGCGCGCGATCGAGCGCTTCCCCTACGTGCCCTCCGATCCCGCCAAGCTGCGTGAGAATTGCTACGAAGCCTACAATATTCAGGTGCAGGGGCTGGCCAAGCGCCTGCAGGCGACCAAGATCGAGCGGGCGGTCATCGGCGTCTCCGGCGGCCTCGATTCCACGCAGGCGCTGGTGGTCGCCGCCCGCGCGATGGACCGGCTCGGGCTCGAACGCACCAACGTCCTCGCCTACACGCTGCCCGGCCTGGCGACCTCGGAGCGGACCAAGGCCAACGCCTTGGCGCTGATGCACGCGCTCGGCGTCACCAGCGGCGAGATCGATATTCGCCCCGCCGCGCGACAAATGCTGGCCGATCTCGGCCATCCCTTCGCGCGCGGGGAGCCGGTCTACGACGTGACCTTCGAAAACGTGCAGGCCGGGTTGCGCACCGATTATCTGTTCCGCCTCGCCAATTATCATTCCGCCCTGGTCGTCGGCACCGGCGATCTGTCCGAGCTGGCGCTCGGCTGGTGCACCTACGGCGTTGGCGATCAGATGTCGCACTACAACGTCAACGCCTCGCTCGCCAAGACGCTGATCCAGCACCTCATTCGCTTCGTTGCCGATTCCGGCGACGTGGACGCGGAGACCGCGCGCGTGCTCGGCGCCATTCTCGGCACCGCGTTTTCGCCTGAACTGGTGCCGGCGCAACGACCCGGCGCGATCCAGTCGAGCGAGCAGGCGATCGGCCCCTATGCGCTGCAGGATTTCAATCTGTTCTACGTGACCCGCTACGGATTCCGGCCCTCGAAGATCGCCTTCCTCGCCCATCAGGCGTGGAGCGACGTCGCACGCGGCGAGTGGCCGGCGGACATTCCCCCAGCGGAGCGCCGCGCGTATACGCTCGCCGAAATCCGGCATTGGCTCACGGTCTTCCTCAACCGCTTCTTCGGGTTTGCCCAGTTCAAGCGATCGGCGCTGCCCAACGGCCCGAAAATCTCGTCAGGCGGGTCGCTCTCGCCGCGCGGCGACTGGCGCGCGCCCGCGGACGGCAACGCCCGCGCCTGGCTTGCCGAGCTTGCCGCCAACGTTCCCGATCGGTGAGGACATTTCCCGCGCGCCAAACGCGTTACCCATCTTGATCCAGATCAATCCGCCCTGCGGCTCGCGCGGTACGCTTTGTCGAGAGCAGCATCGAGGAGAGCGCCATGAGCACACATGGACTCGAGGGTCTCGAACATACCGTGCAACTCACCCACATCTGGATCAACGAGCTCGACGCACGGCTGGATTGGAACAACAAGCCGCGCGCCTACCGCCTGCTCAAGAGCGTCCTTCACGTCCTGCGCGACTGGCTGCGGGTTGAAGAAGCCGCCGCGTTGGCGGCGCAAATGCCGACGTTGCTGCGCGGCGTCTATTACGAGCAGTGGCGCCCCGCGAAGACGCCGGTGAAGAACCGCAGCAAGGCGGACTTCATGGCCCGCATCGATGAGGATTTCGCGGCCGACCCGCTGCCACATACCGCACAAGGCGTGATGGCGGTGTTCGAGCTGCTGTCGAAGAAAATCAGCCGCGGCGAAATCGAGGTCGTGCGCCACGCCCTGCCGCAGGAGCTAAGAAACTTGTGGCGCGAGCCGTTCGAAGCGGCGGGCGCCGTTCGCTGAACGCGCCGCGGCGCGGCCCTGCGTTTGTGCGCGTCGGGAGCCGAAGCGAGCCATGAACGCATTTGCGGCCGACATCTCCCGCCACGTGTGGCGGGCGAAGTACCGCTGCGGCAACCGGGAACGCTCGATCGCCGATACCTGGCGCCGCGTCGCTCGTGCGCTCGCCGCCGTCGAATCCAATGACGCCGAGGATTGGGAGCGTCGCTTCTACGCCATTCTGGAGAATTTTCGCTTCCTGCCCGGCGGTCGCATCCAGGCCGGCGCGGGAACCGGGCGCAGCGTCACGTTGTTCAACTGCTTCGTAATGGGCTCCATCGAGGACTCGGTTCCCGGGATCTTCCGCGCCTTGGAGGAAGCGGCCGTCACCATGCAGCAGGGCGGCGGCATCGGCTGCGACTTCTCGACGTTGCGGCCGCGCGGGACGCGCGCCAAGGCCGTGGGCAGCGTCGCATCGGGGCCGGTGTCGTTCATGCGGGTGTGGGACGCGATGTGCGCCACCATCCTGTCCACCGGAGCGCGCCGCGGCGCCATGATGGCGACGCTGCGCTGCGACCATCCCGACGTCGAGGAATTCGTCGTCGCCAAGCAGCAACCCGGAGAGCTGCGGCATTTCAATCTCTCGGTCCTCGTCACCGACGCCTTCATGGACGCGGTCCGCGCCGACGCCGACTGGCCGCTGCTGTTTCCGGCAAAGGCGCTCGACGCGGACGGCGAAACCGTTTCATGCGCGTGGTCCGGCGCGGCGCAGCCCGTCCCCTGCCGCGTGCTGGGGCGCGTGCGCGCGCGCGAACTCTGGGATCGCATCCTGCGCGCCACCTACGACTACGCCGAACCGGGCATCCTGTTCATCGACCGCATCAACCGGCTCAATAACCTGCGGTACCGCGAACGCATCGGTGCGACCAACCCATGCGGCGAGATTCCCCTGCCGCCCTACGGCGCCTGCGATCTCGGCTCGCTCAACCTCACGCAATTCGTGCGCGCGCCGTTCACGCGGCACGCCCGGCTTGATCTCGACGGCCTCGCCGGCGCCGCACAAATCGCCGTGCGGTTCCTCGACAACGTGATCGACGCATCGCGCTTTCCCCTGCCGCAACAGGCGGAAAGCGCCCACGGATCGCGCCGCATCGGCCTTGGCATCACCGGCCTCGCCGATGCCCTGCTCATGCTCGGATTGACCTACGGGAGCGAGCGCTCGCTTGCCGCGGCGGCGGATATCATGCGGCTGATCTCGCACACCGCTTATCGCGCGGCGATCGCGCTCGCGGCGGAAAAAGGCAGCTTTCCCTATTTCGACAAGGAGAAGTATTTGCAAGGTCCGTTCATCCGCGCGCTGCCGGAAGACATCCAGGCGGGGGTCGCGGCGCGGGGCATCCGCAACAGCCACCTGTTGGCGATCGCGCCGACCGGCACCATCAGCCTGCTCGCCGGCAATGTCTCAAGCGGCCTCGAACCCATCTTCGCCGCGTCCCACCGGCGCAAGGTGTTGGACGAGTCCGGCAGCGCTCGGGAATTTGCCCTGACCGACTATGGCGTCGCGCTTTGGCGCGCACAAACGGGAAGTGAAACCGGGCTTCCGCCGGACTTTGCTTCGGCGCGCGAGCTGCCGATGCATGCACATCTCGACATGCAGGCGGCGCTGCAGCCGTTCGTCGACAACTCGATCTCCAAGACGATCAACGTTCCGGAAGATTGTCGCTTCGCCGATTTCCGCGAGCTCTACGATCTTGCCTATGACAAGGGCCTGAAGGGCTGCACCACGTTCCGGCCAAATCCGGTGACCGGCACCGTGCTGAGCGAGGAAGCCGCCGGCGCCGATGCCCCGCACTGCTGCGTTCTGGAGCGCGAGCCCGATTGAGCGCAACCTGCAAGACGCTGCGAGATGGGCTTAACGCCGCGCGACGGGAAAAGTTCTACGCCGAGCTGCGGGCTGCCGGGATGCCGAACGTGCCCGAAGACTTCTCCGTGGTGCCGCGCCACCAGATCGTGCCCGCGGCCGTCCTCGCCGGAATATCCGATTTCATTCACGCCTTCGACCGGGTGACCGCGCGGGCAGCCTGGAAGGCGGCCGCCTTGCGCGAGGCGCCGGCAATTGCCCGCCTGGAGCGGAACGAAGTCTGCTTTTTCAGCGCGTGGGATTTTCATCTTCCGCTCGAGGGCGGGTGGCAGCTCATCGAGTTCAACGACAACGGCTCCGGCCTGATTTTCGCCGGGACCATCAATGCCCTTTATTACGACACGGCGGGATTGGCGCAGGACGGGCGCATAGCAACGCCCAACGGCCTGGCGGCATTGAACCAGCAAATCTTGAACTTAGTCGAACGAGAGGCCAAAGCCTTCGATCCGGAATGCCTCGACGATTTGTTTCTCGTGCTGGACGATCCCGAATCGCTGCGCGAAGGCAAGTTCCGGCAGGAACTGCAGCTGTTGTGCGAGCTGATGCGCCGGCGCGGCTGGCGCTGCGAAGTCGGCTCTCCCGCAGAGCTTTCCTGGAACGACCCGCGCCTGCTGTTCAAGGGTCAAACGGTGGGATTCGTCGTCAACCGCTCGACCGATTTCTTCTGGCAAGGCGAAAGTTTCTCCGCGCTGCGCAGCGCCTATCGGGCCGGCCGGGTCTATGTCGCGCCCAATCCCTTCACCTATGCGACGCGCAGCGACAAGCGGCTGCTGCAATGGCTTTCGCTGCCGGATCGGGACAAAGAGTTGGGGATCGAGTCGGCGGAACGCGACATCCTGCGCGCGCACGTACCGACGACGCATCTCCTTCGCGGCGAAAATATCGACGAGCTTGCCCAGCGAAAACGCGAATTCGTGTTCAAACCGCTGCACGGATTTGCCGGGCACGGCCTCGTCGAGAGCGCCGCGGTGGGACGCGGGCGTCTGCGCCGCCTTGCCAGCAAGGGCTATGTGGCGCAGAGGCTCGTCCCCAAGCCGCACTTTGAGATCGACGGCACAACGCTATGGACCGATCTGCGCGTCTGGGCCTACCGCGGAACCGTCCTGCAGTTGTCGGGGCGCGCCTCGCGGCGGCCGGACCGGCTGGATCTGGCGCCGCCGGGCGGATGGCTCCCGACCTACGCGTCGGTTTAGAATGCCGACAAGCCCGCGCCTGACTTGATCGGGTTTTTCAGGTTTCTTTTTCCAGATCGTCGATCATCGCCTTGAGGAAACGGCTCACCTCGCCGCCGGTGACGGCGCGATGATCGAACGTGATCGAGATGGGCAGCTTGTGGCGGAACGCCGGTCCGGCGCTCGTCGGCACGGCATAGCGCGCGATCTTCCCCGTGCCCACGATCGCCACTTGCGGCGGCACGACGACGAGTGCCGCTTGGCGCCCGGCAATCATGCCGAAGTTCGAAAGCGTCATGGTCGGGTTGAGCAGATCGGCGACCGGAACCGAGCGGGCACGCACCGCGGCTTTGAGCTTGTCGAGGTCGCCGCGCACCACTGCGGCGGGTTTGTTGCCGACGTCGCGCAGCACCGGAACGATGAGACCGCCCTCGAGGTCGACCGCCACGCCGAGATCGATGTGCGCGAACGTGCGCAGCGTCATCGCCTTGCCGTCGTACCAGGAATTGAGGATCGGCTGGGCGGCGCAGCCGGCCGCGACGGCGCGGATCAGTCGGCCGGTCACGTCGGTCTGCTCGTTCCACCACGGCTCGACGTCGGCCTCGTCCCAGACGGTGGCGGGAACGACTTCGGCGTGAGCCTTGGCCATGTTGACGGCCATGCTGCGCCGCATGCCGCGCAACGCCACCGGTTCGCCGGCAGGCTGCGCGGCCGCGACGGCCCGTTCCACATCGGCGCGGGAAATTGCGCCGCCCGGGCCGGTGCCGACGACGGCCGCAAGATCGACGCCGCGTTGACGCGCCAGCGCGCGCACGGCGGGGGACACCTCGGCCCGCAATGACGGACGCACCGCCGCCCGCGGCACGGCGGCCACCGCCGGCAACGCGGGTGCGGCCCGCGTGACACTCAGGTCGCCCACCACCGTGCCAGTATCCGCATGGGGCGCGTCGTCGAACTCGACGATCGGAGCGCCGACTTTCACGCGCTCATGCGGCTTGCCCAGCAAGCGCTTGATATACCCGGAGCGGGGCGAGGGAATCTCGACGACGGCCTTTTCCGTTTCCACCGCCAAAAGCGGCTCGTCGGCGACGACGTGATCGCCCTCGGCCACGTGCCAGGCGACGATTTCCGCGTCCTGCAACCCTTCGCCCAGGTCGGGGAGATGGAAGGTGCTCATGCATAGGCCATCGCGCGTTCGACGGCGTGGCCGATGCGCGCCGCGTTCGGAAGGTAGATGTCCTCGAGCCGCGGCAGCGGCATGACCGTGTCGTAGCCGGCGACCCGCTGGACCGGGGCGAGCAGCGAGGTGAAAGCGCCTTCCGCAACGCGCGCGGCGATCTCGCCGCCGAAGCCGCCGGTCAGCGGCGCCTCATGCACAACGATGCAGCGACCCGTCGTTTTGACGGAGTTGATGATGGTCTCCGCATCCAGCGGCTTGAGCGTCGCCACGTCGATCACTTCGGCGCTCACGCCCTTGGCGTCCCATTCGGTCGCGGTCGCGAGCGCCTCGGGAACCATGGCGCCCCAGGCCACGAGCGTCACGTCGCTGCCTTCGCGCAGCACGAAGCAGCGATCGACCGGAAGCGCCGCGCCGTCGTCGGTCATTTCTTCGCGTGCGCCGCGGTAGAGCCGGGTCGGCTCCATGAACACCACCGGGTCCGATCCGCGGATCGCGGCCAACAGCAGCCCATAGGCGCGCCGCGGCGACGACGGGACGATAACGCGCAGCCCCGGGATGTTGGTGAACATCGCCTCGGGGCTTTCCGAATGGTGCTCGGGCGCGTGGATGCCGCCGCCGCACGGGGAGCGCACGACCATCGGACAGAGCAAGCGGCCGCGGGTGCGCGTGCGGAACCGCGACGCGTGGTTGGCGATCTGATCGATCAGCGGGTAGATGAACCCGGTGAACTGGATTTCCGCGACCGGCTTGAATCCGCCGGCGGCCAAGCCAATGGAAATTCCGCCGATGCCGGCTTCCGCGAGCGGCGTATCGCGAACCCGCTCCGGGCCGAAGCGGGCGAAGAGGCCGTCGGTGGCACGGAACACGCCGCCGTCGACGCCTATGTCCTCGCCCAGGACGATCACGCGCTCGTCCTCGGACATGGCGCGGGCGAGCGCCAAGTTGATCGCCTGAATCATCGTGGTCTCGGGCATGGCTCTCACTCCGCCGCCTCGCGCGTCTGCGCCGACAACTCGTCCAACGCGGCCAGCTTCTGCGCCAGCAGGTCGGGCGGAAGCTCGGCATAGGTGTAGTCGAATACGCTCGCCGGATCGGCCGGCGCGGTCTTGAGATAAGCCTCCGCCGCCAGATCGATTTCGGCGTTGATTTCCCGCAGCAGCCGGTCGTCGTCATCCTTGGTCCAATGGCCGGCGGCGAGGAGATACTGATGCAAGCGCCTGATCGGTTCCCGCTGCCAGTGCGGGCTGACCTCGCTGTCGGCACGATAGCGGCTGGCGTCGTCGGCGGTGGTGTGGTCGCCGAGCCGGTAGGTGACGGCCTCGATGACCGAAGGACCGTCGCCGTTGCGGGCGCGCGCCAACGCCGCCTGGGCGCAGGCGCGCACCGCGATCACGTCGTTGCCGTCCACTTGCCCGCCGGGGATGCCCGCCGCGATCGCCTTCTGGGCGAGCGTCTGCGCCGCGGTCTGCTGCTTCAACGGGACGGAAATCGCCCACTGGTTATTGGAAACGACGAAAACGACGGGGAGCTTCCACACGCCGGCGAAGTTCATTCCCTCGTACACGTCGCCTTTCGAGGTCGCACCATCGCCGAAGATGCAGACGACCGCGCGCGGCTCCTTGCGCAGTTTCATGGTCAGGGCGAGACCAGCCGCGTGCGGCGCGTGGCTGCCGACCGGCACGCAGTTGGGAAAGTCGTACGGGGCGTTGGCAAAGCTGTTGCCGCGCTCGTCGCCGCCCCAGTAGAGAAACAGCTCGGTCGGGCTCGCCCCGCGCCAGAGCTGCGCGCCGTGTTCGCGAAAGCTCGGAATGAGCACGTCCTCGGGCCGCATCGCGCTCGCGGCGCCGACCGAAACCGCTTCCTGACCGAGCGACGAGGCGTAGGTGCCGAGGCGGCCGGTGCGCTGCAGCGCGCCCGCCTTGGCATCGAAAGTGCGCGTGCGCACCAGCGCGCGGTAGAGCGCGACCAGCGGCGTGGGTTGCTGCAGGTCGTCCGGCAGCGGCGCGAGCAGCTTGCCGGTCTCGTCGAGGTAGCGGACGTAACCGACCTCGAACGCGGCGGCGATGGTGGATTGGGCCACGTGTCCCTCCCGCTTCCGCGGCACGGTGTTTGGCTTCCGGCCCGGCCGCGGCGTAGCCGGTCGCCTTCGCCTGATACGCCGGCGGCCGGCAGCCGCTTTGACGTGAATCAATCGGGCCGCCCGCATCAAGTGCGGGGCAGGCTTTTTCGGGATCGTGCTCTACCGC
>Ga0187784_10001944_pt1 | contig 16484 bp, 15 predicted proteins | sample 1015_SJ02_MP15_2_FD_132964 | JGI IMG/M metagenome (GOLD analysis project Ga0187784, IMG submission 132964) | Tropical peat soil microbial communities from peatlands in Department of Meta, Colombia - 1015_SJ02_MP15_20_MG | ecosystem: Environmental > Terrestrial > Soil > Wetlands > Peat | place...
AGCAAGGAGCCGGAGTTGCGCAAGCTCGCCAATCTGTTAGTGGACAGCGACCGTTTTGGCGCCAGCATCGGACCGGCGTTGCGGTCGCACGCCCGCTACCTGCGGACCCGTTTCCGGCAGCAGGCGCAGGAGCGCGCCCGAAAAGTGGGCGTCAAGCTGATCTTTCCGGTGTTCTTCTTGATCTTCCCCTCCGTGCTGCTGGTGACGCTGGGTCCAGCCTGTATGCTGATGTACCAGCAGTTGAAGAACCTGCTCCAATAGCCCGCACGCCAGCGCCGAATTCTTAGCGGTCGTGTTCCTCTTTGCGCTCGTCTTTCTTCGGCGGCGCCTTGCGTTCTTCAACGCCCGTAGCGGGCCGGCCCTGCGGCTGGACCGGGCGGGCGGACTGCGGCGGAGCGGACTGCGGCGGAGCGGACCGCGGCGGTGGTTGGTTTGCGGGCGGCCGCTGGGGATTGTTAGGCGGCTCAGCGGGAACGGCGCGGGGCTGCGGAGGCGTTCGATTCGGTTGAGCGACCGGCGCGCTGGGCCGAAACTCACCAGGCCGCGGCTGCTGAGCTGGACGCTCGCGGCCTGCTCCCGTCTGAGGCGATGCGGGCGGCGTTGGCGCCTGAGGCCGCGCCTGGCCCGGCCCGCCGCCGGCGCCAGTTCCTACGCTGGTGCGTCCGGCTGAGCTGAAGGAACCTTGAGCAGGCCGCACATAAGGCCGGGATGCCGCAGGCTGATTGCCGCGAAGACTTTGTACTTGGCCCGAGTTCAGCGGGCGTCCTGGATTCGCGGCCAGCGCCTGTTGCCGCTGGGAAAACGGTACCGGTGCGGGCGGCGGCGCAAGTTTGGCAACCACGGCTCGATTCTGGACCGCGGCGGGCGGTTGGGCCACTCTCGCCCCAGACGCAGCGGCGCCCAGAACACTCTGACGGTTGGGCGCTACTGGAGCAGTGCCTATGACCTGAGCGGACCGAATTGCGTTCACCGGAACAGCTACAGCCGCCGATTGCACGGGCCGGGCACTGGCGAGCGCGCTCTGCGGCACTGCGGTGACCGCGCCGGGAACTTCGCGATTCATGTAGCGGACGTTGGCGGTGTTTATATTCGTGATGTTGATATTGTTCACGATGGTGGTATTGGTGACGTTGACGCGATTAATGTAGGCCGGGCTGGCGCCGTAAGCCGGAACGTACACCTCGCGCGGCCCGAGCGGGAACCATGCCACACCCGCGACACCCGCACCAAACGACAAGCTGAAGCCGGGACCGCCCACCCAGGCCACCAGCGCGGGAGCATACACGGGACGCACCGCGACCGGTCCGGGGACCCAGGCCCAATAGCCAACGTAGACCCAGCGTCCGTAGTGGAAGGGAGCGAATCCCCAGGGCGCGTCGTCTACCCAGGTCCAGCCCCATGGCTCGACCCAAACCCAATGACCATAGTGATACGGCGCCCATCCCGCCGGCACACCACGAGGCGCCCAAACGGCGCCGTAGTCGGGCACCGTGCGCCAATCGCCATTGCCGTCGAGATCCTGATATCCGACCATGTCGCGCGACACATAGCGGGCGGACGGGGACTGATCCTCGCGCCGGTCGCGCGCGCCACACCAGTCATCCCATTCATCCGGCGCCGGGGCACCCAAGGTATCGAAACTGGGCGAGTCCGCACCTACCACGCGAGTCTGTTCGCCGGGCCGCACCGGGAAGGCCTGATTGGCGCCCGTCACCTCACCTTCGCCGCCTCGCACCGTTACCACAGTGGTGGTGGTGTCCGGATTGACATCGATGCGGTACACGCCCGTGCGCAGCAGCGAGAAGGCCAGGTTAGGCGTGTCCACTTCGAATGTTTCCCCCTCGCCCAGCGAACGCAGGCGGACATTGAGCGAGCCCTCAGTCAGGCGAATCTGAACGGTGGAGTCGTCCAGGTTCAGGAATTCGAAAGCGGTGCGGGAGTTGAGACGCAGAGCGGCTGTGCCGATGTGCAACTCGGCGCGCGCACCCTCGTCGGTCCAGATGTGATCGCCGGTAGTCAGTGGACGATTGATCTGCGCGGGCGCCCAATCGTCCATGTCGCCGGGCCGGAAGGAAACGGCGCCGCTTAGATAGCTCACGCGGCCGGCGCGGCCGGGAGGATCAGTTTGAGCGCTTAGAACAAGTGCTGACGCAGTGATAACAAAGATGAGGCGTGTTGATGAGAGCATTGCTAGTCCCCGTACTATATAGAACACTTTCTCAGTTCAAATGTTCGGCGTCAAGACATTAAACTCTCTGCATCCGGTGCGCGAACATTGAGAAAAGTCAATGCTCGGGCAAGGTACGCCGCGTGGCGAGTCATTTCTGGCCGGAACTTCGGGCTCTTGAAACAAACACTTCTCCAGCGTCGCATCTTGCTGATTCCCCGTTTTCTTTCTAGTAGAAGCTAAAGAACATCAACCCGAACCGATAAGAAAAACAGGGAGGCGATGCCAACCGTGCTGGATGTTCTTATTGTGGATGACTCGGCTGCGATTCGCAAAATTTTACAACGAGTGCTGCGGCAGACCGACATACCAGTGGGAGAAGTTTATGAAGCAGGCGATGGCGCCGAGGCTCTGGAGACCCTGCGGAAGCAGAAGGTCGGTTTGGTTCTGTCGGATATCAACATGCCCAATATGGATGGCTTGGAATTCCTGACGCATCTGCGGGCCGAGCCGGCCTGGCAGAAACTGCCGGTCGTAATGGTGAGCACCGAAGGGACGCACGCCAAAGTACTGGAAGCGGTGGAACGCGGAGCGTCCGGTTATGTGCGCAAGCCGTTCACCGCGGACCAAATCAAGGAGAAATTGGTCGGTTTGATATAAAGCCGCCAGGAACAACCATGACGAACCCGATACAGATCAGCGACGCATTGACACAGCTCGAGCTGGCCGAGGCCATTCGGGTTTCAACGCGGGAAGTCTTTTCGACCATGTTAGGCCTCGATCCGGCGCCCGGCGAGGTGTTCGTCGAAAAAGGGGAAGCCGCTCCGGCGTCGGGAGTGGTTTCCATCATCGGCTTGGCTGGCGCCTGGGTAGGCTCGGGGAGCCTGTCATGTTCGGCGGACTTCGCCTGTAAAATGGCGTCGCATTTTCTGCAAGAAGAATATTCCGCGGTAACCGAAGATGTGCTGGACACGGTGGCGGAAGTGACCAACATGGTGGTGGGCAATGTAAAAACCCAGCTTGAGAATCGACTGGGCCCGATGTGGCTCAGCACGCCCACGGTGATCTATGGGCGCAATTTCCAAACCCGCGGAGCCCGCAACCAGGAATGGACGGTGGTGCCGTTTAGTGTGGATCAAGGCCGGATGTGCATCCAGTTATGCATCACGCCGAATCCAGACGCGGTGGAGCGCAGCTCACGGCCTGGATTTCCGATTCCGCGTGTGTTGAGCCTGTAGACAGCAACTGAGGATATCAAAAAAATGGAGACAACAATGGAAACAATCTTGGCGGGACCGGCTAACGCCGTATCTCAAAAGGTCGAACATAGAGCCGGCAAGTATCTTACTTTCCAGCTCGGCAACGAAGAGTTCGCGATTCAAGTCCTGAGGGTGCGGGAAATCATGGGCGTGCAGGAAATCACGGCCGTGCCGCAGACTGCCGGCTACGTGAAAGGCGTGATCAATCTGCGGGGAAAAGTAATTCCCGTAGTGGATCTGCGGCTGAAGTTTGGGCTCCCGGAGATCGAGTACACGCAGCGCACCTGCATCATCGTGGTGCAGATTCAGGGAGCCGCCGAAAAACTGCTAATCGGTGTGATCGTGGACGCGGTGTCGGAGGTTCTCACGCTGCAGGCCAACGAAATCGAAGATACGCCTGATTTTGGAGACGGCGCCGGGACGACCTATTTGTTGGGCATGGCCAAGATCAAGGGCAAAGTGAAAATACTGCTGGATATCGATCGCGTGTTGTCTTCGCAGGATGTGTCTGGCGTGGGAGCTTTTTGAACAGGTAGGTGGCGTTATGCCGGAAGACCTCGAACCAAAAACCGCAGGTGGCGTTAAGACACCTTTAGCGCCATCCAGCAACCCGTTGGCTAGCGATCCGGAACTGCTGAATGACTTCATTCTGGAAGCCAGGGAACATCTGACCACCATCGAGCTGCAGTTGCTGACACTGGATCAGGACCCCGCCAATCAAGAAGCCATCCACGCGGTCTTTCGGGGGTTCCACACCATCAAGGGCATGGCCGGATTCCTGGATCTGGATGCTGTGCGGGACGTTTCGCACGAGGTCGAAACCATTCTGGATTTGGCTCGTAACGCGCAACTCGCCATCACGCCGGAAGTAATCGATGCGATCCTGGCGAGCAAGGACTATCTGGGCCGCTGGATGGGCGAACTGGAGACCATGCTGCAAACCGGCCGGGCCCCGGAAATAGACCACAACCAAGCCCTGATCGCGAACATCCGGGCCGTGGCCAAACCGCGCACTGAGGATCCGGCGCGGGAGCCGGCGGGCGTCGAAGCCGAGCAACCAGTTGTCCCCGCTCCGGTGGTTCCCGCCGCGCTGGACCTTCCAGTTCCGGCGGCGGCAACCGAAGAACCGATGGCCAGCGAACTGTTGGATTTGGCGCGAGAGGTGGCCTCAGCCGAGCCCGCCGAAGCGCCGAAAATAACCGAGGCGCCGGCCGCGGTGGCCCGGTCCATCAAAGTTGATACCGGCAAGCTGGATTATCTCGTGGATATGGTGGGCGAAATGGTGATCGCCCAATCCATGGTGCGGCACGATCCGGATTTGGCCACTGGGCTGAAGCCGCGCTTGGCGCGGAATCTTTCGCAATTGGCCCGCATTACCGACGAAGTCCAGCGCACCGCCATGTCCATGCGCATGATTCCCATCGGCCAGCTGTTCCAAAAAACGGCCCGGCTGGTGCGGGATTTGTCGCGCAAAGGCGCCAAGCAAGTGGACCTGGAATTGAGCGGCGAAGACACGGAACTGGACCGCAATATCGTGGAGGAGCTCGCGGATCCGCTGATGCACATGGTTCGCAATGCCGTGGACCACGGCATTGAGACTCCGGAAGAACGGCTGAAAGCAGGAAAACCGGCCAACGCCAAGGTTTTGCTCAAAGCCGCACACCAGGCCGGTCACATTCTCATCCAGATCTCCGATGACGGGCGCGGCTTGGACCACCAAAAAATCCTTCGAAAAGCGAGAGAGAAGGGTCTTATCGAGCCGAACGCGCAGCTTTCCGAAGCCGAGATCTTCAACTTGATTTTTCTGCCTGGATTCTCCACCGCCGACAAGATCACCGATGTTTCCGGTCGAGGCGTGGGGATGGATGTGGTACGCAAGCACCTGCAAAAGCTGAGGGGCCGCGTGGATGTTCACTCCCGGCCGGGAGAGGGCACCAGTTTTCTGATGAAGCTGCCGCTTACCCTGGCCATCATCGACGGCTTGGTGGTGGGGGTAGGCAATCAGCGCTACATCGTTCCCCTCTTCGCTGTGCGCGAGATGCTCAAACCCACCGCGGACGCGATTTCCACCATACGGGGCAAAGAGGAGATGGCCATGGTTCGCGGGACGCTGCTGCCTCTCATTCGATTGCACCGGCGTTTTGGGATTGAGCCGCGCTTTCAAAATCCCTGGGACAGCCTGCTGATCGTGTCGGAGAATGGCGGCAAACAATTCTGCATGATGGTGGACGAGTTGATCGGAAAGCAGGAAGTAGTGATCAAGAGCCTGGGCGAGGCGATGCGCAATATCCCCGGGGTCGCGGGCGGAGCGATTTTGGGCGACGGCCGGGTGGGATTAATTCTGGATCTGGAAGGTCTGTTTGGGGCCAGCCACGAAGCCAGCTCGGGCGGGGTGCTGGCGGATGCCTGACATTGGCCAAGATGTGGAAATCGTGCTCCAGGAGCGCGAGTTTCGCCAAATCAGCCAGCTGGCCCACGAGCGCTTCGGGCTGGATCTGAAACCCGGCAAGGAGGCGCTGGTGGCATCGCGCCTGGGCAAGAAACTTCGCCAGCGCGGGTTCGGGTCCTTCGCCGACTATTACCAGCATGTGTTGTCCGACGGCACCGGTGAAGCGTTGGTGGAACTGATCGATGCGCTCACCACCAATCACACCAGCTTTTTGCGCGAGCGCGCGCATTTTGAATTTTTGTCGCGCGCCGTGGTGGAGGAGTTCGGCGATCGGAGCGAGGTGAATATCTGGAGCGCGGCTTGCTCCAGCGGCGAGGAGCCCTATTCCATCGCCATGTGCGTTTCCGACGCCTGGACGCGCGCCGGATCGCGCCAGCGTAGCCTCCGCATTTTGGCCACCGACATTTCGACGCGAGTGCTGGAAGCCGCGCGGCGCGGCGTTTATCCGGCGGAACGTTTTCGCGAATTGCCGGATGCCTGGCGGCGTGCCTACCTGCTCAAGGGCGTCGGCGCATCCGAGGGACTTTTCAAGGTCAAGCCGGAGCTGGTCCGGTTAGTGGAGTTCAAGCGCATCAATCTCATCGAGCCCTTCCGCGAGAGCCGGCTATTTCAGGTGATCTTCTGCCGCAACGTCATGATGTATTTCGACAAGCCCACGCAACAGGACATCGTCCAGCGGCTGAGCGGGTGCCTGGAACCAGGCGGTTATATTTTCGTGGGCCATTCCGAGTCGCTCACCGGCGTGCGGCATGACCTGGGATACGTATGTCCGGCCATCTATCGCAAGGAAAAACCGGGCGGGGGATTGAGGATGTTCCGATGAGATCGGTGGTGGTTGGGATTTCGGACTGCAAGATCAGTTGGGATTCCGAGGACTTGCTGATCACCTATGCGTTGGGGTCGTGCATCGCGGTCATCCTGTACGATCCGATAGTCAAGGTGGGGGGGATGCTGCACTACATGTTGCCCGATTCGAGCATTGATCGAAACAAGGCGCAACAGAATCCGTTCATGTTCGCCGATACCGGCATACCGCGGCTGCTCGAGGCCGTACGGGCCCGTGGCGCGCAGCCGGGCCGTATGGTGGTGCGCTTGGCCGGCGGTGCGCAGGTTATGGACAGTCAGGGCACCTTCCAGATTGGTAAGCGCAACTACCTGGCGGCTAAGAAAATCTTGTGGAAAGCGGGAATTCTGATTGCGTCGGAAGCCGTGGGCGGCGAGGTGTCACGAACCACACGGCTCGAGATGGCCAGCGGGCGGATGTGGGTGCGGGAAGGCGCGGGAACCGATTGTGAGCTGGCAGGCCGCGGTGCGTCAGTGAAAGCGCCACAGAAAACGCCAGAGAAAACGATGGAAGGGAAGGTTTGAAATGGCGTACTCGGTGCTGATCGTGGATGATTCGCCGGTGATGCGGAGATTCATCCGGCGCGTAATGGGCCTGTCGGGGTTCGAGCTGGGTGAATGCTGGGAAGCATCGAACGGCGAAGAGGCGCTGGCCGAGCTGAGGGAACACGTCGTGGACGTCATCCTCACCGACATCAACATGCCGAAAATGAACGGGGAAGAATTCCTGAGGCGCCTGGAAGAGGAGGGAACGCTCCGCTCCGTGCCGACGCTGGTCATCTCCACCGATGCCACCAAGAACCGCATTCTGCGCATGCTATCGCTAGGCGCCGACGGTTACATGACCAAGCCTTTTTCTCCGGAGAGTTTGCGGGAAGAACTGGAGCGAATACTAGGAGAGCGCAATGTCTCACGAGCTTGAAGTGGAAGCGGGCGGCCAAGTGGAAGCGGCCGGTCAGCTGGAAGCGGCCGGTCAGGATGCCGAGTTCGCTGCGACGCTGGGCCGCGTTGCAGCCGAAGTTCTGGAGACCATGTTCTTCACCGAAGCAGTGGCCGTCGACTGTGAGCATGGCTGGCTTTCGGACGCGCTCGCGGTTCGGGTGGATTTTGACGGGTCGCACTTCGGAGAAATGTGGCTCGCGTTGACGCCGGCTGCCATCCCCTCGATTGCCTCGGCCTTCCTGGGATTGGAGCCTGAAGAGACGGGCGAGGAGCAGCGCGCGCAGGTAATTCTCGAGCTGGCGAATATTCTGTGTGGAGCGGTACTCAGTTCGTTGTGGCCGGAATCCAGGTTGCTGTTAGACGCTCCCAAGTTGACCCCCTGGGAGTGCCCAGATGAGGGCGTCTGGCATTGTTGTCTGGCACTGGACGAGGGTGCGCTCGCGATTTCAATCCGCTTAGCGGGTGTAAAGGAACTGGTCTGAAGAAAGCCCAACACGCCAGAAAGGTCTCATGCAAGAACGCAAAATCAGAGTGCTGATTGTGGACGATTCGGCGATTGTGCGCAAGCTGCTGGCCGAGGCACTCAGCAGCGAGCCGGACCTGGAAGTGGTGGGAACGGCGCCCGACCCATTCGTGGCGCGCGACAAAATCCTGAGTTTGCATGCCGACGTGCTCACGCTGGATATTGAGATGCCGCGCATGGATGGCCTCACTTTCTTGAAAAAGCTGATGCGCTTCCATCCCATGCCGGTGATCGTGATCAGTTCGCTGGCGCAAGCTTCCAGCCGCGCTGCCATTGAGGCTCTGCAATGCGGGGCCGTGGAAGTGCTGGCCAAACCCGGCGGGCCGTACTCGGTGGGTGAGATGAAACAGGATCTTCCGCGCAAGATTCGCGCTGCGGCACAGGCTCGGATTTCGCGGCCCATGTCTGCGGAAACAGCTGCGCCCGTAAATCCTGTGGTGAAGGCAGTCTGTCGCGGCGGTCACTCCGGCATCATCGCCATCGGCGCTTCCACCGGAGGCACGGAGGCCATTCGCGAGGTGCTGACCAAAATGCCGGAGAACAGTCCCGGAATCGTTGTGGTTCAGCATATCCCGCCCGTTTTCTCCACGGCGTTTGCAAGCCGGCTGAACGATCTGTGCCGGATTCACGTGCGGGAAGCGGTGGATGGCGACCGAGTGCTGGCCGGGCAAGCGCTGATCGCGCCGGGCAATTTTCACATGACGCTTCAAAAGCGCGGCGGCGAATACGCGGTGGCGGTGCGCGACGGCGAGCGGGTTTGCTATCAGCGGCCGTCGGTGGACGTGTTGTTCGATTCGGTGGCCTCGGTGGCGGGAGGAAATGCCGTGGGAGCCCTGCTGACTGGCATGGGCACTGACGGCGCGCAGGGCATGCTCAAGATGAAACGCGCGGGCGCGAGAACCATTGCGCAGGACGAAGCCAGTTGCGTCGTCTTCGGTATGCCGCGGGAAGCCATTCGTTTGGGTGCCGTGGATCACGTCCTGCCGCTGCAGCGCATCGCCGGGGAACTGATGGCGCTCAGCGGGGCGCCGGTCCACGCCTGAAGTCTTTCCGTTCCCGACTTTCTACACTTGATAAGAGGTTCCGCGGGATGTCCGGGCATCCGGAACGCATAGGCCCTTATCACATCACGGGCAAGCTGGGCGAGGGAGGCATGGGTGTGGTCTACAGCGCTCGCGATACCCGTCTCGATCGGACGGTCGCGCTGAAGATGATCCGTGACTCGCTAAGCGAGGAGAGCCTCCACAAGCGGTTTCTCCGGGAGGCGCAGTCGGCGGCGCGCGTCAATCATCCCAACATCTGCCAGTTGTACGATATTGGCGACGAGCAGGGGCGCCCGTACCTGGTGATGGAACTGTTGGAGGGCGAATCGCTGGCCGCGCGCCTTACCCGCGGTGCGCTGCCGATACCGGAGGCGATACAGGTGACCCTGAGCATGTTATCGGCGCTCGCCAGCTTACATCGCCGCTCGCTCCTGCATCGCGATCTGAAGCCTTCCAATGTGTTCTTGTCGACGCACGGCGTCAAGTTGCTGGATTTCGGACTCGCCAAGCCGCTGGCGAACGTGGACGATCCGGACGGTCCCACACAAACCGAGATCACCCAGCAGGGAATGATTGCGGCGACGCCGCGCTATGCGTCGCCGGAACAGGTGACCGGCAAGCCTTTGAACACGCGCAGCGACCTTTTTTCGGCCGCAGCCATCCTGTTTGAGACGGTCACGGGGAAATACGCGTTCACCGGTGAGTCGGCAATCCAGATTTTCCACGCCATCCTATACGATGAGGCTCCCACGCTGAGCGGTTCGCCGGCAGCGTCGGCCATCGACCGCATTGTGCACCGGGCTCTGGCCAAGGAGCCTGAAAACCGCTACCCAGGAGCGGACGAAATGGCGGCGGAGTTGCGCGAGGTGCTGCGGCGGATGGATGGCGGCGCGCAAGTCGAAGCCCGCGCCATGAAGCGTCTGATCGTTCTTCCCTTCCGGATACTCCGTTCCGATCCCGACACCGATTTCCTGGCGTTTAGTCTTCCGGATGCGATCTCGGCGTCGCTCGCGGGGTTGAGTTCGCTGGTGGTCCGCTCCAGCCTTGCGGCAGCGCGTTTCGCCGGCCCGGCGCCGGACTTCAAAGCGATCGCCAAAGAGGCCGATGTGGACGTGGTGCTCACGGGCACGTTGTTGCGCGCAGGCACTCAGTTGCGGCTGTCCACTCAGCTGGTGGAAGCACCCGCGGGTACACTCGTTTGGTCGTGGACTTCGCAAGTTGAGTTACGCGACATCTTTCAGCTGCAGGACAGCTTGGTAAGCGGCGTGGTGCAGGCGCTGGCCTTGCCGCTCACGGCGGGCGAGCACCGGCGTCTGGCTCAGGACGCGCCGGACCCGTCGGCTTACGATCTGTTTCTCAGAGCCAACGAGCTGGGCCGGAGCCTGGAGGGCGTGGCCGGCGCCAATGAATTGTACGAGGAGTGCGTCGCCAAAGACCCTGGGTATGCGCCGGCCTGGGCGCAGCTCGGCCGATCGCGCTGGCTGTCTGACAAATACATGGCCGGCTCGGCTGAGAGGCTGGCGAGTGCCGACAGCGCGTTCCGCCGCGCGCTGGAGCTGAACCCGGATCTGCCACTGGCGCACAATTTGTACTCGCAAGTTCAAGTGGAGCAGGGCCGCGCATTGGAAGCCTTGAAGCGGCTGCTCGAGCGGTCGCAGAGCGCGCGCCATGATCCGGAGCTGTTCGCGGGGCTGACGCATGCCTGCCGCTACTGCGGGCTGTTGGACGCATCGCTCGCGGCCCACCGGCAAGCGCGCCGTTTGGATCGCAACATCACCACCAGCGTAGTGCACACCTATTTCATGCTGGGCGATTATGAGAGCGCTCTGGATGCCAGCCGGGCTGACTTCGGATACGCCACGGCCATCACTCTCGCGATGCTGGGGAGAACCGAGCAGGCGATCGAGCTGCTAAAGGAAAAAGAGCGGTCCACCAGCTGGCGCCTCGGTAATCTGTATCTGGTGAGCCTCCGCGCCACGCTGGAAGGAGATCGTGCCGCGAGTCTAGGCGCCTCCGACGAGTTGCTGGCGGCTACGTTCCGCGATCCGGAAGGATGGTATTACCTGGCCAGGCAGCTCGGTTATCTAAACGAATCGTCTCGCGCCCTGGCCGCTTTTCGACGCGCGGTGGATGGCGGGTTCTTCTGCTTTCCCGCCATGGCTTCCGATCCATGGCTCGACTCGCTTCGAGGCGATCCGGAGTTTAATGAAATCCTCAGCCAGGCCGAGGCGCGGCACCGGGAGGCGCGCAACGCATTTACCACGCTTGGAGGCGCTGGCCTGCTGGGCTGCTCGGTTTAGTTGCGCAGGGCAAAGGTGAACAGCGCGTGCCCGGCGGCGATCGAAACGTACTGCTTGTCGCCCACGCGATAAGTGACGGGCGCGGCTTCTTCGGATCCGCCGAGCGAAGCTTTCCAAAGCTCGGCGCCGGTGCGCGCGTCCAAAGCGTAGAAATATCCTTCCCGGCCGCCCGCGAACAATAGATCGGATGCGGTAGTCAGAACGCCGCTGGCCGTCAGGTCAGTCATCTTGAATTGCCACTTGGTCTGGCCCGTAGCGGGATCCATGGCGAGAATAGCGCCATAGTTGGTGTTCTCGACGGGCGTGTTCTCGGCGCCGCGTTTGGTTTGGGCCCCGCCGGGCCGGATGGTGCCGCCCATATAACGCTGGCCGGGCGAGAAATCGCCTGAGACTTTGCCCAGAGTCATGCTGCTATCCTGCCAGCTCGGAATATAGAACAGATGCGTGCGGGGGCTGTAGGAGGGTGAATACCAGTTGGTGCCGCCGAACAGATTGGGATAGACCATGACGCCTTGCGCGTTCGGCTCGGCGCTCGAGTTCCGCATGGGACGGCCGGCCTCGTCGAGCCCGGTGGACCAGTTCAGCTTGGTAAAAGGCGCGCCGGAAAGAAATTTGCCGGTGGCGCGATCCAGCACGTAGAAATAACCGTTGCGATTGGCCCACATCAGCATTTTGCGCGGAGTTCCCTTCCAAGTTCCGTCCACCAGGACCGGAATCTGCACGGCGTCGAAATCGTATTCATCGTGCGGCGTGAATTGGAAATACCACTTGAGTTTTCCGGTGTCGGCGTCGAGGGCGACCGCCGAATCGGAATAGAGATTGTCGCCAGGGCGCAGGTCGCCGTTGAAATCGGGGCCAGGATTGCCGGTACCCCAGTAGACCAAGTTGAGTTCAGGATCGTAGGAACCGGTCAGCCAGGCGGGCACGCCGCCGTGAGCCCAGGAGTCGGCCGACCAGCTCTCATGTCCAGCTTCGCCGGGGCCGGGAATGGTATAAAATTTCCAGGCTTCCTTGCCCGTGGCCGCGTCATAAGCCGCGACGAAGCCGCGGATGCCGTACTCGCCACCGGCTACGCCGACGATCACCTTATTCTTGACCACCAGCGGCGCATGCGTGATGGTGTAGCCGAGCTTGGGGTCGGCAATTTCGGTCTTCCATATCGGGCGGCCTGATTTCGCGTCGATGGCCAGTAGGCGCGCATCCAGGGTACCCATGAACAGCGTGTCACCCAGAATGGCCACGCCCCGATTCACCGAGCCGCAGCATGGCCGTGCGTCGCGCGAAGGGCGATAGTCATAATCCCAGAAGGCGCGTCCGGTTTTGGCGTCCAGCGCGAACACATGATTGGGCGCCTCCACGATGTACATGACGCCATCCACCACCAGCGGGGTGGTTTCGAATTTTTCGAGCGAGCGCGCCTGAAACACCCACTGCACTTCCAGATTCTTGACGTTCTGCGGCGTGATCTGGTCGAGCAAACTGTAGCGCTGGCTGGAATAGCTTCCTGAATACGTCAGCCAGTTCTGCGGTTCGCGGTCGGGATGCAGCAAGCGATCGTTTGAAACCTGCGCGGGCAAGGCCATGGCCGCCAGCAGGCTCAGTATGAGAAATTTCATGGCAAACCTTTCAACGTAGTTAAGTAACTGACGACGTCCGCCACTTCCTGTGGCGTCAATTTCCCTTGGTAGGACGGCATCGGAGTAGTCTTGAGCAGCGTGTACTCGCGCAGATCGGCTTTTGTGAGCGAAACGAGACGCCCGCTGTCGTCGATCAACTGCACCGTATGGGTGTCCTCATTCAGCCGCATGCCGCTGATCGCGGTTCCGTTTTTCGTGACGGCGTGAACCATGCGCTGCTGCGGGATGATCGCATCCGCCGGGTCGAGAATCGAATGTTCCAGAGCCGCCGCGTTGCGGATGGCGCCAATGTCGCTCAGATCGGGTCCTTTGCGTGAACCTTTACCGTCCACTCGATGGCAATTAAGGCATTCGCCTTTGCTTTCGAAGATCTGCTGTCCGCGCTGGGGGTCGCCGGCGGGCGTGGCGCGCGCTCCCGACTCATGCAGGGAGCGGATATAGGCCACCAGCGCCGCGCGCGATGCTTCCGGAAGACTAAACGGCGGCATGCCCGTGCCTGGAACGCCGTTGAGAATGATTCGCGAAATCTCCTCGTCGGTGGAGACGCGCTTGAACTCGCCTTTGCGCATGTCGATGCCCGCCACCAGGTCGCCATTGGGGCCGTGACAAGGCTGGCATTGCACCGTGAACAACTCCTTGCCAGTTGCGACCTCGGCGGGGCTATAGCTGTGCTGCTGTGCAGCCAGCGGTGCGATCAGCATGACGACGGCCGGCATAGCGGCTAGCGCGTGAATGCATCTTTTCATAGGGGCGAAATTATACACTAGCATTCGTGACACCCGAAGAATTCCGCAAGTATGGACACCGGCTGGTGGATTGGATCGCCGACTATCGCACGCGAGCCGCCGAATTACCGGTGATGGCCCGGACCAAGCCCGGCGAAATTCGCGCTCAACTTCCGCCTTGCGCGCCCGAGCAGCCCGAGTCCTTCGAGACTATTTTACAGGACCTGGAAAAAATCGTGCTGCCTGGTCTGTCGCACTGGCAGCATCCCAATTTTTTCGGTTATTTTCCATCCAACGGACTGCTGGCCAGCGTGCTGGGCGATTATGCCAGCACTGGTCTCGGCGTGCTGGGACTGTCGTGGCAGGCCAGCCCGGCACTCACGGAAGTGGAAGAGTTGGTGACGGACTGGATGCGGCAAGCGACGGGTCTCGGGGACGGCTGGAGCGGCGTCATTCAGGACACTGCCTCGACCTCGACCCTAATCGCTCTGTTGTGCGCGCGCGAGCGAACCACCGGTTACGGGCTAAGCCGCGGAGGATTGCAGGCCGAGCCGCAGCCGCTGGTAGTCTACACATCGGCTAGTGCCAACAGTTCGGTGGATAAAGCCGCTCTGCTGGCGGGCTTCGGGCGGGACAATGTGCGAGTGGTGGAGCACGACCGGGAGTACGCCATGCGCGCGGATGCGTTGGAGGCGTGCATCGGTCGCGATGTCCAGGCTGGTTTGAAACCTTGCGCGGTAGTGGCCACCACGGGGAGCACGGGCACGACGGCGCTCGATCCCATCGCGCGAATCGCCGAGGTTGCGCGCCAGCATCGCGTCTGGATGCATGTCGACGCCGCCATGGCCGGGTCAGCGATGATCTTGCCCGAATGCCGCTGGATGTGGCATGGCGTCGAACAGGCCGACTCGCTGGTCATCAATGCGCACAAATGGCTGGGGGCCGCGTTCGATTGCTCGCTGTATTACGTTCGCGATCCTCAACATCTGATCCGCGTGATGTCCACCAATCCCAGCTATCTTCAGACCGCGGCGGATGCGCAGGTGAAAAATCTGCGGGATTGGGGAATTCCGCTGGGTCGCCGCTTCCGCGCTTTGAAGCTCTGGTTTCTGATCCGCGAGCAAGGGCTGGAAGGACTGCGGACGCGCTTGCGTCGCGATCTGGAGAATGCGCAATGGCTGGCGGAGCAGGTGCGGGCTGCGTCGAATTGGCGGGTTCTCGCACCAATTCCACTGCAGACGCTGTGCGTGCGCCACGAGCCGGCGGGCCTGGAAGGTGAAGCGCTGGACCGGCACACGCTGGGATGGGTCGAACGTGTTCACCGCTCGGGCGCGGCGTATCTGACGCCTGCGATTCTGGAGGGGCGCTGGATGGTGCGGATCTCCATTGGTGCAGCACCCACCGAGCGCATGCACGTCGAGGCGCTATGGAATCTGATCCAGCGGGAGGCCGGCCGTCCGACGTAACTTCGGCCGTGGCCTGAAACGGTTTTTTCCTAGAGATTTCCAGCGGGTGCGCATCCTGTAACGTTCTGTAAGCCCAGCAACCCCGCGACCGTCTCTCTCATCTCTTAAGGTGTGAGGAGAGAAAGTTCATGAAAAAGAAATTCCAGATAATTTCCTTAACACTAGCTCTGGCCGCTTTTGCAGTGCCGATGTTCGGCCGCTACCAGGCACGCGACCTCGGTGACGCTGTGCGCCATGAGTTGGCGTCGTTGCCGTACTACAACGTGTTCGATAACCTCGAATACCGGGTGGATCCAGGCGGAGTCGTGACCCTGTCGGGTCAAGTGACTTGGCCGGTTGTAAAGTCCGACGCTGAGCACGCCGTAAAGAAAATTCCTGGTGTCACGCAAGTGGTAGACAATATCCAGGTGCTGCCGCTGTCCAGCATGGACAATCAGATCCGGAGAGCGGAATACCGCGCGATTTTCAGTTTCGGCCCGTTGTATCGCTATGCCATGGGCGCGATTCCATCGGTTCACATCATCGTAGATAACGGGCATGTCACGTTGGTTGGAGTGGTAGACAACGAAGCCGACAAAAACATGATTGGTATCCGAGCCAATGGCGTTCCGGGCGTCTTTTCGGTGACCAATGATTTGCGAGTCGGCGAAAAGGGTTAAGCAGAAACGAACTGTTGTTTAGTCCAGATCTTGAGGCCGCTGGCGCTAACCAGCGGTCTTTTTTGTGCTTCGTTGAGCGGGGCGGCCGAGGTTATTGTTTCAAATCGAGCCAGCCCTATGTCACACTGAGATGATGCCTGACCGTTGCACCTGTGGCGCGCAATTGCCGCCAGACGCGCGCTTTTGCCACAAGTGCGGCAAGCCACAATACGATTATCCGGGCATCGTCGAAGAAGCCTCGGAGCCCGAAGCGCCGATTCCCTCGCCCGCGCCGCCTGCGCCGGTGCTCACGGAAATCAGTTTCCACAATCGTATGGCGGTTCGGATCGGTTTTCTAGCGGCGCTCACCGCGGTTTTGCTATTCCTGTTTCCTTTGCCGTTTCCGCTGCTGCGTTTGCCCATCGTATTTTTGGCGGCTGGTTTCTTGGCGGTTTTTTTATACACGCGCCGCACTGGACAGATGTTGAGCAT
>Ga0187784_10001945_pt1 | contig 16483 bp, 10 predicted proteins | sample 1015_SJ02_MP15_2_FD_132964 | JGI IMG/M metagenome (GOLD analysis project Ga0187784, IMG submission 132964) | Tropical peat soil microbial communities from peatlands in Department of Meta, Colombia - 1015_SJ02_MP15_20_MG | ecosystem: Environmental > Terrestrial > Soil > Wetlands > Peat | place...
CATTTTTCAAACTCATCGATAATGCGTCAACCAACATGACCGACAGCGTACAAGCAGCATTCGTGCTAACAACAATCATATTAGTTCCGACGCAGCTCTACGCGCTATTCCAAAGTTACCGGCTGTTTCAGGCGCGGGTCCAGGAACGAGCTTTATCTGTGGTCAAGAGTCTGCTACCTTTGGCCGTGTTAGCGTTCCTGTGCAGCTTTGCTTCGCTGGCCTTCTACACCTTTGTGGGCCGGGCAGCCTGGGCAGCCGTGGACCCAAGGTGGATAGCACTCACCGAAACCATCGGGGCACTCCAGAAAATCCAATCCGGCGTTGCGAAGCTGGATGCGGCGCATCCACTCGAACTCACGGTGGAAGATCTGGCCAAGGCTTCCACGCTCTCGAAAAGTACGCGGCGCTTGCTGGGCGATTCTCACATTACGCTCGTTCTCGACGCGCCTCCTCATCACGGTCATTCCGGCTGCGCAGAAAACCCCCTGCCTTTTGGCCGTTTTGTCCGGCGCGATTCTTGGTACTCGGCCATCATCCGTCTTGACGGTTCCTCTTTTGCCGTGGCATTCGATCCCGCGAACCACAACCCCGTTTCCGTCGGATTCTGCGCAGGTCAGCTCCCGCCTTTCCCTGAGGGCCCCGTTCGCGTCCCTTGATAAGGCGTCCTGGGATCGCTGGGGAAGAACCGGTCCGTAGCGATCACCTGGCAGGGCCGGCCTCTGTACAGGAGGGCGCTCTCCTGGTCCAAGGGTTTATCGAAAAGCTCCCAGGGGAACCCGCTGCTGCACGCAAGCAACCGCGCATATGGGGACGATCCACTTGGCCGTGAAGCGGCCAAACCCCGCTTTTGGCCTGCGTCCGTCGAAACCCAGGTTACATGAGTGGTATGCCGACTTGAATGAACGCGCTGGCGCGGGGGACGCTTGAAGTGACAGGCAATCGGGCAACGTTGCGGGTTGCGGGGAGTAGGCCTGGCCGACTGCTGGATTCATAGCGCAGGCTCCGGGGTCGTTATTCGAGCAGTCAACGCGAGCGCTCAGACCATTTCTGTCGAGAGCGGGTTAGGGTTTGAAACCGACACTGCGCCATAGTTGGGCGCAGTTGAAAATCCTGCCGCCGGTGACGACGAGTTCCACCTTGCGGATGTTGTGGACGTCATCGAGGGGGTTGGCACCCAACAGGATTAGGTCTGCGCGTTTGCCGACTTCAACCGTCCCCAGTTCTTTGTCGAGACCCATTACGCGCGCGGGCACGATAGTCGCCGCCTGGATAGCTTCCAGGGGCGTGAATCCTGCCTGGGTGTAAAGCTCGACTTCACGGTAGAGGCTATGGCCGGGCACCCCCTGGTCGGTTCCTGCGACGATAGTGACGCCAGCGCGATGCAGGGCCCCTACGACGGCGAGATCGTTTGCCAAGGCCTTCGCCCGCAGTTCTGCCTCGGGAGGCGGCGGTGGGGGACCGACGTCGGTAAACTGTAGGGCAAGCTCGGGCGCCACTTTGTTGACTCCGGGCTCGAAGCTGGCTACCGGCTTGGCCGTGGAGGCGGAAACGAGTTCGTAATACACCAGCGTAGGGTCGATCACGGTGTGGTGTTCCTTCAAAAAGCTAATCGCCTTCTGGGCCTCCGTGGAGTTCAGGTCAAGCGCGGCGAGGGCCTTGAGCCGGTCGCCCCGTTGGGCGCTGGCCGGCAGCGGCGCAAGCATGATGTCCGTAACATACTGGATGTGATTGATCTGGTCCTGCCCGGCTTCGATCACTTGATAGGCGTTCAATCCGTCCGGTACGTGGCCGGTAACCGTCATACCGAGACGATGAGCCTCTTCGGCGACCGCCTTCACTCCTTCGAGTTTCACCGAGCCGTAAATCTTCATCTGCTGGAAACCGGCGTCATGGAAGCGATCCACCCACTGGCGGGCCTGCTCGGGCGTATCCACGCGCGCAACCCCGATCGCGGCAGGACCGGAACCGTCCACGATCCCTGCGGCCAAGATTCGAGGTCCCAGCCCGCGGCCCTGGGCAATGGCGTCACGGACGGCGGTGATGAACTCAAATTCGTTCCCACAATCGCGGACGGTGGTGACGCCGGCAGCGAGGTAAATGGGACCCCACTCTACCTGCTCGAAATGCGCGTGCATGTCCCACAGGCCGGGAAGGATGGTCTTGCCCCTCGCATCCACCAGCTTTGCGTCTTTCGGGATCTTGATCTGGGGGCGCGGACCGGCCGCCACAATGCGGCCGTCGCGAATCACCACCGTCGCGTCGGCCAATGCCGACCGCCCCGTGCCGTCGACCAGCGTTCCGCCGACCAGCGCCAAGGCAGCGGCTGGGCTACCCGTGATTCCCTTGGAGAGGTCCGCCAGCGCCGCCATGCCATCGGCGCCAGCGCGGCCCACGAAGGTTCCAAGAGCGCTTTCATAACCATCGCGCACCGCCTCGAAGTGATCCTCCTCCGCATCGATGGTTACGGCGGCAATGAGATCGCGGTGGGAATTGAACCAGAGCGTCTCGCGCCCCCAGATCAGCCCCTCGATGGTGTAGCGCTCCAGGGACTCGCTCTTGCCGTCGATGGAAACTGCATCCTTGCCGCGTGGCTCAATCCTCACGTGCCCGCTGGGCAGCGTCGCCAACTCAGGTGGTGACCCGTGCGCGGCCCAATAACGCACCATAAGCATCTGCATCGTGCTGGGTGCGTATCCAGCGATCGTAAAAAACTGCGAAGGCGGCGTGGCCTCGGTCCACTGGTCGCGATTGCGAAGGCGTACCTTGCCGGCCTGGACCTCGACCGCCTCGTCAATGGTGCTCATTCGGGAGGTCTTGCCTTTAATCTCGAAAGCTTGCGGTGTGAGGTCGGAGGAGCAGCGAAAGGTGGCCGAAAGCGGCACGTCGGTGCCACGGTCGTTGAATTTGAAGGCCATTGTGACGGTGAGGGAAGCGCCATCGCGCGTGATCTGGTAGGTCTCTTCGCCAATGGGCTGCTCGACCTTGTGCAGCCGGAACTTCCCCTTCTCAATAAGGCCTGCAGGCCGAGGCGCGGGCTTATCGTCGCGCTGAACTTGTCGAGCGATTGGCGCGCGCGGCGCCAGCACCGCAGAGAACGCAACCGCCAACAAAAGCATTAGTTGTTTGCGCAGGCTCGTGGTTTTTTACCCCTTTCTCGTGACAGTGTACTTGCCGGCGACATCGGAGGCAAGAGAAGTGCCTCGGGGCTGGCACAGAGCGAAGCTCGGCGCCGCCAGGGATTCCTAATCCCATGACCGCAGAGCTTCGCTCTGCGCGAGCCGGCGAGGCAAACTCGCCGCTACGGTTAAGGCCAGGACCGCGCCTCTCGGAACATGCTCGGAGGTTTCGGCGCCTAGGGCTTGTCCTCAATCTTTTCAAACGCCAGCGTTTGCGGGCCGGCGATCTTCGGGCGAAATTGATACTGGCCCCCAACACGAATCGAGACTCCGCCGTTCTCGCCGTTCTTCACCATCTGGACCGTGAAAGGCGTCTCCGGTCCTGGCGCTCCATCGCCGCGCATTTCCCTGGCCCAGCCCACCGAAAATGAGAGCCAGTTCTCGCCGCCGCGATTGACCCAAAAATCGATATCGCCCAAGCGGATCGTCTTATTCGTTGTGGCGTCGCTGAGAGTCAGCGAACCGGCCCAATTAATCCATCCGCTTTTTGCATTGTCGGATTCGACTATTCCATATTTATTGACCGCAATGACTCCAAGCGAAGCCAAGGGAGTGGGGCTAGGCTTGCCGATGTCGTAGTCGAGTGCGGCAACGTTGATCGTCCGAGATCGCTTGTCGCCCGTGGCGGCGCCGACAAAGTTTGTGATGCTTCCGGTAAAGACGAGCTTCTTCGAGAGATAAGTCGGCGACATCGAGAGCGATAAACCAGCGTGCGCGTCGGCTTCGATCTGGCCAATCTGCGTTCCAGCTTTCAGGATGGTGAATTCGTACACCCCGGGTCCGACCTCACAGACGGCTTCCTCGGCATCGGGGTATTTTGACGAAGTGGCTGCCGCGCTCTCTGCGCAAGGGGACGGGGCCGGCGTTGCCGGAGGAACACGTTCTGCCTCAGAGGGGGATGGCGCCCGAGCGGTCGAGCGGGTGCTTGCCAGTTTGGCTGAGGCGCCGTACCGGCGCAGCAATTTGGCTATATCTTTATGTTTCAATGACACCGCCCAGCTTAAGGGCGTCCGGCCGAGGCTGTCCGGGGCGTTGACGTCGGCGTGGTTTGCCAGGAGCACTTCCGCCATGTCCTTCCGGTCCAATGACACCGCCCAGATTAAGGGCGTCCGGCCGCGGCTGTCCGGGGCGTTGACGTCGGCGTGGTTAGCCAGGAGGAATTCCGCCATGTCCTTCCGGTCCAATGACACGGCCAAGCTTAAGGGTGCCCGGCCGAGCCTGTCGGGCGCGTTGACGTCGGCGTGGTTAGCCAGGAGCAATTCCGCCATATCCTTCCGGTCCATTGACACCGCCACGTCTAAGGGCGTCCGGCCGAGGCTGTCCTTGCTGGAAACCAGATCAGGCTTGTCTTTGAGGAGCGCAGCGACCTTTGCCAATTCGCCACGCTTGATCATCTCGTGGATCCCGTCGCCCGCCCCGGCCGTGTCAGGCCGGCCCTGCGGTGCGGGTGCGCTCGACACCGGCGGCGGCGCTGCCGGTCCTTTAGGCGAAGCCGCAGGCACCGAGCGCGCCTTTATTTTAAGCACCACGCCTTTCTCTGATTGTTCCCAACCCATATCGAAGTCGTACCTGCTGCCGGCTGTCGTCGCGAGCTCGTCGGATTCCGCAGCACCTGAAGGCATCCCGAGCCAGGCAGAGCCCAGAGCGTAAAAGCGGACAACCAGCGGCCCCGGAAGCCGCTGCCACGTCACGTCTCCCGTGTACATCATTGTGCCAAAATAGGAAACTTCGTTTCCTATCCTGAGCTGCCCCGTTCTCGCCCCCCGCCGTTTGGTCACCCACATTCCAGGGGCACACACGCATGTGGCGGCTTGTTCACCGCACGGCTTTTGCCCCTTGCCCTTGGGCGCGTTGTTGGCCACAACGATGCTGCCGTTGTCGAATAAAGATCCGGCCATGTTCCACGTGTTAACCGCAACGTGCACATGGACTGTTACGAGATCTGAGGACGCATTGCCAGTGAACGGGGACATTGTGCCACGCGCAAACCTGTAAGCGGCCGATGCTCCGCCGACAAGCAACATGCCCCACATACCTGTCAACATACAGGAGCGCAGGCAAGGGCGCCTGTACCATCCGCGCAGCGACATGGCTACAGATTTCACGCCGCAGCGCCCAAGCAATGCAGGGGCGAACATTCGACAGATTCTTGCGAGGATTTTCATTTTGTCCTCCACAGCCTGATTCATAAGGTGTGCCACAAAATCGCGCTATGGTTTCAAGCTTCGCACATCCACCGGCTTGCCTTCAGCCCGCTCCGGCGGAGGCCGCGGATAGTGACGGTGCTCGGATGATTCAGCGCCGAAACCGCGCAGGCTTCCTGAATGAAGCGGCGCTTGCGGCTGGGATCAGCCACTCGCTCCGGCGGAGGGATCTTGAGCGCTGCCCTGCGACCGAGCTTGGTGTCTTCGGCCTTGTACACCACGCTCCTGCCGCCTGACTCCTCGAGGATGCGGTAGTGGAAACAGTCTGACCGACCTCATCTTAGGCCGCGGGCACGGGCTCGTCAATATGCAACTACCGTGGAAAACTCCTGCGGGCGGAGGAGGCTATGGAGGCGCGGGGCGGGGCGCAAGGGGGCATCTGGGACTCGATCGCGGATTAGTCCTCACTTGCCGGCTGCCGTTTAATAATCGCAAGTGGCACCAGACACTAGGCGCTTTGACAAGAAGCGGCCTTGCCGCGCAAGTGCCTAGCGCCCGCGCCTGGCAAACAGCAGTATCTCCTATCATCGGGATACCCTTTGTCGGGTCCCAGGGACAACAGGCTCTTTTTCTGCATCTCATCCATTGTGGGCAAGGTTACGGACTCGTCGGGGTGACGGGGAAAGGGGGGGGAGCATAACTGTTGAACGCCAGGGACGGTGCTTCCGGTTGTCGCCAGAGGAGTCGCCATGGAGTGCGACCCTCCGCGTCGGGCCGTACTCCAAGGCGCTTCGCGCATTCTTCATGGTTTCCGGGTGCCGGTGACGGGCAGCAGCGAGAGCTCAACAATTTGCTGCTCTTGACCCGCCCCCTAAGCCCCTTAAAGGAGGGAAGAAGGGGCGCCCCCCTTGGCCAAAGATTGAGGGATGATTTTGTGGAACTTTAGGGAGCGGGAAGAACAATACCTGATGAAAGCAGCGGATGATGGCCGAACTCATTGAGCTTCGAGATGAGCAGTTGCTGAAGATGATGAGGGACGGGGACGAAGACGCCTTCGCGACGTTGTACCGGCGCCGCCAGGGAGGCATCTACCGCTTTGTGCTGGAGATGAGCGGCTCCACCGCTCTCGCCGAGGACGTGACACAGGAAGTGTTCATGGCGCTGATTCGAGAGAGCCGGGGGTACGACCCGTCGCGGGGTTCGCTTGCCGCATATCTTCTGGGAATGGCGCGGCATCACGCCGTGCGCCTTCTCAAGCGCGACCGGACGTACGTCTCGATCGCCGAGGGGACGAGGGATGGCGAAAACGCGCTCCCTTTCTCTTCCGAGGATCCCCAGTGGGCAATGAGCCGCCAGCAGTCGATTGAAGCGGTGCAACAGGCAATCTTGAGCCTGCCGGAGCACTACCGCGAAGCTGTGGTGCTGTGCGACCTAAATGAAATGAGCTACGAAGATACTGCCTCGGTCTTGGGGTGCTCGGTGGGCACGGTGCGCTCGCGTTTACACCGCGGGCGCGCCCTGCTCTTACAGAAGCTGGCGGGTGGGAAAAAGGCCGAAGCCGGCCGTAAGGCCATTGATCCGAGTGGGTGCCTGGCATGAACTGCAAAGATTTCGAAAGCATGGTGCACGAGATGGTGAGTGGGCGAGCGGCCGACAAGACCAAGCAGCTCGAGGCTTTGGAGCACGCGGGCCAGTGTTTATGGTGCGCCCTGCGGTTCGACGAAGAGACCCGGCTGACGGAAAACCTGCAAGCGCTGGCGAAGGCCCTTCATGTCCAGCGTGCGCCGGCCCGCGTGGAGGAAGCGCTGGTCGAGGCTTTTCGCGAAAGAACCAGGCGGGCGAACAGGCCGCTTTTTGGGTTCGCGGGGAAGCGCTTGTGGCACCGGCTGAGCTGGGGACTGGCATTTGCCGCAATCGTAGCCGTAACGGTGATCATAGTCCTAGGGAACCGAAAAACCGGTGCTCCCCTTCTCCAGCATCGCCAGCCTGATTCAGGAGCGCAGGCTGCTGCCAAGGGGCCAGCGGAGACAGCGTCGCTGGACGAATGGGCGAACGAGGGAACAACGGATTTCATTCCTCTTGGGACTTGCGATGACTCCGAATGCCTGGATGACGCAGTGCTGGTCCATGTGGCGCTCCCTGCCGAGGCGCTGCTGGACTTCGGACTTCCCATAAACAACGATTGGGTTGCGGGAGAGTCTGTCGAGGCTGAGGTGGTTATCGGAGGCGAGGGAGTTCCCTCGGCGATACGGTTTGTGGATTGAATGGCGAATAGTGAATTGCGAAACCGAACTTAGCGTGCCATTCCACAATTCACCATTCAGTATTTTGCGGTAGGTGGTAGGCGGGGGAAGAGCAGGCGCCGGGATCGGCTGCTGGTGGGGCAGTAGCGGGCGATGAAACCCGACCCACCACCTACCGGAGGAATTATGGAGGAGACGATGAACGCAAATCGCAGAAACATGGGAATCAGGATGGTTGGGGCGGTAGTGGGGTGCGGGATGTTACTGGCGGCGGCTTTCTTGCCGAACGTCCAGGCACAGAATTCGCCGCTATCCCACGGCCGGTTTGGAAGGGCGCACTTTGCCGGCGCCGAGCCCTTCTCTGGAGGCAAAGTGGTGACGGGTGCGCCTTACTCGGCGCAAGCGGTCACCGAGCACATCCAGACCCTGCCCGATGGGAACATCATTCATACCACGACTACCGCGAACGTTTACCGCGACAGCCAGGGACGGACGCGGCGCGAGCAGGAAATCGGCGCTATCGGCCCCTGGGTGGCGCAAGGGGGGGCGCGCAAAGTAATTTTCGTTGCCGATCCTGTGAGCGGATTGATCCACACGCTGGACCCCGATAAGCAGGTTGCACACCAGAGGACGTTCCGAGCGCGCGGGGGAGCTTGGAAGGGCGGTGAAAAAAACCGGCAAAGGCCTGAGAACCCTAACATCAAGACCGAGTCGCTCGGCACACAAGTGATCGGAGGGGTGACGGCGGAAGGGACACGCATCACACGCACCATTCCGGCGGGGCAGATCGGCAACCAGGCCCCCATCGTGATCACCACCGAGCGCTGGTACTCACCGGACCTTCAGACTGAGGTGATGCGCAAGCAGTCGAATCCGCAGTACGGCACAACGACGTTCCAGTTGACTAATATCGTCCGCGCCGAGCCCGACGCATCACTCTTCCAAGTGCCGCCCAGTTACACAATCGAGAGTGTCCGGCCATCGAACGACAATACCGGACTGGCAGAAGCACCGAAGGAGCAGCAGTAAAAGCCTAATCGCAGGTGTCAGCTTCGGCTGGCACCTGGCGCTTCGTAGCGGGAGTAGGGGGACGTCTATCGTTGGGGGCTGGAAGGGCGGGGCTTCAGCCCCGCCGCACCTAGGGCTCAGGCGGGACTTGGAAGCGTTAGCCGCTGAAGCGACGTCACTTCGGCGGCTTAAATGCCCATGCAACTCTCCAACCCAAGGCGGCGGGGCTGAAGCCGCGCCCTTCCCCCCTATAAATAATGCCGATTATTGTTGCAACTAAGCACCGGCGCTTCGCGCGTCAGCAGTTCTTCCTAATCGAATCAATGGTCCAGTTCTTAGGAGAGACACAGGTCCGCAGCGCGGAGCATGACCCCCCTTGACCATTAGGGCAACAACACGATATTGGATGCGGGTTTGGCAGATTGTTCGGGAGGAATCTGAGAGCGAATCAGGTCAAGGAAGGCTCGGCCCTTGGAACGACCGTTCTCGCGGCTGGCGGCGGATTGGGTGAGGTAGATCAGGGCATCCCGGATTTCGCTGTCGCGTGTGGTAGCTAAACCAAGCTTTTGAGTTTCGTCTTGCTTGAATTTTTCCACCTCTGCCTTCAGGGCATTGTAGAGTTCCCGCTGGTAGAGATAATCAGGAGGTTTTTCGTAATAAAGGCCACTCGAGAGCGTGCGGTAGGTTTCAGCCAGAGCCCGGAGCGCCGCAATCACGTCCGTGTCCACCAATTGGCGATGGTCCTCCGCATATTCCAGGATACATGTGATTAACCTCACCATGAGCGGGGTGTGGCTTGGGATAAACTCTCTTGGAATCTCGACATCGGGAAAGGGAATTTTCTTCAAATCGACTTGCCGGCGCCCTTCGTCATACCCGCGGCTGGCCACGAGGTAAGGACAATCGGAGGGACAGTCGATGCTCACTTCGCGCTCGCTTCCACAACAAACCGAGCAGATATTCTCCCCTCTGGCGGGGCAGACCCTCTTCGCCTTGCGTTTGTTACAGATAGGACAGATCAATGAGCGCTCCCTGGCGCCTGCGCGACTGTGACTATGGCTACGCCAAAACTTGTATTATGCCATACTTTCTGGGCGGCCCCTGCCAGGGGGAGGCCGGTTCTCCCGGATGGGTTTCACCCACGACGAGTTGTGGTTTACCCCTGCGGGGTGATTCGTCGCGCCCGTCTCGTCCCGGTTCCAAAACGGTAGCCAAGCAAACCCGCCACTGGTACACTTGCTGGGATGGCAAGCATCGTGGATAACTCGAGCACTGCCGACGTGGTCGTTATCGGTGGCGGCTTGATCGGCTCCTCCATTGCACTGCGCTTGGCACAAGCCAGGCTTCGGGTGATGGTCTTAGATCGCGGCGAGCCTGGAGCTGAGGCCAGTAGCGCGGCGGCGGGAATGATTGCTTCCCAAAGCGAAGCGCCTGAGCCCGACGCATTCTTCTCCTTCTGCGCTGCCAGCCATGCTCTGTATCCGGGCTTCATTTCCGAAGTCGAGGAATTGAGCGGGCAGCAGGTAGACTTTCGTCGCGAAGGTAGTCTGCTGGTGGCGGTTGAGGAAAAGCAGGTCGCAGAACTTGAAAAGCTATTCTGGACCCAGACGCGCGCGGGCCTGCCGGTGGAAAGACTCACTCCAGCCGACCTTCAGAACAAGATGCCGGGACTTTCGAGTGAGATCCGGCTTGCCCTGGGGATTTCTGAGGACTACTGGGTGGATAACGAGAAGTTGACACGGGCGGTGATCGAAGCCGCCCAACGCCTGGGCGTGAAGTTCCACGCCCACTGCCCGGTGGAGGAACTTAAGGCCCGCGAGAACCGCGTGGAAGCAATTCACGCCAACTCCGGCCATGGCGGTGGAAAAACCGCTTTTACAGCAGGGTGCTTCGTGCTGGCCGTGGGTTGCTGGTCGGAAGCGCTAGCCGCGCAGGCCGGACTGGCGCTCCCCGTGCAGCCTTGTCGCGGCCAAATGATGGAATTCGAATCGGCCCGTGAACTCCCCTATGTGGTTCGCGCCGGAACCACTTACCTGGTGCCGCGCGCTGCGCGCCGGGTGGTGGTAGGCACCACGGTTGAGTATGCCGGGTTCGACAAAGCGGTCACGGCCGGGGGATTACAATCCATCCTCGAGGGGGCAGTGAGGTTCGCGCCTTTCCTCAAGGACTGCGCTTTCCGCCGCGCCTGGGCGGGGCTGCGGCCGGATACGCCAGACCATCGGCCGATTCTAGGCTACAGCCGGCTGCAAAATCTCATCCTGGCCACCGGTCACTTTCGCCACGGCATCCTCTTGGCTCCCGTCACCGCTCAGCACATCTCTGAGCTGATCCTGGCGCACTCCACCTCTCTTTCGCTGGAAGCTTATCGGCCAACACGCTTTGGGTGATGAGCGGGCGATCCAGCGCCATGGATGAATTATTAAATAGCAAATGAATTACCAAGCTGAGGCACGCCGTTGTGGCCATCGAAGACCTTGGCAGAGAAGCCTTTAAGGGCCGCGGGAGCACCGATAGTCGCGGTACTTCCGTACCAATGCAGGTCCGTTGACTTGCCCTTATCAATCCACTAACATTTTCTTAAGTGCGTTATGCCACCGAGCGCTGACGAATCCGATGTTCCCGGCGTGGTCGGGCGTCGCAGTGCACGCCTTTCGATCATAGTTCCCGTAACTTTGCGTGGAACAGACGCCAGCGGGCAGGCCTTCAAAGAGAACACCTGGACAATTAGCGTTAACAAGCACGGTGGCAGGATCGCCACGTTCCATCAGCTCGCTGCCGAGGACCAGATTGTGATCGAGAACCCCCTGCTGGGGCGCACTGCCAAGGCTCGGGTCAACCGGATTTGTGAGAAGCGCTTTGCCGAAGACCCCTACGAAGTGTGCGTGGAACTGCTGGAAGCGCAGAACATTTGGGGAGTCAAGCTCCCACCGGAGGATTGGCAGGGCGATCAGGTTGTCCCAGGGCAGCAGAAAAGCGAGAGCCCGCAGGCGGCGCGACCAAGTCCGAGCACGCCGGCGGCACCCGCTGAGAAAGGCGGGGTGGCCGAAGCAACGCCTGCCGCGCCAAGCCCACCGCCGGCGGAAGTGAAAGAGGCGACCGGAGGACTGAGTCAATTCAACATGGCCGTGAATGCTCTATCACGTTTGGCCGGGGAGGGCGGCCCCTCGCCGGCCCAGCCGGCATCGCATAGACAGGAGGCCATGGGAGTTTTGAAGGCGCCGGTTGTGCGCCCGCAAGCCGCGGACGCGCTTGCCCTCAAGGCCCTGCAAGAGAAGATAAGCGAGGCACAGTCACTCCGGCAGGAATTAACTGCCCTTACGGAGCGGGTGCAGGCGACGCGCGTGGAAGTGGAGAATCTCCTCTCGAAATCCCACCAGGCGCTGCGCGACGGCGCCATTGAGGCCGAACAAGTGGCCAAGAAGGTCGAAGAGGCGGGCGACAAGCAGCTCCAATCTGTGCGCGTCAAGCTGGACCAGGAAATAGAGCGATGCCTTGGGCCAGCCTTCGAGCGTTTAGCCGGCGAAACGCAGCAACGTTTGCAGGCTGAAGCCGCGGCCATAATCGAGAGTGTCGCCAAGGATATGCGCGATCGCCTTTCGCCGCTGGTGCAGGCGGACTTTTCCGAGGTGGCCCTCGCCCAGTCCAAACACGCGGCAGAAGAGGCCAAGACTCAAGTTGATGAACTGGTGAAGGACGCGACAGGCGTGGCGGAGGCACGCCTGCGGAAAATTATGGAGGAGCTTTCACCCTCTCTGAGCGCTCAAATCGAGCGCTCGGCGGAGCAGGCCACCCGCGAGCAGATGGAACAATTCAAGGCGCAAATGGAGCGCATCCGCAAGAGCAGCGAGGACTCCAGCCAACAAAACCTCGAAAGAATGCGACAGGAAATTCAAGCGGAGATTCTAAACGCCGCAACCCAGGCCAGGAACACGTACAAGGAAGAGTCGGGGACCGCAGCCAAGGCAATTGCCGCTTGCGTGGACTCCGCCGTAGATTCACTGAATCGCGCCGGCGACGAGGCGGTTTCGAAACTCCAGGAAGCCCGACAGAACCTTGAACTCAGTTCAAAGAAGGCGATGGATGAGTGCCTGCCGCGGTTAGCCGACGAATCCGCGTCCGCGCTGGAGAAGTTTCGCGCCGAAACGCAGGCGCTCACTGCCCTATTGCAATCCGAAGTGAAATCCACGGCCCAGGGGTTTTTGGAGAAAACCAGCGGAGATATATCGGGAAGGCTGCAAGGCGCCATGGAAGGGGCGCTGGAAGTAGTGGCCAGAGACTTCAACAAACAAGCCGAAGACGCTGTGGACCTCCTGAAGGAGGGACTCCGCTCCACTCAACAACAGTGCGTTGAAGAGACGCGGAGGCAGTTGGCAGCGGCACGCGAATCGACTTTGGCTTCGCTGGAAAGTGAAGCTGGGGCGAACTTAGCGTCGTTCCGCGAGCGGCTGCACGCGACGCTGCTGGAAATGCAGGCGCAGCAAACCCAGGATATGGAAAAGCAAATCCAAACCAGCTTGCAGGGCCAGCTAGAATCCCTAAGCCATCAAATTCGCTCCGCCGCCGACGAATCTGCCGCCCAGGTGATGGCCGATGTGAGGAGCAGGGCCGAACAAGCGCTCCAGGAACTGCCGAGCCGGCTCTACAAAGGCGTTGGGATGGCCGCCCTGGTGGCCAGAGAATGGGAGGAGCAAGCCAAGACCCGCCTGGAAGCACAATTGGGCCCCCTGCTGGAGGATTTCCAGAAGCAACTGCAAGGAATGGTCGCGGGCGCAGAGGAGCGGCAGCGCCATGGCACGGAAGCCCTCCAGGGCTTATTCCAGAGCCGTCTGCGCCAGGCCGCCCGACTGTTTGAGGGATTAGAAACCGAGGCTGGCCCCTCCAAGGAAGGAGCCCACGAGGAGCCCACCAGTTCCTCTGATCAACCTACGCCGGCCGCCGCAGCCCCTGTCCGGCCGGCCGCCGCGCCTCCCTTGTTAGAGAAACAACAGAAGATTATCGAGGAAGCCCTGGGTGAGTTTCGCTCCGGGCTGAGCCGGATTCTTTCGGATCGCACACCCAAGGAATAGCAGAAACTCGCAAACGCACCGCAGCTTTTCCTCTTCCCAGACCTGAGCACCCCGTACTTCAAATCAACAAGCTTTCGACGGAATCGGGTGTTTGCTCCTCGCTGCCGGATTCGAGCGACTGGACCAGCGCATCCACCACCAAGGGATCGAATTGGGTGCCTCGGCAGCGGCGCAATTCCGCCAGGGCGTCTTCCACACTGCGCGCCTTGCGATGGGGGCGATCGGAAACCATGGCGTCGAAAGCATCGGCTACGGTGATAATGCGAGCGCCGAGAGGAATTTGCTCTCCCTTTAAGCCCTCAGGATAACCTTGCCCGTCAACGGCCTCATGGTGGTAGCGCACGATACGCTCAATAGCTCTAACTTTAAGAGGTTTCAGGATCCTGGCGCCCCATTCCGCATGCTCTTTCATGGTTTCGAACTCTTCCGCCGTCAGCAGCGCGGGCTTGTGCAGCACTTCCTCAGGCACATGGATTTTACCCACGTCGTGGACGATGCCTGCCAGGCGGATGTCTTCAATTTCCGCCTCCGATAATCCTGACCGTCTTGCGACCTGGGCTGCCAGCCTGCAAACCCGCTGGGAATGGCCTTGCGTGTAGGGGTCCTTGGCTTCAACCGCGAAGGCGAGTGCGGTGATGGTGTCCAAGAGCGGCTTCATCTGCTCGAACCGGTGCCGATAGTGGCCGGAGGCGTCGGTGCCCGCGGAAAACATCCGTTTCGCCGTCACGCCCAGATACGCTTCCAGAAGTCGCTCGTCGAGTTCCACCTCCCCCGGCTTAGGGCTCTGCACCGCCAGTCTCACGCAGTTCCCGCTATGATGTTTGGCAAGATACATTCCGGAATCTGCGACCCGAAGGATCTCCGCTTGGGTGGCGCCGTGGTCCGGATAGGTGGCGATCCCGAAACTGGCACTCACGCCGTGGGCGTGCAAGAAGTGGTCCGCTTCTACGGCGTCGCGTAGCCTCTCGGCCAGAATTTCCGCTTGCTCCGCGCTTGTCTCAGGCATGAGCAGAGCGAACTCATCCCCCCCGTACCTTGCCACCACATTAGATTGGCGCGAGCGGGCGTCGAGCAGGGCGGCGACAGCCGCCAGCACTTTATCGCCTTCCAGGTGGCCGCCGCGGTCATTGACCCGCTTAAAGCCGTCGAGATCCATCATGATCAGAGAAAACGGGCGGTGAGTGCGGGCGGAGCGGCGCCATTCGCCATCCAGAGCCTCCATGAAATAACGATGGGTCTTGAGACCTGTGAGGCCGTCGGTGAAGGCTTGGTCCAGCGCCGACTGATAGGCGCGCGCGTTATGGAGGGCAAGGCCAAGTTGATCCGCCAGCGACTGCAAAGTCAGCACATCCTGCTGAGAGAAGCTATGCTCGCGAAAACTTTCCAAACTCAAGACACCCAGAAGATCATCGCGATACCTCAAGGGAAGGCTGAGGGAAGATCGAACCCCCGGGTGCAGGGCAACGTAGCGATGTTCGCGCAGCACAGAATTGGCCAGGACGGGCTCACGTATCATGGCGGCCGCGCCGGAAAGTCCTTCGCCGTATCGAGCGCGGCGGCCAAGCAACTCCGTCCCGTAACCTGCCTGAGCCGCAACGACAAGCTCGCTGTTTTGAAGGTCCGCCACTTCAATCCTCGCCAAGTCGTGATTGAAGCCGCTGCGGACCTCCCCGCAAATATTGTCAAGAAGCTCGTTCGGATTGAGGACTGAAGCCGCCTTCTGCGCCAATTCATTCAAGAGTGCCAAGTGGCTGGAGCGCCGTCGCTCCTTCTGGAAAAGCCGGGCATTCTCGATGGCGCTAGTGGCCTCGTCGGCAAGAACCTGCAGCAGCGCAAACTGCCTTTGATCAATGGTGTTTTCGTGGTCGAAGTCCCCGGCCGCTAGGACACCCAGAGAGCCATCGGAAAAGTGGATGGGCACTCCGCACCAAGTGCGCAGGCGGCTATCCACAGGCTTGATCCCCAGGCGGCGCGCATTAGCCGGAAGCTCCTGATTCAACAGCAGCGGGCTGCGCCCGCGGTAGACGAACTCTGCCAGCCCATCCACCGCTGTGGCTCCCGGAATCTCCTCGGCATCGGCGGTTTGGAAAGGCACCACGGTCTTGAGAAGGCCATCCGGCGAGTCCTGCAAAGACAGGGAAAAATTGGTGGTACCGAGCACACCCTTCAGCTCCCGGCGCAGGATCCCAACCTGTGATTCGAGATCAAAGGTGGCGCGTAACGATTCGCTCACGCGGTGCAGCATCCGCAGTTCCTGGTCGTGCCGTTCCGCCGCTCTGTGCAAAGACCAATTCTCCACCGCCACCCCAAGTTTCTCGCCAATAGCCAGGAGCAAGCGCAGTTCCATGGGGCGGAAGCTTCTCGGCTTGCGGCTTGCCGTGAGCAGCACACCATAGGAGCTATCGCGGACTTGCAATCCGACCAGCACCAGAGTTCGCAGCCCCTCCCTTACGCAAACCTCTCGAAGCTCTTGGAAAAGCACGTCGCGTTGCCAAGCAACGCCCACCGAGGGAAGTGTCAAGTCGGGGAAAACCAGCAGATTCCCCCACCGCTCTCCGCTCAAGGCTAGATAAGAGCGCAAGGGATCGCTGGACAGCCGCTCGACAGTTCGCGGACTCAGTCCTTGGGTGCATACGTGGCTCATGGCGTCCGACCCGGCGGTTTGAACCAGAATGTAGGAGTCCGCACTTCCGAATATCTCAGTGGTCCGCTGCAAGGTCTTATCGGCCATCTGTTTTGGATCAGAGCTTTCGGCAAGGGCTCGGCTGAAAAGGTGGAGTTCCGAAAACCACCGCAAATCAGCGGTGTTTTTCTCCCGCTGGGCGCGGTGCCGACGGCGCTCGAAA
>Ga0187784_10001946_pt1 | contig 16482 bp, 13 predicted proteins | sample 1015_SJ02_MP15_2_FD_132964 | JGI IMG/M metagenome (GOLD analysis project Ga0187784, IMG submission 132964) | Tropical peat soil microbial communities from peatlands in Department of Meta, Colombia - 1015_SJ02_MP15_20_MG | ecosystem: Environmental > Terrestrial > Soil > Wetlands > Peat | place...
CTCAACGTCGACACCGATCTGAGGCCGTTCGCCGCGCTTACCCCCACGGCGCTCGCGGGCTCTCTCTTTGTTGCCGCGCTCCTCGGGTTGGCCGCATTTGCTCTGCGCAGGCGGATCCTGCGGCCCATCGCCTACGGGCTTCTGTGGTTTCTCATCGCTTCGCTGCCCACCTCGCTCTATCGCCTCTCCGAAGTAGAAAACGACCACCGCATGTACTTGCCCTTCGTGGGTTTGGCGCTGGCCGTGGTCTGGGCAGCCTGGCTCGGCGTGGAACGGCTCGCCGCCTTCGGCAAGGGCGCACTCGTTTGGCGCGCCGCCGCCGTCGCCGCGCTGCTCGCTCTCGCCGCCTGCGCCTACGGAACCTATCGCCGCAACCAGGTTTGGCGCACCGAGGCTTCGCTGTGGCTCGACGATGTGCAGAAGTGCCCGCGCAACGGCCGCGGTTTGATGAACTACGGCCTCACGCAAATGGGCATCGGCCAATATGCCGTTGCCCTGGACTACTTCAATCGTGCCGCCGTGTTTACGCCGAATTACAAGACGCTGGAGATCAATCTGGGCATCGTGCATGGCGCGCTGAACCAGGCGCCGGAGGCCGTCGACCACTTCGAGCGTGCCATCGCCCTCGACCCCAGCGACGATGCGTCCCACTACTTCTATGGCCGCTGGCTCTATCAGACCGGGAAGAATCCGGCGGCCATCGAGCAGTTGCAGTTGGCCGTCGCGCTCAATCCCGGCCATCTGCCTGCGCGCGAGCTGCTCGCACAAGCGTACATCGCCGCGGGCAATCAGGCTGCCGCGCGCGCCGTCGCCGCCGAGACGCTGCGCTACGATCCATCGGATTCAAGCGATAAGAACTTGCTGGCCGGCCCGGTCAATCGGGACACGGATTACTGGATCAACGCTTCGCTCTATCAGTATCAATCCGGCGACTACCAGGGATGTATCGACTCGGCGCGCCAAGCTCTCAAGCTCCACCCCAACTCGGAGGTGGCCTACAACAATATCGGAGCGGCTTATGCGGCGCTAAAGCAGTACGACCTGGCCATCGAGAATGAGCGCCGGGCCTTGCGCATCAAGCCGGATTTTCAGCTTGCCAGAAACAACCTTGCATGGGCTCTACAGGGGAAGGTCAAAGCCGCGGCAGGCCGTTAGGCAGACATGCAGCCTGCGCCGCCTCGCGGAGCCCGCTTGATCCTCATGCCGGCATAATGCCGGAACAGGTTAAAGTAAATGCGAATCGAATCTCGAACCGGCTTGAAGTGCGAGGAACGGTTTCGGCGGAAGTAGATGGTTTCGATCGGCATCTGCCGTGGCGGAATTCCCAGCCGGCACATCTCGGCAAGCGAACTCATTACAAACTCGTAGCGGTCGCCCTTCACGGCGAGCATCGCCGGCACCCATCGAAGCGGAATGCCGCGCAAACCGCACTGCGTATCCGCAAACCTGTGACCGGAGAGCGCAAGGAAGACGTATTTTGTGAGAATGTTTCCGAAGCGGCTGCGAAGAGGCACGCCAGGACCGAAGCGCCTGGAGCCTAGAACCGGCGCCGTCCCATCCGCGGCGATCGCTTCGGCGACGTGGACAATATCGCTCACGGCGTGCTGTCCGTCCGCATCCGCCGTTACCACCCCCGCTGCTTTGGGAAGCGAATTCAGCGCGTATTGCATCGCAGTTTTCACTGCTCGGCCCGTGCCTCGATTTCTTTCGTGCCGCAGCACAACCGCAGACGGTATCGCCCGCACACGCTCGAAAATAGCGTCGTACTCAGCCTCGCTGCCATCGTTCACCACCACAATGGCTTGAAAAGAGAATCGCGCCAGCGACTCGACCAGTTCGATCAGCCGCTGGTCTGGCTGCCAGCACGGGATGAGCACTGCGATCCGGCGCAACCGCTCCTGCAAATCTGCATTGCGGGCGATTTCCATGAAAGTGAATCAATCTTAGTGGGTCACCCGCCCATTGCCAACCCCATCGGCCTTCATCCCAGACCTAGCATGGGCGGTTTCACATGCTGCTTATAGACGTCCCCTTCACGGCTGAACGGTAACGGCGGGAGTGCGAACCGGCACACACGCTTTCAGGTGACGAGCCTCATGCATCCTCACCACTCCACATGTTTCGCTCGCTCCTTAGCGATCGGAACGAAGCCATCAAGCGCTCGCCGGCAATCGAGAAACGGCAGATTCATGCCATTGTGCATGGGCCGTTTCCGCTATATAAGTGAACCAATCCGACGGGTTGGTCCACTTATTCAGTGGATAGGTAGTTAAGGAGATGCGTCACTCCATGATGAAACTCCAACTCCGGCGGCAATAAACTCACGACCAACCAGCCCGAGTCCGGCATTCCGAAGAAGTATCCGGGATGCACCCACACGCCGCGCTCGAGGAGGTCGAGGACGGTTCGTTCGTCCGGCGCCAGCGCCGGGATGCGGAGGACCGCGTACCAGCCGCCTTCAACGGTGAGGCGCTGGATGGCCGAACGGCCGGCGAGCAGGCGATCCAAAGCCGCGAGGTTGGCCGCCACCCGTTGCCGGATCTGCTCCTGAATGGCTGCTGCTTCAGCCAACCAGACGGGCAGCGCCAACTGCACTGGAGTGCTGACCGAGAGGAAGGTGTCTGCAATGATTTCCAGGCGCGCGCGAGCCGTTTCCGGGCGCGGCCCGGCGGCGACGATCCAGGCCGCTTTCATTTGCGGCAGGGCGGCGATTTTGCTGAGGCCGCTGACGACGAAGACCGGAACTTCTTCGCGTCCGGCGGCGAAACTCGAACCCTGGTTTTCGATTCCGTAATCGAGAAAGACCTCATCGACGATGAGCGAGGCTTGGAATTGGCGGCAAAGGTTGGCGAGCTCGGCAGCCTCCCACGGCTTGGTGAAATGGCCGGTGGGATTGTTGGGGTGAACGACGACGATGGCTCGAGTGCGGGGCGAGATCGCGCGGCGAATGGCCTCCGGATCGATCTGCCAGCCATGGTCGTAGACCAGCGGAGCCGGCTTCAGGGTGACGTCGTCGAGTTGGGCAAGAAAGTCGAAGAGCGGATAGCCGGGTTGCAGGACGAGAATCTCGCTACCGGGGTCGCAAAGGAGCCGGAACAAGAAGCTGTAGGCTTCGCTGGTGCTGGCGGTCAGCACGATTTGGCTAGGATCGAGAATCACGTTGTGGCGCGAATAGTAGTTGCATACGGCCTGCCGGGCTGTCAGCATGCCTTTGGGCTGGGGATCGTATTCGAGGCCGCGCGGATCGGTGAGGGCATCGAGCAGGGATGGCGAATAGGTGAATCCGCAGCGCGTGGGGTTGGACACGGTGAGATCGGCGATCGGCAGGGCGGCCTCGCGGCGCATCCTGGAGGCGCGCGCCAGCTCGCTTTCCTCGGTGTTCCACTCGGTTCTTCGGGAAAAACGCATACGTGGGTCGGTTTGGCCGTTTCGCCATGTGGCCAGCGCATAGCCGGCGATCAGGGACAATGAAACAAGCGCTCAACCCAACGATACACGGGCGTTTCGAGGGAAATTGTCGCTCCAGGCGGTGATCTTCGACTACGGAATGGTATTGACCGGTCCTCCGGCCCCGGAGGCGCACGCCGAACTGGTGCGCATCACCGGCATTTCCGCAGAGCGCCTGGACAAGCTGTACTGGGCACTCCGGCCGGCCTTCGATGCGGGGTCTCTCACAGGCCAGGACTACTGGCGAGAGATCGCGCGCGAAGCTGGGCTCAACCTGCCCGAATCGGCGATTGAGGAGCTGGTGCGATGGGACGCCCGCATGTGGATGACAATGAATCCCGCGATGCTGGCATGGCAGGCCAAGCTGAAGGAATGCGGACTGCGGACGGCGATCGTATCGAATCTGGGCGACACCGTGCATCAAGCGATGGTGTGCGAATTCCACTGGCTCAAGCGATTCGACGTGTTGGTGTGGAGCTATCAGGTGGGCGTGACCAAGCCCGATCCGGCCATCTATCGCTACGCGTTGGAAAAACTCAGCACGCTGCCCGAGGAGACGCTCCTCATCGATGACAAGCAGCCGAATGTCGATGCCGCGATCGAAATGAGAATGAAGGGATTCGTCTTCACGAGCATCGAGGAATTGAGAGTGGATCTGGCGGCTGCCCACCTGGATACCGGCCTGCCAATGCCCTAACGAGGCGCCTTAACGCCGCGGCGCGGCGCGCCCCAGCCGATAACTCACGCCGAAAGTCGCATTCATTACGTCGAGGCCTGGATCGACCGGGGTGATGAATCCATTGGAGATGTGAAAATCGTTGAAGAGGCCGAGGCGCAGGTCGGCCCGTTCGGACAACCTGACCTGGACGCCGAATTCAGACTTAAGGCTAAAGCTTTCGTATGTTGCTTTCTGCGAAAGCACCTTCTGCGTAAAGCCCACGATGCCGCCCTTGGCGATTAAGTACGGCTTGAAGCTTCGCCGGTCGCGCCACAACAGCCGAAATCCAATGGGCGCAATTCCGATTCCCGCCACGGTTTTGCGGGAGGCGCTGAGGGTGTCCCCCCAGATATCCGTTTCGGCAGGCTGGTTGAGAAGGAGTACGGGCAGAATCTCGGCAACATAGTCGGCGCGAGCTCCGAGAAAGCGGCCCCACGAATGACGATCGTATTCAATGGCTATGTCGTAGAGTTTGCAGTTTTCCGTGGAGGCAAAGATGCGGTAATTGCCATAAGAGACCAAGCCTTCGACAACGATCTCGCTTTCAACCTGCCGGTTCCCGGTGGCGGCGGGCGAAATCGCCAGATTCGGGCCGGAAGACGGTGCGACAGTGGACGAAGCGGAGGCGGCGCTTGCAGGCGCCGGAGTTGGCGGCACAACAACAGCGTCCTGACAAAGTGCGGGAACGGCCGTAAGAACCCGCAACAGGACGACAGAGCCACAAAGGCAAGAAGAAATGACACCGCCGCCTCGACGGGCTTGACAGCGCAGCCGGGCACGGTCTTGTGAGAAGGACTGAATTCGCCGAGGTGTCAAGATTCGCTGTCTTCCAAAAGCAACTACGATTCAAACGGTCCCTCTGCTCGGTCGCAGAAGCTTCCACTTTCCCACAGATACTGCCCATGCGCAGTAAGACTGGAGACTGCCCATGGGTCGTAAGAGGCCAGCATAGACCTCAACTCGCGGCGCCGAGCAGGCCACGAGCATCGCAACATCCCGGGCATGGATATTAGCCGGCCGAAAGCTTCAAAAAAAGGGGCGAACCATCGAAGACCAACCGCAAATCGCAAGTTCCGGTTCCGGACCAGCAGGTCTCTCAGCTAGGATAGATGAAACCAGTCAGTTAGGAAATAGCCGACGCGCCGAATGCGGACCCGTTTCTCACTATCAATTTTCCTGGTGTGCTATTCATCATTGCTCGCCGCCCAGCCGGAATCAAGGGAGCGGTACCAGGGCTACGGCGGTTACACGTTTCTTTCCAACTCCATGAACGGAGTGCCTGGGTCGCGCCAGCCGTTGAACGGCTTCGACGGTTCCATAGCCTTTCCGTCTTGGCACAACCTGTCGTTCAAGATCGATGCCTTTGCGTACATGGGCACGAATCTGAATGCGCCGCAACATGTCTACTTCATCCTGGGTGGGGGACAATATGGCCGGCGATTCGGCAGAGAGTACGCGTATTTCGAGGGCCTGGCGGGAGACGGGGGCATCAACAAGAATTGGGGAGCGAACGCGACGACGGGCGAGACGGCTTCTTTTTCCACGCTGCTCGGCGGGGGCCTCGACAGCCGGCTCACGCGGCGGCTGGCGTTCCGCGTGAGCGGAGGGTACCAGTGGTCCAACTTTGCGCTGGCGCCGCCGACGCTTCCCAATATCCCTTACCGGATTCCCGGCCTGCCCAACAATTTCGGCCGCATTTCGACCGGGTTGGTATGGCGTTTCTAGCCCATGGTCTCCCTGGGCCGGACCGAACCCGGCCGCAGCACCGCTGCCGTTAGACTCGGATCATGGCCCTCCGCATTTATGCCGCGACCACTAGCGCAGGCAAGCTGCGCGACTTTCGCGCGGCCGTGCGGGCCTTTTCGATAGAGATCGAGCCGCTTCCAGGGATCGAGCAGATTGCGGCTCCCGCAGAAGACGGCGACACGTTTCTGGCGAATGCGGCTACGAAGGCCGTCTACTACTCGCGATTCTCTCCCGGCGAACTGGTTTTGGCCGACGACTCCGGCCTGGAGGTGGATGCGCTGGGCGGCGCGCCCGGCGTTCGCTCGGCGCGATATGCGGCCGACTCGGGCCTCGTGGATTCGCCGGACGCGCCCCAAGACAACACGGAAGTGTGGAACAATATTCTGCTGCTGCAAAAGATGGAAGGGATTCCGGCTGCGCTGCGGACGGCGCGCTACCATTGCACCCTGGTTGCGGCGCGCGACGGCGAAGTTTGCCAAGTTGCGGACGGCGTTGTGAAAGGCGTGATTCTGGAAGCGCCGCGCGGAACCGGGGGCTTTGGCTACGACCCGCTCTTTTATTTGCCCGAGCTGAGAAAGACGATGGCGGAGGTCGATCTGGAAACCAAGCTCTCGCTAAGCCATCGGGGGCGCGCGATTGCGGCGCTGCTGCCGAAGCTGCTCGCTTGATGTCGCGCGCCGGGGGCGTCACTCGCCGCCGTGCAGCTTCCACCAATTCTCATCGGCCAGCACGACTGAGGTTTCGACCTGACGCTCCGGTATCGACCAGTAGCACCGCAGGAGGCGTTCCTTCTGTTCGTGGCTCACCATGCGGAAACCATGTTTCTCGTAGAAGCGGATGGCCCAAACGGCGTCGGCCCAGGTGCCGATGAGCACGGGGTCCTGCGTGAGTTGGCAGAGATGCGCGAGCAGGAGCGCGCCGACGCCGCGCTTCTGGCTGCCGGTGCGGACGTAGGCGTGGCGGATCAAGGTGACGTCGCGAACTTTTTGAATACCCATGACGCCGATGAGAGTTCCGGCATCCTCGCAGCCCCAGAAGCAGACGCCGGCATCGATCGCGTGACGCAGTTCTTCGCTCGGCATATAGGTATCGGACCAGCGGTCGGCGGGAATCACGCCTTTGTACGCCTGCGCGGCTTCGTTGACGATGGCGTAGATCTCGTCGAAGTCGCGGTGATTACAGGGGTGGATCATGCGGTCTGGCATTCGAGTCACCCAGAAGTTCGTCTAAGAGCAACCGCAGATCCTTCGACTCTGTTTGCCGCAAAATGCGCGGCAAACGTCGCCCAGGATGACAGTGCACTCTTAGCGCGAACTTGCAACTCAGGACACGAAGTGAGTTTACTCTCCATGATCCGGCGGCCGGCAACAACGAGGATGCGCCTGCGGCAAGGGGGCCTCAGCGCCTTGACGGAGGGCGCGCCGGACTCGAATAATGCGTGTGATACAGAACACCAGTATTGAGTCTCTCAATCTGAGACCGCTTCGAGTTGCACCACGTTAGGAGCCCATTCCGAATGGCAACAATTCCATCTTCTGCCGCGCCTCAAGTCCGCCGCGGCGTGGAGCCACTGCGCGCCGGGCAGGGAACCAGCTTCGTCTGGCGCAAGCTGCACTCGTTGCTGGGCGTTGTTCCGATCGGCGCGTTCCTCATCGAGCATCTGCTCTCGAACTTCGAAGCGCTGAAAGGTCCAATGGCGTACGCCGAGCAGGTCAAGTTCCTCAACAGCCTGCCGCTGGTTCGAGTTTTGGAGTGGACCTTCATCTTTCTGCCGCTGCTCTACCACGGCGTTTACGGCGTGTACATCTGGCTGCGCGGCAAGTCGAACATTGTCTACTATCCCTGGGCAGGGAACTGGATGTACCTGGTTCAGCGCTACGCGGGTCTGATCGCCTTCGTCTACATCGGGTACCACGTGGCCACGCAGCGATTCATGGGCGTCAACCTGCCGGAAAACCCCGGCGCAGCGTTCTTCAAGGTGCAACATGAGCTGGCCAGCCCCTGGATCGTCGCAGTCTACGTGATTGCGATGATTGCCGTCTGCTGGCACTTCGCGTATGGCGTGTGGCTCTTTGCCGCGAAGTGGGGCATTACGCCGGGAGTCACCGCGCGGAAGCGGTTCGGGTATGTGTGTGCGGCGGCGGGAGTGCTGCTGGCGGCGATGGGGATCGCCAGTATTTGGGCATTTGTGGGGCCGAAGTATCAGAATGCTCCGGAGAATGTGAACGTGAGAGATCAGAGATCAGAGATCAGAGATCAGAGAACAGACAGTAGAGACCAGCACGCTGTACCGCTCCTAGATAGAGCCTCAGCAACGGCCGAGGTTGCAGCTCTAAATGAGCCAATAAACTCGAGGCGATTCGCCTCAGTTCACGCCGCTGCACCTTCAATGCACATGCAACTTGCTGCGAGCGCCGCAGACGCAACTGATCTCTGTTCTCTGATCTCTGTTCTCTAGAAGGAACTTCATGGCAACACCCAGAATCATCGTGGTTGGCGGGGGGCTGGCGGGGCTGGCTGCGGTCATCAAGATCGCCGAGGCCGGCGGCACGGTGGACCTGTTTTCGATCGTCCCGGTGAAGCGCTCGCACTCGGTGTGCGCGCAGGGCGGCATCAACGCGGCCAAGAACCTGAAGGGCGAGGGCGACACCGCGGCGCAACACTTCGACGACACGATTTACGGCGGCGATTTTCTGGCCAATCAGACGCCAGTGAAGGCGATGTGCGAAGCCGCGCCGGGGATTGTCGACCTGCTCGATCGCATGGGCGTGCCGTTCAACCGCACGCCGGAGGGGCTGCTCGATTTCCGCCGCTTCGGCGGCACGCTCTACCACCGCACGGCGTTTGCCGGAGCAACCACGGGCCAGCAACTGCTCTACGCACTCGACGAGCAGGTGCGCCGTTACGAAGCCGACGGCAAAGTGAAGAAGTACGAGGGATGGGAGTTTCTCTCCGCGGTGATCGACTCCCAGGGCGCGGCGCGTGGGATTGCGGCGATGGATCTGCGCTCGATGGAGCTCAGATCTTTCGCGGCCGACGCAGTGATTCTCGCCACGGGCGGGATCGGGGCCATCTTCGGCAAGAGCACGAATTCGGTGGTTTGCACCGGCTCGGCGCAGTCGGCGGTGTTTCAGCAGGGCGCATATTACGCGAACGGCGAGTTCATCCAGGTGCATCCGACGTCGATTCCCGGCGAGGACAAGCTGCGGCTGATGTCGGAGTCGGCGCGCGGGGAGGGCGGACGGGTGTGGGTTCCACGCGCGCCGGGCGACAGGCGCGCCGTCAAAGCCATTCCCGAGAGCGAGCGGCTCTACTTCCTCGAGGAGTGGTACCCCAAGTTCGGCAACCTGGTGCCGCGCGATGTGGCCACGCGCGCGATTCACAAGGTGGTCTACGAGCTTGGCCTCGGCATCGACGGCCAGCCGATGGTCTACCTCGACCTGACGCATATCGATCGCTCGACGCTGCACCACAAGCTGGGCGGAATCCTGGAAATCTACGAGAAGTTCGTCGGCGTCGATCCCTGCGAGGAGCCAATGAAGATCTTCCCGGGAATGCACTACACGATGGGCGGACTTTGGGTGGACTTCGGCCAGATGACGAACATTCCCGGCCTCTTTGCCTGCGGCGAGTGCGAGTACCAGTATCACGGGGCGAACAGGCTGGGCGCGAACTCGCTGGTGAGCTGCATCTTTGGGGGGTTCGTTGCGGGGCCGAATGCGCTGAAGTACGTGACCGGGGCGCCGGCGGCGGGAAACGGCGCTGCGCATGCGGCGGAACTGACGCGCCAGGCGGAGATCAACAAGAAGCTGCTGCAGAACGAAGGCGGCGAGAATCCCTTCAAGCTGTGGCGCGAGCTGGGCAGCACGATGACGGAGCATGCAACCGTGATCCGCTACAACAAGAACCTGAAGACTGCCGACGAGAAGATCGTGGAGCTGATGGACCGTTTTCAGCGCGTGAACCTGAGCGACAAAAGCCAGTGGGCGAATACGAGCTTTGCCTTCGCGCGGGAGTTAAAGAACATGCTAGAGCTTTCGCGGGCGATTGTGCGCGGTGCGCTTCTTCGCGACGAGTCGCGCGGCGCGCACTACAAACCGGAGTTTCCGGAGCGTGACGACGAGCAGTTCCTGAAGACGACAAGAGCGAAGTTCACGGGCGTCTGTGACGGGCCGCGTTTCGAGTTTGAGGAAGTGGATACGCAGTACATCCAACCGCGGCCGAGGCGGTACGACGCGGTGAAGTGACATCGGCGGCGAAGCCGCCGATGTCATTCTGAGGGAAGGTCGTCCGCTGCGGCGGATGACCGGAGTCGAAGGATCTGCGGTTGCTTTTGGTGAGTTAGACGCACTTTAGAGAAAGGAACCATGGCAACGAAAACCGTAAGCTTCGAGATCAAGCGCCAGGCTGACCCCGATGCGCCGGCGGTGTGGGAGAAGTTCGAGCTGGAATGGCGGCCGGGGATGAACGTGGTTTCGGCGATGATGGAGATCGCCGCCAATCCGGTGACGGCCGACGGACGGCCGACGACTCCCATCACGTACGACTCGAATTGCCTGGAAGAGATTTGCGGATCGTGCGCCATGAGAATCAACGGCCGAGCGTGCATGGCTTGCTCGGCGCTGGTCGACAACCTGGAGCAGCCGATTCGCGTCGAGCCGCTGACCAAGTTTCCGCTGGTGCGCGATTTGCAGGTCGACCGATCGGTTCTGTTTGAGAATCTGCTGCGCGTGAAGGCGTGGGTTCCGGTGGATGGGACGTATGATCTGGGCCCCGGGCCGCGGGTGTATCCGCAACAGCAGGAGGCGAACTATCCGCTCTCGAACTGCATCTCGTGCACCTGCTGCATGGAGGTCTGCCCGCAGTTCAACGAAGAGACGGGCTTCGTTGGCGCGGCGACGATTGCGCAGGTCAAGCTGTTCAACAATCATCCCACAGGCAAGGTCTACAAAGAGGAGCGGCTGAGGGCGCTGGCCGGCGACGGCGGCGTGCAGGAGTGCGGCTTTGCGCAGAATTGCATCCAGGCCTGCCCCAAGCAACTGCCGCTCACGGAAGCCATTAGCGACATCAGCCGCGACGTGCTGGTGCAGAAGGTGAAGGACTGGGTGAGGCGGTAGAAACAGGGACTCAGGGACTGAGGGACTGAGGGACTGAGGGACTACGGGACTGCGGGACTGAGAGCTCGTCGAAGAATTCGTGCGCAAGTCCCTCAGGGGCTGAAGCCCGTCAAGGTTTTTGGGCCGTTTTCGGCCCGAGTAAACTCGTGCCCTTGTTACAAGACTCCCTACACTATTTCCTAATTTCGTCTAAAGCGGTTCCAGAGATGCTGCACCCAGATCACACAACGATCTGTCGAGACAAAGACGGGAGGTTGGCGTGCGCTGGCGCGCACGTTGGCGAGTTGGCGAGTTCGCGAGTCCCGGGTACGGCTAAATTGAAATCGCTTTAGCGTTCGGCGACTTGGTCGAGCAAGTCGAAGAACTCAGGGAAGCTGATGGCGGCGGAGTCGGCACCCTGGATGAGGGTTTCGCCGTGGGCGCGAAGGGCGGCGACACTGAAGGCCATGGCGATGCGATGATCGCCGCCGGAGTCGATGGCGGCGCCGTGCAGCGGTTGGTTGCCGGGAACGTCGAGACCGTCTTCAAACTCAGTGACGCTGGCGCCCATGGCGCGGAGATTTTTCGCGACCAGAGCGATGCGGTCGGACTCTTTGATGCGCAACTCCCTGGCGCCCCGGATGCGAACGCCGCCTACAGTGTAGGGTGCGATGGCGGCCAGGACGGGCAACTCGTCAATGAGCTGCGCGGAGAGGGCGCCGAAGATTTCGGCTGAGGCGAGGCCTTCGGGCCGCTGAGTTATCTGCACCACGCCGACCAGCTCGGAGTGTTTTTCTTCGAGATTGAGGACGGAGATCCGCGCGCCGAGAGTGGTGAGGACGTCGAGCAGCGCGGCGCGCGTGGGATTGAGGCCGAGCGAGTCGATGACCAGGGTAGAGCCCGGGAAGAGCAGTGCGGCGCAAAGGAAGAACGCCGCCGACGAGAGATCGCCGGGGATGGCGGCGTCGATGGCGTGCAGTTGCTGCGGGCCGGGGATGGAGACGGAGTCCACGGTGCGAGTGACGGCGGCGCCGAAAGCGCGCAAGGCAAGCTCGCTGTGATCGCGGGTGCGGACGGATTCGCGAACGGTGGTGGCGCCGGCGGTTTGCAGGCCGGCGAAGAGGATCGCGCTCTTGACCTGGGCGCTGGGCACCGGGGTTGCGAAGTCAATGGCGTGCAGATGGGCGCCCTCGATGGCGATCGGCGCATGGCCCTGGGTGAGTGCGATGCGCGCGCCCATCTCTGCGAGCGGTTGGCGAATGCGCTCCATGGGGCGGCGGGAGAGCGAGGCGTCGCCGATGAGGGTGAAGCGGCCGGATTGCGGCGCGAGCAGGCCGGAGATCATGCGTATCGTGGAGCCGGAGTTGCCGCAGTCGAGGGGACGTTGTGGCGGGTTGACGCGGCCGGCGACGCCGTGGATTGCGACGGAATCGGCGCCGGTGCGATCGACGTTGGCGCCGAGCGCCGTCATGCAGGCGAGGGTGGATGCGCAGTCGGCGCCGGTGGAAAAGTTGGTGAAGCGCGAGACGCCTTGGGCGAATCCGCCGAGCAAACCGTAGCGATGGCTGATGGACTTGTCGCCGGGCATACGAAGAGTGCCGTAGATATTGCGGGCGGGGCGGATGAGGCGTTCGTGAATAGCGATCGGCAAACGGGCTCCCGAAGGGGACAACCTCAAGTTTAACCAAGCGAACGCTGGCGGCGCTGCTCGATCCAGCTTTGAACAGGACAATCGCTGGAAACACGGCTTAACGACTCGCGCCGCCCATACGGGGCTGATTCTCTGTTCGGAACGCTTTGCCAGGAGTGCGCTGCACTTCTCCTGGGCTATTCTCCCGTCCTCCCTACGGGATGAGCGGCCACCTTCGCCCAAACCAAGCTGTCTGGAGAACCATTAATGGCATTCATGCGACTCCGCTGCAGCTTTGAAACGAGAGACGCGCCGGCGAATTCCGACCGATACAATGATTTCGATATGGGTGCGAAGAACCAGGATTCCGCTACTAAGAGATTTCTCGAAGGCAGCCGGTTCATCCGCGCGTGCCTGCGCCAGCCGGTGGACCGCACGCCGGTGTGGTTTCTGCGCCAGGCGGGGCGGTATATGCCTGAGTACCGCGAGGTGCGCAAGCACCATACGCTGATTGAGATCTGCAAGAAACCCGAACTTGCGGCTGAGGTCACGATTACGGCGGCGGAAAAATTGGGCGTGGATGCGGCCATTATCTTCGCCGATCTCCTCTTGCCGCTGGAACCCATGGGGCTCGATTTCGAGTTCCAGGCCGGCGAAGGGCCGGTGGTGCATCGACCGGTGCGTACATCCGAGGACATGAAGGCGTTGCGGACCGATCGCGCGGGCGAATTGTCTTATGTCGCGCAGGCCATTGAGAAGGTGGCCGCCCACTTCAAAGACCGGCTGGGAATCGTCGGTTTCTGCGGCGCGCCATACACGCTCGCCAGCTACGTAATCGAGGGCGGCGGCTCGCGCAACTACATCGAGACCAAGCGCCTGATGTATTGCGACCCCACTGCGTGGGGCGGACTTTTGGACAAGCTGGTGACCGTGCTGGAGGAGTATTGCCGTCTGCAAGTGCAGGCCGGCGCAGACGTGGTGCAGATTTTCGACAGTTGGGCCGGGTCGCTGTCTCTCACCGACTACCGCAAATACGCATTTGACGCTTCGCGGCGGCTGGTGCGGGCGGTGCAGGCGATGGGAGTGCCGGTCATCTACTTTGGCGTGGAGACGGCCGGATTGCTGGCGCAAATGGCGGAAACCGGCGCCGATGTGATTGGCCTCGATTGGCGCCTGCCGCTGGACGAAGGCTGGCGCGCGGTGGGGCACGGCCACGCCGTGCAGGGCAACCTCGATCCCATTACGTTGTTTGCCCCAGCGGAGGTCCTCGAGCAGCGCGTGCGGGAGATTCTTCGCGCCGCCAATGGCCGCCCAGGGCACATCTTCAATCTGGGCCACGGAATCGTGCCCGGCTCGCCTGTCGAGAACGTGGAGGCAGTGGTGCGAATGGTGCATGAGTTCCGGCTGGAGAGCGCTCATGGCTAAGCAGGCGGTTTTGCTACTTGCCCACGGAACTCCGGAGAGCGTCGACCAGATTCCCGAGTACCTGCGCAATGTGGTGAGCGGGAGGCCGGTGCCGCAGGCGCTGGTGGAGGAGATCCAACACCGCTATGCGCTGATCGGAAAGAGCCCGCTGACCGAGATTACCATGGCTCAGGCGCGGGGCGTGGAGGCGGAACTGGCCGCCGCCGGCAGGCCGGTTCGCGTTTATGTGGGGATGCGGAATTGGCGTCCGTACATCGCCGATGTTGTGCGGCAAATGCGCGCCGACGGCGTCGAGCAGGCCGCGGCGATCTGTATGGCGCCGCAGAACTCGCGCACCAGCGTAGGCCTTTACCGGAGGGCGGTTGATGCGGAGAGGGCAGGGCTTCGCATCGACTTTACCGAGGGGTGGGCGCAGGAGCCGCTGCTAGCAGACGCATTTGCCGAGCGTCTGCGGCCGGCGCTAGCGAAGCTGAGCGCGGAGGTCGGGGAGGCTGCGCCGGTATTGTTTACCGCGCACAGCGTTCCGGTGAGGACGGTGGAAGCGGCGCGCGCCGATGCCGACACCGGCTCCCACCCTAGCGACAAGAACAAAGACGTCGCGAGGGTGGGGCACCCGCAGCAGGACTCTAGCGACAAAAACAAAGAGGTCGCGAGGGTGGGGCACCCTCATTGGCCCGGCCGAGACGCCGATCCGTACGCAGAGGAAGCGCGGCAGACTGCGCAACTGGTGGCAGAGCGCGTAAAGGAGATTCCGCGGTGGTGGTTTGCGTTCCAGAGCCAGGGAGCCAGCGGAGGGCCGTGGCTTGGGCCAAGCGTGGAGGAGACACTGACGCAGATCGCGGCTGACGGTATGAAGGCGCTGGTTCTGCAGCCGATCGGCTTCCTCTGCGACCATGTCGAAATCCTCTTCGACGTGGATCGGCACTTTCGCGAGTATGCGAAGAGGCTTGGAATTCATTTGGAACGGCCGGAGTCGCTCAATGACTCGTTGACGCTGGCGAAGGCGGTGGCGGATCTGGCCATGGAGGGGCTGAAGCGGTTGGACGACAATGCGGTCCCAGGGTCAGGGGAAGGGGCCCGATGAAATGCCGGTTCATCGCCGGGGTTTGGCCCGGCCTGGGAATGACGCCGGACGGGTTCCGATTAAAGTCTTGTAAAGAAGTCATTCCCGGGCTAAGATGATGGGCGAGTTCAAGATCAACACAAACCTCCCCCAGGGTCGGTTGGCGGCAGCGGAGAAGTCTCTTCCGGATGGTTGAGAAACTCGAAGCGAGGAGGCCGCTTTTGCCGGAAGAGTGGGAGGGTGCTTGAGGAGAAGAACGTGCACCGCGAAGCCACTCACGGGACTCTAGCCGGAGAGCTCGTCGAAGCCAATACTCAGGTCCTGATCGATTGCAGGCATTGCGGAAGCGACCGAGTGTTTAGAGTGTATCGCCAAGGATTTCTGCAGGAGAGAATCTATCCGATTCTCGGCTTCTATCCCTGGAAGTGCAAGGTATGTGGAGCAAACATGATTCTGCGCAAGCGCAGGAGGTCGAAAGCAGGGCAAAAGGCGTACGTCGAATAGAGCGGGGGAAGACTTGCCAGCCAGAGCTAGGGGCAGAAGAAGTTCTTGGCAAGAAACAGAACGTTGGCGGGGCGTTCGGCCAACCGCCGCATGAAATAGGGATACCATTCCCGGCCAAAGGGAACGTAGACGCGGACGTTGTAGCCTTGGCCCACGAGCTTGCGCTGTAGATCGCGGCGCACTCCATACAACATTTGGAACTCAACTCGCGCAGGGTCGATGCCGTGCTGCGCGGCGTAGGTTTTGGCCGCCGCGATGATGGCTTCGTCGTGCGTGGCGAGCGCGTGATAGATCGGGCTATCGAGGAGCGAGTGAGCGAGCTTGAGAAAGTTTGCATCGACCTCGGCTTTGCGCGGGAACGCTACCTCCGGCGGCTCGTTATAGGCGCCCTTGCAAAGGCGAATCCGGATGCCGTCGGCCAGGAGCTGCGCGACGTCAGCCTGGGAGCGATAGAGATACGCCTGAATCACCACGCCGATGGCGTCGCGCATCCCGGCGCGCGCATGAATGCGGCGCACGATGTCGAGGGTGATTTGCGTCAGGCGGGAATCCTCCATATCGATGCGGACGAAATTCCCGCTTGCGCGCGCATGATCGGCGAGGCTGCCGGCGATCGGTTCGGCAAGCTCAGGCGACAGTTCCAAGCCCATCTGCGTCAGCTTCACGCTGATGTTGGCGTTGAGGCGAAGCTTTTGAACGGCGTCGAGCAATTGGTGGTAGACATCCGCGGCGCGATGCGCTTCGTCTTCGGTATTGACGCTCTCGCCCAGCGAATCGAGCGTGACGGCGATGCCCTGGCGGTTGACGGCTTGCGTCACACGCAACGCGTCTTCGATCTCCATGCCCGCGATGA
>Ga0187784_10001948_pt1 | contig 16478 bp, 12 predicted proteins | sample 1015_SJ02_MP15_2_FD_132964 | JGI IMG/M metagenome (GOLD analysis project Ga0187784, IMG submission 132964) | Tropical peat soil microbial communities from peatlands in Department of Meta, Colombia - 1015_SJ02_MP15_20_MG | ecosystem: Environmental > Terrestrial > Soil > Wetlands > Peat | place...
CGGCGCGGGCAAGCGCAGGCAGTAGGCAACAAAACGGCGTTCTTGTGGCAGAAGTTCCCGAAGTTCGTCCTGGGTTTTTTGCTGATCTCCGTGCTTGCAACTTACCGCTTTTTCGATAAAGCGCAGCTCACCACTTTGGGCAATCTTTCCCGCTGGGCCTTCTTGCTGACCTTTGCCGGTGTCGGACTGCGAACGAACTTCAGCGAAATGCGCAAGCAAGGGTTGGGTCCGTTCGCGGTGGGCGCCATTGGCGAGGCCGTGATTGCCCTGTTTACACTCGGCATGGTGCTGGCGACGGACCGGCTTTTGCGGCCCTGATTCGAGGTCGCGAGCGCTTCGGACGTCCCAGGTGTGACCGGATGGTCATCGCCGCCCGCCGGCGGCACCGGCGCCGTGCCGCCGTCTGGATCCCGCACGGTCTCAATCAAACGGGCTGTTAACAGGTCGAGCAGGATCAATTCCAGGAATTCAAAAAAACTCTTTCGAAAAACAGTTGACAAACGCTACGCGCCCAGATACTCTAGTAAATCGATGGGCTTACTTCCATAATCAATAGAGTTTATTTTGCCAACCCTCGAGGGAGGCTCATTCGTTCCACTGCGGAGGGAGTCATCCATGGACAGAATCGTGATCGTGGGCGGGGGCCTCAGCGGCACTTTGGTTGCCATCCGACTTCTCCGCGCCCGCCGGCCGCTGCACATCCGGGTGGTCGAGCCGCAAGCTCGACTCGGGCCAGGCCTCCCCTACTCAACTCCCTATGCGGGGCACCTGATGAACGTGCCATCGGGCAGGCTCAGTTTGGTAGATAATGACCCGAAACACTTCGCCCAGTGGCTCCAGCACAATTATGATGCTGCGGCGACGGACTATTGTTTCGCGCCGCGCCGGGTATACGGCCGCTATATATCGTCAGTGCTGGAGGCTGCCTGGGATCAGCGGTGTACGGGCGCTCGTTTCGAGCATGTTCGCGCGGAGGCTGAAGCTCTCGTCAAGAATAGTTCTCAGATCCGGCTTCACCTTCGCGGGGGCTCCACCATCGAGGCCGATGCCGCAATTCTGGCGCTTGGCAACCCACCTTCCACCGAGCAAGCAATTCCTGCCATCAGAGACAGTCTTTTCCGGTCGAGTCCGCATTACTTCCGGAGCGCTTGGGATCTGGCCGCGATGTCGGGGTTCGACGCTGAAGCTCCGGTGTTGCTTGTGGGTTCCGGCTTGACGGCAGTCGACGCCGTGATCGGATTGCATGAGCTGGGGCATCGCGGCTTGATCCACGCCGTCTCCCGGCGTGGCCTTCTGCCGCATTCCCACTCCACCGAGGCTCTGCCCCCGGGTGTAGAAGGCGGGGTGGAGCCTTCTCCTTCCTTGCGCGAATTGTGCTCCAACGTCAGGTGGCAGATCCGCCGGGCGGAATCCCGCGGAGAAGACTGGCGGTCGGTGATCGACGGACTGCGATCTTGTACGCGGCGGCTTTGGCAGGGTTTGCCGTGCGCCGAACGACGCCGCTTCCTTCGGCACGTGCGGCCGTACTGGGACGTCCATCGGCATCGCATGGCGCCCGAAGCGGCTGCCTTCATCAGCGGCCAGCTACAGCAGCAGCGGCTGAAGGTGCACGCCGGACGCATCCGAAGCATCCAAGATACCCCGGACGGAGCGAGGGTGGAAATCAGCTTGAGACGAGCGTCCGGGGAACTGCTTCTGGCCGTCCACCGCGTCATCAACTGCACTGGACCGGATTGTGACTACCGCACATGGTCAACCCCGTTCGTCAGGAACCTCTTCGCCCAGGGGATGGTCCAGGCGGGCCCAATGGGGCTGGGCCTGCTTACCACGGAAGACGGGGAGTTGATCAATGCCCAGGGGGAAGTAGCGAACAACGTCTTTACGCTCGGGCCCGCAAGGATCGGGAGGGAGTGGGAAACAACCGCTGTCGAGGAAATCCGTCTCCAGTCGGCTGCGCTCTGTACTCGATTACTTGGTGGGCGACAGTCCAATGCCCCCTGGTGCGAAGCGACGGCGGCCCCAGACACCGGGCGGCACACCGTTTTGGTGTCCTAAATGAAGTGCCCTAGAATTAAGTTGATGGACCAGGGTTGCAAGGGTAAAATGAGACCCAGAATTTTGGCAAGTCTTCGCGAAGATCCTGACCGGACGAACTACCCACCAGATAACTGGAGGGGGCAACACCTGAAATCGACGCACCGGACCGCTCACTTGCGACCGGAGAGGACTTTTCTTGTTTGCATCTTAATTGCTGAAGCCAGGAGGCCATCCAATGCCAGATACAACGCCGATCCGTCACACGCTAGGCGAACAGGCGGCGCGCCAGCTCGCCGTCACCACCAAAACCGTGCCCATGATGGAGCAGATTACCCCACGGTGGCTGGTCACGTTTCTGCCCTGGGTCCCCGTAGAAGCAGGTACCTACCGGGTCAACAAGGTGAAGCCCACGGCGCCCGGGACTCGTACGGTAGAGTGCAGTCCCGATGAAGAAGTCGAACTTCCAGAGATTTATGTCGACTATGAAGAGAAGCCGCGCGAGTACACGCTCACTGCGGTCACCACGACCCTCGATGTACACACTCGCGTATCCGACTTATACCGCAGCCCCCACGATCAGATCCGTGAGCAGTTGCGACTAATCATCGAGAAGATTAAAGAGCGCCAGGAAAGGGAATTGGTCAATAACAAGGACTACGGTCTGCTTAACAGCGTCGCACCGACTATGCGCATTACCACAAGGACCGGTGCGCCGACGCCCGACGACCTCGACGAGTTGCTTGCCAAGGTGTGGAAGGAACCCTGCTTCTTCCTCGCTCACCCCCGGGCCATTGCGGCTTTTGGGCGCGAGTGCACGTACCGCGGAGTCCCGCCGCCCACAGTGAATTTGTACGGCGCCTCCTTTGTGACCTGGCGCGGAATCCCTTTGGTCCCCTGCGATAAACTCGCCGTGGTCGAGGAGACGACTAATATCCTGCTCTTGCGCACCGGCGAGAAGAAGCAGGGCGTGGTGGGGCTTTTCCAGCCGGGGCTCGCGGGCGAAGTGTCGCCGAGCCTCTCGGTTCGCTTCATGGGCATCGATCACAAGGCGATTGCCTCTTATCTCATCTCGCTCTATTGTTCGTTGGCAGTCCTCACCGAGGATTCTCTTGGATTGCTGGAGAACGTCCATGTCGACCAATACCACAAGTATGAGTGATTCGCCTACGCCAGGCATGCCAGCGACACCCGTCTCCGCAGAGGTGGTCGGTAAACCTGAGGCGGCAGACCTGCCCGCGGTGGGATCACTTCCGGATCCGGCTTTGATCGCCAAGCTCGCCAACGAGTACTTCGCCGCTCTGTTGAGCCATCCGGCGCCTCCGAACGTCGGCCCGATTTCTCTGCCCGGCGCGACAGTTTCGGCACCCGGTGCGGTTTCGGGATCAACCCCGCCACCGACCGCGCAGGGGGCAACCCGCGCGCTCCCCCCACGCACAGCGGAAGCGGCCGCTTTCGTACTCGAGAATCCCGCGGCAATTCCAGCCCAAGGGGCGCCTGGCTCTCCGGCCACCTTGCTCCTCGGCGCAACCCCCGTGCCCATAAATTCTGAGCCGTCGTTTCCCGACGACCTGTTCTTAATGCCGGGCGTGCTGGAGATTAAACAGCCTCCCGCCGTTCCGGCTGCCCCGACTTCACTGCAGGTCGAGGCGAGTTCGCAGGAACTGCCTCTTGTGCCGTCGACTGGCGTTTGGCCGCAGGCGGCCGAGCAGCCCAAAGGGCCCGAACCCTGGCCGGCGCCGAACTCTCCTGACGACTTTACGGAGAAAGGGAAGGCTAGCCCTTGGGATGCTCCGGTCTCATTTCCAGCGACGGCAGAATGGTACTCTTTCTCGGCCGTCCCTGGTGCGCAGCCGCTGGAAAGCCCCGGCTTCTTTTCCACACTCCTTTCGCCGACGGCCGACCGACTGACGGAGGCCGATCTGCGGGCGCTGCCGGCGACGCTGGCAGACGCGACCGCGGTTGCGCCTCAGGCGCTAAGCGGCGCGGTATTACAGCCTCCCACTTCCGATCTGTCCAATGGCCTCGCCGGGGAAACGACCAGCCCAATGAACTCCCATTTGTCGTTTCCGCGTACAAGTGACCTGTTCTCCCTGCCGGGCGTTCCAGGTGTGCAGGCGCCGCCCGGCGTTCCATCCCTGCCTTCGTCGCCGCCTGACCGTCGGGAGGTCGAATCCGCGCGCGGGGCCTTCTCCGTTCCGTTGCCAGGCTCAGGCGTCGCGCCGCCCGCAAGGCTTGACAGCCACCTGCCGGCGGGACCTGCCACTTCTGGGACGAGCGGGCAGTCCGAGCAGCCCGAGTTCCACCCAACCATGATCCGGGGCGTCGACACATCTAAGCAGCCGTTCGATCCCCACTTCATCCGCCGGGATTTTCCGATTCTCCAGGAAAAGGTCCATGGACGGCCCCTTATCTGGCTGGACAACGCTGCCACCACTCAGAAGCCGAGCGCCGTGATCGACCGGCTCTCCGATTTCTACCGCCACGAGAACTCCAATGTCCACCGCGCTGCCCACACTCTGGCGGCCCGCGCCACCGACGCCTACGAGAGTGCCCGTGAGAAAGTTCGCCGCTTCCTCAACGCCTCCTCCACGCGCGAAATCGTTTTCGTGCGCGGCACGACAGAGGGCATCAACCTCGTCGCCAAAAGTTGGGGCCACCGCTACGTCGAGAAAGACGATGAGGTGGTCATTACCTGGCTTGAGCACCACGCGAACATCGTACCTTGGCAGCAACTCTGCGCGGAAAAGGAAGCGCGCCTGCGGGTGGCGCCCGTGGACGACCGCGGCCAAATCATCTTGGACGAGTACGAAAGACTCCTGGGGCCGCGCACGCGCATGGTGGCTTTCAGCCATGTGTCGAACGCGCTGGGCACCGTGACCCCAGCACGTGAAATAATCGAAATGGCCCACCGGCACGGCGCCCGCGTGTTGGTTGACGGCGCACAATCGGTCGCGCACATGCGCGAAGACGTGCAGGCGCTTGACTGCGATTTCTTCGTCTTTTCCGGTCACAAGATCTTCGGACCCACCGGAATCGGCGTGGTCTATGGCAAAGAGGACATCCTTGCCCACACTCCGCCTTGGCAGGGCGGCGGCAGCATGATTCTGGATGTGACCTTTGAGAGGACAGTCTACAATGTGCCACCGGCCCGTTTTGAAGCCGGGACGGGTAACATCGCCGACGCCGTGGGTCTGGGCGCTGCCCTTGACTATCTGAGCGAACTTGGGTTGGAGAACGTAGCTCGCCACGAGCATGCCTTGCTCGCTTATGCCACGGCGGGCTTGGCCAATGTGCCTGGTCTGCGCATCATCGGAACGGCCCGAGAGAAGGCGGGCGTGATATCCTTTGTTCTAGATGGGGTACGAACGGAGGACGTCGGCGTAGCACTCAACCAGGAGGGCATCGCAGTGCGCGCCGGTCACCACTGCGCGCAGCCTATCCTGCGCCGTTTCGGGGTGGAGGGAACAGTACGCCCTTCCTTCGCGCTTTACAACACAACTGAGGACATCGACGCGCTGGTTGCGGTCCTATTGCGCATCCAGGCCGACCGAGGCCGTCTCCAACCGTAGGCTGGGGTAAGCCCGGTCTGCCGGGTTGGGGCGATGTTGTGTAATGTATAGACTAGTAAGTAGATCGATTAACTTATATATCCCTGCGTGGAGCCGGGGGCAAGGCGGCCAAAGGGAAGGAGCTGTCCCGGTGTAAATTCCTTTGGGTCCCGACGTCGGTCGTGTCTTATTTATTCTCGCCGGTCGCGGAGTTTATTCTTTGCCGTTCACGGGCCGGAACATAGCAACTTCGGGGGGGAAGATGATTTTCAAACAGTACTACTTGGGTTGTCTTGCGCACGCCTCTTACCTCATTGCGGATGAGAAATCTCGCGTGGCGGCAGTAGTGGACCCGCAGCGTGATGTGGACCAGTACCTCGAGGACGCCTCCAGGCACGGCCTGAAGATCCTGCACGTGCTTCTGACGCACCAGCACGCTGACTTCGTCGCAGGCCACGTGGAGTTGCGCGAACGCGTGGGAGCTGCTATTCATCTGGGCGCGCGGGCGAAGGCGGAATACGACTTCACGCCCATGCGGGACGGCGACACTATCTGCCTGGGAGATGAGGTCGCGTTGCAGGTTCTCGAAACAGCAGGGCACACTCCGGAATCGGTTTGCATTCTGGTTTTTGCTGCCGGCGCAAGCCCCAGCGACGGTAAAGTGCGAGACCCATGGGCAGTCTTAACCGGTGACACACTCTTTGTGAATGACGTGGGCCGGCCCGATCTCCGTGCCTCCCTGGGTTGGGCTCCGCAGGATCTTGCCGGGTTGCTTTACGAGTCGCTGCACGAAAAGCTATTGCCGCTTCCGGGCGCGACACGCGTCTACCCTGCGCACGGAGCGGGCTCGTTGTGCGGCAAGGCCCTCGGTCCGGAAAACTTTTCCACCCTCGAGGTGCAGCGCCGGGTGAATTATGCGCTTCAGCCCATGACCAAAGACGAATTTATACGCCTGGTTGTCGCCGATCAGCCCGAGGCGCCGCCATATTTCGCGTACGATGCCGTCCTGAACACCAAGGAGAGGCCCACTCTCGAGCGAGTACTCGAAAGGTCACTGCAGCCGCTCACCTTGGAGGCCGTCCTGGAGCTTCAAAGCCGACACGGGCAACTTCTGGATGTGAGAGAAGCCGCCGCATTCGAGGCGGCCCACCTCGTGGGCAGTCTCAACATCAGTCTCGAGGGGCAGTATGCCACCTGGGCCGGGACCTTGCTGGACCGTGAGCGTCCCATAGTGATTATCGCTGATCCTGGGCGCGAGTATGAAGCCGCCCTGCGCTTGGGCAGGATCGGCTTCGATAGCGTGGTTGGCTATCTTGCCGACGGCATGGCATCCGCCGTTTGTCGGCCGGATTTGGTGGCGAGCACGGAGCGCATCGGCCCCCTCGAGGTGTTAGAAGAACTCGCCCAATCATCGATGCCGTTCCTGTTGGATGTTCGTACGGCGCGAGAATCGAAGCAGAACAGGATTGAAGGTACCGTGGACATCCCGTTGAATCAGCTTCCCGCGCGCATAGCGGAAATTCCCACGGGGCGCCGCATTATAGTTTACTGCGCGGGGGGCTACCGTTCATCGATCGCTGCGAGTTTGCTCAAACAGCGGGGCTTCACGGATGTGGTGGATCTGGCCGGCGGTTTCAGTGCCTGGAACGCAGCTATGGCAACTTCGCAAAATGATTTGGTGGTTGCACTTTCCGTTAGCAATCGGCGGTCGCATCTCTGATTCAGCGTCTCACTGGGCGTTTTCGGCTCCAAGTTTCCCGCTGACGTATGTTATTCTCTATCCATGCAAACCGACAGGCGCATTGCATCTTACGACATGAGGATTTTTCCCGCTGCAAAAGGCGCGGTTTGCGTTGCGCACCTCTTAAGATGCATCTGTAGATAGCCTGGAGCTTGTGTCTTCTAGATCAGGACACATGCTTCGAGGCGCACTTTTCTAAAACCATCCCATAGCTGGGCTTTTGACTGCAGCCGGAGGGCCGTTGTGGCGTTTCTCTACCATAAAGCCGGGCGTATCTCGGAAGCTTTCGAAGAGTTCAGGCGTGCACCGGCACTCGAACCAAGCAACTGGGAAGCCGCGGAAGGCTTACGAGAAATCACCACGGCGCCAAAATGATCAGCATGATTCCGTGTTATCCACCCGTTCGGCCATGAAACCTGACCTGAGCAACTCCACATCCATGAAGGCTGCAACCTTCCACTCCTGGTGGATTGCTATCCTCCTGCTCATTTCCATGACCGTCAACTTCATGGACAGGCTGGTGCTCGGCTCCGTAGCGCCTACCCTGCAGTCGGCGCTGCACTTTTCGAGCACGCAGTATTCGTACATCGTTTTTGCCTTCTCGCTGGGGATGACGCTGGGCCAGATTCCCGCCGGAACGCTTATAGACCGGATCGGGTTTCGCCTGTCACTGCCTGCCCTCTGCACCGGGTGGTCGCTTGCGAACGCCTTTCAGGCCTTTGCCAGAACTGTCGGCTCCTTCAGCGGGCTGCGCTTTGCCATGGGCATGTTTGAATGTGGTAACTATCCAGCAGGCGTCAAGGCAGTGGGAGAACTCTTCCCGGCAGATCAAAGCGCTTTCGCGCTGGGGATTTTCAATACCGGCAGCATCCTGGGCTCCGTAATTGCGCCGCCGATAGTTGTCTTCATTACCGTGCATTATGGGTGGCGCGCGGCCTTCTTCCTGCCGAGCGTCATCGGCTTGATTTGGGTATTGCCTTGGCTCCAAGCCTGTCGTCCCGCCATGCGGCGCCGCGTGGAACCCGTCCCGCAAGATCAAACGGTCTCTCTGAGCAACCTGCTTCGGCCCCGCCAGGTGTGGGGGGTGGTTTTGATGCGGTCATTTTCAGGCCCTCTCACTGCATTTTACTGGTTTTGGCTCCCACTCTATCTGGTGAGGGGCCGCGGCGTCACTTTGGCTTCCATGGCGGGACTTGCGAGTCTTGCCTACTTCGTCGGCGGGGTCGGGCAGGCAGGCGGAGGGTACTTCTCCGGGTGGTTGATCCGGCATGGCTATTCGGTCGATGCTTCGCGAAAGCTCACTTTCGCGATCGGTGGGCTCATCGCGGCCGTTTGCACGTGTCTCGTGCCGGCGCTAAACTCAGTAAGAACAGCGGATCTCCTGGCGGGCTTGGGCATTCTGGGAGCTAATATTCTTAGCAATATCGAAATAGCGGTGATCACAGATGTCTTTCCGCATTCTGTGCAGGCACGTGTCACAGGCTTGACAGGTGTAGGCGAAGGCCTGGTGAATATGGGAATGAGCCTCACGACAGGTCTCGTCGTGAGCCACTTTTCGTTTCTGCCAGTGTTTCTTGCCGCCGGCGCCCTCCCTGTAGGTGCGCTTCTCGGGCTGTTTTTTCTGGTGCGCAACTGCAGAAAGATGTCGCCAATGGAATTTCGCAAAGAGACTATTCAGCAAGTGCGCTGCGTGTGAGCGCGCACAGATTCACGGGGAGGAAGCAATGAGCGTCAGCGTCGGAACCGACCAGAGAGCATCGAGGGATCCCGGGGAATCCGAGTTGAGAGCCGATCCAGTGCGGCCAGGCACTCTCTTTCATGCCTCCTCTCCGCCGGTCGTTTATCGTCAGCACTTCACTCCCTCTGCGGCCCACTTGCGCTATCTATCTTGTGGCGAATTCGAGATATCTCCCGCTGCGAGCTCGCGTGAACTCCGATTCCCCGGAGAAGAGAGCCTGCTCTTCATGTGGCACGGCAGCGCAACAGTCTCTTTCGAGGAACACCGATTCGAGCTCAATCCTTACGATACTCTGTACATCCCCAGCGGAACGGCCTTCCAGATTGGCAACTCGTCGCCTGAATCGGCTCGCATCGTGCAGTGCTCGGCGCCGGCGGCCGCGAATCATCCTCCCTTTCATTCCAGCTTTTCCGAATTCAGTAAGCGGGAGGACCGCATTCGGCGCCTCAAAGGCAAAAATGTTTATTTGATGTTCGATGTTTCGGAATCTGCCGACAAGCTGGTAGCAGGATACACCTTCTTCCAGCCTTACCAGCGGTCCTGGCCGCCGCACAATCACACCGATCAGGAAGAGGTTTATTTCTTCATCAAGGGGCATGGCTCCATGGAGGTGTACGACTCGCCCGAACGCCTGAGTTTTGTGAAGGAAGTCCAGGAAGGAGACATGGTCACCATTCCCTTCCTGAATTATCATCCTGTTTTTTCACAAGAGAGTCCTCTTGAATTTATCTGGTGCATTGCCGGCGAACGGTACTGGGTGGGAGATAAGAACAAAACATTTATGAGCGGAAGCTCAGAGCCCATTACGACCTGATCCTGAGTTCCGTGGGCACGTTCGGATTGTTCCGTCCAGACGCCCCGGTCGGGGCACGAGGACGAGCCTGTACTCAGCTGGTCTCGCTAACCACGCCAACAAATCAACTTCAGTTCTGTCATCTCTTCCACGACAAACTGCGGACCCTCGCGGCCGATACCACTCTTCTTGACGCCTCCGTAAGGCATGTGGTCGGCGCGGAAAGTGGGGACGTCATTAATGATGACGCCTCCCACACGGATGCGACGGGCCGCGTCGAAGGCCTTCCCCATGTCACGTGTGCAAATGCCGGCCTGCAAGCCGTATTCGCTGGAATTCACCGCATCGATGGCTTCCGCCAGTTTCAGGTAAGAGTGCAAAACCACGACCGGCCCGAAAACCTCGCGGCAGCACACCTCGAGATCGGGCGCCACATTCGTGAGGATGGTAGGCTCAACCGTGGTGTTGCGTCGCTTTCCGCCCAGCAGCACCTGGGCCCCGCGCGCACGGGCGCGCTCAATCCAGTTTTCCACTCGCTCCGCTTCAGCCAGCGAGATGAGAGAAGAGATATCCGTGGACTCCTCGATAGGATGACCGATCCTGAGTTTCTCGGTCGCCGCGACGAATCGCTCCGTGAATGTTCTTTCAATCGATTCGTGGACGTAGATGTTCTGTACCGAGATACAGACCTGCCCGGAATGCGAGAAGCTTCCAGTAACGCAGCGAGGGATTATGATATCCAGGTCGCAGTCGGGCTCGAGGATGACAGACGAATTCGAACCCAACTCCAACGTGACACGCCGCAGCCCGATCTCGGCCCGAATCTGTTCTCCTACCGGTACGCTCCCGGTGAAGGTAATCATGGCCACCCGCGGGTCTTTGATCACCAAAGGTCCCAAGGTGCCGCCCGGACCCGTAATAATGTTATAGGCGCCCTTCGGCGCGCCCGCTTCCTCGATCAGCTTTGCAAGGCGCAGAGCGCTGAGAGGAGTATTTGTGGAGGGCTTGTGCACAACGCTATTGCCCGCCGCAAATGCAGGGCCGATTTTATGCAAGGCGAGGTTCAACGGAACGTTAAAAGGCGTAATTGCGCCGATTACTCCCAGTGGTTCACGCACCGTCATGCCCCAACGCCCCATGCCGATGGGCGCAGCGTCCATGGGAATGACCTCTCCGCGAAGATTCCGTGCGGCGTCCGCGGACGCGATAAGCGTCTGCTGGCTGCGCTCGACCTCGACGCGGGCTTCGCGAATTGGCTTCCCGGTTTCGTGACAAACGAGCAGCGTAAACTCTTGGGCGTCGCGCTCGAGCAACCGGTGCATGCGCTCGAGGAGTTCGGCACGCTCGTATTGGGTGAGTGCTGCCATGGCGGGCGCACCGGCGTGCGCCGCTGCCAAGGCGCGTTCGGCGAGCGCCGCGTCCGCCTCGTAAACTTGTGCCACCGGAGTGCCATCGTAGGGTAATCGGATCGTCCGCGGCGTGCCAGTTCGCACCCACTCGCCGCCGATCAGCATGGGGAATTCCCTCTGTTCCACGATTACGGTTGCCATGGTCGTCCTCCATTTTCTGTTTGCTTCAGGCGTTCAGGCGCATGGGACTTAAGCCGTGCACGCCCGGTCGTCCGCAGGCTGGGGAAGTGTGATTCCAGCATACGGAATGCACGCAACCCGCGCGCCTGCTCCGAGGTGGCCGAGTTCGTCCGCGAGGGCCTTATTCGGATCGGATGCCGGATGCAAGTGGCACTTGCGGACAAGACTCTCAGGCAAATTGGAAACCAAACGAACTTTTACGCGATCCCCGAGCCGTGCCAGCCAATAAGCCTTGTGGGCGCCTACGACGAAATGGGAACGCAGTTCGCGCTCCATTTCCTGAGTATCGGAAAACTTCTCAACCCATTCGTCAATCATCCGGCTTCCAGTGCCATCCGGACACTCGGCGAAATAGATCAGGACGCCGCCCGAACGAAGCGCACGCGCAGCGTTTTCCATGCCTTTGTGGGCTTGCCGCAGGTCGATATCGAGCGGAAAGCCGCCCGCACTCGCGAGGACCATGTCATACGCCTCGCTGATCGGAATGCGGCACAACTGATCGACCGTTTCGCACCCAGCTAGATGCGCGAGGTCATAGTGCCCGGCGACGACTCGGACCCACTCGCCAGAAGGCGACAACACGACGTTGAGCAGGAAGTCCGGGTCGAACAGCTGGCACGCTTCCAGCAGATCCTCATGAGCCGGGTTGCCGTCGAGCAGGCCCGGCCGGCAATTTGGTTCAAGGATTAGCCGGTGGTTGAAGTTGATCGTATCTGCTCCTGCCACACCCGGAACCAGGCTCTTGCGTCCGCCGCTGTAACCGGCGATCTGATGATAGATAATCTCGCCGGTGAGTATGACGCGGTCAGCCTCATGCACACGACGGTTGATCCAAACCTCATTGCCGCGGCTAGTGCGGCCCAGCAGCGCGAGGTTCTCGCGGGTACGACCATCGTGATCGTAAAGCGCAATCCGGCGCGCGATTCCCTCCCCGACAATGTGGCATCGCTCTTCTTCGGACTGCGTCCGATGGAGGCCCAACGCGAAGACGATGAAGATGTCGCGATCGGGAATGCCACAAGCGTTCAGTTCGTCGACAAGAACGGGAAGAAACACGTCGCTGTGTACGAGACGCGTGATGTCGTTTACGAGGATCGCCACACGCTCGCCCGGACGGAGAGTATTTCGCAAAGGTGGTGTGCCAATCGGTTGTGCCAAGGCTGCCCGAATCGCAGAAACCGGATCCTTGAGGGCAGGAGCCGATCGGGGCAACAACGTCTCGAACGGATAGTGAGGAGGCACGGACAATGGCAGTGTCCCGGAGCCGTATCGAAATGAGAATTCCTCAGCCACGCGTCAGCACGCTCCCTCGTCCAGGTACTCGGCATTGGGAAGTGCCTCCCCGATGAGTGGCGCCACGTAACTGAGAAACTCGGAAGTAATCGCGGATTGGCGAGGGCAATAGCGTGCCGGCAGCACTCGCTCGCGCTCGCTCACTTTTGACAGCGGAACCAACTCTAAACCCACGTGGTACTTCCTCCCCTGCCGCCGCTTCAGAGCCACCATTCGTTCGGATGCACCTGAGACTGCCGAGCGCACCGCAAACCGGCCGGTTTGATAAGCTTCCTGGGCGTCCACTAACGACCGACACAAACGCAGGGCCCGTCCAAGAATACCCGGCTTTTCGCTGCGGGCTCGCACGCGCAGTTTTGCGGAAACTAAAGCGGCCAGTTCGGCCGCCGCCCCTCCCATCAAAGGCCGGCCCTTCGCGTCGAGGTTCGCACCATGCGCTGCGCTCACCATCCGCCCTGCCGGGTTCCGAAGACCCTCCGCGACGACGCCCACAAACCACCCTAGTTTTTCGAGTGCCCTGTCCACCGCCGCCAGAAACTCCTCAACCTCAAAGGGATGTTCGGGAACCCAGATAAGATGCGGCGCATCGAGCTTGTGCTGCCGCGCGAGAACGGCGGCAGCGGCCAGCCAGCCGGAGTTTCGCCCCATCACTTCGACAATCGACACCGGAGAGGGCAGGGCGCGTTGGTCAAGGCCGATCTCGCGCACGGCCGTGGCCACAAAACGGGCGCCGCTCCCGAAGCCAGGGCAGTGATCGGTTTCGCAAATGTCGTTGTCGACAGTTTTGGGAATGCCTATCGTCGTGAGGACGCATCCCTCGGCGGCGGCGGCCCGTGCGATCCTCAGCACCGTTCCCATCGAGCCGTTCCCGCCGGTGTAGAAGAAATAGCGGACACCATCTCGCCGAAAGATCTCAAGAATTCTGGCAACGTGGTCGTCCGTTATCTCGCCTCGGAAACTACCGATCATGGAACCCGGCTGTTCGGCCAAACGCCCGACTCGGGAGACAGGCACCGCAAGGAGGTCTATGACCTGCCCTTTTAACAATCCCGGCAACCCACCGCAGGCTGCCCACAGATGGCGGAAGTTTCGATGCCCTTCCTCGACCACGCCCAACAGACTGGCGTTCAAAACTGCGGTCGGGCCGCCCCCGTGCGCGATGAATGCTGCAGTCCTAGGCAAGCAGGTAATTCCTCTCGAGCCATGGGTCGGAGCAATGATGGCCAAGCGGTCGGCGGCGCTTCTAGGGCTCGGGTTGAGATAGCAACGGATGGCCGCCGGAAACCAGATTTCAGACTTGCATCAGTACAATTCACAAAGCCAGGTTGCGGTCAAGCGCTGCGATAAAGCTTCGTCATGACAAACTCGCGGTGCCCCAATGTCTCAGCGGCGGTCAGCCGCCCATTGCAGGTCCGGACCATCAACTGCACAAGTTCCGCGCCCGCTTGCGCCAATGTCATCTCACCGGTCAGGATCTTCGACACATCGAGGTCAATATGCTCGCTCATCGTTCGGCACGTCAGGGGGTTACCTGAAATCTTGATAACAGGCTCGATGGGATTGCCGATGACGTTGCCTTGTCCCGTCGGGAAGAGGTGAAGCACGGCGCCCGAGGCTGCCCACAAGGTGACCGCTTCGGCGGCGGCCGAGGAGGTGTCCATAAACCAAAGACCCTTTCCTGACGGCGCCTCCGCAGGCTTCAACACGCCAACATAGAGGGCGTGCTTTCCTATTTTCTGAATGTTTCCCATCGCTTTCTCTTCGATCGTGGTGAGCCCGCCACGGATATTGCCCTTAGTGGGTTGAGACTCCGAAAGGTCGTCGGTTTTGTGCCGGTTGATGAAGTCGTTGTACTCACTCCAAATCTTCATGAAGGCTTCACCAACTTCCGGCGTCGCCGCGCGCTTTTTGACGATGTGCTCGGCGCCGGTGAGTTCCGAGGTTTCACCGAAGGAGGCCGTTCCCCCCAGTTCAACCAACCGGTCCACTACCTCTCCGACCGAGGGGCAGGATGCCAGGCCCGTGGTCGTGTCGGACTCACCGCACTTCACCGAAACGTAGACTTCCTCAAGCGAGCATTCCACCCGCTGCAATTCCGAAGCCCACTGAACATATTGCTGCGCTTTACGCGACGCGGCTTCGATGGTCTTGAGGTCTCCGTTCCGCTCGATGGAGAAGCCGGCCACAGGCTTGCCGGTGGCGGCGATCCCATCCACGATGCGCGCTGTCCAGCCAGGTTCGATGCCGATAACGACCACACCGGCCACGTTTGGATTCGCCCCTGTACCAATCATGGTGCGGAAAAACAGCTCCAGATCCTCGCCGAACTGCAACCGTCCGTAGGCGTGCGGCAGGGGCAGCGCACCTGGGATGACTTGGGCAACCGCTTCGGTCGCCGCGTTGGAGATGTCGTCGACCGCCAGGACCACGACGTGATTGCGAATTCCCACTCGCCCGTTTTCCCGCCGGTAACCCAGTATTTTCGGAATGTCGCGCATCCCTACCACCTTTTGGTTTTTAAGTTATGTACGTGCACGTGGTCGCCGGCTCGGATATTCGCGACGACTTGGCCGATGTCTTCGCCGTATTTGATAACGGTAGCCCCCGTTTCAAGGTCTCGGAGCGCGATCTTATGCCCTAGAGGAATCGGCTCTCGCACCGTAATCTCCAGCGTTTGACCGCCACCCAAGATGCCGCCCACAACTGGGCAGCCTGCCTCGATGTCTACAACGGCAACTCCAACATTGTCCCGGGCGTCGTGAACTAAGAACTGTCGCATCCTTCCTCCCATCGAATCTCGGCGTTGAGAATTGCCTGCCGCCGTGCGCCACGCTGAACCGGAGCAGTGGCGCAAGCGCTCAAGCCTCAATAATCTCTCAGAGCCGCAAAATCTAATATAGTAGATACCCGGCTTCTCCTGTCAAGCTACACATTGCTGCTTGCAATGTGCTGGTGCGGCGCCAACAGACAGTGCAAACAAAACAGAACTGCGGTGTGAGACCCGGCCTGAGCCCGCTCATTTTGCGGCGGCCCGAACGTGGTTTCGTAATCTCCGAAAACCATCGTCGGTGATTCCGCCCATGATTTCGTCCATGATTTCGTTTGACAACGCCGACGAGATACCCTATATTGGCTTTTCCGAGCTGATAATATCCATGCGAATCGGCACAAATGACGCGAGGGACCGGAAATGTTGTACGTGTCCTTGTCCGTTTTGCGCCCACGTGTCGACCGCGGGAGGAATCAGCTAAAGGGCTTTACCGCTAACGAGCTGTTTTAACCCACCGTCAGACACGAGTTCTGAGGTGGGTTTTGTTTTTTGGGGCCAGATTCTGCGAACAGGAAAATTCCGAGTGACTGCACCACAAGGCGCGGCACTCTCTCGACACGCGGTCGGCGTCCTCTCGCAGCCGCATTCGAAAGTGCGAGCGGCATCTTCGTTGTGTTCGAGAAAATCACTAAATTAGGGAGGAGACTCATGAAGGCGACCATTCTTTTGCTGCTGTTGACGGCAGTTCCCGCCGCGGCTGCGGATATATCAGGAGTCTGGAAAGTCGATGGCTCGGTTGACGACCATCCGGTTGCGCCAATCTGCACCCTGAAACAAGCCGACGCTAAGCTTACGGGCACCTGTAAGCTCGAAGACTACCATGTCTCCGACGTAGCCGGCGAAGTGAAAGACAAGGACGTGACCCGGAAATTTACTGTCGACTATCAAGGCACACAGTATACGCTTACG
>Ga0187784_10001949_pt1 | contig 16467 bp, 19 predicted proteins | sample 1015_SJ02_MP15_2_FD_132964 | JGI IMG/M metagenome (GOLD analysis project Ga0187784, IMG submission 132964) | Tropical peat soil microbial communities from peatlands in Department of Meta, Colombia - 1015_SJ02_MP15_20_MG | ecosystem: Environmental > Terrestrial > Soil > Wetlands > Peat | place...
ATGTAATCCGTGATCCGAGTACCCGCGGGAAGTTCGGCGATCGTACGCGCCAATCCATGGCCTCCTGTTCCGGTACATAACAGAATGCCACAAAAATCGTTAAGTGAACAGTATTAGGGCTAGCCGGAAAAACAAAGGCCCGACGAGGGTGGGCGCCCCCATCCAGTCGTGGTGGGGCACCGGTTATTCGGCGTGGAGGATGACGTCGAAGAGGAGGAGGCTGACGGTGGTGAAGATGATGTCGTAGCCGAGGAGGAGCTTGATCCAGAGCGAGGGGTCGCTTTCGCCGGTGAGGATGTCGCCGGTGGCCTGGACCATGGCAAGCAGCGCGGGGATGAAGATGGGGAAGAGGATGAGCGGAAGGAGCAGCTCGCGGTTGCGAGTGCGGATCGACAGCGCGGCGAAGAAGGTTCCGTTGGCGACCAGCGCCCAGGTGCCGAGGGGGAGAACGAGGAGAAGCTGCCAGGGGTTGCCGAGAATGTGCAGGTTGTACATGACGACGAAGACGGGCGCGAGGACGATCTGGACAATGGTGACGAAGAGGAAGTTAGCGAGGACCTTGGCGAGGAACATGTCGGCGCCGGGAGTGGGGGCCATGCGTTGCGCGTCGAGCACCTGATGGCGGATTTCGCGGGCCCAGGCCTGGTTGAGCGCGGAGACCGAGGCGAACATGGTGGCGACCGAGAGCACGCCGCCGGCGATGTCGCGGGCGAAGGCGCCGCGGGGATCGAAGGCGAGCGAGAAGAGGACCACGACGAGGAGCGCAAAGAAGAGCATGGAGTTGATGGCTTCTTTGGAGCGCCACTCGATGCGGAGGTCTTTGGCGAGATGGGTGAGCAGGGCGCGGGTCATGGGCGTCCCCCATCTGGGCTCGCTTTCTTTCCCGTGCGCCTAAATGGTGAGAGTTGGTTTGGTGATCCGGGCCTAAAGGCCCGATCTCGTCCGTCTCCGGTGTCAGGGGCCTGAAGGCCCCTGCTCCTTCCAGGAGCCAGAACGCCAAATGAGGAGTTCGGTGACGCTGAAGCATGGGCCCCCACCCTAGCGGCAAAAACAAGAACGCCGCGAGGGTGAGGAACCCGACTCCCGGTCGATGTCTCGTGAGCGCGGACTTCGTTGAAGAGCAACCGCAGATCCTTCGACTCCGGTCGCCGCGGCGACCTTCGCTCAGGATGACAACTCAGTTTTGAGGGGGAGCTCATGCGATGCCCTCCGACGAAGCGCGTTTGACGGCGACTTTGGTGAGGTCGGTGGTGGTGACGGGGACGCCGAGGGCGGCGGCGGCGCGGAGGTAGTCGCCGGGCGCGAGGATGAGCTGCGTGCCGCGCGTGCCGGCGGAGACGCTGATGCGGTCGAACAGGATCGCGGTTTCATCGACGAAGACGGGGTAGGATTTCTTCGCGCCGAAGATGGTGACGCAGCCACGGACGTAGCCGGTGAGGGGCTGCACGTCTTTGAGAGGGGACATTTCGGCCTTGCGCCATTCCGCCGCATGGGCAAGTTTCTTGAAGTCGAGCTCGGCGTCGCCGGGGATTACGGCGAAGGCGTGAGCTCGGTGGCCATCGGTCTTCCACCCCAGCGACGAAGACCTGTCGTTGGGGACCCCGGTGGCCAGCAGCGTCTTGAAGACCTGCTCGGCGGGCATTCCGATTTTGCGGGCGACGGCGATGGCGGAGAGATCGTTCGGGTCGACTTCGTAGTCGCGAAGCTCGAAGGCGATGGCGAGGGACTGGAGGAAGCGCGCGGCGTTGGTCTTCATGGCGTGGGCGCTCCGCTTCCGCCGTGGCCGTTCGCCCAGCCCGGCGCAGCACTCGCGCAGGGGCTACAGCACGTGCTTGAGAACCGGCAGTGCGGTGTCGAGGCTCTCCCTTTTTCATGACAAAGGCAGCAAGTTGGCGCCGCTTCGCGGCGATCGCAAGTTCGCAAGTTGGCGGAAAAGCACGCTCTCACGCGGACACTAGAACATTTTCGGCCAGACTGTTTACAGCGCCAAGAGGCTTCTGTGGCTTCCCATCCTTCGCGCAAAGATCCGCGCGAAGGATGGGGCACGGATTTTGCTAACACTTGAATCGAAAATGCTCTAAAGCCCAACGCCTTCTTTGCGGCGGTTGCGGAGCGAGGCAAGTCGTGCCCTGATACAAAGCAAGCTCTCGTCATGAGACACCCCGCGGAGCGCCGGGTTCGAGCGATGCCAGCCGGCCGGCGCGGAGGGTAAGGACCCAGTCGGCGATGGGCGCGGCGAGGTCGCGCTGGTGGGTAGTGAGAACGATGGTGCGGTCGGACCGGCGAAAGCGGGCGAGGAGCTCGACCATCTGGCTCGCGCTCTCGACGTCCATGTTGGAAAAAGGCTCGTCGAGGAGAAGCAGCTCGGGCGCGGGAAGCAGGACGCGGGCCAGCGAGGTGCGCTGACGCATGCCCTGCGAGTACTGGCCGAGGAGCCGATTCAAGCCGGGGTCGAGCCCGACCTGCTGGAGCGCCTCGGCCGGGGTAAGGCAGGCGCGGCCGGGATAGAGCTTGCGGAAGTAAGCGAGGTTCTCCTGCGCCGTGAGCTCGTCGTAGAGCATGGGCGCATGGCTCATGAAACCGATGCGGGCGCGGGCCTCTTGGGGCTCGATATCGCCGAAGACGCGGACCGTGCCGTGGGTGGGGCGGAGGAGGCCGGCCAGGATGCGGAGGAGCGTCGATTTGCCGGCGCCGTTTTCGCCGAGGAGGACGTAGCAGCGGCCGGGCTCGAAGCCGGCGGAGACCTGGCGGAGCGCGGCAAAGCTGCCGAAGAGTTTCGACACTTGATCGAGCCGTGCGCTGTGGGTAGTGCGGGCGGCCTCGGATGGAGCAGGATTCATTCGATCAGTTTGCAGCGGTCTGGGTTTGCGGGGGCGCTGGAGCCGCGTTGGAGGCAGTGGACGGCTTGGCCGGAGCCGCGCCGGAGGGAGCCGCGCCCGGCTGCTGCGGCGCGTATTTGCTGGCGCATTTGGCTTGCAGCGTCGTCGCGTGGAAGACGCCGTCGCGTCCGTAGGTGCCTTCGGCGAGGGCCTGGGCGTCGTCTTTGAAGGTATCGGGCGGCGGCTCGGCGCCCTTGTAGCTGACCTTGAGCAGACGGCCGGCGGCGGCTTTGGGCGAGTGGCTTTCGTATTCGTTGAGCATAAAGTCGACGTGGGTGCCGTTCGGCTCGATGGAGCCGGGCTGGACGAATCCCTCGACGCGGAGATTGCTGTGGTAGGCCTTGTCGCCCATAGCGCCGAGCTCGGCGATGGTGACGTAGTAGCTTTTGCCGGCGCCATAGCCGGAGTAGGCGAGCCACCCGATGGTGCCGAGGACGATGACGACCGCGATGCCGATGCGAAGCGTGTTTGGGGAAAGCTTCATGATGAGCCTGAATTAACGATACGAGCGTGGGGGCACGGGGTCAACCGCGGAGAGGCAGGGAACAGCAGACAGCAAACAGCAGACAGCAGACAGCAGACAGCAGACAGCAAACAGCAGACAGCAAACAGCAAACAGCAGACAGCAGACAGCGGACAGCAGACAACAAGCAGCAAGCAGCGAATAGCAAACAGCAGGCAGCCATTCGCGGTTCGCTGTTGGCTGTCGGCTGTTGGCTGGGCGACGGCGGTCAGCGGCGGCGGGTTTTGGCGCGCGCCGGACTGGGACACATCGCCATGGGCACTACGGCCGGCGCAGCAACCAATGCAAGAACAATCAGGCTCCACATCATCAGGCAACCTCGAAATCACCGGTTTGCGGGTCTTCAGTCGTCGCTGCCGTGAGACCGCACCCTATGCAGAGTAGCAACGATCGCAGGCGAGAGAATCAAGGCAACAAAAGCCAGCCCAAGCAAGAGGTCAACCATCGGAAACCTCCGAGCCACGCGGCTTGGCGTGGATGCGGCGTAAAAGGAATCCTTGTGTCCGACGATAGCGCCTGTGTGAAGGAATTGTGAATCACTCGCCAGTGGGAGCGGAAGTGACCGGTTTGGGCTTGGCCGGTGGGAATGTCCGGAGGGGTAATGTTACCAAGGCAACAGCGGATGGGATCGAAAATCAGGGATGGGAAAGCCCGGCCGAAATGCCGCATGCGGCTGCGGGCGGCCGATGCTCTGCGCGGGTCGTGAACCGGACGGCGGCGAGGTCAGCGGGCGGAGTTGAGGGCGGCGGCGGCGCGGTCGAGAGCCTGGGTGAGGACGGAGAGCTCCTGGGCGGCGAGCGGGGCGTTGCGGGCTTCGACGGCTTCGTTGACGCCGGGGAGTACGACGGCGGAGTAGCCGGTGAATTCGCCGGGGGCGAAGATGGTGTGGCGGTACCAGGGACGATTGGGCAGGCCGGATTCGTTGAGGAGCGCCGTCTCCGCCTGGCGCAGGGCGAGATTCAAGCGGGCAAGATCGCCGGAGGGCGAGGACTGTACGGCGTGGATTTGTTGCGCCGCGGCAAGAAACCGCGCGGCGGCAGCTTGGGAGGGGGCAAAGTCAAGGGGGCTGACGCCGAGATCGGCTGCCTTGCGTTTTGCGGCATCGATGTAGGAGGAGATTTCGCGGGCGTAGGCGACGTAATCGTAGGGCAGGATGTCGGCATCGGCCATGCGGAGCGCCTCGAGGCCGAGGACGCGGGCCATTTCCTGGAGGTAGACGAAGTGCGGATCGGCGTTCCGGGTGAACCAGGCGAAGTCGTCGAAGGTGGAGTGGTAGACGCCGTAGGGTCCATTGGAGGTGATGTCGGTGGCAGGCACGCCGGCGTGCTGCAGGAAGGGCGTGAAGTCCGATCCGGAGCCGAGGTCGCCGACGTGGGTTTCCTCGCCCTCGATGGGCGGGGCGTTGGAACGATTCTCCTCGTCGCTGGATTTGTGCACGCGCCATTGCTCGAAGACGGTTCTGCCGAGCGGGCTGGGGACCGAGCGGGTGACGTCGCGGACAAATTGCTTGAGCGAGGGCACGGCGGAGGCGGAGAAATCCGGGCCGGAGACGGCGACATCGACGTTGAAGTAGGCGACGGCGTGGTCGAGGAGCTTGCCTTGCTGCTCGACCCATTCGGTGGAACCGATGAGGCCCTCCTCTTCGGCGTCCCAACTGCAGAAAAGGATGGTGCGCTTGGGACGCCAGCCCTGCTTGAGCAGCGCGCCGATGCCATGGACGGCCTCGAGCATGGCGGCGGTGCCGCTGGAAGGATCGACTGCGCCGTAGACCCAGGCGTCGCGATGATTGCCGACGATGACCCAGGAGCCGGGGTCTTCGGCACCCTCGACTTTGCCGATCACATCCCAGATGATGCGGCGCTGGTAGTCCTGCTGCGAGACGAGGTGGACGCGGACTCCGCTGGGACCGATGTGGTAGCGGAAGGGCAGCGCCCCTTGCCAACCTTGCGGCGCGCCGGGGCCTTTGAGCGCCTGGAGGATGGGCGCGGCGTCGTGGTAGCTGAGCGGGATGGAGACGATGTGCGGCTGAGCCGCGTAGGGCGAGGTGCGGGCGGAATCGGGTAGGTCGAGCGTGGAGGCGACGTTGGGAGTTTCGGGATCGCCTGGATACTCAAACAGATATTGCACTGAGCCGCGCTGCACGCCGGTTTCTGGGCGCCAAGGGCCGATGGGCCAGGGATCGCCCTTGTAGTAGCCGTCGTCTTGCGGGTCGGAGTAGATGAGAACGCCCGCGGCGCCGTGCTGCTCGGCAAGATAGACTTTGACGCCGCGAAAGTTCTGGCCATAACGGCAGATGACGATCTTGCCGCGGACGTCGATGTGCTGGGCGGCGAGCTCGTTGAAGTCTTCGCGGCGGCCGTAGTTGGCGTAGACGGCTTCGGCGGTCACATCGCCCGAACCCGAAGAACCGTTGAAGGGCATGACGACGCGGGGATCGTCCTGGCCGGGATCGCCCGCGACGTGCTCTCGCGTGGGGCCGGACATGAGCAGATGGCCGGCAGGGTCGTAGGCCTCGACGCGGACGGCCTTGGGCTGGTTCATGAGGACGCGATAGGGAACGATCTGGGTATCGAGACCGGCGGCGCGGAACTTGCGGGCGACGAATTCGGCGGTTTTGTAGTCCTCTGGTGTGGAGGCGAGGTGGGGAGCGGAGGTGAGTTCTTTCAGCTCATCGCCGGCCTCTTTGGCGTCAGGGACGGCGAGGAACTTTTCTTCGAGCTTGGATTCGGGAGCGAAATCAGAGAAGCCGAAGACGGACTGCGGCGGCGCTTGCCCGCGAAGTGGGCCGGCGGGCGGCAGGAACAATGCCAGATAGAATGAGACGGCAAGCGCTACGCGGACGTTCATGAGCTTCGCTTCTAAAACTGGTTGCATCAGCAACACGACGATAATGAAACTCCCCTCAGGGGCTAAAGCCCAAGATTTCTGGAGCGCCATTCGGCACGACTGAAAGTCGTGCCCTGACACGAGGCCATTTGCGCACCCAGTTCTCGGGCCGGGCCGGGTTATGCCACGAGTTGCGTGCAGTGGGCGCAGCGCTTGGCCGCCAGCGGAATGTCGCTGAGGCACTGCGGGCAAGGTTTGGTTGTGGGAGCGGCCGGGGCCTCGGGTTTCTTGACGCGCGCCATGACGGCGTTCATGGGTACGACGATGGCGAAGTAGACTACGCTGGCGACGATGAGGAACGAAACCACGGCATTCAAGAAGTTGCCCACTTTTATGGCGCCGCCGCCGACGTGCAGGATGACGCCGCTGAAATCGGGCTTGCCGATGGTGGCGGCGATAAGCGGGTTGAGCACGTCGCCGACGAGGGAAGCGACGATGGCGTTAAATGCGGCGCCGAGAATGACGGCGACGGCGAGGTCGACGACGTTACCGCGCAGAATGAAATCGCGAAAACCTTTGAGCATTGCATCCTCCAGCACGCGATAGATTCAACCGGTCTTGCGGGCGAAAGAACTGTGGAGGCCCACCGCAGGGATTGCCGATTGAGCGTGCGCTTTGCCCATCGTACACGGCGGCGCGGGCGATGCGATGCGGAAAAGCAAGCGGAAGCGGGGGTCAATACACGAAATCGGGACACGGGATCAGGGCACGGCGAGGAGCACGACGATGGCGGCGAGGATCATGAGGTCAGCGTAGAGCAGGAGGAGGACGCCGGCGTGGTAGAAGCTCCAGCGGCGCTCGAGGCAGCGGGCGGTCTCGGCCATGCCCCAGGCGGCGGCCAGAAGGGCGAGGATCTGCCAGCGGGAGCCGTGGAGGTTTTCGATACGGGGAAATCCGGCCAGGCGCAGGCTGGCGCCAAATGCGCCCAGAGAGAGAACCATAGCGCGCAGGAGCGATTTTTGGCGCAGGCGGAAGATCGGCGGGCGGAGGGGCACAACCCTTCACTGTATCGTGCGGGCGCGGGAACGCCGCAGCTCGCAGTTCATGGTTCGGAGTTCGCATCTGTAGCGGCCGGGCAGCGCCTTGCATCGTGTATCGCATAGCGTTACACTATTCACATGATCAAGAGCTTCCGCCATGCGGGGATTGAGAAGTTCTTTTTCACGGGAAGCAAGGCGGGAATTCAGGCGAGCCACGCCAGCAGGTTGAATCTTGAACTCACGACGCTCAATCGGGCGAGAATCCCCGCGGATATGGCAGCCGCCGGCTGGGATCCACACCCCCCGCATGTCGATTTGAAGGGGCATTGGTCGGTAAAGGTGAACAGAAACTGGAGGCTCACGTTCCGCTTCGAAGGCGAGGACGCGGTGCTGGTCGATTATCAGGATTATCACTAAGGAGTCGTGAAGATGGCGCAAATGTACAATCCGGCGCATCCGGGGCGGGTGCTGCGCGAGTGGCTCGGGAAGATGCAAGTGTCGGAAGCTGCCGCCAAGCTGGGCGTTTCGCGCGTCACGTTGTCCCGCATCTTGAATGGCAAGGCGGGGGTCTCGGCAGAGATGTCGCTACGCTTATCGGAGGCGTTGGGCACCAGCCCCACCCTGTGGATTGATTTGCAGACGCAGTACGATTTGTGGCACGCCAGCCGCAAGCGCCGAGCGAAGATCGAGTTGTTCAGGAAAGTCGCGTGAAAGTGGCAAGTGTGTCACCGCTCGCCAAGCATCTCGATTCGCACAGAACCCTCCGGGAAGACGGCCTGGATTTCGAGCTGGCCGCCCATCGCCTCGATATAGCTGCGCAGAGTGCTCAAGTACATGTCGGTGCGCTTCTCGAGTTTGGAGACGGCGCTTTGGTTGACGCCGAGCACTTGGGCTAGGTTGACCTGGGTCATCTGGCGCGCGGCGCGAAGATGATCGAGCGGCATCTGGGCAAGCAAACGAGTCGTGAGAGCTTGGGCTCTACGTTGAGCCTCGGGGCTCATTTTGGCCTTGAGTTCGTTCCACTTTTTGTAGGTCTTCATCGCCGCCTCCTAGCTCTGACCCGTCTCGCGCAGATAATCGGCAAATGTCTTCTCCGCCCAAGGAACATACTCTTCATACCAGCGATCGTTGCCAGTCTTCTTGCCGCCGACGAGCAGGACAGCGTTGCGGGCAGGGTCGAAAGCATAGAGCACGCGATAGGGACTGCCGGCGGGCTGGATGCGCAGCTCGCGAAGTTTCCTGGAGTGGACGATCTTGGTGCTGTACGGAAAGTCCAGCGTTACACCCAGATTTTCCAGCAGATCGACGACTGCTCGCACACTGACCTGCTCGTCCTCGTCGAGCGACTCCCACCAGTGGACGAACTCGTGCGTGACCACGATCTCGACGGGCACAGAAATAGTATTCCATCAACGGACTATTCCGTCAAGGGGATAGTTAATTCCGCCGGTGCGCAAGACGGCCAGTAGTGGATGCATGGGCTGAGCCGCTGGATGTCGCGGCAGATTGACAACGCCCCCAAAGGCTGGCATCCAGAAGCGAAGACCAGAGAGCGAGCGTAAGATGAAAGTTCGGCTCTACATATGCGTTTGGTGCTCGATACCTCGGTCCTGGTGGCGGGATTGCGTTCACGGCTAGGCGCGAGTGCAGCGCTCCTCCGCCTGGTTGCGGCCAGACAGGTCGAAATCACAGCAAGCCCGGCGCTGTTCCTGGAATATGAAGCCGTTCTGAAACGAGAAAAGCACGGTTTGCCATCGGAGTATGTGGATGGGTTCCTTGCCGAATTGGCGCTGTGCATTCGCCCCGCGGAGATCCGATTCCTGTGGCGGCCGCAGCTACCGGATCCGGGCGACGAAATGGTTTTGGAAACAGCGATCAACGGGCACGCCGAGGCGATTGTGACGCATAATAGAAGAGACTTCGTGCTTGCAGCGAGCAAGTTTGGAATCGAAGCCCTATCTCCCGCGGACGCTCTGGAGCGGTTCAGGAGAAAGGAAAAACAGCCATGACGCGAGCATTCGACGTTCCCGAGTCGTTGCTGAAACGCGCCGAGGAGTTGGCACGCGAGGACGGCGTATCGCTGGACATCTGGGTCGTCTCCGCCCTGGCACAGAAGATCGGCGCTGTCGAGACGGCGGCGGTGTTCTTTCGCCGCAAGAGCGCCGGCGCGGGCAAAGGGCTGAACTCCTACCTCGACCTCATTCCGGACAACCCGCCGATGAAGGGAGATGAGTTGCCCGAAGGGGCAAGCTCCCGGTAAGACCGAGAGAGCTTGCACCGGAGCGGCGGCTATCTGCGCGACGGTGGAGGGCGTGAGCCTGAGCCGGAGCATTTGCCCATGAGATTCCCGGACCTTATGGGCCTTCCTCGTTGTCGTTATCATCGCCTGAGATCGTGGTGAAAGTCGCCTTTCTGTGCGCGGTTCGCATCTTGAGCCCCTCATCGCTGAACATTCTTTCTTCCTCAGCAAACCATCTTCCCGGAAAAGTCAGCTCAAGAGTGTAGTAGCGAGGCTTGCAGTTGGCACCAGCAAGTATTATCCGCGTGAGATATGTGCCAGCGCCAAGGACATGCCCCCCAGTATTAGAAGGAAACTCCACATCCAAAATCAGTGACGCATCTTGCGGTCCGGGTAAACTTGATCCCGGCTTCGGTTCTTCAATGTGAACGAAATCACAGTATATTGGGGGCATCTTGGGCAGAAGTGTGGGCAGCGTAGCGCTCCCCCGGTAAGACCAGAGCAAATTCATGGGCGTGCACTCGGCAACCCTTTCGGCCCTGCCTGCTGCGACGCGCTCCACACTAGCCAAGAACACCTGAACGTCATGTGCTGCTGTGACACCATGGTTGCTAATCGCGAGACGGAAGAAATAAGCTGCGCCCGCGTCTGCGCCGTGAATCGTTCGTCGTCTGACGCGCTCGGCGTCGGGACGTCCTACGTGCAACTTGATCAGCGAGAGCTTGGGGTGAATGACCCAACGCCTAATTTCCTCTCCCCACAATGCGAGGACGACCGCTATTACAGCAGTGGCGACGGTTCCGATCGCCGTCAGCCAGTCCGCTGTGAAAAGTTTGCAGAATCTTATCGGACTGCAGCCAGTCACGCGGACATGCTAGCAGTTCACCCTACGTTTGTGCGCCGCGCCGGCAGGAACTTCTTCCTTTCAACTTGCCTTCGATTCGATGGATGAAATTCTGCGGCTTGGGGCCAAGTTTAGGCGTGAGAAGGTGGCCCTGGGCGTATCGCCGGCAATGGTCCAATAACCAGTTGGCATGCCAGGGTTCTGATCGAAGCGAGTGGCAGAATTCTAATCGCCGGTTATTCTTTGCGTCTTGCCCGCACCGCGGTGGCGAGCTCGGCGAGGAGGGTGCGGGTTTCGGGCCAGTCGATGCAGGGGTCGGTGATGCTTTGGCCGTAGACGAGAGGCTGGCCGGGGATGAGCTTTTGCGCACCGGCGACGAGGTTGCTCTCGATCATGACGCCCATGATACGAGTATCGCCATGGCGGTTGCCGCTGCCGGCGATCTGCGCGGCGACGTCGCGGCAGACGAGGGCCTGGCGAGTGTAGTCCTTTTGGCTGTTGGCGTGGCTGAAGTCGATCATGATGCGCGGGGCGAGGCCGGCCTGCTGCAATTGCGCCGCGGCCGCGGCCACGCAGTCGGCCGTGTAGTTGACGGAGTGGCGGCCGCCGCGCAGGATGATGTGGCAGTCCGGGTTCCCCGCAGTGACGAAGATGGCCGATTGCCCGTGATGGGTGTGGCCGAGAAAGGTGTGGGAGTAAGACGCGGAGAGGACGGCGTCGACGGCGACCTGCACGTCGCCGGAGGTGGCGTTCTTGAAGCCAACGGGGCAGGAGACGCCGGAGACGAGCTGGCGATGCACCTGGCTTTCGGTGGTGCGCGCGCCGATGGCCCCCCAGCTCACCAGGCCGGCGATGTACTGCGGCGAGATCATGTCGAGGAATTCGGTGCCGGTGGGCACGCCCATTTCGGCGAGGTCGAGGAGAAGATGGCGCGCCGTGCGCAGGCCGTCGTTGATTTTGAAGGTGCCGTCGAGGTGGGGATCGTTGATGAGGCCCTTCCAGCCGACGGTGGTGCGGGGCTTCTCAAAGTAGACGCGCATGACGATGCGCAGGTCGCGGGAGTGCTCGCCGATGGCAGCTTTGAGCAGCGCGGCGTATTCGCGGGCGGCCTTGGGATCGTGGATGGAGCAAGGGCCGCAGAGGACGATAAGGCGGTCGTCGCGGCCATCGAGGATGGAGACGATTTCCTGGCGCCCGTTGAAGATGGTTTCGGAAGCGGCTTCGGTGACAGGGAGTTCTTCTTCGAGAAAAACGGGGGGAAGGACGACCTTCGTCCATTGAATGCGAATGTCTTCCGTGCGATGGAACATAGACGTCTTTCGGTCACGTAATTCGAGATTGGGCGCTCTCCCACGCTTGCGGCCAGAGAGCGTTGCAAGGATGGGCACGGCTCTCTTAAGAATCTACCAGCCAGAAGAAGGAGCCGGGCCTAAAGGCCGGCTGGACACGCGAAGGAATTCAGGGGCCTGAAGGCCCCTGCTCCCTCCGGCGGAGGCAGAGAATGGCTTCGTAAGCCGCGAAACCTGCGGAACAGCGAACGGCTTCGTAGGTCGCGAAACCGGCGGAGGCTGCGGCTGCGGCGATCACGATCGGAACCAGGTGGATGCGACGGCGGCCAGGCTCGGAGCCGTCGCCGATGTACTCCTTGGCTTTGCGCGCCTAAAGGCCCCTGCTCCCTCCGGCGGAGGCAGCGAATGGCTTCGTAAGCCGCGAAACCGGCGGATCAGCGAATGGCTTCGTAGGTCGCGAAACCGGCGGAGGCTGCGGCTGCGGCGATCACGATCGGAACCAGGTGGATGCGACGGCGGCCAGGCTCGGAGCCGTCGCCGATGTATTCCTTGGCTTTCCGCACCTGGGCGACGTCGCGGTAAGCGAAGGTCTCAGTCCGGTTGTTGTCGGCGTCGGTGATTTGGAAGGTTGCGTTGGCCAGGGCGCCGAGCGAGCCCATGCTTTCGGAGCCATTGCGGAAACCGATATCGACATAGCTTCCGGCGCGGAATTTGGAGAGCTTCTTTTCCATCTTGCGCGCGTGCTTATCGAGGTTAGGAGTCTGCTGCGGCCGAGCGGCCGGGAGGGCGGCAAGAACCAAGAGAGCAAATGCAAAGCAAAGGATCGATTTGCGGTTCAATGCTGTTTTCATCACGTGCCTCCAAAGAAAACAGTGCAACAGGATCGGGTTTCAACCGGCGCGCCCGCGGCCAAGCAAGCCTGCCGGTGGCAATCACAATAGCACTAAACAAGTTCGCGTAGCGTGAGGGAAACGATGAATTGTTACGGATGTAATGAATCAGAAGCGATTTGGGAATTGGCGGATGGCTCGGGCGCCGGCGGCTGCGGCGAGGTATGATGGTTCGTTCCAGGGAAATAGGGGCTGACCCGAACTGTTTCGAAGCTGTCTCATGAGCGGCGTCGAGCAGGAAGGGGACATCAGCCGGGAGCCAGGACTCTGCTTTTTGGGCCACCATTAGGCGCGAAATTCCGTGTGCAGCCCATCGTGCCGATTCATAACCGGATTCATGGAACAGCCTTCAGGAGGCATCGCTATGCGACCCGTTCTCCGCTTTTCCGCGGCGCTGCTTTGGTGCATTTCGCCGCTCTCCTGTGCCGGGCAAGCTGCTGCGAACGGAACTGCGATTCCCGTCCAGCCCGTGCCGCCGTCCCCACAGAACGGAGCCGTCCTTTCGCAGCCCGCAGATGGGGACCAATCCACTGCCGGCTCGGGGGATTCCAGAATCCGTATCGACGTGCGCGTGACGGAGCGGTCGGGAAAGCTGGTAACAGGACTGGGACCCGCGGATTTCACGGTCCTCGACAACGGCCAGCCCGCAAAGATCCTCTCCTTTCGGGCCTATAGCACCAGCGATCAGCCGCCCGATCCGCCCGTGCAAGTGCTGGTGATCTTTGACACCGTAAACACCGACTTCAACACCGTCTCCTACACGCGGCTGCAGGTGACGAACTTCCTGCGCCAGAACGGCGGCCACCTGACGGAGCCGGTCACGATTGCGTGGTTAACCAACGACGGCATTGAGAGCCAAAGTGAACCCTCGCTGGACGGCAATGCGCTGGCGGCACAGATCGAGGCCGCCAAGGGCAGGCTGCGCACCGAGACCCGCGCAGCCGGTTTCTGGGGCGACATGGACCGCTTCCAGTTTTCCTTGCAGAAACTGGGTGAGATCGTTTCCGGCCTGGATAGCACTCCCGGCCGCAAGCTGTTGATTTGGGCCGGACCGGGCTGGCCCGCACCGGTAGGACCTGAGATCACCATTTCCGCTCAAGACTCGGCCAAGCTCTTCAGCGAGATCGTCCGTCTCTCCGCCATTCTGCGCGAGGGACGGGTCACCGTTTACAGCATTTCGGGAGGCACGCCGGGGCCTGGAACCTTTCTCTATGAGTCCTATTTGAAAGGGGTCAAGAAGGCCAGCCAGACGCAGATGCAGGACCTCTCGCTCAAAGTGCTTGCAGTGCAGAGCGGCGGCCTTGCGTTGGCGCCTTCGAACGACGTCGCCGGCTTGCTCGACACTTGCGTCAAGGACGCCGACGCCTTCTACAGCTTGTCGTTCGACCCTTCATCCACGGATAGCCCCGGCCAATACCATAAGATTGAAGTCCGCATTGACAAACCGGGGCTCGCCGCGCGGACCAGAACCGGCTATTACGGCCAACTCGCCGCCCGTTAGCTGGTTTGGGATGAGGAATCGGCTGCCCGCCGGCTCTGGGAACCAAGAGTCGCGGCCAGCTTCAGGGAGCATCGACTCTTAAGGGCCTGGACCAGTAGCGGCAATTGCACCTAAGCGGTCTCGTGCGAACCGTCTCCGCCTTGACAGTGGCCAAGCGCGATCCCTAGAATAAGCTTGGGGGAATTGCGCCAGATCTTCCGCAAGGAACAGAAATACAAAGACTTATGGAAGGTTGGATGCGGTCTCCAGGCGGCCGAATAGAATGCACTCCAGCCGCCCCAGATCGCAGCGGAAGCCACGAAGATGCCCGATATGCGCCTGAGCCCGCGCGAGCGGTTGATATTGAACGCGATCATCGAGCTTTACATTGCGACCGGGGAGCCGGTGGCATCGCAGGCGGTTGCGCGCTTGTTCGCCGATCGGGAGGGGCTGAGCTCGGCGACGGTGCGGAACGTGATGGCGGCGCTGGGCGAGAGCGGATTTCTGGATCAGCCACACACTTCGGCGGGACGGGTTCCCACGGCCGCTGCGTTCCGCCATTATGTGGAGCAGATTACCAAGCCAGGCCGTGGTGCTGCATCGGTAGCGGGTGGGCAGCCGGCGCGCGCCGCGGAATCGCCGCTGAGCGAGGCGCGGCGGGGCCAGATCGAGGAAAACTACAACGGAGTAGCGAGCACGAACGAATACCTGGAGCGGACCTCGCATGTGCTGGCGCTGATCTCTAGTGGATTGGGTGTCGCATTGGCGAGCTCACCAGGCGGCCAGGTGCTGGAGCACATTCATTTTTCGCGTCTCTCGAACGGGCGCGTGCTGGCGGTGCTGGTGACACAGGGCGGAGCGGTCCTGGACCGTGTTCTGACGCTGGATCGGCAGATGACGGCGGTTGAGCTGGAGACCGCCGGGCGCTATGTGAACGAGAACTTCCACGGATGGCCGATTGACCGCATCCGGGCCGAAGTGGAGCGGCGGATGGAGGCGGAGCGAGAGGCGTACCGGCAGTTACTGACTTCGGTGGAGGAGTTGTGCCGGAAGGGCGCGCTAAGCGGGAACGAAGCCGAGCCGACGATCTTTGTGGAGGGCATTGCCAACCTGATCAGCACAGGGCAGGACCGGGAGCGGCTGCGGCAGATGCTGCTAGCGCTGGAGGCGAAGCAGCGGCTGGTGGAGCTGCTGAACGCCTACGTGGACGGCAAACAGCAGGAGGTTCGAGTAGTGGTCGGGCTCGATCGGGCCTCGCCCGCGATGCAGGACCTGGTGCTGATCGGCGCACCGGCGCGCCTGGGCGGCGCCAATTTGGGTACGGTGGCCGTGATCGCGCCCACGCGAATTCAGTACCAGGAGATGATCCAGTCGGTGAGCTATATTGCGCGGCTATCCGAGCGCATTTTCGACGTCCCCGATGCGTAATTGCCGTGCCCAAGAAGCGGGGTGGCGAAAGAGCCCATCGCCAACGCGGGCTGTGCAAGGATTCCCAGGGGCAGGGTCTGCAGCCGGCGGCGCGGCAGTCTCATCAAAAAGAGAACAGATGGATTTTTATGCCGTTGAAGGAAGTGTTGCGCGATGCCGAAACAGGAAACAGAGTCGACCGTGGAGCCAATCGAGAAGACGCCGCGCGGAGCCGGAGTGAAAATCGATCCGGCGGCGGAATTGCCGCCTCCCGATGATGACGGGCTGGCGAGCGCGGGCGTGCCGGAGCCTGGGGAGGAAGTTGCGGCGGCGGCTGCGGGGCCAACGGAGGTTGAGCAACTGAGGGCCGAGCGCGACCAGCTTCTCGACCGGCTTGCCCGGCAGCAGGCTGAATTCGAGAATGCCCGCAAGCGCGCCGAGCGCGAGCGAATCGAGAATCGCGAGTATGTGACGGCCAATGTGGTGGGACAGTTCCTGCCGGTTCTGGATAGTTTCGATCTGGCGCTCAAGTCCGACAGCTCGGCGAAGCAGTTGCGGGCGGGCGTGGAGTTGATCGTCAAGCAGATGGAAGAAATTCTGAACAAGATGCAGGTGAGCGCGGTGCCGGCGGTGGGCGAAGCCTTCGACCCGCGCATTCACGAAGCGATGGGAACGGTGGAGAGCGAGGATATTCCTGACCAGCATGTCGCCGAGGAGGTGCGGCGCGGATACCGGTTGCGCGACCGGCTGATTCGCCCGGCGCTGGTGCGCGTGGCGCACAATGCGAAGCAGAAGAGCGAGTGAGGCAGCTTCTAGATGCTAGCTTCTAGCTTCACCGAGGCGGAACAAGCGGCAGAGGCGAAGACAAGATTGCGATTGGACTTTCCGACGGAGCACTGCAGACGATGGGAGCTCGACACAAAAGAGCTAGTACCGCGTCCACGGGATTCAGTAATCGCCAATTTCGTTTATGAAGGCACGGAAAAGCAACCGCAGATCCTTCGACTCCGCCCTGCTTCGCAGGGCTTCGCTCAGGATGACAACAGCGGG
>Ga0187784_10001950_pt1 | contig 16465 bp, 18 predicted proteins | sample 1015_SJ02_MP15_2_FD_132964 | JGI IMG/M metagenome (GOLD analysis project Ga0187784, IMG submission 132964) | Tropical peat soil microbial communities from peatlands in Department of Meta, Colombia - 1015_SJ02_MP15_20_MG | ecosystem: Environmental > Terrestrial > Soil > Wetlands > Peat | place...
GCGCCAGGTCGGTCCGTCGGGGGAGTTCTACAGCATTCGGGACGCAACCCCCGACGACCCCCCTCGCCGGATCAACTGGGTGGCGAGCGCCCGGAGCGGTCGCCTCTTGGCGAACGAGTACCAGGTGGATCGGACGGGGGACGTCCTTCTCCTCCTGGACACCCGAACCACGTCGCTGGGCCGTGCCATCGATGAACGCCTGCTGTCGATCTCTCGCGCCGCTGCGGCCGGGATCGCCCAGTCGTTCCTCTTCACGAAGGCCCGGGTCGGCCTCGGGGTCTTCGGGGAATTCCTCACTCCGGTCCCGCTCGGCTCGGGCCGCGCCCAGCACCACCGGATCCGGGCGGCCCTCCTCGCGGCGCGCCTCAATCCGGCGGCCGCTCCTTCCGAGCGGTGCGCGGTCTCTCTGAGCCGCTACTTTCCCGCGGGCGTCACGACCATCCTGTTCTCGACCCTCGCCGACGATAACCTCGCCGACCTCGTGCCGTATCTCCGGCGCCGAGGGTTCCCGGTGATCGTGCTGAGCCCCTCGCCCCTCCCGGCCCTCTTTGAAGGCCCTGCCCTCGACCCCAACGACGAGGCGCTGGCGGCGCGTCTCACGCGCCTCCTCCGCCGCGACCAGATCGCCAGAGCGTGGCGAGAGGCCCCGACGATCGACTGGGACGACTATTGGTCGCTCGGTCGGTTCGTGGAATTCCTTCGCCGCCCGGCGACGCGGAGGGTTGGATGATCGATCGCACAACACCCCGGGACCGATTCCGGGGGCTCGGTTCCTGGGGGCTTCTCGGCGCAATTGGTGGGCTGTTCGGCTTCGTGACCGGTCTCCCGCACGGGGAAGGGGTGATCACGGTGATCGCCGGGGTCCTTCTGGGGGGGTGGATGCAACGCCAACGGTCCAGGGGCCGTCTCCGATCGCTCGCGCCGATCCCCGTGCTCGTCGCTCTCGGCGCGACCGCGGTCGCAAGCCCGCTGGGCCTCCTCCCGGAGCTGCTGGCGGGGGCGAGCGGTCTCGCCGTCCTCGTCTGGCTTGCGGACGATCCCGGCCGTCCGGTGGGAGGCGTGGCGCGGGCGCGCTTGACGGTGGGCATTCCGGCCCTCGCCCTCGGGATCGCCTGGTCGAGCGCGCTCCTCCTCCCGTCCAGCTCGGCGCCGATCGGCGTTGCCGCGGGACTCCTTGTCTTCGTTCTCGTCGCCGTGGCGTTCCTGATCGGTTGGCCCTCAACGTTCGATCGAGAGGAACCGTCAGCCTCATAGCCCGAGCCGCCGTCCTCCCTTCCGGCGCGACCGCAGGTCGCGCCCGGGCACCGACGAAGGGTCCCTCTCGACTCAACGCGGACGGGTCGTCCGCCGAGGATGACGTGAGGACAACCCCGGCGTCCGACACCCCCAGCCGGGTCAGACCGCCGAGAGGGCGGTTGCCTACCATGACGCCGGTCGTTACGGCTGGGGCACAGGACCCCGGGAAATCCTCGGCGGACGTTTTCTCCATATAGACGGACGGGGTCACGCGCCGGGATTCGAATGGAACCGGAGGCGGCGCGTGCCCTCGCCGAGAAGGTCCGGGCCTCTGTCCAGAGCGCGGTCGTCGGCCGGGACGAGGCGGTCGAGCAGGTCCTCACCGGACTCGTCGCGGACGGTCACCTCCTGATCGAGGATCTGCCCGGCCTCGGCAAGACCCTGATCGCGAAGTCGTTCGCCCGAGCCCTCGGGCTCGACTTCCAGAGGATCCAGTTCACGGCGGATCTGCTCCCCCACGACATCACCGGCGGAGAGGTCCTCGACCCCGCGAGGACGGGGTTCGTCTTCCGGCCGGGCCCGCTGTTCACGAACGTCCTCCTCGCGGACGAGATCAACCGGGCCCCGCCCAAGGTGCAGTCGGCGCTGCTCGAGGCCATGCAGGAGTATCAAGTGACGAGCGAGCGAGCGACCCATCCGATTCCCCGCCCGTTCCTCGTGCTGGCGACCGAAAATCCCCTCGAGCTCGAGGGGACGTACCCGCTCCCCGAGGCCCAGGTCGACCGATTCCTCCTCCGACTGCGGATCGGGTATCCGACACCGGCGGAGGAGCGCGGGATCCTGGAGCGTCGCCGGGCTCGGAAGACGGAGAGCGTCGAAGTGCCCCGGGTGGCCGACGCGGCCGCATTCACAGATCTCCAGCGGGCCGTCGAGGAGGTCGAGATCGACCCCTCGGTCGCGGGGTACATCATCGACATCGTTCGCCTCACCCGGGACGACCCTCGCAGCGAGGTCGGGGCCTCCCCGCGCGGATCGCTCGCGCTCCAGAAGCTCTCCCGGGCCCGGGCGCTCCTCCAAGGTCGGGACTACGTACTGCCCGACGACGTGAAGGCGTTCGTCCAGCCCGCGCTCGCGCACCGGATCATCGTGAAGCCGGAGCCATGGATCCGTGGCGTCCGGGGGGACGCGATCGTCCGTGCCGCGGTGGAGCATGTCGCGGTCCCCAAGACGAGCTGAGCCCCCGGGCCGGGCGGCAAAGGGTTTTCAGGGTCGGTCGGGTCGGCGGTTCGATGGTCGAACCTCCCCTTGTGGTTGTGGCGGATCCGATTGATGCCGAGGCGCTGGGGCGGCTCCGGGACGGACCGTGCCGGGTCGTGGACGCTTCTCGGGACCCAACGTCGCTCCCGTCGAACCTCGCGGACGCCTGGGGGCTCGTCGTCCGCAGCCGCACGAAGGTCACTCAGGATCTGATCGCGCAAGCCCCGAACCTGAAGCTGATCGCGCGCGCCGGTGTCGGAGTTGACAATGTCGACCTTGCGGCCGCCTCCTCCCGGGGGATCCGGGTCGTCAACGCGCCAGTCGCGGCGACCACCAGCGTGGCCGAGCTCACGGTGACGTTCTGCCTCTTGCTCGCTCGGGGGGTCTACGCCCACGTCGGGGCGACCAAGGCCGGGCGCTGGGAACGTGGGACCCAAGGCCACGAGATTGCGGGCAAGACCGTCGGCCTCATCGGATACGGGCACATCGGCCGAGAGGTCGCTCGACGGTTGACCCCCTTCGGCGTCTCGGTGATCGCCTACGATCCGTTTGTTTCTCAGACGGGCGACGCGACCGAGCTCACGACGCTCGACGAGGTCTTGCGCCGCAGCGACATTCTGAGCCTCCACGCCGCCCTCACCCCCGAGAACCACCACCTGATCGATGCCCGAGCGTTCGCACGGATGAAACCCGGCGTCCTCCTGGTCAACGTCGCGCGGGGCCCGCTCGTCGACGAAGTCGCGTTGCTCGAGGCGCTCCGACGAGGTCGGGTCGGAGGAGCCGCGCTCGATGTCTTCGAGGTCGAGCCACCGAAGAACCGCGAGCTCCTCGAGCACCCGAACGTGATCGCGACCCCGCACATCGGCGCTTTGACTCCCGAAGCCCAGGGGCGCGCGGGTGAAGCTATCGTGGATGAGGTCCTGCGGGCGCTCCAGGGCCAACCGCTCCAGGCGCTCGTCGCATCCGTGGGAGGCGCACGATGACGTTCGACCCCGAGACGACGACGTTCCTCATCGCCGGCCCGGTGCGGATCCACCCTCGCGTGCTCCGTGCGATGTCGATGCCGTCCCTCAACCACCGGGGGGACTACTTCCACGGGATCGTCCACGAGATCCGCGAGCTCCTTCCGGTCCTGTTCGGGGCGAAGGGTCGGCAGGTGATCTTGAGCGGCAGCGGCACGGCCGGCCTCGAGGCGATGTACTCCGGGCTCCTCCCGAAGGAGGGCCGGACCCTCGTACTGACGAACGGGAACTTCGGGGACCGTTCGGCCGAGATCGTACGACGCTACGCGTCCACCGTCACGACCCTGAAGGCCCCCTGGGGCCAGCACCTCCCGCTCGACGAGGCGAAGGCCGAGCTGGCCAAGGGGGAGGTCCGGGCGGTCTGTGTCGTCCACAACGAGACGAGTGTCGGGCTCGCGAACGATCTCGCGTCGCTCGCGCCCGCCGTGAAGGCATCCGGCGCTCTGTTCCTTGTCGACGGGATCAGCGCGGTCGCGGGGATCCCCGTCGAGATCGATGCGTGGGGTCTCGACGCGGTGGTCGCTGGGAGCCAAAAAGGGCTCGCCGCGCCGGCGGGCCTCGCGCTCGTTCACCTGTCGGAGCGGGCCGCAGCGGCGCTCCACCCCGGCTCGTTCTACCTCGACCTCGCGGCGCACCTCAAGTCGCTCGAGAAGAACGATACTCCGTGGACCCCGGCCGTCCCGCTCTTCCTCGCGCTGCGCGAGGCGCTCCTCCTGCTCAAGGAAGAGGGCCTCGCGGCACGACTGGAGCGCACGCATCGCCTCGCCGAGGCGACGCGGGCGGCGGTCGACGCGATCGGCTTCGAACTCTTCCCGGATCGGAGGTACGCATCGGACACGGTCACGGCGATCAAGAACCCGGAGGGGATGGGCGACCTCGAGCTCCGCAAGGTCCTCGAGCGGCAGTACAACGTCCTCGTCCAGGGAGGCCAGGGCGCGCTCACCGGCAAGATCTTCCGGATCGGCCACATGGGGATCGCCGACTGGCCCGACCTGCTCGTGACGTTCGCGGCCCTCGAACGGGTCCTCGGGAAGGCCGGTCGTGTCCGCGAACCCGGCGCGTCGCTTCGAGCGATCCTGGAACGGATGCCGTAGGCCCGCGGTCGGCTCGCCGCGCTAGATGTCCACGATGACCCGGGCGCGATGCCGGGCCGGGTCGAAGACGAGCCCGTGGTACGTCGCGGCCTTGACCTCCGTGCGGACCGGGTGGCGGGCCGGGTCGAACCGCTCACCCGCGGCCGCGGCGACGAGCGAGGTCGGTGGGCGATCGACCGTGTGCACCTTCAGGGTCCGGACCAGGAAGCCGTCGGTCGATTGAAGGAGGATCAGCTCGTTCAAGAACGCGACCACGAGCTGGGCCGGGTCGCTCGCCGTGGCGCTCACGGCCCGCTCCTCGAGGACCCGGACCGTTCGCAGGTCAGTCATGAGCGCGAAGAGGCCGAGCCCGAGGGCCTCGAGCAGCGAGTCCACGGTGGGGCCGGTCGCCCAGATCCCGACGTCCGCGGTCGTCGGGAAGCTCCCCCACCGCCGTGCCGGGCGCCGAAGGTCCGCGTTCGCGGTCGTACCGGCCGCAAGGCGGCGACCGTTTATGGGGCCGGTGGTTAGGAGGGAATCTCTCGCGAATGCGCGCGACCCTGGTCATCCCCACGCTGAACGAGGCGGCATCGATCGCCCACGTCCTCCGGCTCTTCCGGACGGCGACGAGCGCGGCGAACGAGAACGCGTTCCGGGACGCGCCGGTGGAGTGGGAGGTCGTGGTCGTCGACGGCGTATCGACGGACGGGACGGCCGCCATCGCAGAAGCGGAGGGAGCGCGGGTCCTGCTCGAGCCGAGGCCAGGCTACGGGCGGGCCTACCGGACTGGCTTCGCGGCCGCGCGGGGCGAGTTCCTCGCGACCGCCGACGGCGACGCGACGTACCCGGTCGAGACGGTCCCGATGCTCGTGAAAAAGGTGCGGGACGAGAAGATCGATTTTCTCACCGGGAACCGGATGGCGTACCTGGACCGGACCGCCATGACGACCGAACACCGGGTCGGGAACGCGATCCTGAACCGGTTCGTGAACCTCGCCTTTCACCGGTACTTCCGGGAGCTCCCCGCGCACCGGCTGATGGACAGCCAGAGCGGCTTCTGGGTCTTCCGCCAGGAAATCCTCGACCGGTTGCACCTCACCCAGGACGGGATGGCGTTCAGCGAGGAGCTGAAGATTGAGGCGATCCTCCACGGCGGCCGCTTCGTCGAGGTCCCCATCCGCTACGGGGAACGGTGGGGACCTCCGAAGCTGTCGAGCTGGCGAGACGGAATCCAGAACCTGATGTTCCTCGTCGAGAAGCGGTTCGAGGTCGTCCGACAGCTGCGGCAGCACGCTCCGGCCCCGCTCGCGAACGGGCGCAAAACGGGCTTTCCCCCGTAAGGGCAGAGGCTACTGGGTCTTGCCGGACCGCTCACGGGACTTCACGCGGAGACCCGTGTACCCGCATCGGCGGCACTGGACGGCCTTCGGAGGGTTGCGGGCCGAGCAGTTCATGCAGATCTTCTTGTTGAGCAGGCGCTCGACAGCCTCGGGAAACGGCATGGGGACGGCGGGGACGCGACCTCGGGTATAAAAGCGAAACCGACGGCCCGGCCGAAGCGGCTTTCGGCTCGCCGGGCGTTGAACGGGAAATGCTGTCCCCGCCGGAGCGACTCGAGGCACTCCGAATCGCCCGCCGCGCGATCGCGCAGGCCCTGTTCGCGCCGTCCGACGACCAATCGCGACCGACGGAGATCGGCGCGGGAACCTGGGCCGAGAAGCGAGGGGTCTTCGTCACGGTCAAGCGGTTCCCGGACGGTGAGCTTCGGGGATGCATCGGTTACCCGTTGCCGGTGCTCCCCCTCGCCACGGCGGTCGGGCAGGCCGCGGTGGCGGCCGCAACGGAGGATCCGCGGTTCCCGGCGATGCGGGCCGCGGAGCTCCCCCGAGTCATTCTCGAGGTCTCGGTCCTCACCGTCCCCGAGACGATCCGGGGCGACCGGCCGGAGGCGATCGTGTCGGCCGTTCGTGTCGGACGCGACGGGCTGATCGTGGACGGGTACGGGAGGAGTGGCATCCTGCTTCCCCAGGTGGCGCCGGAGCAGGGGTGGACGGCGGAGGAGTTCCTGGCCGGCACGTGCGAGAAGGCCGGGCTTCCCGAGAGCGCGTGGCGACGTCCCGAGGTGAGGATCCGGCGGTTCGAGGCGGAGGTTTTCCGCGAGGCTTCGCCGGGCGGCGCGCTCGTCGACGAGCCGCCGGTCAGCGTGGACGACGGACGATCCGAGCGGAGAAGGTGACCCCGTCGACGTCCCAGCTCCGAACATCGTCGTTCGCGGCGAGGGGGCCTTCGATGACCTCGAGCGGATCGGCGAGCAGGTCGTGGGCGAGCGCCGTGCGGCGGCGTTCGAGAGCGGTCCGCAGCATGCCGGTCGCTCCAACCGTCACCGCCACGGTGTCCGTGTAGCGGAGGCCGAGCTCCTTGCGGGTCTGCTGAAGGCGTCGGGCGACCTCTCGCGCGAGACCTTCCTCGAGGAGCTCGGGGGTGGGTCGGCGCGAGAGCGCGGCGACCGGGGTCCCGGATTCCTCCCGAACGACCCAGTCCGCATCCGGATACTCGGCCCGGTCCGTGACCGGAACTCGGCGGACCCGCTTGACGTTGAGTTCGTCCGCAAGAAGCGTTCGGCCCTCCGGCCCCATTGCAGCTAGCCCCGCGGGCTCCGGTCCGAAGAGGACGAGGTCCGCTAGAGGAATGCGAGACTTCACCTCCGCCCGATGGCGAAGTTCCCGGCCCACTTCAACGAGGGCGCGGAGTTCGTCCATCGCGCTCTCGAGCTCTCGGTCCCGAGCGGCGAGGGGGGAGGGCCAGGGAGAGAGGTGGACCGACCGGTCGCGCTCGCGGAATCCGAGGTCCCCGACCTCCTGGAAGATCCACTCCGCCGTGAACGGGAGCAAGGGGGCGATCGTCCTCGCGAACCCGAGGAGGGCGTAGGACAGCGTGGCATGGGCCATCCGTCGGTCCGGCGCGCTCTCTTCCGTCCAGAATCGCGGACGCGAGCGTCGGAGGTACCAGGTCGAGAGGTCGTCGACAAACGTCCGCACCGCCGACGCGCCACGACGAAGGTCGTACTGGTCGAGGGCCGTGTTAACCTCCGACCGGGTCGCCTCCAGCCGGGAGAGGAGCCACCGGTCGAGGGTCGACGTCGGGTGGGGGGCGTCGAACGCCGGAGGAAGTCGGTCGGCACGGGCGTTCTCCAGATGAAAGACCGTCGCGTTGACGAGCGTGCCGAGAGTGCGCGCGGCGGCCTTTTGGACGGTCGTCGTGCCCATCCGCATCGGCTCGGTGAAGTCGACGGTGAGGAACGCCCACCGGATCGGGTCCGCTCCGAATTGCTCCAGGAACGACATCGGCTCGATCACGTTCCCCTTCGACTTCGACATCTTCTGGTCCGCTTCGTCCAGGACCATGCCGTTCACGACGCACGTCCGGTACGCGGGCCGGTCGAAGAGCAAGGTCGCGATCACGAGCATGGCGTAGAACCATCCGCGCGTCTGGTCGAGCCCCTCCGCGACGAAGTCGAGAGGGGTCGCCGGCTCGAACGGACCCGGCTCGAACGGGTAGTGGAACTGGGCGAATGGGGCGGAACCGCTGTCGTACCAGCCGTCGATCGTGTACGGCTCCCGCCGAGCCGACTCGCCGCACGTCGCGCACCGGAGCGATAGTCGATCGACCGTCACTCGATGCGGATCGAACGGGGTCGGCAGGGGCTCGCCCAGCCGTTCCGAGAGCTCAGCGAAACTTCCCACGCACGTTGCGTGACCGGCGGAACAGACCCAGATCGGCAGCGGAGTGCCCCAATACCGGTTGCGCGAGAGTGCCCAGTCCTTCGCTTCAGTGAGGAAGTTCCCGAACCGTCCGTCGCGCAGGTGTTCGGGGACCCAGTGCACGGTCGAGTTGTGACGCACGAGTCGATCGGTGGCCCGAGAGGTCCGGACGAACCAGGAGTCGATCGCCCGGTAGATGAGCGGGGTACCGCACCGCCAGCAGAACGGGTAGGTGTGCCGGATCGTCCCGGAGCGGAACAGTCGCCCCCGCGCGGCGAGGTCCTTCAGGAGAATCGGATCGGCCGCCTTGAACGCCTTGCCCTGGACGAGGGGAACAAGGTCGGTGAAGACCCCTCGGCTATCGAGCGGATCGAAGACGCCGACCTTCTCGCGCGCACCGATTCGATGGTCGTCCGGTCCGAAGCTCGGCGCGACGTGGACGAGGCCCGTGCCGTCTTCGGTGGTGACGGAATCGTCCAGGACGACCCGGTAGCGGCCGGGGGCCGGTCCCGGCGTATCGAACGGAGGGTCGTACGTCGCGCCTTCCAACGAGTGGCCGGGGAAGCGGTCGATTACCTCGACACCTTCGGGGAAGTAGCGAGAAACGGCCACCGAGGCGAGCACGAGATCCTCCCCCGCCGGGGTGCGGACCACCGAGTACTCGGTGTCGGCCTTCGCCGCGACCAGGAGGTTCGCCGTCAGGGTCCACGGGGTCGTGGTCCAGACCAACAGGTCGCGACGATCTGGGCCCTTGGTCGTGAGAGGGAACCGGAGTGTGACCGAGGGGTCCGTCGCCTCGCGGTACCCCTGGGCGACCTCATGGGAGGAGAGCGGGGTCTCGCACCGGGGGCAGTACGGAAGAGAGTAGTGGCCCTTTTCGAGGAGACCTCGGTCGAACAGGGTCTTGAGCGACCACCAGACACTCTCGATGAACCTAGGGTCCATCGTCCGGTACGCATGGTCGTAGTCGAGCCAGTACCCGAGTCTCCGGCTCATCTCCTGCCAGACGGATGCGACCTCGAGGACCGACGCTCGACACGCCTCGCAGAACCGTTCGACCCCGTAGGCCTCGATTTCCCTCTTCGATTTCACCCCGAGCCGCTTCTCGATCTCGAGCTCGACCGGGAGGCCGTGGCAATCCCATCCAGCCATCGGGCTGATCAGCCGTTCCCCGCGCATCCGGTGGTAGCGCAGCTCGACGTCCTTGATGACCCGGGCCAGGAGGTGGCCCAAGTGCGGAGCTCCGTTCGCGGTCGGCGGGCCTTCGGTGAAACGGAACACCGGGCCGGTGCGCTCGCGAACGAGTGCTTCCGTTGGAACGCCCGTCGCATCCCAGTACCCGAGCACCTTCTCCTGAACTGCTCGGGAGGACGGGGCGGTCCCCTCTCCTTCCTCCGGCGTCACGAACGCCCTCGACGGAGCCGGCAAAGATAAAGGCGTCCGGCTCGCGCGGCGGACGAGTAGCGCCCCCCTCCCCTGCTCCCGAGATATATCTCGAGTCGCTTCGGGGACCTGCATCCACCGGTGGTCGTATGCCGAGATCCCCGCCGCGCCGGCTCAGCCGCTTTATCGTCATGGCGATGCTCCAGGCGGCCCGCGCGAAGCGCCTCGGGCTGGAGGACGACTCTGCGTTTTCCTGGGGACTGAACCGATCGATCTTCTACGCGGCCGCGAAGAGGGGATTCCGGGGTCCGGGGGGGGAGCCGAAGACGGGCGAGGTCCCCTCGAAGTCACCCCCGGAAGAGACGTTCTTCCTGGGCGACGAGATGGCGTACCGGGACACCGGAAGCTCGAAGCTCTCCTTCACCATCGGAGGAGTGACCCAAACCGCCGAGGCGTTCCAAAAGCAGATCGCCGCTCGGTTTGGGAGCGAGGCCAACTTCCACCATGCATGGGCCGAGGCCACCAAGATCGTCGGAGGGTTTGACGAGGAGGTGCTCACGTCGGGCCGCCGGTTCTATTCGGTCGTCTACCGGCCACGACGGGACTCGCTCCTCGCGGAGTGGACCGAACGGTACGTCGAGCCCGGTGCCATGCCCGCGTCGCGACGCGCGGGGAGCGGTCTGCCCCCCTCGAACCCCTAGGTCCGAGGACGATCGAGGAGCTCTGCGCTACGGAAGTTCTATCGGAGAGCCCCGCCGTCCGTGCCGTCGTTCCCCCGTTACCGACCGGGATCTACAGTGGCCGGACCGCTCCCCGGCAGCCACAACGCCATCAGGATCTCGTCAACGGGTCGACCGGAGAGGACGACCTCCCCCCTCAATCGAGCCTCCTCCTCGAACCCGAACTTGTGATAGAGCGCGATGGCCCGCTCGTTCGTTGAAAACACGCCCAGCTTGATCTTCAAAATGCCCACGCTTCGGGCCCAATCGATCCCCGCTTGGAGGAGCGCCCCTCCGAGCCCCAGGCCGCGAAACTCCCGCCGAACGAACACACCGAAGTTCGCGGTGTGAGCGTTCTTGCGGTGCTCGCCTCGACGAACGTCGGCTCCGGCCACGACCGAGCCGTCCACCTCCCCGACCATCCACACGGACGACGAGGGTCGGGCGTCGTTGAAGAGTCGGCGCAGGTCCTCGACCGGCCGCGCAAACTGTTCGGTCATCAGGTACACGTCCTCGGCGGCGATGGAGTTCACGGTGTCGATCCACGCGTCGGCATCCCGAGCCGTCGCCGTCCGGACGATCGCAGACCGCCCGTTCTTCAGCGAAAGGTGGTGCGGGAGCACAGCCCAGGGCCTCGAGTGGTTCTAGCGTCGCAAACCGTAGGGGGGAGGGGTTCGCGATTCCGGGCCCACATAGCTGGACGAGTGTTGGCGAACGACCGTGCCCTCGATCTGCGCGACGTGGCACCCGCGACCGAGGAGGATCTGGGGGCTCCGGACGAACCCGGCGTCGACGCCCTCGAGGCTGACCGATTCGGCCTCGATCCGGTCGATCGTCACGGTCCGTTCGTGGAAGAGGGCCTTGTCCACGACGTTGGGGACCTTCCCGCGGACCTGAACCGCACGGCCCACGATCGAACCGAACGCCGAGATCTCGCGAAGCTCGGTGTCGAGTGCGCCGACCTCCACCCGTCCCGGGAGCTGAGCGCTTCCCTTGATCCGTAGAATCCCCGCCGTCACCCCCGAGGCTTCCAGGATGCCATGCACCGAGCAGAGCCGATCGATCTTGAGAGGGCCCGCGCACCGTACCGACCCGGTCACCTCGAGTTCGGCTGAGTGCACGGAGGCCGCGGCCCGCAGCGATCCGTTCAGAGTGAGCGGACCCTCCACCTCGATCGGTCCTTGGACCTCGAGCGTTCCACGGCCTCGCACGGTCGAGGCCGACAGCTGACCGCCGATCGTGACCAGCCCGCGAAGCCCGATCGCCGCCGCCCGGACGTCCTTCGCGATCTTGGCGGTGCCCGAAACCGTCCACCGCGCTGCCGTGACCGAGTCACGACGCACGGTCCCGCGGTCGCTCACGGTTCCGGCGGGAGCCCCAACGGCCGAGGCGGCAACATCGGGCGCGGAAGCCGAGGACGTCATGCACTCCCTTCAGGCCGCGGGCGCGCTTGGCGGGATATGGAGCCGGCGATGCTGGACCATGATGCAGAGGTTCTCGTAGGCAATCGCACCCGCGGCCCGTGCCTTGGCGGCCGCCGCAGGGTGTGACACTCCGAGCTGCATCCAGATCACCTTTGCGTGGCGGCCGATCGCCTCGTCCACGACCGGTGGCACCTGGTCGCTCCGGCGAAAGACATCGACGATATCGATCTGGACGTCGGGCGGGATCGCCGAGAGAGAGGGGTACGCCTTTTCGCCGAGGACCTCGGAGATCATCGGGTTCACCGGCACGATTCGGTACCCCTGGGATTTTAAGTAGCGAGCGACCTCGTTCGAGTCCCGCTCGGGCTTATCGGAGAGCCCGACGACCGCAATCGTCCGCGCGGTCGTGAGCACCTCTCGGAGCTCCTCGTCCGGTACGCTCATGGAAGCGGGGACACACGAGGCTTACAAGATGCTGACGGACCTCCGCGGTCGCGACGGCTCAAACTCCATAAACCCCGGACGCCACGTGTTCCCCCAGGATCGGCCATGTACCTCGATTATGCGGGCATCCGGGTCACGAACCTTGCGAAGAGCGTCCGATTCGTCACGAAGGGCCTCGGCCTCGTCGAGATCCGCCGCGGGAGAATGGCGCACGGGGGAGTGTGGGTCCTCTTCGAGGACCGGACATCCCACCAGCTGCTCGAGCTGAACTGGTACCCCCGGGGGTCGCGCTATGCGACACCGTTCGTCGCAGGGGAGGGTCTGGACCACCTCGGATTCCGCGTGAATGACCTCACGACGGCGGGGAAGCGCCTGGTCGCAGCCGGTGCTCGCAAGGTCGAGGAGATCCGGTGGCGGGGAAAGGTCGTCCTCGCCTACTACGAGGGACCCGACAGGATCTGGATCGAGCTGATTGATTCCCCTTCCGACTAGGTCGCTCCGATCGGGGGGATCATCGGGGCCGGTAGCGCGGATCCGTCGCCCCAGGCCGGTGGAACCGCAAGTGCGGGTGGCTTTTCCGAACCCCATCCGTAGTGAACGAGGGCGATGACCAGCCCGACGAGAATGATGAGGTAATGGACGACGACCCCAAGCTCGACCGAGATGAGGGTCATGAACGCGCTCGCGTCGTTCGCGCCGTGGAGCAATGCCGGGGCGACGAGGTTTCCGCCCGAGAACCGGTACGTCGCGGCGAGCGCGAACCCCGTGAGAAACAGGCTGGGAAAGATGAGCGGGGAAGCCGGGCCGTAGGTGGTCCCGTAGTACAGGTGAACCGCGGCAAAGATGACGCTCGTCCACGTCGCGGGGACGACCCACGACCCGGGACGGTTGCGCCAGTAACCAAAGATCCACCCTCGGAAGATGGTCTCCTCGAACGCTCCGATCACGAACGAGAATCCGACGAAAAACCACGGATTCCCCTTCGCCTGAGTGAGGGCCGGATTCGGTCGGTTGAGCAGACCGAGGGCCGAGGGATCGATCACCTGGTAGACGATCGCGAGAGCGATGACAATTACCAGGGCCAGAGCGCCGAGAAGCCCGTACCACCGGAGCCCCTGCCAGCCGGCCACGGCCATGTTCGCGCGCCAGTTCCGGAGCGGTCCCGCCCCCACGAGGAGGGCGAAGGCGATGACCGGAATCCCATAGACGACGAACAAGTCCCCTGGGAGGTTTCCGTAGAGGATCCGTGCCGCCGGGATAGTCTGCGGAACAAAGTACTGGGATACGATCACGAAGACGGTGATCACGACCCCCGCGGAGTAGCGCGCGAGGGGGACCGGGCGAATCTCCCGGCTCGGGCCCGGCGACGTCGGCGCGGTCCCCGAGGAGGATGTCCAGATCATGTCGACTTCTCGGCCGCGGGTGCGTTCGCCCCGGGGATCTCACGATCGGTCCGGAGGGTCCGTTCGGCCACCTGGAGGCACGCGAGGAGGTCCTCGAGCGTGACGCGCGCGCTCGCGGCCGAGCTCGCCGAGAGCCGGATCTCGAGGTCGCTCCCCTCCGCGGAAACGTGCACGTACGGGGGATTGTCGGCCACGACGGCCGTTCGGAGCGCGGTCGCCTCGGCCGCGTCGGCGCATCGCCGACGGACCACGACCGTCACTTCGACGCCGGAGGCTTCTTCGCGGTCGGCGGGGATTGCCCACCTCCTGAGGCCGCGCTCGCCCCGGGGCCGCGGTCGAGAGCGTGGGGGACGATCGGCGCGGTCTGCGATCGACGCTCCACCTCGGCCTGGGCCCGGGTCCTCAAGTATTGTACGATCGAGGTCCAGACTCGCTCGTCCTCCCGTTCCCGGTTCTCGAAGTTGTGCTCCCCGATGAACCGGTGGAAGGCGGCTTGGCTCGGAGCGTCCCATCGCCCCGTGAACCGGCCGGAGTAGTACCCCAGGATCCCGAGGTCGTGCTGCAACCCCCGCGCGACCTCCCCGTCGATGGCGAGGAGGGTCGCGGGGTCCTCGCGGTTGAGCATCGTCATGTCGTAGAGATGGAAGACCCGCTTGAGCTCCTCGATCGGAGTGGGATGATCGTCGACGCGCACGTCGACCCACCGGTCGTTCCCACCCCCGTACCCCCCGCCGGCCCGCACCGCGAGCAGTGCCGCGGATTGCATTCCCCGTCGGTCACCGCCCTCCCGCTGCCCGGCGGACAGGGCCGCGAGCAGACGGTCCAGGAGATCGCCGCCCGTCGACTCGTACGCCCGGGCCATCGCGCGGACGACCGCGGGGCCGAACAGAATGTTCCCCTGGCAGGCGAACCCGTCGCCGACCTCGTGCCCGGCCCACTCCATGCACTTCGAACCGGTGAACGAAGCCGCTTCGCCCTTCGCGTCGACCACTCCAAGCTGTCGCTCCTCCCGGCCCTTGTCCGCGCGGGTGAGCTCTTGCACGACGTCGGACGCGCGACGCCCCGCTCGCAAGAGCGAGAGGCCCTCGGGCCCGTACTGAGGATTCACGAATGCCTGTGTCGCGATCGCCCCCGATCCGGCCTCGGCGTAGGGAACCACCGAGCCGACGGCGAGGAACTTCGACTGGACCGCAACGCCCCACGTCTTGGTCTCTCGTTCGAAGGCGACGATCGAGAACGTCCCGAACCGAGGCCCGGGCATGGCCCAGCCGACGCCCGTCGGGGCCATAAGAGCTCGGGCCGGCGACAGCGCAGCGTCCGGCTGGGCCCGGGGGATTCTATCGCATCGAAGTGTCGGCGGGTCTGGACCGGTTCCGGGACTCGATCCGCCCGAGAAGAGCCTCCACGAGCTCGGTCGCCTTCACGCGATCTCGGGCGGCGTACGCCCTTTGGGCGTCGCGGAGCTCGGCGACCTCACGATCCACGTCCTCTCCACGAGCCCGCAGTACCCCGACGAGCCGCGCGGCGAGCGCGAGCCGGTTCCCGGTCCGATCTTCCTCCCCCGAGGGGACCCCATCCTCCACATCGCGGGGGACGTAGCTCACGAGACCTCGGGGCCACTCGGTCACTTCCCCTTCCCCGCGCTTGACGGTTCGGCGCCGCCGGCTCGGTCGTCCTTCGGTCACACGTCCCTAGGCTTCCTCGGCCCCGGCCGGGGCAGCGTGGGCTGCCGGACGGGTTCCTCCGCTCTTCGGCTCCGGGACCCGTTCGCGGACGGCGGTCCAGAACGCGTCGATCCGCTCGTAGAATGCGGCCGACACCCCCTCGGTCCCAAGGAGCGTACGCGCCTCCTCGAGTCCACCGGAAAGATCGTCGGTCGGGACACCGTGGCCGGAAGCCCAGGCCAGACAGCCGATCGCAAGGGCGAGCTGGTCGTCCGCGGCGCGCCGCGCGCGGCGTGCTTCGCGCTCGGGGGGCGCAAGGTTGTGCTCCGGATCCCAATGGGGAGGCACCGGAGTCGGGATCGGAACCCGCAGCCGTCGGAACGGTTCCGGGAGGGTCGGCCACCGGGGCTCGGCGAGCCGGACGGAGAGGAGATCGAGCGCGGTGGAGGCGGACGAGTAGTCCCCCGACGCGAACGCGTGTTCCGCCCTCTCGTACGGGCCCGTGAGCTCCGGGCTCGGCGCACCCTTCCAGAGGTCCAGACGAAGCGCGACGCGCGACGGGGCGAGGCGCCGCAGCACCTTCTGCTGGGGAGTCTCGGGAACCACCGGCGTCGAGGGAGCTTCGGGAGTCTTTTCCGGTGGGCGGTTCGGAGGACCGGGCATGGTCGATGGATTACCGGGCGTCTACAGGAACGCCTCGAACTCCTTCGTGACCTCGGGGTACTTGTCGCGGACCGCCTTCAGGATGTTGTGGACGCTCAGCTTTTCGAGCTGAACGTCGGACAGCGCGTCGATGATCTTGTCGAACGTTTCGTCGCTCAGCGTGACGAGCTTCTCCTTGGCGAGCCAGTTCCGGTAGAGCTTTTCCTCGAGACGCGCGCGCCAGCCCTTCTCGTACTTCTGGAAGAACTCCTTGGTCGGAGTCCCCGCCTGGACCGCCCCGGCGGCGACCGTCCCGCAAATCTTGCCGGCGATACAGCCGTTCGCGATCCCCCCGCCCGTGAGCGGGTCGATCATCCGCGCGGCATCCCCGACCAACATGATCCCGTCGGCCACGGTCTGCTTGAGCGGGGGCGAAA
>Ga0187784_10001951_pt1 | contig 16458 bp, 13 predicted proteins | sample 1015_SJ02_MP15_2_FD_132964 | JGI IMG/M metagenome (GOLD analysis project Ga0187784, IMG submission 132964) | Tropical peat soil microbial communities from peatlands in Department of Meta, Colombia - 1015_SJ02_MP15_20_MG | ecosystem: Environmental > Terrestrial > Soil > Wetlands > Peat | place...
AGAATAGCGCGATCGCCGGCCAGCGCGAGACCAGCGGCTCGTTGCGTCCGCGCCAGAATTCGTAGGCCGTGAGCCAGGTGTAGGCCGCGATGATCGCGGAGCAGAGCTGGCCGCGCATCTCCACGCCGATCTCGAAGGTCGGCCATTGTGCGGCGAGCAGCCACAGCACCGCGCCGGCGATCAGCGAGCCGGGCAGCGCTTTGCGCGCGTTGAACACGCGCGCGCCGTTCCAGGTCACGCCGAACGACGAGAACAGCATCACGTTGGAGAGATCGATCGAGATCAGATCGGGCACCGCCCCGTACAGGCCGTACAGCATCACCGACGCCGCGGTCATGAGATGCGCGCTCGCCCACCAGACGACCGCGGTCACGCGGGTGTTCTGCACCCACACCAGCAGCAACAGGAGGCCGAGGATGGCCTCGACGTCGATGGTGAGCAGGAAGAGTGTGTTGATCTCGAACGCCATACCAAAGGTCCAGGTGTGCGCCGAACGCGAAGTTCCCGCTCCGACCCAAGTAGTCCGCTAACCAAGTCGTCCTGCTTACCCAAGTAATCCTGCTTACCCCCTGCAGGCTTCACAAAGCGTGAAAGTCGCCGCCGCCGGTTCCGCGGCGCGCCACATGGTTAGGGTTTTGTTCACGAATTGCCGAAAACTGGATGGGAATTGCGCGCGGGGCGAGCGGGATCGCCACAAAGTCAAAGCCCGCGGTCTGACCGCGGGCTTTGATGAGAGTCCTGGCTCGACGAACGCGCGCGCCGGCAGGTCGCGCGTCCAGAGCGCGATCGCTTGACGTTGAATCGAGCGGTGCCACAGGTTCGGCCTGTTCCCCTCCCCCTTGTGGGCAGGGGTTAGGGGTAGGGGTCGTGCGATGGCACGAGACGGTGATCCTAGACGTTTGGACGAAAGCCGTATCTGAGCGACGCGCGATCGTTCCGCGAAATCGAGTTCGCGCATGCTCAACGCGTGCCACATTCTGCCGCGCGCGAACAGACACTTTCGGCGGCTGGTTCGGCTCGGGACTTACATCGAATGCCAAGGCTATCGCATTCTTCGCTATTGGAGCAACGGCGTGCTGAAGGACATCGATGGTGTGCTCGACGACATTCAACGCGCAATAACTACGACCCCTACCCCCAACCCCTCCCCACGAAAGGGCGTTTACGCCCGTCTTCGACGGGCTATGGGGGAGGGGAGCAGGCCGCGTTCGCGGCGAGCGCTTCGGCCTCAAACGAATCTGCGCTAGCGCACTTCCTCGGCGGCGCGCACCACGCCCTGCACCTCGCCGGCTTCGGCGATGGCGGCGATCAGATGGTCGAGCTTGTGCCCGGCGCGCATCGCCTTCGCGGTCATGTAGCGGCGATTATGCGCGTTGATCGGCGCATGCAGCGGCTTGCGCCCGACCACCTCGATGCCGAGCCCGCTCAAGCCATCGAGCTTGGCGGGATTGTTGGTCATCAGATAGACGCGGGTGCAGCCGAGCTTCTGCAGCATGCGCGCCGCAATGCCATAGTCGCGCTCGTCATCGTCGAAGCCGAGCGTGGTGTTGGCGTCGACCGTATCGAGGCCCTCGTCCTGCAGCGCATAGGCGCGCATCTTGTTGGCGAGCCCGAGCCCGCGGCCTTCCTGCTCGAGGTAGAGGATGATGCCGCCGCCTTCCTCGTTGAGCCGCTTGGTCGCGAGGCGGAGCTGATCGCCGCAGTCGCAGCGGCTCGATCCGAACACGTCGCCGGTGAGGCAGGCGGAGTGCAGTCGCACCGGCACCGGCTTGGAGAAGTCCGGCTCGCCGACGATGACCGCGACCGAGCCGCCGCCGATCGAATCGCGAAACACCACGAAGCGCGACGCGATGCCGCCCTGCAGCGGCACCTTGGCTTCGCTGGCGATCTCGAGCGAATGCAGATCGGCGCGCCCGAACTTCATCACGGCCTCGGAGGGCACGACGACGAGCGGCGGCTCGATCAATGCGCTCGCGGGCGAGCGCATCTCGGCGATCAGCAGCGCGGGCAGGCGCTGCGCGATCTTGGCGAGCTCGATGGCCGCGACCGCGTTACTGTCCGCTGGGCCATCGACCTCGGCCTGCTCGTCCGAATGCGCGTCAGCGACGAGCGAGCAGATGGCCTCCGCGTCGCCGCCCTGCGGCAGCGCCAGCGCGACGGGCTCATTCGTCTCGATGCCGAGCGCGCGGGCGCGGCGCGCCGTCACGACGAGCTTCGGCTTCGCGGGCGCGCACAGATGCTCGAACGCGCGCAGCCGCGCCGCGTCGAGGCCCTCGACCGGCAGCGCGAGGTGAAACTTTCCAGCTTGTGAGGAGAACATCACCGGTCGGCTGCTGCGGAACTCCGCAAGTGCGCGCTTGACCAGCACACGATCCGGCGATCCGAACACCCCGCTCCCCGCGTGTCCGTTCCCGTTCTTTGATTTACTCATGTCCTGTGAGGATTCCATATGACAGGGCGAAAACCGCGAACTACAATGTTATTCCCCATTGCTGTTCTTCGGCCTTCAAGGTTCTGCGTATCAGATTAGTGTGGCAGGATGAAGTCCCTGTTCCCTGAACGGCCGTTAATCACCACAGATCATTGTTTTGACGGTGCAGGTCGTTCTTTTGCTGGCGGGACCGAGCTCGAACACATGGCGGATGCAGTCGAGCCCGATAACCCCGGCGGTAACGCTGGGGCCTGGCCAACTATTCCAAGCAGATTTCGTGCCTGCGAGCTAGCCCTTCCGGCACCCTGGGAGGCCCGCTTCGGCCCGCTGCGCCGGGGGGCGGTGGATCGCCTCGTGGTCGTCGGCCAGATCGGACAGTCGATCGACGGCCGCATTGCGACGGTGACCGGCCACTCGAAATACATCAACGGGCCCGCTGGATTGGCGCACCTGCATCGCCTGCGGGCGCTGGTGGACGCGGTGCTGATCGGCATCGGCACGGCCGTGGCGGACGACCCGCTATTGACGGTACGGCGCTGCGCCGGCCCGAGCCCGGCGCGCGTCGTCCTCGACCCGCGGGGACGGCTTCCCCCGACCGCCAAGGTGCTGACCGCCGACGGCACCCGGCGGCTGGTCGTCACCGCCGAGGGGGTCGCGCCCAGGCTCCCGGCCGGGGTCGAGATCGTCGGCATCCCGGCGAGCGGCGGCGAGATCGCGCCGGCGGATATCCTGGCGGCGCTCGCCGAGCGGGGCTTTGCCCGCATCCTGATCGAGGGCGGCGCCCATACGGTGTCGCGGTTCATCGCCGCCGGCTGCCTCGACCGGCTCCACGTGATGGTCGCGCCCATCATGCTTGGCGCCGGCCAGGCCGGGGTCACGCTACAGCCGATCACGACCGCCGATCAGGCGCTACGCGCGCCGATGCAGGCCCATTTGATTGGCGAGGAGGTGCTGCTCGACTGCGACCTGACCGCTCAGCGGGTAGCGATCGGGCAGGCGAAGAAGTCCACGTGACCGACCCGCATGGCCGACCGGCCGGCGGTGAGGTGCTGGCGCCGGCGGGCGAGCCAGGCGATCAGGTCGCCGATCGAGGCCGGGTCGACGTCCCGGGCCGCCGCCGCCCAGCCGAGCAGGACCTCGGTCTGGATCTCGACATCCCTGGGTCCGAACACCCAGTCGGAAGAGCCCTGCGTGACCTGGTACCCGATCGCCTCGAAGCGTGCGGGTGCGGTTGCGGCGGCCTCGGGGCCGAGCGCCGGCCCGAAGCCCTTGTCGCGCCGCTGGTGGCGGTTGACCGCGTCGATCACCGCGGCATCGCTCGCGTCGGGCGGCTCGATGGTCGCGAGCCCGTCATAGCTCAGCGCCGCATAGACCGGCAGCCGCCGCGCCGCCACCTCGGTGACCAGCCGCTCGAGCCATTCCGCCGAAACGAGATCGAGCAACGCCGAGGTGGTGACGAGGTCGATCGGGCCGTCGAGCGCGGCCTCGAGGTCGCGCGCGAGGTCGACCGGCGTCGCCGTCACGGTCAGATCGGGCGGCCGCGACAGGGAAGCGGTGCGCGCCAGCAGGCTCAAGTCATTGTCGACCAGGCGCCAGCTCTGGCGCGGCGGCAGCCGCTCGGTGACGGCGCGCAAGGTCGAGCCGAGCCCGCAGGCGAGGTCGACCACCGCGACCGATGAGCGTTCCGCGGCCCAGGCGGCGACCGCATCCAGCACCGCGGTGTTGCGGGCGCGCCGGTCGAAGGGCTCGCGCATGGAGAGCCAGTTCGCGGAGAAAGTCATAGCGCCCCCTCGATTGCGTGCGAGAACAGCTCGGCCGAGCCGCGCCAGGTCGGCAGAAGCTGCGCGGCTGCCCGCGCGCCCGCGGCGAGCTGCTCGCGCTCGGCCGGATGCTCGAGCAAGGCCCGCAGCGCGGCCGCAAGCGACACCGCGTCGCCCGGCGGCACCAGGACGCCGGCCGAGGCCGGCACGGTATCCGGGATAGCGCCGCCGGTGGTCCCGACCACCGGCAGTCCGTAGGCAATCGCCTCGGCGTAGGCCATGCCGAACCCCTCATAGTGGGAAGCGAGCACGAACAGGTCGGCCGCCGCGTAGAGTGCAGCCAGGCGCTGTGTCGGTGTGGCGTCCTCGATCGTCACGCGCGGGCCGAGCCGAAACGCCTCGATCGCGCGACGCAGCCGCCCCACGCAGGCCGGATCGCGCGAGCAGTCGCCCACAATAGTGAGCCGCCAGGGCAGATCGATCAGCGTCGCGAGCGCTTCCGCGAGCACGTCATGGCCCTTGCGCGGGACGATCGCGCCGACGGTGAGCAGCGCGACCGGGGTGCCCGGCCGTGCGCTGTTTCGCCGCGCGACGCTCGGACGATCGGTCCCCGGCGGCGCGATCGTGATGCGTGCTTGCGGCACCGCGTAATCGGCCATCAAGGTCCGCGCGGTCAGCGGGCTGTTGGCAATGACGTTGCGCGCGAAGGACAGCGCGGTGCGTTCGCTGCCGCGCAACGCCGTGGCCTGATCCGGCGTCGTGCCGGTCTCGAGCGCAAGCGGATGATGCACCAGCGCGACCAGCGGGTGGGTCCGGCTCAAGGCTTCGGCCGCCTCGGGGAGGACGCCGAACGCGAGCCCGTCGACCACGATCGGCCGGCCCTTCGGCACATCGAGGAGGTGTGCACGCGCGGCCGCGCGCGTGAGTGCATCCGGATGGGGAAAGCCGTCGCCGAGGTTGAGATAGTCCGCCCGCCAGCCGAGCGCGCGCAGCTCGGCGATCATGCGCTTGTCGTAGGCAAAGCCGCCGGTCGGCGTATCGAGGTCGCCCGGCGCCGCGAAGACCAGATCGCCCTTCTGGCTGACCGTCACAAGGGCGCCTCGTACCAGGCGCGCGCGTTCGGCGACTCGCCGACCGTGACGCGGATCGCGGAGATTTCCCGCGCGGGCCGGCCGAGCTTGCCGGCCTTCACGGCCTCGGCGAAGCGGTCGAACACCCAGCGGGTGAGGAATTCGGTGGTGGTGTTCACGCCCTTGAATTCGGCCATTGCGTCGAGGTTCTGGTAGTTGACGACCTTCAGCGTCGCCTTCAGCACGTCGATTGCGCAGCCGATATCGACCACGATGCCGTTGGCATCGAGACTTTCCGCCATGAAGGCGACCGCGACCGTGAAGGTCGCGCCGTGCAACCCCTGCGCCGGGCCGAAGACTTCGCCCTTGAACGAGTGGGCGATCATGATGTGGTCGGAAACCTCGACGGCGTACACTTCAGCCTCTCCTTCAGTGTTTTGAGCGGAGCATGATCTTTATCCGAAAACCGGCATCCACTTTTCGGGATCATGCTCTAGTAGCGGATCAACTGGCACAGCACGCCGCTTGCCGGCGTGAGGATGTCGGGGAGCCGCGCCGGCAGCTGCGCGAAAGCGACCGGCGGCGCGAGCAGCGCATCGAGCGCTGCGTCCCTGAGCAGCTCGAGCGCCGCCGTCAGCCGGCGCCGGTAGTCCCAGCGCGGGCGGCGCGAGGCTGAGACCTTGCCGACCTGGCTCGAGATCAGCTTGAGGCGGCGCGAATGGAAGGCCGCGCCGAGCGGGAGCTCGACCGCGTCGCTGCCGTACCAGGACAATTCGAGCACCGTCGCCTCGTCACCGGCGATCCGCAGCGCGGTCGCAAGCCCCGCGGCCGACGCGCTCGTGTGCACCACCAGATCGCAATTCTCCGGCGCCTTGTCGGGTGCGGCGAAGCCGGCGCCGAGCTTGGCGACGATCGCGGCGCGCTGCGGATCGATGTCGACGACGGTCACCTCCGCCCGCATGCCGGCCGCAAGGCGCGCGACCAGGAGCCCGAGCACGCCGGCGCCGACCACCGCAATCCGGTCCGCCGGACCGGCCGCACCGTCCCAGACGGCGTTGAGCGCCGTCTCCATATTGGCGCCGAGCACGGCGCGCTCGGGCGGCACCCCGTCGGGCAGCGGAATGATATCTTCCGCCGCAAGGTTGAACGCGGTCTGGTGCGGGAAAAGCGCGAAGGCGTGACGGCCTCGCAACGCCGGCGGGCCGTCCTCGACCCGGCCGACCATCGCGTAGCCATATTTGACGGGATAAGGAAACGCTCCACCCATGAATGGCGCGCGCATGCGCTCGAATTCGCTCTCCGGCACCCGTCCCGCAAAGACAAGCCGCTCGGTCCCCCGGCTGAGCGCGCTTAGCGTCGCCGTGAGGCGGACCTCCCCGGGGCCCGGCGCTCGAAGCGTCTCGGCGCGGATTTCGACCTTCCCCGGTGCCACGTACCAGAGCGCCTGCGCCTGATCTGAGCTCGCCATCCCGATTGGACCCCGCGACCGCCGCCCGCTATATCCTGCCCGGCCGAAAGCACCAAACAGCCCCGATGTCCGAAAGCACCCTGCAAGGCTACGCGCTGCCCGCGCCGGAAAACACGCTGACCGGCCGGCGCATCTTCTTTACCCTCGTGGTCCTCGTCTCGATGGTCGCGCTCACCTGGCTGCTCGCCTTCGCGCTGTCGGTCGGCGGCTTTGGCGTCATCGACTGCATCCTCGTGGTGCTGTTCGCCGTGACGCTGCCCTGGTCGGTGATCGGCTTCTGGAACGCGACCTTCGGCCTGTTCATCATGCGCGCGGCCGATCCGGTCGCCGCGGTGACGCCGGTCTCGGCGCGCGTCAAGGGCGACGAGCCGATCACGGCGAGGACCGCGATCCTGTGGTGCGTGCGCAACGAGGATGCGGCGCGCGTCAGCCGCAATATCGAGCCGATGATGGAAGGGATCGTCGCCGCCGGCTGCGGCGCGCAATTCCACGTCTTCATCCTGTCCGACACGAACCTGGCGGATCACGCCGCCGACGAGGAGGCGCGCTACGCCGCGCTCGCCGCGCGCTGGGAGGGCCGCCTGCACGTGACCTATCGCCGCCGCACCGAGAACACCGGCTTCAAGGCCGGCAACATTTTCGATTTCTGCACGCGCTGGGGCGGCGACTACGACTTCGCGGTCACGCTCGACGCCGACTCGTTCCAGACCGCGGGCTCGATCCTGCGTATGGTGCGCATCATGCAGATCGATCCCAAGCTCGGCATCCTGCAGAGCCTGGTGGTCGGCATGCCGTCGACCAGCGCGTTCGCGCGCATCTTCCAGTTCGGCATGCGGCTCGGCATGCGCTCCTACACGCTCGGCAGCGCCTGGTGGCAGGGCGATTGCGGCCCCTATTGGGGCCACAACGCGATCCTGCGGCTCGCGCCGTTCATCGCGCATTGCCATCTGCCGCCGCGCCCGGACGGCACGCACATCCTGAGTCACGACCAGATCGAGGCGGTGCTGATGCGCCGCGCCGGCTACGAGGTACGCGTGCTGCCGGAGGAGGGCGCGAGCTGGGAGGAGAACCCGACCACGCTGCTCGAGTTCATCCGCCGCGACCTGCGCTGGGCGCAGGGCAACATGCAGTACTGGCCGTTCCTGGTGATGCCGGGGTTGAAGCCGGTGAGCCGCTACCAGATCGGCTTTGCGATGCTGATGTTCCTCGGCTCGCCGGCCTGGATCGGCTTGCTGGTGCTCGGCACGCTCGCGGTCGCGACGCTTGGCGCTGCGGACTTCATCCGCCCCGACGCCGGCATGGCGCTGTTCGTCATCACGCTGATCATGTGGTTTGCGCCGAAGATCGCGACCGTGCTCGACGTGATCTCGCGGCCGAAGCTGCGCACAGCGTTCGGCGGTGCCGGACGCTTCGTGCTGAGCACGATCACCGAGACGATCTTCTTCCTGATGCTGTCGCCGATCATGTGGTTCGGCCACACGATGTTCCTCGCCGGCTTGCTGCTCGGCAAGCGGATCGGCTGGGGCGGCCAGGCGCGCGACGACCACTCGGTGGCGTGGGGCGATGCCGCGAAGGTGCTGTGGCCGCACACGCTGCTCGGCTCAGCCTGCATCCTGGTGCTCGCCTTTACGGTGCCGGCCGCGATTCCCTACGCGTTGTTCATCGCGGCGGGGCCGGCGCTGTCGATTCCGCTCGCGGTGATCACCTCCTGGCCCGCGGTCGGCCGCTTGCTGATGCGCACGGGAATCGGCGCGCTGCCCGAGGAGCACGCCGCGCCGGCGGAGCTGCGCCAACGCGGCGTGCCGGCGATCGAGGCCGCGGCGCAGCGCGCGGCGTAACGTGCTCGAGGCGCTTCGCACCGCGCGCGGAATCCTGCGCTCGCTGCGCATCTATTACGGCGGGCGGCACGACTCGGCCGCGATGGATCGGCTGTACGGGCGCTTCGTGAAACCGGGCGATCTCGTGTTCGACGTCGGCGCCCATGTCGGCGATCGCATCGCGGCGTTCCGCCGCCTCGGGTGCCGGGTGGTCGCGTGCGAGCCCAACCCGCCGCTCGTCAAGACGCTGCGGCTGATTTACGGCCGCGACCGCAGCGTGACGATCGAGCCGGTCGCGGTCGGCGCGCGCGCCGGCAAGGTCGCGCTGCAGATCAACGTCGATAATCCGACCGTCTCGACCGCCTCCCGCGCGTTCGTCGAGGCCTCGCAGGGCGCGCCGGGCTGGGAAGGGCAAGTCTGGGGCAAGACCATCACGGTCGCGGTGACCACGCTCGACGCGCTGATCGCGCGGCACGGCATGCCGTCCTTCATCAAGATCGATGTCGAAGGCTATGAGGCCGACGCGCTCGCCGGCTTGACCCAGCCGGTGGCGGCGCTATCGTTCGAGTTTACCACGATCCAGCGTGACGTCGCGCACGCCTGCCTGCAGCGTTGCGCGGCGCTCGGCTATGCGCGCTACAACGCCGCGCTCGGCGAGAGCCAGACGCTCGCGCTTGCCGAGTGGCAGAGCGCGCAGGCGATCGGCGCATGGCTCGACGCGCTGCCGATGGCGGCGAACTCGGGCGATGTGTATGCGGCGCGCTGAGGCGCGCTTTCACGGCGTCTCGTATCTGCTTTCAGATGCAGACCGGAAGACATTTGCTCGGTATAATTTCACCGGAACCGACATCTGCAGTCGGACGGCGCCCGCATGATAGGCGAAAGAGCCTGCCGGATCGGCGGCTCCTGTTCCCCCCTTGAGCTAGGTCAATATCGATCAGCGCGACGTCATCTAGATTTCGCAAAACAGAGCCTATCGACGAATAGGAGACTGTTGTGAAAGCTGGTCGCTACGCAGCGGTTTTGTCGATTCTCTTGCTTTGTGCCCTCGCTAGGCCGAGCCTTGGTCAAGAAGGCGGCAAGATAGTCGGGACATGGAAGCTCGTTTCCTATGTCGTGGAAGTTCAGACGACCGGGCAGAAGCTACCCGTAATGGGAGAAAAGCCCACCGGCTATGTTAGCTTCTTGCCGGAGGGACGCGTCTTCTTCGTCTTGACAGGCGAGGGACGCAAGCCTGCGAAAACTGATCAGGAACGCGCGGACCTGTTGAACACGTTGGTCGCCTACACTGGAACCTATCGCGTCGAAGGAGATACTTGGACGACCAGTGTCGATGTTGCATGGAATCCCGAGTGGGTTGGTACCGAGCAAATTCGCTCCTTTAAGCTGGAGGGTGACCAGCTCGACGTGCTGACTCCGTGGCGTTTGATGCCGAATTGGGCGGACAAAGGTATGACGCGAAGCATCATTACCTTTGAACGCTCTGAATAGGGCGCCCTCTGCGGGCACGTTTTGGATTGATCTTTGAAAGGCGGCAAAGCCTACCAGGGCGGCTAGCCGGAATGACGCTTAAGGAAGCTCAACGTCTTTTCGTTGAACTCGGCCACGCTCTCGTAGATGGGCGCGTGCGCGCAGGTCTCGAATATGACCAGCTCGCTCCCCTTGATGCCGGTTTTCATCGGGTCGGCGAAGCGGGTCGAGCATACGGTGTCGTGTCGGCCGAAGGTGATCTGGCTAGGAGCCTGGATGCGCGCGAGCTGGGCCACAGCGTCGTGGGCGATCACCGCGCTCGACTGGCTGTTGAAGGCGTCGAGCGGCTGCTTCGGCCGGCTGCGCACGAACGCGGCGAGCTGATCGATATAGTCCGGCTTCGCCGCATAGAGCTCCGGCGTGAAGCACCAGGGAAAGATACCCTGGATGATCATCTCCTGGACGCTACCCAATGCGCTGGCGATGCTGCGCCAGCCTTCGACCACGACCTTGAGGAATGGATCGGTCTTGGTCCAGCCGCTGTGTAGCGACAGCGATTTGACCCGCTGCGGATACTTGCCGGCGAGCCAAAGTCCTGTCGCCGCGCCAAGGGACAGGCCGCTGACATGCGCGCGTTCGATCCCGACCGCCTGCATGAAGGCGGCGACGTCATCGGCGAACAATTCCATGGAATAGGCGCCGGCCGGCTTGTCGGTCTCGCCGGCGCCGCGGGGGTCGACGGAGATGCAGGTGAATTGCTTGGCGTAATCGGCGACCTGGAAGGCGTAGCAGGCGTTATCGGCGGCGAGATAGGGAATGAGAACGAGCGGCTCGCCTGTTCCCTGCTGCTCGTAGTTCATGGTGATGCCGTTCGCCTTGATCTTTGGCATGTGACCCTCCTCAACTATTGGCATTTCGCGAAAGCTTATCACCTCTTATGTCTCGCGGCGCCGGCACGACTGACATTCTTGCGCGCTAGCGCAGCTTCTCCCGCAGCTCCTGCCACGCGCCGCGCAGCGGCGCGAAGGTGAAGCGCACCGTGTGCCGGCCCGGCGGCAGTTGCACGGCGCGGAAGATCGCGTCGGCACGGAAGATTTCGGTCTCGCTGCCGTCGATGGTGGCGAACCACCATGGATGCCAGACGTCGGTCAGCACGAGGGTCCCCCCCGAAGGCGAGTCGGCCTCGATGACGACCTCGTTGTTGGTGTAGCGCGCGAGCCGCGCGCTGCCGGCGGCCTCGAAGCTCGACAGCGGTGGCACTGGTGGTACCTTCTCCAGCAACACCGTCTTGGCCGGATCGACGTCGGCGGGCCAGCCGTCGCTCACCAGCTTTTCATGAGCGACGAGCCGCCAATCACCGAGCATCATGACACGTGGCAGGGCGCGCGGGTTCTCGTAGACATAGGCGTCCCTTGTGTGCGCCAGCAGGGTGAGGTCGCCAGGCTTGAGCGATCTGTCGATCTCCTCGACCGGCACGCCGGTCGCGATCAGCCGCACGCCGAGCAGGTCGGCAAAGGGCGAGCGGTAGGACGGATAGAGCGGCGAGAAGATGCGCTGGCTGGGCGTGGCGACCGTGTCCTGCGCGCGCGTCGCATCGAAGAACCATTTCAGCCGCAGCGGATTGTGGCCGAACACGTGCTCGCAATCGTGGATCAGGCAGATATTCGGCCAAAAATACGCGATGCCGATCAGCTCGACGCGGTCGCGATGATTCTGCGGCGGCGCGGCGAGGCGCTGCTTGATCAGCGCGATGGTCTCGTTTCTGGTATCGAATCGCAGCACTTCGTAGCGTGCGGACGGCAGGCCGGTCGATTCGTGCGGCGCGTTGTTGTAGGCGAGGTCGGCGGCCGTGAAGGCGCCGAGCAGCACGGTGGCGGCGAGCGCCGAGCGGCCGCGGGCGAACAGCAGAACCGCGACCGCGGCGAGCGCGAAACAGATCCCGGTCACGAGCACGCGCGCGACGATCGCGGCGCCGATCGTCGTCTCGGCAAGCCAGATCGACGCGACCGCGACCGCGACGATCGTGAGCCGCTCGATCAGACGCTGGAGGCGGTTGCCGCGTTGTCCCTGCAGCCAGCGATGCAGGAGATATCCGGTCAGGATCGCGACCAGCCCGCCGAGCACGAAGGTCGCATCCGCGGGGCGGCGGAACAGCTTCACGCCCGGCATCAGCTCGTACATCCAGTAGAAGGCCGGCGCGTACCAGCCGAACATGTAGAAGGCGATCAGCAGCGCCGCGATCGCGAACAGGCGGATCTCGCGCGACCAGAGCCAGCCGCGCACCGTCCCGACGATCAGCAGGATCGGCACGACCGCGCCGGCATAGAGCAGGCCCATGTTCTGCGCGAGAAAAAGGTCGTTCGGACCGAAGCGCTTGTTCCAGGCGAGGCTGCCGGCGCCCCAGAAGTCGACCTCCGGGTCCATCGCGCCGAACAGGTCGGGAAACATCAGCGAGAGCAAATGCGTGTAGTGCAGCGATCCGCGCCCCGCCTCGATGAATGAGAATTCCAGTCGATTGGAGTCGCTCGCGAGCAGCGCGGTAAGGGTGACCGGCAGCGCGACGATGAGCAGTCCCGTGATTGTGCCGGCGAGCAGCGGGTTGAGGCTCGCGCGCATGCGCGCGGCCCAGCCGGCGCCGCACCAGTGCGCCATGACGAAGCCGGCAAGCACATACATTTCGAGCAGCGCGACCTGGTCGCGCCCGAACACGATCATGGCGGCTGCGATCCCGGCAAGCACGCCGTATTGCCACGCGTTGCGTTCGAGCGCGCGCGCGAGCAGCCACAACGCGATCGGCAGGTAGCACAGGCTCATGACCTGCCCGGTGTGCTGCAGCCGTCCGTTCGCCGAGCCGCCGAAGGTGAGCGCGAGCGCGGCGACGAGTGCGCCGGCGCGATGCCAGCCGCGATCATGGAAAAACAGAATGACGCCGAGGCCGCCGACAAAAAGGTAGGCGAAGGTCACGACGTCGTTCGCCTGCACGCTCGGCGTTGCGGTGGCGAGTGCGAGCGCGAGGTGCAGCGGCGAGGTGAGCATCGACTGCGGATCGGCGATCATCGGCCAGCCGGCGTAGATATTCGGTGTCCAGAACGGCGATTGTCCGCTCGCAATCGAGCGCGCCATGAAGGCGACCGGTGGGTAAAAGGTCGACTGCCCGTCGTAGGGGATCGTGTACGCGCCCGAGAGCCACGGCCACGTCGGCACCAGGAAGAGAAGCGCGAACAGCAGGACCGTGAGCGGCAAGGACGGCGCGCGGCTCATGTCAGACCGCCACGCGCGTTGCGTCGTAGGTGAAGATCCAGTCGTAGCGCTGCTTGGTGCGCGCCTCGCTCCACTCGGTATCCACATAGGCGCGCGCGCCCGCGGCGTCGGCGAGCGCCGGATTGTGGAAGCGCTTCGCCGCTTCGTTGGCGCCGCGCACCAGCTTGGCGGTGCGCTCGACCCGCGCAGCGTCGTAATGCGCGAACGCGGTCTCGACCCCGCTATAGGCCGCGATGCAACGCGCCAGCACCAGGCCGTCCTCGATCGCCATGTTGGCGCCCTGCGCCAGCATCGGCAGCGTCGGATGCGCGGCATCGCCGATGAGCGTCGCGCGTCCGCGCGAGAAGCGCGGCAGCGGGGCGCGGCCGAGCAGCGCCCACTTGTAGGGCTGGTCGATATTGCGGATGATCGCGTGAATATCCTCGTGCCAGCCCGCAAAGTCCGCGGCGCAGTCCTCGCGCGAGCCCTTCTCGGTCCAGGATTCGATCCGCCAATCGCGCTCCACGATGCCGACGAAGTTGAAGATCGCGCCGCCGCGCAGGAAATAATTGACCACATGGCCGCCGGGGCCAACCCAGTTGACCCCGACCGGGCGCCGCATATGCGCCGGCAGCTTTGCGGCCGGAACCAGTCCGCGCCAGGCCATGCAGCCGGTGAACTCCGCGCGGTCCTCGCCGGCGAGGATATTGCGGATGCGCGAATGCACCCCGTCGGCGCCGACGACCGCGTCCCCCTCGATCCGCGTGCCGTTCGCAAGATGCAGCGTGACGCGCTCGCCGTCATCCTCGAAGCCGGTGCAGCGCGCATCGAGCCGGATCGCATCGGCCTTCAGCGCGCGCACTGCATCGATCAGGACGCCATGCAGGTCGGCGCGGTGGATCATGAAGTAGGGCGCGCCATAGCGCGCGACCGACTCGGCGCCGAGGTCGAACAGCTTCCAGGTCTCGCCGGTGTTCCAGAGCCTGATCTCCTTGCCGGCCGGCTCGCACCAGGCGGCGCGGATCATCGGCTCAAGGCCGAGACAGAACAGGACGCGCGCGCCGTTCGCCGAGATCTGCACGCCGGCGCCGAGCTCGGCGAGCTGCGGCGCCTGCTCATAGACCTCGACCGCATGGCCGTCGCGCAGCAAGGCAAGCGCGGCCGTGAGCCCACCAATGCCGGCGCCGACGATCAGGATGCGCAATGCGGTCCCCTCCCAGGCTCTTCCGCAAGCGTCCAGTAAACACAGGTGCTTGCGATTTGCCACGTCGCCGGAGTTTACTGGGCCTCGTCCGGAGGATCTGCCGCATGCCAAGCCCGACACTCCCGCGCGAGCGCGCCGCATACTCGGCGATCGTCGACCGGCCGGCGCTGCAGCTGCCCGGCGGCGCGCGGCTCGTGTTCTGGACCATCGTGAACCTCGAAGTGTGGGACATCGGCAAGCCGATGGCGCGCCAGGTGCTGCCGGCCCCGACCGGGCAGCCGATGCTGCCCGACGTGCCGAACTGGAGCTGGCACGAATACGGCATGCGCGTCGGCGTGTGGCGCTTCTTCGACCTGTTCCGCCGCCTCGCGATCCGCCCGACGCTCTCGATCAATGCGCGCGTGTGCGAGGACTATGTCCGCGTCGCCGAGGAGGCGCGCGCCGCCGGCTGGGAGTTCATGGGGCACTCCTACGAGCAGGGGCCGATCCACAAGGAGCCGGACCAGGCTGCGATGATCGCGCGCTCGCTCGGCATCCTGGAGCGGTTCACCGGCAAGCGGCCGGTCGGCTGGCTCGGCCCCGGCCTCACCGAGACTTACGAGACGCCGGAGCTGCTCGCCGCGGCCGGCGTGAAATATATCGGCGACTGGGTCTATGACGACGAGCCGACCCTGATCCGCACCGCGAACGGGCCGCTGGTGACGCTGCCCTACTCGGTCGAGCTCAACGACATTCCGATGATGATCGTGCAGCATCACGAGAGCGACTATCTCCTGAAGCGCACGATCGACCAGTTCGATCGGCTTTACGCCGAGGGCGCCGCGCGCGCGAAAATCCTCGCGCTCGCGATCCACCCCTATATCTCCGGTCAGCCGCACCGGATCAGATACCTCGAGCAGATTTACGCCTACGTCGCGCGCCATGAAGGCGTGCTGCACTGGAACGGCGAGCAGATTTTGGAGTGGTACCTGGCGCAGGCCGACGCGACGAAGAAAGCGGCGGAATAAGATGCAAAGAGCAATCGGCAAACTCGGACCGTTCCCTCCCCCCTTGTGGGGGAGGGTTAGCGAGGGGGGTCGAGATTGGGGCACCGGTGCAGACGATCGCACGACCCCCACCCCCAACCCCTCCCCACAAGGGGGAGGGGAGCGCGCCGAGTATGCGGCATGAACGAGGCCGCGAAGCGCCCGGCCGTCGGCATGCTGCCGACCGAGCGCATCGATTATTCGCCGATCGCCGGCCGCACGGTGCCGAAGCTGCCGGGCGGCGCGCGCATGGTGGTGTGGCTGATCGTCAACGTCGAGGAATGGGACATTCTCTCACCCATGCCGCGCACCGTGCTGACGCCGCCGGCCGGGGGCGCACCCTCGCCCGACATCCCGAACTGGGCCTGGCACGAATACGGCAACCGGGTCGGCTTCTGGCGCATGCTGAAGGTATTCGACGCGTTCAAGGTGCCGGCGACGCTCGCGATCAACGGCGCGGCGATTGCCGCCTATCCGCAGATCGTCGAGGCCGCGAAGGCGCGGCAATGGGAATTCATCGGCCACGGCTTCACGCAGCGCAACATGCAGAGGGTCGAGGACGAGCGCGCCGACATCCGCCGCACCCGCGAGGTCATCACCGCCGTTGCGGGCAAGCCGCCGCGCGGCTGGCTCGGTCCCGGCCTGACCGAGACCTGGGAGACGCCCGATCTGCTCGCCGAGGAGGGCTACGACTACCTCTGCGACTGGGTGCTCGACGACCAGCCGGTGTGGCTGAGGACGCGGACAAAGCCGATCCTCAACGTGCCCTACACCCAGGAATGCAATGACGTCGCCATGATGCTGATCCAGCATCACAAGGCCTCCGAGTATTTCGATCGCGCGCGCGATCAGTTCGAGCAGCTCTATCAGGATGCGGCCGACGGGCCGCGCGTGATGGCGCTGGTGCAGCACCCTTACATCGTCGGCGCGCCGCACCGGTTGAAATACCTGCGCCAGGCCATCGAGATGATGG
>Ga0187784_10001952_pt1 | contig 16449 bp, 13 predicted proteins | sample 1015_SJ02_MP15_2_FD_132964 | JGI IMG/M metagenome (GOLD analysis project Ga0187784, IMG submission 132964) | Tropical peat soil microbial communities from peatlands in Department of Meta, Colombia - 1015_SJ02_MP15_20_MG | ecosystem: Environmental > Terrestrial > Soil > Wetlands > Peat | place...
CAATATCTTGATATGGACCAGGTCGTCAATCAGAGCTTGATGTCGGCAAGACGTTGGCTTCAACGTCATACGTAAGATCTTCGCGCTGGCTGGCGCTCAAAAATTCGGCTCGATGCCGCCCGTCGCCAGAAAGTGCTCCAGCCAGTGAATGTCATAGATGCCGTTCTGCACGTCGGCGTTGCGCACGAGCGTGCGGAACAGCGGCAGCGTCGTATCGACGCCGTCGACGATGAACTCGTCTAGCGAGCGGCGCAAGCGCATCAGCGCCTCCGTGCGGTTGCGGCCATGCACGATCAGCTTGCCGATGAGCGAGTCGTAGTTCGGCGGGATCGAATAGCCCTGATAGGCGGCCGAATCCACGCGAACGCCGACGCCGCCCGGCGGGTGATAATAGGCGATGCGCCCCGGCGAGGGACGGAATGTCGAAGGGTGCTCGGCGTTGACGCGGCACTCGATCGCATGGCCGTAGAACCAGATGTCCTCCTGGCGCAGCGACAGCGGCGAGCCGGCGGCGACGCGGATCTGCTCGGCGACGAGATCGACGCCCGTGATCGCCTCCGTCACCGGATGCTCGACCTGGATGCGCGTGTTCATCTCGATGAAATAGAATTCGCCGTTCTCGTAAAGGAATTCGATCGTGCCGGCGCCGGCGTAGCGCAGCTCGCGCATCGCATGCGCGCAGATCTCGCCGATCCTGCGGCGCTCGTCCTCGTTCAGGGCCGGGGAAGGACTCTCCTCCCAGACCTTCTGGTGGCGGCGCTGCAGCGAGCAGTCGCGCTCGCCGAGATGCACCGCCGCGCCTTTGCCGTCGCCAAACACCTGGATCTCGATGTGGCGCGGCTTCTCGAGAAATTTTTCGAGATAGATCGTATCGTCGCCGAAGGCCGACTGGGCTTCCAGGCGCGCAGCGGCGACCGCCTCCACGAGCTCCTCGGCGTCGCGCGCGACTTTCATGCCGCGTCCGCCGCCGCCCGCCGCCGCCTTGACGAGCACGGGAAAGCCGATCGCCTCCGCCTCCGCAAGCGCTTCGGAAGCGGAGGCGATCGCGCCCTTCGAGCCCGGAACGCAGGGGATGCCGAGGCGATCGGCCGTGCGCTTCGCCTCGATCTTGTCGCCCATGACGCGGATGTGCTCGGCCCTGGGGCCGATGAAGACGATGTTGTGCTCTTCCAATATCTCGGCGAAGCGCGCGTTCTCGGAGAGGAAGCCGTAACCGGGATGCACCGCGTCGGCGCCCGTGATCTCGCAGGCCGAGAGCAGGGCCGGGATATTGAGATAGGACTCGCGCGCGGGGGGCGGTCCGATGCAGACCGACTCGTCGGCGAGCTTGACATGCATCGCATGCGCGTCGGCCGTTGAGTGCACGGCGACCGTGGCGATGCCGAGCTCCTTGGCCGCGCGCAGGATGCGCAACGCGATTTCGCCGCGATTGGCGATCAGGATTTTGTCGATCATCGGGCCCGCGCGCCTTACTCGATCACCATCAGCGGCTCGCCATATTCCACAGGCTGCCCGTCCTCGACGAGCACCGCAGTCACGACGCCGGCGCGGTGCGCGACGATGTCGTTGAAGGTCTTCATCGCTTCGATCAGCAGCAGCTTGTCGCCAGCCGAGACGCGAGAGCCGACTTCGACGAATGTCCGGGCGTCCGGGCTCGGCCTCAGATAGGCGGTCCCGACCATTGGAGATTTGATTGCGCCGGGATGATCGGCGACGCTCGTTGCGGGAGCTTCGTCCTGAGGCCGTTCCGGCTTATGCGTCCCTGGGGCCGGAGCGGGCGGCGGGGGCGGGTGCGCGGGGACGGGGGCGGCGTAGACGACGGGCGCGGCGACGGCGCGCGCCGCCCGAATACGCAGGTCGCCCTTCTCGATCTCGATCTCGGAGAGGTCGGAGCCCGCGAGCAGGCTCGTGACGAGACGCAGCAGGTCTTCCTCGCGCGTCGGCTCGCCAGCGGGGGCGGCGGTCTTGTCTTCGTCGAAACGGGGTTCGGTCTTGCGCGACATCGCCCTTCAGCTCTTGTTTAAGTTTCGCTGGCGAAGACCGCCTCGAGCGCCAGCGCGTAGGACAGCGGCCCGAATCCCGCGACGACGCCCTTCGCGACGGGCGAGACATAGGAGCGGTGGCGGAATTCTTCGCGCGCATGCGGATTGGAGAGATGCACCTCGACGACGCGGGCGTTCGCGCCCTTGATCGCGTCATGGAGGGCGATGGAGGTGTGCGTGAGCGCGCCCGCGTTGAGGATGACCCAGGCCCCGGCGGCCCCGGCCTCCTGCACGAAGGTCACGAGCTCGCCCTCGCTGTTCGTCTGCTTGAACGTCAGCAGGGCGCCCTGCGCGGCGCAGCGCTCGGCAAGCGTCGCGCGGATGTCGTCCAGCGTCGCGCGCCCATAGATCTCGGGCTCCCGCGAGCCGAGCAGATTGAGATTGGGTCCGTTGAGGACATGGACGGAGAGCATTTTTTTTCGCGAAGCGCCGCCTGAAGCAGGGATTGGGGATCGAGGCGCCCGTTTCTTAGCTGCTCCGGCGGAGGAAAGAAAGCCTGGGCGGCGGCGGAAGCCTGATTGCGGCTGGTCCGCGCACGAACGCCCGATGGAGATGCAGCTTCTGCAGGCGAGCGAGGGCGGTTTCTTGAATCGGCCTTTGTCGCGTCAGAGTGTTGATCGCCGCTCGAGGTTGCAGAGAGTTTTCACCCTAACCCTCTCCCCGCAAGCGGGGAACGGGAACAAACCTCAATACCGATAATGCTCCCGCGTGAACGGGCCGCTCACCGGCAGGCTAAGATAGCCCGCCTGCTGATCGGTCACCTTGGTCAGCTTCAGTCCCTTCATCCGGCCGTTTCGCGACCCGGTGAATCGCCCTGGTCCTTCGCAAGCGCCTCATGGACCGCGCGCCTCCAGGCGCGCAGTTACTTAATCCGACGTGTTGCGAGCCTGGAGGCTCGCGGTCCGCTCGACTCAATACCGATAATGCTCCGGCTTGAACGGACCCGTAACCGGCAGGTTCAGATAGGCCGACTGCGCTTCCGTCATCTTGGTCAGCTTCGCGCCGATCTTGTCGAGGTGCAGCGACGCCACTTTCTCGTCGAGGCGCTTCGGCAGCGTGTAGACTTCCTTCTTGTATTGCCCCTGCTTCGTGAAGAGCTCGATCTGCGCCAGCGTCTGGTTGGTGAAGGACGCCGACATCACGAAGGACGGATGGCCCGTCGCGCAGCCGAGATTGACGAGGCGTCCCTCCGCCAGAAGGAGGATGCGCTTGCCGTCGGCGAACTCGATCTCGTCGACCTGCGGCTTGACATTGTGCCACTTGAGATTGCGCAGGCCCGCGACCTGGATCTCGCTGTCGAAATGGCCGATGTTGCAGACGATGGCGCGGTCCTTCATGCGGCGCATGTGGTCGAGCGTGATCACGTCGACATTGCCCGTCGCGGTCACGAAGATGTCGGCGCGCGCCGCCGCGTCGTCCATCGTCGTGACCTCATAGCCCTCCATCGCCGCCTGCAGAGCGCAGATCGGGTCGATCTCGGAGACGAGCACGCGGCAGCCGGCATTGCGCAGGCTGGCAGCAGAACCCTTGCCGACGTCGCCGAAGCCCGCGACCATCGCGACCTTGCCGGCCATCATGACGTCGGTCGCGCGTCGGACGCCGTCGACGAGCGACTCGCGGCAGCCATAAAGATTGTCGAACTTCGACTTCGTGACCGAGTCGTTGACGTTGATCGCCGGGAAGAGGAGCTTGCCCTCCTTCTGCATGATGTAGAGGCGATGCACGCCGGTCGTCGTCTCCTCGGTCACGCCCTTGATCCCTTCGGCGTTGCGCTTGTACCAGCCGGGATTGGCCTTCAGGCGCTTCTTGATCGCGGCGAAGAGGACGGACTCCTCCTCATTGGTCGCCCCGTCCAGGAACGCCGTGTCGCCGCCCTCGGCGCGCAGCCCCAGGTGAATGAGCAGCGTCGCATCGCCGCCGTCGTCAAGGATCATGTTCGGCGCGCCGCCGTCCGCCCATTCGAAGATGCGGTGCGTGTAGTCCCAATAGTCCTCGAGGCTCTCGCCTTTCCTCGCGAAGACCGGCGTGCCGGAGGCGGCGATGGCGGCGGCCGCGTGGTCCTGCGTCGAATAAATGTTGCAGGACGCCCAGCGCACCTCGGCGCCGAGCGCCTGCAGCGTCTGGATCAGCACCGCGGTCTGGATCGTCATATGCAGCGAGCCGGCGATGCGGGCGCCCTTCAGCGGCTGGGTCGGACCATATTCGGCGTGCGTCGCCATGAGGCCCGGCATCTCGGTCTCGGCGATGGCGATCTCCTTGCGGCCCCAGTCGGCGAGTCCGATGTCGGTCACCGCATAGTCGTTGAAATGCTTGGTCATGGGCTTCCTTAGCGGTTGAACGCGGCGCGCGCGGCGCGCTGCCAGATTGGGCGGCCTGCTAGCACAGCTCTACCCCGTTTTCAATAAAGATATGTGCAACTCTTTATGTGTCACGCCAGAGCCAGCGCCCGCACCACGATGTCGATGAGCTTGATGAAGACGAAGGGCGCGATGACGCCGCCGACGCCATAGATGAGCAGATTGCGGCGCAACAACGCGGCGGCGCCGATCGGGCGATAGGCGACGCCGCGCAGGGCGAGCGGGATCAGCGCGATGATGATCAGAGCGTTGAAGATCACCGCCGAAAGGATTGCGGAGCTCGGCCCGAGCCGCATGATGTTGAGCGCTTCGAGCTCGGGATATGCGGTGGAGAACAGCGCCGGGATGATCGCGAAATATTTCGCCACGTCATTGGCGATCGAGAAGGTCGTCAGCGCCCCGCGCGTCATAAGCAGCTGTTTGCCGATCGCCACGATCTCGATGAGCTTCGTCGGATCGGAGTCGAGGTCGACCATGTTGCCCGCCTCGCGCGCCGCCTGCGTGCCGGTCTGCATCGCGACCCCGACATCGGCCTGCGCGAGCGCGGGCGCGTCGTTGGAGCCGTCGCCGCACATGGCGATGAGCCGGCCTCCCTGCTGCTCCTTGCGGATATAGGAGAGCTTATCCTCGGGCTTCGCCTGCGCGAGGAAGTCGTCGACGCCCGCCTCGCCCGCGATCGCCGCTGCGGTGATGGGATTGTCGCCCGTGACCATCACGGTCTTGATCCCCATTGCGCGCAGCTCGGCGAAGCGCTCCTTGATGCCCGGCTTTACGATGTCCTTGAGGTGCACGACGCCGAGCAGGCGGTTATTATCGCTGACCGCGAGCGGCGTGCCGCCGGTGCGCGAGATCTCTTCGACCGCCCGGTTGAAGCCGCGCGGCGCCTGCGCCGCCTCCACGCCCGCCTGCGCCAGGATCGCATCGACCGCGCCCTTGCGCAGGCTGCGCCCCTCGATGTCGACGCCGGAGATGCGCGTATGCGCAGAGAAGGGCGCGACCTTCACATCCGCGCTCAGGGCGGGCGGCTCGAGCCCATAGCGGCTGCGCGCCAGCGCGACGATCGAACGCCCTTCGGGCGTCTCGTCGGCGAGAGACGCGAGCAGCACGGCTTCGACGAGCGCGCGCTCCGGCGTGTCGCCGACAGGAATGAAGGCGTCGGCCATGCGATTGCCGAAGGTGATCGTGCCGGTCTTGTCGAGCAACAGCGTGTCGACGTCGCCGGCCGCCTCCACCGCTCGACCCGACGTCGCGACGACGTTGAAGCGGATGAGGCGGTCCATGCCGGCGATGCCGATGGCCGAGAGCAGCCCGCCGATCGTTGTCGGGATCAAACAGACGAGCAGGGCGATGAGGATGCTGACCGAGACGACCTTGCCCGAATAAAGGGCGAGCGGCCACAGCGTCACGCAGACGACAAGGAAGATGATCGTGAGCCCCGAGAGCAGGATCGACAGCGCGAGCTCGTTCGGCGTCTTCTGGCGCTGCGCGCCCTCGACGAGCGCGATCATGCGGTCGAGGAAGCTCGAGCCCGGCGCCGCGGTGATGCGCACCTTGATGCAGTCCGAGAGCACCGTCGTGCCGCCGGTGACCGCCGAGCGGTCGCCGCCGGCTTCGCGGATGACCGGCGCGGACTCGCCGGTGATCGCCGACTCGTTCACCGAGGCCACGCCCTCGATGACCTCGCCGTCGCCGGGGATCACGTCGCCCGCCTCGACCACGACCACGTCGCCGACCCTGAGATCCAGCGCCGAGACGCCTTCGACGACGTCCTTCATGCCGCTCTTGCCCGCGGGGTCGATGAGGCGCTTCGCATGGGCCTCGCTGCGCGTGCGCCGCAGCGCGTCCGCCTGCGCCTTGCCGCGCCCTTCGGCGACGGCCTCGGCGAAATTGGCGAACAGCACCGTGAACCAGAGCCACGCTGCGATCTGCCCCGTGAAGGAGGTCGAGTCCGCCCGCTCCAAAAAATCGCGCACAAAGAAGGCCGTCACGACGGCCGAGACGACCTCGGTGACGAAGATGACCGGGTTCTTCGCGAGCTTGCGCGGATCGAGCTTCTTCAGCGAGTCGAGCGCGGCGCGCGAGACGATGGCGCGATCGAAGAGGCCCGGCGCGACGGCTTTAGACGACATTGGACGCACTCCTGCATCTGCTGCGGACGGAACGTTTGTCACTGCGAGCGAAGCGCAGCAGTCCACGGGTCGCGTGAGTCCCGCCTGGGTTTCGGCGCAGTTCGCCGCGGCCCACAAAAAGGGTTGCGCCCGTGGCCCTGGATTGCCGAGCTCCGCTCGCAATGACGCTCTTCATCGTGCTTCGACCCTAAAAGGTCTTGCTGGCCAGCAGCAGGAAGTGCTCGACGATCGGGCCAAGCGCCAGCGCCGGAAAATATTGCAGCAGATAGAGGATCACGATGACGCCGAGCAGCAGGCCGACGAACAGCGGTCCATGGGTCGGGAAGGTGCCGGCCGACGGCGGCGCCTTCTTTTTGGCCGCGAAGGAGCCGGCCAGCGCGAGAACCGGGATCACATAGGCGAAGCGTCCCAGGAACATGGCGATCCCGAGCGTCGTGTTGAACCAGATCGTGTTTGCGTTGAGACCCGCGAAGGCCGAGCCGTTGTTGGCCGCCGTCGACCCATAGGCGTAAAGGACTTCCGAGAGACCATGCGGCCCGTTGTTGCCGAGACCGTCCAGCGCCGTCTGGAGCAGCACGGAGGCGGCGGAAAGGCCAAGCACGGTGAAGGGATAGACGAGCACGGCGAGCATCGCGAGCTTCATCTCGCGCGCCTCGATCTTCTTGCCGAGATATTCCGGCGTGCGCCCGACCATGAGGCCGGCGACGAAAACGGCGATGACGACGATGACGAGGAAGCCGTAGAGCCCCGCGCCGACGCCGCCGGGAGAGATGCAGCCGAGCAGCAGATTGAACAGCGGCGCGAGGCCGCCGAGCGGCGTGAAGGAGTCGTGCATCGAATTGACGGCTCCCGTGCTCGTGCCGGTCGTTGCGACGGCGAAGAGCGCGCTCGTCGCGACGCCGAAGCGCGTCTCCTTGCCCTCCATGTTGCCGGGCGCGGGCTCGACGCCGAGCTCGGTCAGCAGCGGATTGGCCCCGGCCTCGGACCAGTAGGTCAGCGACAAGCCGGCGCCGAAAATCACGGCCATGGCGACGAGGATGGCGCGCCCCTGGCGCGGGTCGCCGACCGCGCGGCCGAAGGCGAAGACGGTCGCGACCGGCAGCACGAGCAGCGCCCAGATCTCCACAATGTTGGAGAAGGCGTTGGGGTTCTCGAAGGGATGCGCGGAATTGGCGTTGAAGAAGCCGCCGCCGTTGGTGCCGAGCTCCTTGATCGCCTCCTGGCTCGCGACCGGACCGATCGAGATCGCCTGCGACGCGCCCTCGAGAGTCGTAGAGTCGACGGCGCCGGCGAGCGTCTGGGGGACGCCGCAGAGCACGAGCAGCAGCGCGATGAAGAAGGCGAACGGCAGCAGCAGATAGAGCGTCGCGCGCGTCATATCGACCCAGAAATTGCCGAGGGTCGAGGAAGAGGCGCGCGCGAAGGCGCGTATCAGCGCGAAGGCCATGGCGAGGCCCGTCGCGGCGGAAACGAAATTGTGGACGGTGAGCCCGAGCATTTGCGTCAGATGACTCATCGTCGTCTCGCCGCTGTAGCTCTGCCAGTTGGTGTTGGTGATGAAGCTCAGCGAGGTGTTGAACGCAAGATCGGGCGCGACCGGATCGAAGCCGCGCGGATTGAGCGGCAGATAGCTCTGCAGCCGCTGGATTGCATAGAGCGACAGGAAGCCCGCAAGGCTGAAAGCGAGCATGGAAAGCGAATAGGCGAGGGCGCCTTGCTCGCGGCTCCGATCGACGCCGGCCAGGCGGTAGAAGCCGCGCTCCAGGGGGCCGAAGACAGCGTCGAAGGGCGTGGGCTCGCCGGCCATGACGCGATGGACATAGGCGCCGAGCGGCGCGGCCGCTCCGAGGACGAGCGCCAGCACCAGAAGAATCTGCAGCAGGCCGACCATGGTCATATCTCAGGCTCCCGCCCTAGTAGTCTTCGGGATGCAGCAGCGTGTGGAAGAGGAAGGCGCAGAGCGCCAGGGCCACCACAAGGCCGATCAAGGGTTCCGCCATGGGATTGCTCGCGAGACTCTAAAGGCGCTGGCAGGCTCGGGCGTAAAGCGCCGTGATGGCGAAGAGCAGCAGGCCGAGACCGAGATAGACCAGATCGAGCATGACCTTCTCCTTATACCGTTCGGCAACATGATGCCGCCGCTGTCAGGGTTCAATGCGGAAAGCTTGTCGCGGGCGCAAGGAATGCGTAAGGAAACCCGGCCAGGGCGCTTTAGCTTAGCGCCCGGGCCCGCGAAAGGAAAGCAAAGGCCGCAATGAACGCCGTGGTCTCTCCGCCCTCGCCCTACAGCGCCTCGACGGCGCAGTCGAAGATCGAGGCGCACACGCTCTCCGTGCTCGTCGACAACGAGCCGGGTGTGCTGGCGCGGGTCGTCGGGCTGTTCTCGGGCCGCGGCTACAATATCGAGAGCCTGACGGTCGCCGAGGTCGCCCACGCCGAGCATCTCTCGCGCATCACGATCCGCACCTCCGGCGCGCCGGAGACGATCGAGCAGATCCGCCACCAGCTGGAGCGTCTCGTGCCGGTGCGCCAGGTGACGGATCTGACGATCGGCGGGCGGAGTCTCGAGCGCGAGCTCGCGTTGGTGAAGGTGAAGGGGCGCGGCGAGAACCGCAATGACGCCCTGCAGCTCGCCGAAGCCTTCCGCGCCAGGGTCGTCGACGCGACGATCGAGAGTTTCATCTTCGAGCTGACGGGCAGGCCCGACAAGATCGACGAATTCGTCGACCTCATGCGCCCGATCGGCCTCGTCGAAGTCTCGCGCACGGGCGTTGCGGCGATCTCGCGCGGGCCGGAGCCGATTTGATTTTGGAGACGGGCGCGCGCATCTTCGTTTGATGGAAGGAGGGCGAGGCCATGACGATCACGCTTGAACTCTCACCCGATGTCGAAGCTCGGCTCGCGGGTCTGGCGGCGGCGCGCGGCCTGTCTCTGCCTGAATTTTTGCGACGCGTGCTCGAGGAGCAGGCCCCGTCGCCCGCGTCACCAGGTCTTTCGGACGCGCAATGCGCCGAGGCTTGGCGAGAGGCCGCCAGGGGGCTGCCGAACACTCCGCCGCTTTCCGATGAGGCGATCAGCCGCGACAGCTTATACGGCGCGCGCGGATAGGTGAGCATTCTCGTCGACACAAATGTGCTGTTACGTCGAACACAGCCCGACCACGCTTTTTATACTGTTGCGGTCGCAAGCGTCGCGCAGCTGGTGGCAAGCGGAGAGAGGCTACATTTCACGGCGCAGAACATTTCGGAATTTTGGAATGTCGTCAGCCGTCCGATCGAAAATAACGGGCTTGACTGATCTTCTACGCTTCGATTTTGCAAGCCATTGATGGCGCGTCAAAGACCGCTTCCGGAAAGCGGCTTGGCGCTACATTTCGGGGCTAGGCGGGGTCAGGCGGCTTCCATCTGGCGCAGCGTTGGGGGCAGCGCGACGCAGGCGGCGCGTAGCGCCAGGCTCGCGGCCGCCCGCGGCGCCGTGCGCAGCAGGAAGCGCTTGCCGTCCTGCTCGACCTCGGTTTCCGTCACAGAGTCGAGATCGAAGAGTGTCTCGGGCCAGCAAAAGGTCTTGCCGAGAGCGCAAACGCGATCTTCGAGCTCTTTTTTCAAGACCAGCGCCAGAAAGCTGCAGGACGCGTGGCCGCGAATGGTCTCGTCGAGCTTGTGAAAGATCGGACGCGTCTCGAAAAGGCTTTTCGAGGTCCGGAAAACGCGCTCCACCCTCCACAAATTCTTGTCGCAGATCATCGCTTCGAGCGGCGAGAGATCGGTGTTGGCGCGCAATACGAACACCCCGTCGAACTTCGCGTCCTCTCCCGCCCTGGCGCTGTCGATGGCGAAGCCGCCTTCTTCCGGGGCCTTCAAAAACCGCCGATAGCCCTTGTTGCCGACGAGCGCCTTGTCGCCCTTCTCGAGCTGCTTCTCCAGCGACGCCAGGATCGCCGCTCGGCTCGCCGCGTCCTTCTTCATCTCCTCGAGATTGCGGCAGACGACGTAGCGCCGCTCCGCCAGCATGACGGCCTCGGCCTCATAATCCACATCCTTGTCGCGCCTGGCGATGACCAGCGGAACGAACGGGGCCTCGTCGCCGAGTATGAGCTCGCGCGCCAGCCTGTCGGAGCGCTCGCGGACGCCGAGAATGTAGGAGAGCCCGCGCGCTTCGAGCTCGGCGATCGTCTCCTCAGCTATCATGCCGCGATCCGCGACGATGCAGACGCGCTCAATGGCGAAGCGCTTGCGCAGCCGGTCGATCACGGGGATGAGGCTCGTCGCGTCGGCGGTGTTTCCCGGCCACATCTCGGCTCGCACACGGGCCTGCCGTCGCCGTCGAGCACGAAGGCGAGGATCATCTGCTTCAAGTCAGGGCGATGGTCCTTGGAGAAGCCGCGCGCGCCGAGCGTCTGGCCGCCTTCGCCCTCGAAACAGGGGCTCGTCGTGTCCATGAACACGAGGTCGAGCTTGGCGAAGAGATCGCGCCGTCGCGAAAACAGCTCTTCCTCGACGCGGTCGGAGCCGCCGCCGAGCAGGCGGCGCAGCACGGTGAGGAAAATGTCGCGCTCGAGCGGGAAGCCATGCCTGCGGGCGCGGGCGAAGTCCTCCACGACCTTGCGGCAACCGTCTCTTGCCACTGACGCTCGAAGACGAGCTCCGGGCCGATGCGCCGCTCGGCGGCGACGGCCGCGCAGCCCTGCGAGACGGCCTCGACGACGGTGGCTTATTGAGCGAAGCGGGCGCCGGAGCGCAGGAGGCGCTCCAATTGCCCGCTGTCGCGCAGATCCTCGACGCGTCCGAGCGTGGCGATGACCTGCTGGCGCACCCTGGCGCCGTCGCCGCGGCTCTCGACGATCTGCAGATAGGCGCGTCCGCCTGCGGTCTTCTTCCGGAAATACATGGCGGCGAGCGCGTCCCCGACTCGTTCGTGGCGCGCACAGGATTCTTTGCGGTCGCCTCTATGTCAGGGGGACTAGAAACAAAACGTGGCGCGACATTTTGGTGTCCCTCCACCTCCCACAACCGGGAAATCAACGGCTTACATGGCCCTCGGGGACTCGAAAAGTAAAAGATCAGTCGGAGCCCCCTCCCGACATCGAAAAGCAAATTTCGGCGTGAAATTTTTGGAGGCAGGGGGGATTTAGAATTGCTGGCGCCGGCCAGGGCCTCGAAACTCCGGAAGCCGGATAGCAGACGATAATGAATCCCGCGGCCACAGGAGCCGGCTGCTAGCCTGGAACGTCTCTCCGCGGCGGGAAGGGCGGCATGCGCTGTGATGCGCGAGCGGAGCTGGGTTTGACGTTTAACTAGACATAGTCTATAGGAAATATAATCTAATAATCTCGTCACTCACTCAGTCGAGCGCCCCCATGCAAGACCTGCCCCCTCAGAGAGCGCCTTCCCTTCGGCAACTCCCGCTCGCCTCTATAATTTGCGCGCTTGGCATGGGATTTTCCCAGCCAACCGCCCGCGCCCAATCCTCACCTCTAGCCAAGCCGACGGACGCGCCGACACCGATCGCTCAAACGCAGGACGTGCATGAGCACCATCAGGACGAGCAGCCGGTTGCTTCCGCCTCCGTTCCGGAAGTTCATGTCAATGGTGAACACTCTCATGGCGATGGCCCCGGAGCGAAGCGAAAAGACGAAGTGCTCAAAAAAACGCCCCAGTCGGGCAATGTGGTCACGAGCACCACCATTACAGACCAGCAGATCGACAATTTGACCGACGTGTCGCATTATGTCGCGGGCTATCGTCCCAATATTGCTCAACCGCGCTCGTCTCGCATGACGATCCGCGGAGTGGGCATCGCGGGTTCTGGCGGCTCGGGCTACCAGTCCGACACGGGGTATATCGTCGACGACGTTTATTGGGCCTTCCCCGGCTTCCAGTGGGGCGACCTCATAGACCTCAGCTCCGTCGAGATTCTCTACGGCCCCACGGGCACCGCGGGAAGCAAGAACACCAATGTCGGCTCGCTCATCTTCCACACGCAACTGCCGTCATTCGAGGACAAAACGACGATCGGCCTCAATTACGGGACCTATAACCGCACGCGCGACACGGTCAATGCGACAGGAACTCTGATCAAGGATACGCTTGCCTACCGCTTGGCGGGGTATATAAACCATGGCGACGGCGATTATCGAGATGGCTACAGCGGCTCCACCTACCAGGAAACCAACCGCGCGGGCCTTCACCTGCAGCTCCTCGGCGCCGGCGAGGATTGGAGCGACCGCTTCAGCTTTATTTACAATGGTTCGAACGAGCACAATGACTATCTGACGGGAACGGTCGGTGATACGAGCCTCGTCTACGCCAATTTCACATTGCCAAAGTCGACGTTCTTCCAAAACCTGTGGAATAAGCTCCGCTGGCCAGTCCTCACGACGGACGCGAACACGCCCTATATCGCGCGCGACGGACGGGACCCGTCGCACTCCTTGATGCTGACTAATACTTACAGTCAGATGATTGGCGACAACACCTTTAAATCGATTTCCGCAGTGGGCTATGACGCCTTTCGCCAGATGGGTTTTGCGGACAACCAGCTGCTCGAGCTCGGATTCGGTTCGGGCGGCATGGACAGTTACGTGCTGCAGACGTCGCAGGAGTTTAGACTGTCGTCGCCGAAAGACGAGCCCTTGGAGTGGACGACGGGTCTCTTCACCTATTACGAAGCGCTCGAAGATCGCATGCATCACTGGGAGTTCGGCTACAACTCCGCTTCATGGCTCGGATATCCCGGCGCGCTGCCAGGCCTGGAGCCGTGGTGGCTGACCAAATCCGGCGACTTTCAGGCGGCTCTCTATGGGCAGGCCACTTGGCGCGTCGATGATCAGACCGCGATCACTCTCGGCTTGCGTGACAGTTATGAAGATCGCTACAAGGCGACCAAATTTCAGACCGGCTGGCTCTACGGCCTCCCTGTGACGCCTGCGCAGCAGGCGTTTGCTATGGCCGCGGCCGGCGGATATTTTCCCTCCGACTCCGGCGGCTTTACGCATTTTCACAACGGTGTCACTGCCATCCTCAATCCGCAATATAAGTTGAATGAGAACGTGCTGCTGTACGCGCTTATAGGCCGTGGCGACAAGGCGGGGGCCGTCAACTCCACAGCTACCGATATCGCCGCTTACAGCAATGCGACAAAGACCTTCACTTTAGGCGCCTTCTCGCCGCCCTTCACAAAAGGCGAAATTTCCTGGGACTATGAGCTTGGGGCGAAAACAAACTGGCTCGACGGCAAGCTGATCTCGAACGTCAACCTCTATTGGAACGATCTCTTCAACTTCCAGATCACCCAGACAAGGACGATTTCGACATCTCCGGTGCTGGTCACGCAATCTTATCTCGGCAGCGCGCCGCATGTACGCCTGCGCGGCGTGGAATTCGTGCAGCAATGGTCGCCCATCGAGGAGCTCACGTTCACGCTGAACGGCGCCTATACTGAAGCGCGCTATATCGACTACCCCGACGCGCCATCGCCGACGGACTGGACCTTCTCCGGCGGCCCGGCGACGCTACCGCTCACCAACACGCGCGTCACAGGTCTCCCCTGGTGGCAAATCAACGGCGGCTACGCCTATCATCGTCCCGTCGGCCGCCTGCTCGCCGCCCTAGGCGGCTGGCTCGGCGAGCAGAACTACACGGTGTTTCACTACACGAACGCGAGCTGGTATGACAAACAGCAGTTCACGAATCCGTGGTCGCTCATCCAATATTGGCAGCCAGCCTATGTCATGTTCGACGCGGGCTTCGGCTTCCATACGGACGATCGACGTTTCCAGGTGACTTTCTGGGGGAAGAATCTGTTTAACAATAGACCTTGGACCTCCTGGTCGCCGGGCGCGAGCTCGGCGCCGACTACCGTTGGCGTTTCGACCTCAGGGCCGCGCTTGTTGGGCGTGACGTCGACTTACACATTCTGATGCACAAAAGACACGCCAGCGCTCGCCGAAGAATGGCATTTTCTGTCTTCCCTTGCGGAGGTGTCAGGAATTGGCGGACGCGCATGCCGGCCGAGAACGGTGGCCGACTCTATGGCGCGTCACACTTGAGAAGCACTGAGAATTGCGACTACGCCCCAGGCCTCCGATAAAGAACGACCATCTCTCTCAGCGGGCGCCTGGCGATTCCCTCGCCCAGCTCTGCGGGCTGTCGGCGCCAATGCGAGACCAAGCCCGACGCCAGCGTCGGCCCAGGTCCAGGCGCCCTGTCGAGCGTAATTGCGGTCCGCTTGCGTCGTCACTAAGGGAAATTTGCGCTCGAAGCTCGCCGCTGCGCGCGAGGGCGTCGTCGCCGCAAGCCCGCCCAACAGACTGGCCTGCCCGAGCATGAAGGCATTGGAGCCCACGCTGCGCGGACGACGCGCGCTCATTTCCGACGCCGACAGACGACAGGAGCGACTGCCGGCCGACTTAATCATATTTTTCTAGTATGTATATTGACTTTTCTGAGTTTGACGCCGTATCCTGTGAACGTGGCTGCGCCCAGTCCGACCCACAGCCTGAGTCGTCGTCAAGCGCCGCCAAGTCCAAGTTCTCGGCAGAGCGCCCGAGATGGACGAGTGATCAGATCGTTTTGGGGTCGGGAGGAAATCGGGTCCGCCGGGCAGATCTCTAAACGACGTTCGCAATCGCCAAGGGTCTCGAAATGAGCAAGACAATGAATAGAGCGTGTGCGGCCCTCATTTTGAGCGCGACGACCGTGGCCGTGGCGATGGCCGCCGAGGATAAGGCCGGGGACGGCAGGCTGGGCGCGTCCGCGCATCCGCATTGGTCCTACCAACCGGTCCAAAGTCCGCTTCCCCGCGCAGTAAACGAAACCCGCTGGGTGCGCGGACCGATCGACGCATTCATCCTCGGGCCGATCGAGGCGAAGGGCCTGAAGCCGTCGGCCGATGCCGATCGAGCCGCTTTTATCCGCCGAGCGACGTTGGACGTTTGGGGCGTCATTCCGGCTCCCGAGACAGTGGCGGAGTTTGTCAATGACTCGTCGCCCGACGCCTATGAAAAACTGGTCGATCGCCTTCTGGCATCCCCTCATTTCGGCGAACGTCAGGCCCGCCGCTGGCTCGATCTCGCGCGCTATGCCGACAGCGCTGGATTTCAAGGCGACGAGACACGGCCCAATTTCTATCGCTATCGGGATTACGTCATCAACGCCTTCAACAGCGACAAGCCGTTTTCTCGCTTCATTCAGGAGCAGATCGCCGGCGACGAATTGGCGCCTGACGATCAAGATGCGCTCGTCGCCACCGGATTCCTGTTCAGTTTCCCCGACAATGTGAACGCGCGCGATCTCGTAGCCCGAAAATATCAGGTTGCGACCGAGGTCACGGACACTGTTGGCTCCGTCTTTCTCGGGACGACGATTGGTTGCGCGCGCTGCCACAATCACAAAACCGACAAAATCAGTCAGAAGGATTATTACTCGTTGCAGGCGTTTTTCGTAAATACGAGCGTCGATGAGAAAACCCCCGTCAAAATTCAATCGGACGCCGAAGCGCAGTTCAAGGCAAATCAAGAAAAATATAACGAAGCTACCAAGAGCATCAGGAGCAGACGAAAAGAAATTATCGTGCAGTTTAGAGACGTCCTGTCCGCCTTCAACAAAGAGCGCTACGAACCCAGCAGCCAGCCGCACATTTTGAAGCCGGAACGCGAGTGGGATGCGGTCGATCGTTGGATCAACAACCGAGTAGCGATCAACTCCACGGACGATCGTCTCGGGAATTTCCTGCGCAATCTTCCCGACGACGTGTACGCCCGCTTCGCGGCGAAAGGCCCGGACGACAACCGTCCTGGTCCAAAGATCACTCTGTCGCATGACGAGTTCAGAAAGCTCGCCGACGAGTACAAGCAACTGACGGAGGACCTGAAGAAATTCGACTCCCTCAAGCCCGTCGGCTCGAACACGCTGACGGCGGCGA
>Ga0187784_10001953_pt1 | contig 16443 bp, 18 predicted proteins | sample 1015_SJ02_MP15_2_FD_132964 | JGI IMG/M metagenome (GOLD analysis project Ga0187784, IMG submission 132964) | Tropical peat soil microbial communities from peatlands in Department of Meta, Colombia - 1015_SJ02_MP15_20_MG | ecosystem: Environmental > Terrestrial > Soil > Wetlands > Peat | place...
GTGCAGTTTTGAACCGATCGTTCAATCTCCCCCACCTCCTGCTTCGAAGGCAGTTGCTCTATCCAGCTGAGCTACGGAGTCCTGAGACGGAGTCTACGGCTTGGCGCGCGTGGGTCAATAGGCTCGTGGCGATGTTGACGCCGGGGTGCCGGCGCCTCGCGCCGGACCGTGCTCAACGCCAGGCATTCCTCGTCGTGCCAGGCGAAGATCAAAGCGTTCAAAACCTCGACGAGCTTCTCGTCGCTCTGCGCCAGGAGCGAATCGGCCGCGGCGAGCTTTACGCGCAGTTCCTCCTCGTCGGCGCAGTCAGCGAAGCGCTCCTCCTTCAGCAGCACGCTGCGCATGTGCTCGCGAAACACGGCTTCGACGCCATTGCGCTCGGCCCGCGCCTTGAGTCGCGCGCGCCAGCGGGCCTGCCGCTCGCTGTTGCTCATCGCCATCTTGCGCCTCGACTGCCGCCAACGCTCGCCACGGCGTCATTCGTAACAGAAATCCGCGCCGACGGCCGGCAAGAGTGGCGACCCCAGCAGGATTCGAACCTGCGACCTACTGCTTAGAAGGCAGTTGCTCTATCCGGCTGAGCTATGGAGTCGAGATCCTCAGTGCGTCCAGGGCCCGATGCGCGTGGTCTTGAAATTGTCGGCGTAGGAGACCAGCCGACGCGACGCGAGCGCCGGCTTCGGCTCCTCGACGCGATACGCGACGCCCTGGCGCTCGGCGTAGGCGATCGCCTCTTCCTTGGTGGCGAATTTCAGCCCGATCTGCGCCTTCATGTCGGACGAAGAGGTCCAGCCCATGAGCGGATCCAGCGTGCGCGGCGAAGCCGGGTCGTAGCGTAGCACCCAGGTCTTGCCCTCGCCGGGCGCCGATTGCGTCGCCCTTGGCGCAGGACAGAATATTTTTGCGCTCATGAGATCTTCCGCCGTCCCAGCTCCTCGAAGGGCGCCGCCCCAATGGATATGGTCGGGGCAGCAGGATTTGAACCTGCGACCTGAAGTACCCAAAACTTCCGCGCTACCAGGCTGCGCTATACCCCGGCATGAAGAAGGCTCGGCGCAGGTCCGAGCCCTCTGCTCGCGGCCTTCGCTAACACGCCGTCACCCCGCTCACAAGCGGCGAGACGCTGCAGCCGGCCATTTGAGTGAAATTCGATCCCGGGTCGGGACGGCGCGTCAATGCGACGCGGGTCCCTTGCCCTCCAGCGAGCGCACTTCCGCGGCCATGAGGCCTTTCGGGCCGTCTCCATAGCGCACCAGCACGCTGTCGCCCGGCTTGAGCTCGGCAAGTCCGTAGCGGCGCACCGTCTCCATGTGCAGGAAGATGTCGGCCGTCCCCTCGCCGCGCGTGAGAAATCCGAACCCCTTCACGCGGTTGAACCACTTCACGATGGCGATCTCATAGCCGCCGGTCGGCGTGACCTGCACATGCGTTCGCCCTGCCGCGGATTGAGACGGATGGACGGCCGTCGACTCGTCCATCGCGATCACGCGAAAGGCTTGCATCCCCTTGGCGCGCCGATGCGCCTCGCAGACGATGCGCGCGCCCTCCTGAGCGGAGTGGAAACCGCTGCGACGGAGCGTGGTGACGTGCAACAGCACGTCCGCCGCGCCGTCATCCGGAACGACGAAGCCATAGCCCTTGGCGACGTCGAACCATTTTATGACTCCGGAGACCTCGACCAGCTCGAGTTCGACCTTGTCTTCCTCCAGAGCGGCGGAAGACGCGCCCAAGTCTCCTTGAAAATTCGACTTCGCTTCCAACTGACCGCTCCCGTGGGTATATCCTTTGCAAGACGCTCTGTCCGCGCGCCGCCGCATGCCCTTCGAACTCTCGGCGGAACCAACGAATCATTGAAGTTAGGATAGCATTAGCCGCGATTCGTCCAACCTCGTTTTTGTACGAGACACGGCTTTGTTGTGGAAAGACGCCACGCGCCCGTCGCGCTCGCTTGGATGGACGATGCCCATGGCGCTTCGCCGCTCCCAAAAACGCTCGACCGCTCGCCCCTTATCCGCTAGATCAAGAGCGACGCATGCGCTTTTCTGTGGCCGGCGCCGCGACATCACGCCGCAAACGACGGAAAGTTAACGACTAAGCCTGCAGCTGGGCCGAGGACCCGAGGCCTTTGGAGGCTCCGGAGCGAAAGCTGCGCCGCGTTCGACGAAACGACCTCATGCCGGAAAATGCGATGACCATCACCCGCGACGCTGTTACGCCGACGCAGATTTCAGCGGGAACGAGCAGTTCGAGCGCCGACGACCGCTATGATCTGGCGGCGCTTGCGGAGCGCCGCGACGGCGATCGCTACGCGCTGCACAGCAAGCACCTCAATGAGATGATGGTGCGCATGCTCAGGACGATCGGCTATGACGTCGGCTTCACAAGAGGGGTCGGCCCCTATCTCTTCGATCGCGCGGGAGACAAATATCTCGACCTGCTGAGCGGCTGGGGCGTGTTCGCGCTCGGGCGCAATCATCCGAAGATCCGACAGGCGCTCGTCTCCGTTCTCATGAGCGACAGCGCCAACCTCGTGCAGTTCGACGTCTCGGTCCTTGCCGGCGTGCTCGCCGAACGCCTTTTGAAGCTCGTCCCCTTCGTCGACAAGGCCTTCTTCGCCAATTCCGGCGCGGAAGCGGTGGAGGCCGCGATCAAATTCGCGCGTTGCGCCACGGGCCGACCGGCCATCGTCCACTGCGCGCACGCCTTCCACGGCCTGACCTATGGCGCGTTGTCGATGAACGGCGACGCCATCTTCAAGAAGGGTTTCGAGCCGCATCTCCCGGAGGCGCGCGAGGTTCCCTTCGACGATCTCGCATCGCTCGAGATCGCCTTGCGGCGCCGCGACGTCGCAGCGTTTTTCGTCGAGCCCATTCAAGGCAAGGGCGTCAACATCCCGGGCGAGGGATATCTGCGCGGCGCGGCGGACTTGTGCAAGAAATACGGAACGCTGTTCGTCGCCGACGAGATCCAGACGGGCGTCGGGCGCACCGGCCGGTTCCTCGCGCTCGAGCATTGGGGGGTCGAGGCCGACATGGTCCTGCTCGCCAAGGCGCTCTCCGGCGGCCACGCGCCGATCGGCGTGACGCTCGCCAAGAAGTGGATCTTCGACAAGGTGTTCGACCGCATGGACCGCGCGGTCGTGCACGGGTCGACGTTCTCGAAGAACGACCTGGCGATGGCGGCCGGCGTCGCGACGCTCAACGTGCTCGAGGACGAGCGCGTGATCGAGAACGCCGCCGTCAAGGGCGCGAGGCTGATCGACGCTTTCAAGACCATGGCCGAAGGCTATGAATTCGTGCACGACGTCCGTGGCAAGGGTCTCATGATCGGCGTCGAGTTCGGGCCGCCGAAATCGCTCAAGCTCAAAGCCGCGTGGAGCTTGCTCGAGACCGTCAACGTGGGCCTCTTCTGCCAGCTCATCAGCATCCCGCTGTTTCGCGACCACAAGGTGCTGACGCAGGTCGCGGGACACGGCAATCACACGATCAAGCTCCTGCCGCCGCTCAATCTCGACGACTCCGACTGCGACTGGGCGCTCGGTTCGTTCGACGCCGTGATCAAGGACGCGCATGACGCGCCGTCCGCCGTCTGGTCGCTGGGCAAGACGCTGGCCGAACACGCCGTAAAAGCGCGGCTCGGCGCCTGACCTCTCCTTCAGCCCTCAAAAAAAAGCCGCCGCCTCTGAAGGAGCCACGGGCGCGGCCCCCCTTTTGCCCTAATTCGTCAAGACGGGGACGAAGCGTCCCGAATTCGTGCGGATTGCGCCCGGCTGAGCCGGGTGTGGTTCAAAACGAGACGAGAGGGCGGGCACATGCGACAATTTCTTCGGCTTCGAACCGCCGCGACGGCCCTCCTGGCGCTCGCCGCCGCGACGACGGCGGGCGACGCGCTGGCGTGGGGAAGCCGGGGCGGAGGCTTTTCCTCGGGCGTGAGGCCTTCCGCGCCGCTTCCTCTTCTGCCTCAGCACTTCCGGAACGGCGCGCGCCATCACGGCGGCTACAACGGAGGCGGCGCCGACAACACGGGCGGCCGCTGGGAGGGGGGCAGCGGCTTTGGCCCCGGCCTCGGTCAGCACTGGGTTCCCGATCGCGGAAGTCTGGGATACGGCGGCTTCGAGGGCGGTTCTGGCGGCTATGGCGGCGAGCGTAACGACTATGGCTTCGGCTACAGCGGCCATGGGGGATACTATCATCCCTGGCCCAATCTCCGTCGTGAGGGCCGCTTCGCCCGTCGGCGCGGTTGCGAGTACGGCGGGTGCAACAACGGCAATGGCGGCTACTGGGGCGGCGGCGGCGTCTATTATCCCGATTCCGGCTACGACTACGGCGACGGCTCCGACTATGCCCAAGGGAGGCCGGCGGTCTACGACGGGTTTACCGGCTATCCGCCGGCGCTCAACCTCGCGCCGCCGTCCGCCTATGAGCGCCTGCCGATTCCGTTGCAGCGGGTTCCGACGGTCGCCTATCAGCCCACGATCATCAACGTGGCCGCGCCATCAGCAGACGATCCGCATGTGATCTATGTCGATGGCGCTCGAAATGGAGGGGTTCACCCGCGGCCCGGCTCCTCGCGCTGCGCGAGGGATTGTCGCTAAGCGGTGAATACGCGCGCGCCGTGAGAAAGCGTTCAGAGTAGCACGGCGCGCGCGAAATCCTCGATCAGGTCGCGCGAGATCGTTCCGGGCGCGAATGTGTAGGGACCGACCTCGCGCACCGGCGTCACTTCGGCGCCCGTGCCGCAGATGAAGCACTCGGTCATCTGCGCCATCTCCTCGGGCATGATGCGGCGCTCGATCACGTCGAGCCCCCGCCGCCGCGCCAGATCGATGACAGTGCGGCGCGTGATGCCGTCGAGGAAACAGTCCGCGATCGGCGTGTGCAGCGCGCCGTCCCTGACGAAGAAGACGTTCGCGCCGGTGCATTCCGCGACGCGCCCGAGCCAGTCATACATGAGCGCGTCGGCATAGCCGCGACGCTCGGCCCGGTGCTTCGAGATCGTGCAGATCATGTAAAGGCCGGCGGCCTTGGCGAGAGCGGGCGCCGTCCGGGGGTCGGGGCGGCGATATTCGGCGATGTCGAGCCTGATCCCCTTCATCTTGGTTTCGACGTCGAACATGCTGGGCCAGTCCCAGCAGGCGATCGCCACATGGATCGTCGAGTTCTGAGCCGCGACCGCCATCATCTCGCTGCCCCGCCAGGCGACTGGCCGCACGTAGCAGTTCTCGAAGCCATTGGCTTTGACCACGGCGTCCTTGGCCGCGTCGATCTCCTCGAGGCTATAGGGGATCTCGAAGTCCAGGATTTGCGCCGAGCGGCGGAAGCGCTCGCTGTGCTCGCGCGACTTGAAGATTTTGCCGCCGTAGGCGCGCTCGCCCTCAAAAACGCAAGAAGCGTAATGGAGGCCATGCGAGAGAACATGCGTCTTCGCCTCGCGCCAGGGGACAAGCGCGCCGTCGAGCCAAATATGGCCATCGCGCTGGTCGAAGGGCGGCAAGGACATCGGCGTTTCTCCGGAAAAGCGCCGAATTCTCGCGTTCGACGTCGGCGGCAAGCACTAGCCAGCGGTCAAAAGCCTGTCAATATCGCCGCGCGGGGGCGCAGGGCGATCGGGCTCCTTATCCTGAGGAGCCCCGTGAGCCGAGCGTCTCGAAGGATGCGCTCCTCCGCAGCGGAGAGGATTCGCCCTTGGCTCATGCTTCGAGATGCGCCTTCCCGGCGCTCCTCAGCATGAAGGCGCCGCGTCCTCGCCTCGCGACGCTTGTGCTCAAGGCGCGTAGAGATAGCTCAGCAACGTGCGGCCCACGGCCTCGAGGCTCGAGGGCGCGCATCTGTCGATCGTGTCCTGGGTCGTGTTGAACCAGGGGTCATATTGAAAGCCGATGACGAGGATGCTCGGCGCCCCCGCCTGGCTCAGGGCCACCTGATCGTCGAAGATTCCCCCCGTCGCGGTCGAGGAGAATTTCGTCGGCGCGATCTTGCCGCCGATCTCCCAAAACTTGCGCGTCTCCTGCGGCGCGAAGCGCAGCGAATGCGCCTCCGGACGCAGGACCATGCCGCTATAGCAGACCATGTCGAAGACGACGCCCTTGGCCGGCTTGCCCTGCGATAGAAGTCGCCGAGGCGGGCGGCAAAATAAGGCGAGCCCAGCGCGCGCCAGTTCGGATCGCCCGCGCCGAGCGCGAGCGGCCCCTCCTCGCCGTCGAAGAAGACGAAATCGACCCCGACGGGCGGACGCGCCGCTGCGGCGTGCAGGCTGCGCGCGGTCTCGAGCAGCAGCGCCACGCCCGAGGCGGAATTGTTCGCGCCCGGCATTTCGCCTTGCGGATCCTTCGTGTCCGCGTAGGCGCGAATGATGCTGTCGTAATGCGTGCCGACGATGACCCGATTTGGATTGTCGGGATCGAAACGCCCGACGATATTGACGATGGGCTGCGGCGCGCCCCCTGCCCCCGGGACTTCGCCTTCCTGCAGCAGCACCGTCGCGCCGAGCCGCGAGAGCTCGGCCTTGATGAAATCGATTTCCTTGCCATGACCGGGCGCGTTCAGCGCGCGCGTCCCAAAGGAGAGCTGGGTCGCAATGTCCTTCATGGCGCGCGCGCCGCTGAAAGACTTTTGCGGCGCTTCGCGGCCGCTCGTCTCCGCGAGCGCCGGGACCGTCGCGAAGAGAAGCGCGAGAGCGCCGGCCGCGGCGCGTCGAAGCGCGCGGCGCTCGGGATAGAGTTTCATGCGCGCGCCTCCGTTTCGGTTGGCGTGAACAGCAGCGACAGGGCGCAGACGAGCAGGAGGCCAGCGAAGAGATAGGTGATCGCGCGCGACCCGAACGCAGGGATGAGGGCGAAGGTCGTGAACAGCGTGCCGAAGATGCTGCCGAGCGTGGAGATCCCGTAAACCGCGCCGGCGACGCGTCCGCTCTCATGCATCGAGCGGATCAGCAGCCTGATCGCGATCGGCGAGAACATGCCGAGCGCCGATAGCGGGACGAGCAGCAGCGCGGCGGAAGCGACGAGGATCGGCAGCGGACCGTCGCCATAGCTCGTCTCGATGAAGGCGATCGTCGGGTCGGCGCCTAGCGGCAGGCCGGACAGATAGAGCGCAGCAAGGCCCGTTGCGATGGCCGTGATCTTCGACGACGGATGGCGGTCGATGAGGACGCCGCCAAGAAAGTAGCCGATCGTCAAGGCGCCGAGCACCGTCGAGATGAGGCCCGCCCAGGTCCCGATTCCGCCGCCGAAATAGGGGTAGAGGTAGCGGCTCGAAAGCATCTCGAAGCCCATGACGATGGCCCCGAGGATGAAGGCGTTGCCGTAGATGATCGAGAGCGCGAAGGGCTTGCTCAAGGCTCGGCCCACTTGCGGTTTCGCTTCTCGATCGCCTTCAGCGTCTCGACCGGCGCGAAATCGTCGGTCAGGATCTTGGCGCTCCTGTCCACGGCTTCGGAAGAGTCGAGCGGCTGGCGATGCGCCAGCATCTCGACGAGATCATAGCGCAGCGCATAGTCCTTCTGCCGCAGGCTCGCCTTCTCCTCGAGAGATTTGCGCGTCGCGGACTCGCCGTCATAGGCGACCATCACGACGTTTCCCTCGGAAAGATAGAGGTCCTCGTGCGCGAAGACCGCGCCGATCGTCGCGGCCGCCGAATCGAACAGCATCGTCGACGGCTCGATGTTCTGCACGAGCACGCCGCCCGGCGCGAGCCGGCTCTTCAACAGATCGTAGAACTCCTTGGTCAGCAGATGGAACGGCACAAAGGGCCCGCGATAGGCGTCGACCATGATGACGTCGTAAGTCTGCGTCGACTTCTTGAGATAAAGCCGCCCGTCGCTCGTCGCGACGCTGAAGTTGGGCTCGTCCTTGACGCCGAAATATTTTTTGGCGAGCGCAAGCACGTCGGGGTCGAGCTCGACCGACGTCACCTGCGAGTTCGGCAGAAAGCGGTGCAGATACCAGGCGGTTCGCCCGCCTCCGAAGCCGATCTCCAGGATGTGGTCGGCGTTGCGCGCATAGGCGAGGCCCACCGTCATGAAGCGCGTGTAGGGCACCGGCAGCTCGCGGTCGTCGAGGGCGTTGTAGATGCTCTCGGTGTAGAGACGCTTGTTGTGTCCGAAGGTCAAATAGACCAGATTATCCGCCTGATAGATGTAAATGTTGTTGTAGAGCGACTCTTTGGACTCGAGCAGCGAGCGCCCCGGCTGCGCAACCGCTGCGACGGAAAGGCACAGCGCGATTGCAATCGCCGCCGGTAGGGATTTGAGATTAAGGATCTTTGCGCGCATGTCTTTTCGCCGCCCGGCCGGGAAAGGTTCCGCCGACCCTTCTATGGGGCGCGCCGGGGTTGCGCAAGGGCGTCGCCAAGAGCTAGATTCCGCGCCCGGGTGAGTTCCCATTCGCGGCGCGCACTCCGGATGAATGAAACGGCCGGGCGCGGAGTCGAGACGGCTTTTCGGGAGGACATGTCGACCCCCACCCCGGCCCTCCCCCTTGCAGGGGGAGGGAGGACTGAGGCGCCGCGGCTATCCTCTTCGGAGGATGAGCCCGAGCGGCTGACGCCCCCTCCCCCTGCAAGGGGGAGGGCCGGGGTGGGGGTCCCTCTCGCCCGTGGCCGCGTGAGTTTCTTGATAAGCGCGCCGCCCCGGGGGGCGAACGAGAGGATCCATGACGGAGGCGAGCCTGCCCGCGGAGGATGCGCCCCATCTCCTCGTCGTGGACGACGACAGGCGCATCCGCAATCTGCTGTCGCGCTTCCTGACCGGCGAGGGCTATCGGGTCAGCGCAGTGGCGGACGCCGCAGAAGCCGAGGCGCGTCTCGGCGATTTCGTCTTCGACCTCGTCGTGCTCGACGTCATGATGCCGCGGGAGAGCGGCCTTGCTTTCGCCGCGCGGCTGCGCGCGAGCGGCGCGGCGGCGTCCGGGGTCCCGATCCTCATGCTCACGGCGCGATCCGAGACCAAGGCGCGCGTCGAAGGGCTTGAAACCGGGGCCGACGACTATCTCGGCAAGCCGTTCGAACCGCGTGAGCTCTCGCTGCGCATCGCGAGCATCCTCAGGCGGACGCGGCAGGCGGCGCGCGACCTCGCGCGCAGCGCGACCTGCTTCGGAGCCTTCAGCTTCGACATGGCGCATGGGGTGCTGATGCTGCGCGGCGAGCCGGTGCATCTCACCTCGCGCGAGCGCGACCTGCTGCGCATTCTCGCGCAGGAGAACGGCGTCGTCTCGCGTCAGCGCCTGGCGTTGCGGGTGGGCTCGGAGCTCAGCGAGCGCAGCGTTGACGTGGAGATCGCGCGGCTGCGCCGCAAGCTTCCGGGCGCCGCGCACTGCCTGCAGACCGTGCGCGGACGGGGCTACCGCCTCGTCGCGACGGGGGAGATCCAGCCGGGGGGCGCGCCATGAACGTCGACGTGATCCATGCCATTGCCGCGCCGCGGCGCGTGTGGCGCGCTTTCGCCGGCTGGCTGCACGACCGGATGCCCAAGGGGCTCTACGCGCGCGCGCTGCTCATCGTCATCCTGCCGATCGTCCTGCTGCAGTCGGCGGTCGCCTATGTCTACATGCAGCGCCACTGGGAGGCGATCACCGACCGCCTCTCCGCCGCCGTGGCGCGCGACGTGGCCGCCGTCTCCGACCTCTATGTGCGCTTCCCGCAGGATCGCGAGACCCTCACGCTCGTCGCCGGCGTCGACCTCAACATGCAGCTCGTCGCGCTGCCGAAGGGGCCGCTGCCGGAGCCTATGGAGCGATCCTTCTTCTCGCTGCTCGACCACGTGCTGACGCGCGAGCTCGCGCAACGCGTGCGCCGCCCCTTCTGGATCAACACGACCAAGGGCAATTTCGTCGAGATCCGCATCGCGCTTGACGATGCGACGCTGCAGTTCGTCACCACGCGCACCCAGGCCTACGCCTCCAATTCCCACATCTTCTTCATCTGGACGACCGTCGCCTCGATCGTGATCATCGGCGTCGCGACATCGTTCCTGCGCAACCAGATCCGCCCGATCCTGCGGCTCGCGCGCGCCGCCGAGGAGTTCGGCAAGGGCCGGGACGTGTCGCTGCGCCCGAGCGGCGCGACCGAAGTGCGCCGCGCCGGCGCGGCGTTCCTGGAGATGAAGCAGCGCGTCGAGCGCGCGATCGAGCAGCGCACGACCATGCTGACCGGCGTCTCGCACGATCTGCGCACGATCATCACGCGCTTCAAGCTCTCGCTCGCGCTGCTGCCGCAGGGGGCGGAGACCGAGGAGCTGCGCAAGGACGTGCATGAGATGGAGCGCATGGTCGAGGCCTATCTCGCCTTCGCGCGCGGCGACGGCGGCGAGGCCCCCGCCCCGACCGACATCGGCGCCATTCTCAAGGACTTGCAGATCGACACCGCGAAGCTCGGCATCGACGCGCGTTTGACCATGACCGGCGAGCCGACGATCGTGACGCGCCCCGCGGCGGTCAAGCGCCTGCTCGCCAATCTCGTCGGCAACGCGCAGCGCTACGGCAAGCGCATTGACCTTTCCGCCGAGAACGACGGGAAGATCATGACGATCCACATCGACGACGACGGTCCCGGCATCCCGGTCGAGCGGCTGGAAGACGCGTTCCGGCCCTTCTATCGCCTCGACGAGTCGCGCAACCAGGATCACGGCAACTCGGGATTAGGCCTCGCGATCGCGCGCGACATCGCCCGGGCGCATGGCGGTGATCTGACGCTGGAGCGCAGCACGCGCGGGGGGTTGCGGGCGACCGTGACCCTGCCGGTGTGATGCAAGCGGACCTGCAACCGGGTGGCGAGGAGCATGAAGGGGCGTGCCTGTGCGGGGCGGTCGCTTTCCGCGTCGCGGGCCCGCTGCCGCCGCCCGACGCCTGTCACTGCTCCATGTGCAGGAAAGTGTCGGGCCACTACTGGGCCTCAACCGACATCCCCAAGATTGCGCTCGCCATCCATGGGGAGGAAAATCTGCGGTGGTTCCGCTCGTCCGAAAGGGTGCGCCGAGGGTTCTGCGCGATTTGCGGCTCTTCCCTGTTCTTTGACCCGATCTACAAGGACTGGATCGCCGTTGCGATGGGCGCCTTCAACGGAGCGAGCCTGACGAGGCTCCGCCTGCACATCCATGTCGCCAGCAAGGGAGACTATTACGAAATTTGCGATGGCCTGCCCCAGAATGCTGAATGAGGATTCCGTCGACTGATTGCGAGCACGCAAAGGCCACGAAGATATCGCGAAGAAGCGTTGTAAGGGGGGAGAATCTGATGGCGAAGCTCGTTCCCTGTCTCTGGTATAGCGAGAAAGCCGAGGAGGCCGCGGCCTTTTACGCCGCCCTGCTCCCCGACTCGCGCGTCGTGCGCGTCAACGGGCTGCCGGCGGACAGCCCAAGCGGACCGGCGGGCTCGGTGAAGGTCGTCGAGTTCGTGCTGATCGGGCGGCCCTTCATCGCCCTGAGCGCCGGACCGCTCGACGCCTTCAACCATTCGATCTCGCTGATGGTCCATTGTGACACGCAGGAGGAGATCGACCGGCTATGGATCGGGCTCTCGCAAGGCGGGGCGACGGACCGCTGCGGCTGGCTCAAGGACCGCTACGGGCTCTACTGGCAGATCGTGCCGAGCACTCTCGGCGAGATGCTGGCCGATAAAGATCCGGCCCGCGCGAAGCGCGTGGCGGAGGCGATGCTGAAGATGGGGAAGTTGGAGATTGCGGGGTTGGAGGCCGCCTATCGGGAACCGGCATCGTGAGAGCGGCTATTTTGGATTGCGCCCCGCCGCCAGTTTCAGGCAAGTCACGTCGCGATGTCGGTTTTCGAGAAATCGTCGCCCTTGAACAACAGCCGTGTTTTATGGAATCGAGCGCATGCGTAAGCGAAGCAGTCCCCAAAGTTCAATCGGGCTGGATGGCCCACGGTTTTTTCCGTACTTCATGGCCGCTTCGAGTGCGAGGCGGCCAATTTCGCCCCGCAATTCTATCTCATGGATGTCCAAGGCAGCCGCAAACTCGCGCACAGCGGCGACAGCGCGCTCCAGCTCGGCCGGCGTATTCTTGCGTGCCGTCTTGCCAATTCTCGCCCGCGCCAGACCCGTCGCAGCCTCAAAAATCGTAAGCGACGAGACCAGCAGCTCTTCCTTTGCGCCATCGATAGAATGTTTGAATTTTCGCCAATCCGATTCCTGGTTAAGTATCGCAATGATCACCGACGCGTCGATATACATCACTCCCCCCACATTTCATCCATGAACTCCTTCTCATTAAAGTCCGGATTGGGGGGGCCGATTTGATCAGCCAGGGCGAGCGCCTTGGCTATTTTTTCCTCAAACGTCTTTCCGGCATGCAAGCGCTCCAGCTCATGCTGGAGCGCTTGGCGGACGGCCTCGATTTTAGTGGGCGCACGAAGCGCTGCCTGCACTTTGGCGGCGAGCTCGTCCACCTTATCGTCTCGGATATAAAGAGGCATCAGCGGCTCCTGCTCGGATATGCAATTAGTTCAAGCGGAATATCCGCACAAGCCCTTCACGAATTGGAGATCTCCGCCTCCTCCACAAACCGCGGAAACACCGGCGCCGGCGGCGGCAGCGGCGCGCCTTCCTCAAGCGCAAACCCCTCCCCGGCATGCGCGAAACCGCGCGCCTCGGCCGCCACGCCCAGCAGGTCCAGGAACTTCCCCGCGGCCTCCGGCATGAACGCCTGCAGCGGGATCGCCAGGCGCCGCAGCGTCTCCGCCGTTACAAAGAGCACCGTCTGCATGCGCGCGGGATCGGTCTTCTTTTTCGCCCAGGGCTCCTCGCCAGCGAAATAGCGGTTCGCCTCCGCCACGACGTGAAAGATCTCGGCCAGCGCCAGATGCGGCTGATAGGCGTCCATGAAGCCCCGCGCCTTCTCCAGCGCGCCCGTCACCTCGGCAAGAAGGGTGCGGTCGACGTCCGTCAGCGTCCCGCGCTTGGGCACGACGCCGCCGCAGCTCTTGTTGATCATCGACAGCGAGCGCTGCGCCAGATTGCCAAGGTCGTTGGCGAGATCGGCGTTGATGCGGTTGACGATCGCCTCATGCGAATAATTGCCGTCCTGCCCGAAAGGGATCTCGCGCAGGAAGAAATAGCGCAGCTGGTCGACGCCGTAACGCTGCGCGAGATCCAGCGGGTCGACGACATTGCCGACCGACTTCGACATCTTTTCGCCCCGGCTGAACAGAAAACCGTGCACGACGATGCGCTTGGGGAGCGGCGCGCGGGCCGACATCAGGAACGCCGGCCAGAAGATCGCGTGGAAGCGCGTGATGTCCTTGCCGATCACATGCGCGTCGGCGGGCCAGAAGCGGACGCGGTCCCCCCGCCCCGTCAGATAGCCCGTGGCGGTGATGTAGTTCGTCAGCGCGTCGACCCACACATACATTACGTGATGCGCGCTGGTCTGCGGCGACGGCGGAATGGGGATCCCCCAGTCGAAGGTCGTGCGCGACACCGACAGATCCGCGAGGCCGCGCTTCACGAAGGCCGTGATCTCGTTCTTATAATGTTCCGGCGTGATGAAGTCGGGGTTGGCTTCATAATGCGCGAGGAGCTTCTCGCCATAGGCCGAAAGCCTGAAGAACCAGCTCTCCTCCTCCACCCATTCGACCGGCGTGCCGGTGGGCGCAAATTTCTTTCCCTCGCGCTCGGTGAGCTCGCTCTCGTCGTAATAGGCCTCGTCGCGCACGGAATACCAGCCGGCGTATTTGGAGAGATAGATGTCGCCATTCTGCTCCATGCGGCGCCAGATCTCGATCGCCGCCGCCTTGTGGCGCGCCTGCGTCGTGCGCACCACATCATCGGCGCGCGCGTTCAGCGCCTCGCCCATCTCGTGAAACTGCTCCGCCGTGCGGTCGGCGAGCTGCTGCGCCGTGAGCCCCTCGCGCTCCGCCGTGCGCTGCATTTTCTGGCCATGCTCGTCCATGCCGGTCACGAAAAGCACGTCGAAGCCGTCGAGGCGCTTCCAGCGCGCAAAGGCGTCGGTGGCGATGCGCTCATAGGCGTGGCCGATATGCGGCGCGCCATTCGCGTAAGGGATGGCCGTCGTGATCATGTAGGTCAGGCGCTCTGTCATGGCCCGCGGTTTAGCTTGCTTTGGCGCCGCGGGAAAGCCGTTCAAAAGGTCTTGGAGATCAAGAGCAGCACCTCATGGCGCTCATACGTCCCGAGATTGAGCCGTCCGGAGCCGACGCCGGGGATCTGCGCCGACCAGGCGATCTTCGCGCTCATGCTCTCGCTCAGCCGCACGAAGAAGCTCGGGCCGACGAACAGCGCGTGCGCCGGATAGGCGCCGATCTGATAGCGCATCTCGTGGCGCAGCTCGCCGCCGAGAAACAAGCCATCCTGGATCTGATAGGCCAGCGCCGTGGAGATTTCGACATCGTGCTCGGTCAGCCAAGGCCCGGACGACGCGCGCGCGAAGCTCGGACCATAGCCGGCGTTGAAGGCGGCGACGAGCTTTCCCGGCAGCAGCTCGCGGTCGACAAGCAGCGTCAGGGGAAGATAGGCGCCGTCCTGCCGGCCCCCGCCAGTCGCATCGATACGCCGCCAATAAGGCGCGAAAGAAAGGGTCAGGCCGAAGGGCGACTCGGCCCGAGGCATGGCCGCCCAGCGGAACTCGGTCGAAACGCCAGAGAAATCGAGCGCGGAGACATCGTTCAAGCCGGGAGAGTCATGAATGTTATGGTAGTCGGTCAGGACGCCCAAAGCCGCGCGAAAACCCTGAATGACGCCATAGCGCGCCGCGAGCTCGTTCGACACGACGGCGTAGCCGCCGGGCTTGCCGAACGCCCCAACGGTCGTGCTCTCGAATTCGAGCTCGCCCTGGTCGCCGATATCCGAACCTTCGGTGAAGCCGAAAATATGCTCGGTTTCGATCGCCGCAGGCTTCTGCTGAGCGAGGCATGCGGACGTGAGCGTCAGCCCCCCAACCAGCGCGAACCCGCGAACTGCGATCATGCGCGTCTCCGCCGATTCGCCGCCTCTCAGCCTTGATCGCCCGCGCGCCGGCCACGGTCAAGGGCGGCGGTCAGGGTCTCTCATAGGACACGCGCCAGATCGCCCCGTTGGCGTCGTCGCTGACGAGCAAAGCGCCGTCGGCCGTCTCCACGACGTCGACGGGGCGGCCCCAGACATGCGTATCGTCAAGGACGAATCCGGTCAGAAAGTCCTGATAGTCGCCAGTGGGCTTGCCGTTTGCGAATCGCACGCGCACGACCTTGAAGCCGGTGATCTTCGAGCGGTTCCAGGAGCCGTGCAGCGCGACGAAGGCGTCGCCCTTGAACTCGGGCGGAAATTGTCCGCCCTCGTAAAAGGCGAGGCCGAGCGGCGCGGAATGCGGCTGAATCAGGAGGTCCGGAGACGTGACCTTGGCGGCGAGGTCCGGACGCTCGGCTGCGTGGCGAGGATCCTCATGCGCGCCGACGTAGTACCAGGGCCACCCGTAGAAGCCGCCCTTCTCGACATGCGTCACATAGTCCGGCGGCAGGTCGTCTCCGAGCATGTCGCGCTCGTTGACGACGCACCAGAGCTCGCGCGAGCCGGGGCGGATCGCAAGGCCCGAGCAGTTGCGCAGTCCGTTGGCGAAGGCGACCTCGTGGCCGCCCGTCGGATCGAAGGCCTTCACATCCGCTCGCCCTGTTTCGTCGCCGCCGCTCGCGCCGAGGCCATTCTTCTGCTCGAGCGCCTCGATCTCGGCGCGCGAACGCTTTTTCGCGCCTTCCGCGACATTGCTCCGCGACCCGATCGAGACGTAGAGCGTCGCGCCATCCGGCGAAAATGCGAGATCGCGCGTCCAGTGGCCGCTGTCGCCCGGAAGCTCGGCGACGGTCTCAGGCGCCGCGGTCGCGTTCAAGTCTCCATTTCGGTACGGAAAACGCTGCACGCGGGCGGGCGTGCCGACGTAGACGTAGCGGGGCTCCGGCCCGGGCGGGTAGAAGGCGATCCCGAACGGCTGGTCGAGCCCGGCGGCAAAGACCTCGTTCTGGCGCGGCTGCGCCTCGCCGGCGACAAATCGCAGCACGCGCAGGCGCCCGCCGCCGCTTTCGGCGAGAAAGACGTCGCCGTTGGGAGCGCGACGCAGGACCCGCGGCTGGTTCAGGCCGGACAGCGCGAGCTCCGCCTTGAAGCCCGGCAAAGTCCTGGGCGTCGCGCCGGCGGGACGCGGCGCCACGCGCGTGTGCAGCGCCTTGGGCGGGCTGGCGTAAGGCTCCGGCATGTCGGCGGCGGTGATCCTGCGCGTAACGCCTGGCGCATCGGCGCGCCAGTCTCCATAGGCCGCCGGGCCTTCCAGAACCTGCGCCATAGCCGCGCCACAAAGAGGCGCGATTGCGCCGAAAAGCGCGGCGCGCGTGAACGAGTTCCATATCATTCTTCCGCCTCCCGAGCGGCGGCGCCGCCGCCGACCTATTTTCCGATTGCGACCGACGTCGCGCGCGATCGCCGGGCCGATGGTCCAGGCGTCCGGAAAA
>Ga0187784_10001954_pt1 | contig 16438 bp, 19 predicted proteins | sample 1015_SJ02_MP15_2_FD_132964 | JGI IMG/M metagenome (GOLD analysis project Ga0187784, IMG submission 132964) | Tropical peat soil microbial communities from peatlands in Department of Meta, Colombia - 1015_SJ02_MP15_20_MG | ecosystem: Environmental > Terrestrial > Soil > Wetlands > Peat | place...
CAGCCCATGGGAGGACGCATCGAGCGCGGCGGCGCCAAAGCGCGCGATTTCGCCTTCCTTCCACAAGCCGCGCAGTTCGACCGCAGCTTTCCGATTTCCGTGCAGGAGTTCGTCGCGCTCGGCGCGCTGCGTCGCAAGGGGATTTTTGGCCGCATCGACCAGGCCGAGAGCGACCGCGTGGCGAACGCCGTCGCCGCGGTCGGACTCGAGGGCTTCGAGACGCGCGTCATCGGCGAGCTCTCCGGCGGGCAGCTGCAGCGCGCGCTGTTCGCGCGGCTCATGGTCGAGGACGGCGGCGTCATTCTGCTCGACGAGCCCTTCGGCGCGATCGACGCCGCGACGACCGACGATCTGCTCGCGCTCGTCGCCGCCTGGCGTGCGGAGGGGCGCACCGTCGTCGCCGCGCTGCATGAGCTTGATCTCGTTCGCCGCGCTTTTCCGAAGACGCTGCTGCTCGCGCGCGAGGCGATCTTCTGGGGCGACACGGAGAAGGCGCTGACGCCCGGGAATCTCGCCGCCGCGAGGGCGATGGCGCGGGCGCATCAGGCCGACGCGGCTTTCTGCCAAAGGGACGAGAGCGAGCCCGCCGATGCTCTATGACGCGCTCGTCGCGCCCTTCGTCGATTATCCGTTCATGCGCCGCGCGCTCGTTGGCGCGCTGGCCACGGCGCTCGCGGGCGGGCCGCTCGGCGTCTTCCTGCTGTTGCGGCGCATGTCGCTCGCCGGCGACGCGCTCTCGCATGCGATCCTGCCCGGCGTCGCGCTCGGCTATCTCGCCGCGGGCCTGTCGCTGCCGGCAATGACCCTGGGCGGGCTCGGGGCCGGCCTCGTCGTCGCGCTCTCGTCGGGCGCCGTCGCGCGCTTCTCGGCGCAGCGCGAGGACGCCTCGCTCGCGGCCTTCTATCTCGTTTCGCTCGCGCTCGGCGTCGCGCTCGTCGCGCTCAAGGGCTCGAATGTCGACCTGCTGCATGTGCTGTTCGGCTCGGCTCTGGCGCTCGACGATACGGCCCTCTATCTGCTCGCCGGCGTCGCGACGATCACGCTCGCCGCGCTCGCGCTGTTCTACCGCGCGCTCGCGGCCGACACGCTCGACCCCGTGTTCCTGCGCCGCGTGAGCCGGTTCGGCGAGTTTGCGCAGTATCTGTTCCTGTCGCTCGTCGTGCTCAATCTCGTTGCGGGCTTCCAGGCGCTCGGCACGCTGATGGCCGTGGGGCTCATCATGCTGCCCGCCGCCGCCGCCAGGCTGTGGACGCAGGACCTGACCCGGGCGTTGCTGCTCGCCGGCGTTCTTGGAGCCCTGTCGGCCTATATTGGACTCGCGCTTTCTTTCGCTGCCGGTCTGCCGGCGGGACCCGCGATCATCCTCGCTGCGGGCGCGATCTATTTCGTCTCGCTCGTGCTCGGACGCGCCGGCGGGTTGATCCGCAATCTGACGCCGCGCCGACATCTGGAAGGTTGACCGCCATGCGCCTCACGCGCCGCGCCGTCCTGCTCGCTCTGCCGGCGCTCGCCGCCGCCTCGGCGCGCGCTGAGGCGCCGCTGCCCGTCGTTGCGACCTTCTCGATCCTTGGCGATTTCGTGCGGGAGGTCGGCGGCGAGGCCGTGGAGATTTCCGTCATCGTCGGGCCCGACGGCGACGCCCATGTCTACGAGCCGACGCCCGCCGACAGCAAAAAGCTCCAGCGCGCGAAGCTCGTCTTCGTCAACGGGCTCGGCTTCGAGGGCTGGCTCGACCGTCTCATCGCCGCCTCCAAGACCAAGGCGAGGATCGTCGTCGCAAGCGAAGGCGTCGCGGCGCGCAAGCTCGAGGGCGAGCCCGATCCGCACGCCTGGCAGGACGTCGCCAACGCCCGCCGCTATGTCGAGAACATCCGCGACGCGCTCAAGGCCGCGGACCCCGTTCGCGCAGACGTCTTCGAGCGCCGGGCGGGCGCCTATCTGCAAAGACTGGATGCGCTCGACGCCGAGGTCAGGGCCTCGATCGCGCGGATCCCCGAGGCGCGGCGCCGGGTCGTCTCCACGCATGACGCCTTCGGCTATTTCGCGGCGCGCTACGGGATCGCCTTCATCGCGCCTGAGGGCGTCTCAACGGAGGCTGAGGCGAGCGCCAGGGACATCGCCCGTATCGTCGACGCGGCGAAGCGCGAGAAGGTCGGCGCGGTGTTTCTGGAAAATGTCGTAGACCCCCGCTTGGCGCGCGCGATCGCCGCCGACAGCGGCGTGAGGCTCGGCGGCGAGCTCTATTCCGACGCGCTCTCCCCGCCGGGAGGGCCGGCGGCTGACTATATCGCGATGATGCGGCATAATGTAGAAGAGCTTTCGAGCGCGCTCGTCCCTTGAGCCTGTCGGATCAGGGGGCGGATGTGGCGGCTCAGGCGACGGCCAATGAAGGAAATGTCGAAAACCACTCTTCGACTGCATCTCGGCGTGCAGGTAGCGGCGTTACGGCTCGCCCACGCCACGCGCGCCGAGGCCGTTCTGCTGTTCGGCGGCCGGGCGCGCGGAGAGGAACGTCCCGACAGCGACTGGGACCTCTGCGTCATTTTGCCCGACGATGTCGAGCCGGGGAAATTCAACTCCGTCTCGCTGTGGCCGCTCGCGGAGGCGGACGGAGAGTCCATCCAGGTTTATCCGATCAGGCGCTCGGTCTTCGAAGAGAAGCGCCATGACGTGAACGCGGTAAGTCACGATATTTATCAAGATGGGATAATTCTCTGCGGCGCCTTTTGAGCGGAGGATGAAATGTCGCATTCCGACGCTTGCAAATGGATCGAGCAACGATGCGTTGAGAAAATTAGGGAACTCCGGTTCCCCAGATGAAGTCGTCGTGAACCATAGCTCGTGGAAATTCTTCGCGATGGTGGCCAGAACCCTAACGCAACGGAGACGCGCACTTTGACCGACAAGATCCCCGTCACCGTCATCACCGGCTATCTCGGCGCCGGGAAGACGACGCTTCTCAATCGCATCCTCACCGAGCAGCATGGTCGCCGCTACGCCGTCATCGTCAACGAGTTCGGCGAGATCGGCGTCGACAACGACCTCGTCGTCGGCGCCGACGAAGAAATTTTCGAAATGAACAACGGCTGCATCTGCTGCACCGTGCGCGGCGATCTCATCCGCATCATCGAAGGGCTCATGCGCCGGCGCGGCAAGTTCGACGCCATCATCGTCGAGACGACCGGCCTCGCGGACCCCGCGCCGGTCGCTCAGACCTTTTTTGTCGACGAGGACGTGCGCGGCGCGGCGCGTCTCGACGCCGTCGTCACGCTCGCCGACGCCAAATTCCTGCTCGAGCGCTTGAAGGACGCGCCCGAGGCCAAGAATCAGATCGCCTTCGCCGACGTGATCCTGTTGAACAAGACCGATCTCGTCGCGCCGGCCGAGCTCGCGGAAGTCGAGGGCCGCATCCGCGCGATAAATCCTTATGCGCGTCTGCATCGCTCGGTGAAAGCCGAGGTGCCGCTCGCTTCCGTGCTGGAGCAGAACGCCTTCGATCTCGAGCGCATATTGGAGATCGAGCCGGCCTTCCTGCACGCCGATGAGCATGATCATGATCACGACCATCATGATCACGATCACGATCACGATCATGATCACGGCTGCGGCCCCGACTGCGGCCACGAGCATCACCATGAGCATCATCATCATGAGCACGCGGCGCCGCTGAGGACCTATCACGACGAGGACATGCAGTCGGTTGCGATCACCCACGCGGGCGAGGTCGATCCCGAGCGCTTCGTGCCCTGGCTGAACGAGCTCACGCAGCGCGACGGGCCGGACATCCTGCGCTGCAAGGGCATCATCGCCTTCAAGGACGAGCCGCGCCGCTTCGTGTTTCAGGGCGTGCACATGATCCTCGACGGCGATCTGCAGCGCGAATGGCGAGCGGACGAAGCGCGCGCGTCGAAACTCGTCTTCATCGGGCGCAAGCTCAAGGAAGCCGAGATTCGCGAGGGCTTTGCGCAGACGGTCGCCTGAGCGCGCTCAACGGGCGCAGAGCGCGAGAAGGCACGCGATCTCGGCCGCCTGCTGCGCGCAGCCGAGCGTATCTCCCGTAAAGCCGCCGATGTGGCGAGACGAAAGCCGCGTCACATAGAGCGCCGCGGCGACGGCTGATGCGCCCGCGGCCAGCACCTGCAGCAGGGACAGGCCGGCAAACAGCAGCGGCGCGGCGACGAGGCCGGAGAGCGCGAGCGCTGTTCGCAAGGTCGTCGCGTCGGGCCGTGCGACCGCGGCGCCGGAGCCATCGCGTCGCGCCGGCGCGAGCAGGACGAGAGGGGCGAGGCCCGCGACGCGCGAGACGGCGCCCGTCGCGACAAGCGCGAGCATCGCGAGCCAGAGGCCGCGCTCCGCGAGCGCGCCAACAGCGGCGACGCGCGCCGTCAGAGCGAGCGTCAGCGCCGCGCCGCCGAAGCTCCCGAGCCGGCTGTCGCGCATGATCTCGAGCCTGCGCTCGCGCGTCGCGCCGCCGCCGAAGCCGTCGGCGACGTCGGCGAGCCCGTCCTCATGCAGGGCGCCGGTGACGGCGACGAGCGCCGCGATCGCGCAGGCGGCGGCGGGCAGCGGCGGAACGCCCGCCGCGCGCGCGCAAAGCAGCGCCACGGCGCCGCAGCCGCCGATGATCGCGCCGGCGAGCGGCAGGGCTCTCAGCGCCGCCGGAAAACGCAGCGCGCCGCTCGCGTCGCCTGGAACATCGAGCCGCGAATAGAAGCGCAGACAGGCGAAGAGGTCTTCGAGCAGCGGGGTTAACCAGGAATTGGCCATGCCGATCACAAAACCTCGGCTTTTAGCTTCTCGCGAAGGCGATATGTCCCACCTATTGATGCAAGCTTCGATCGGAAGCAAGCGGCAAGCTGAAGAAGAAAAACGCGGAAACGGAAGACGCCATGCATCCCCTCCCTGCTCGGATCAACGAAGGCGTTCGCGATCTCGATCGTCGTCATCTCGACGGCCACGCGCTCGCGACCCAGGAGAGAACGTTTTTGCGCGCGCAGGCCCGCGAAAGCCGGCGCGCAGTCAATGTTCCGCTGATCGTGTCGCTCGTCGTCATCTGCTTCGTCGTGGGCCTCTGCATGCTCTGCTTCGCCGTCGGCGCGCATCAAGCCATGAGCTTGTCATGAATCAGACCCACCCGCGCCTTCTCGTGGAAAGCTGGGTGGGATCGCAACGCCAGCTGATCGCCTCGCCATTGACGTTAAGAGAATGCTTCGTCGTCTCGTACGGGCTCATGTCGCCTTCATCGCGAGGGCGATGATCGCGCGCATGGGGGCATAGTCCATCTTGTGAAAGCCGAGCGCCGAGGCGTCGTTCCAGGCCCTTGGCTCGATGCGCGTCAGATCGATCGCGTGTTCCGCTTGATCCGCGAGAATCTCGAGAAAGGCGCGTAGCGCCCGACCGTTACCGTCGAGAAACGGGTGAATGGCGTTGAGCTCGTTGACGTGCTCTGCTGCGCAGTCCGCGAAGGTCGCCGCGTCGAGGCCGCGCAAGTCGTTTTGCGCATTGATGGCGGCAAAGCGCTTCTCCATCTCGTCGGCGATGAACGCAGCCTTGCAGAAGGGGCCGGTGCGCCCGGTGTCGACGTAGCGATACTCGCCAGCCCAGTCGTAAATGTCTTGCAACATGTACCGATGGATTTCCCGATAGCCGCTGGGGCTTATCGGCAGACTCCGCGACAAGGTTTCGAGGCGTCTAGCGGCGAGGGTGCGCTCAACGGCCTCGAGTTCGTCCTTGTTGCGAATCTCCTCCTTATTCCGATAAACGTCGGTTCCCGGATAGCAGTGAGGATGCTGCGTCACGCGGAGGCGAGAGTATTCGCGCGCCGACGCGCGCGATGAAATTCGAGGATGCGTTGCGCGCTCTCATCCGCCGTCAGCCGCTCTGCGTCCATCTGCTCGAACAGCGCTTCTTCTTCCTGCGTCAGAACCATGCCCTCGCAGGCGAGCGAGGCGCGCACGCCCGGGCGGCGGCGGCGGATTTCCGCGATTTCGGCGTCGCTCAAGTCCGGCTTTTTCGACATTGTCGCCTCTACATGCATTCTCGTGCAGCATACCACTTTGGAGCCTGCGTTCGAATTTGCAACAACTTTGCCCGCGCCTCGATCTGATTATCGAGCGCATTGACGATGACCGCCACTTGCTTTGACCCGCGGGCAAGGGCTACGAGCTCGGCCGCGCAGTTCCCAAAGCCAAAAGAAGACAGATCTGGGCGCATGGCCCGACGCTACTGCCGAAGCTGGGCGGATGCAACGGCGTCGGTCTGCGACGGAAATCAGCGAGGACAGGTCCTTCGTTCCGTCACCGGAGCTTCCGAGTTGATGTACGGGGCGCGCGCCTCACGTCAGCAGCGGCCCCCAGGCGGGATCCGAGGCGTAGCCCGGCGTGGGCACCGGGAACTCGGCGCGCCCGAAGACGTCGACCATGAAGATGCGCGGGCCGCCGGAGCCCGAGGCTTCGCGGAAGAACATCAGGAACAGCCCATTCGGCGCCCATGTCGGGCCCTCGTTATGAAAACCCTCGGTCAGGATGCGCTCGCCCGAGCCGTCGGTCTTCATGACGCCGATGCCGAAGGAGCCGCCGCTCTGCTTGGTGAAGGCGATATAGTCCCCCTTCGGCGACCAGACTGGCGTCGAGTAGCGCCCGCCGCCGAAGGAGATGCGCCGCGCGCCGCCGCCATTCGCGCTCATGACGTAGATCTGCTGCGAGCCGCCGCGGTCCGACTCGAAGACGATTTCGCGCCCGTCCGGCGAGTAGCAGGGCGAGGTGTCGATCGCCGCGGTGTCGGTCAGCCGCGTCGTGCGGCCCGAGGCCAGGTCCATCGAATAGAGATTCGTCGCCGAGCCCTCGGACATGGACATCACGACGCGCGCGCCGTCGGGCGAATAGCGCGGCGAGAAGCTCATGCCGGGGAAGTCGCCGACCGCCTCGCGGCGCCCGGAGTCCGCGTCGAGCGTGAACACTTTCGGCTCGCCCTGCGGCGGGAAGGCCATATAGACGACCTCCTGCGACACGGGCGAGAACCGCGGCGTCACGACGAGCTCCTCGCCGCGCGTGAGATAATGGGTGTTGGCGCCGTCCTGATCCATGATCGCGAGCCGCTTGCGGCGGTGATCCTTCGGGCCGCTCTCCTCGACGAAGACGACGCGCGAGTCGAAGAAGCCTTTCTCGCCGGTGACGCGCGTGAACGCGGCGTCGGCGATCATATGCGCGATCCGGCGCGCATTGCCGGCGCTGGTCGACAGCTGCGAGCCCGCGGCCAGCTGGCCCGTCGTCACATCGAAGAGCCGAAACTCGGCGCCGCCGCGCTGCGCGCGCCCCGTCAGCACGAATTGCGCATTGATGGCGCGCAGGGCGTCGAGATTGGGCGGCGCGTCGGGATTGCCGGCGTCGGCGCCCGGCGCCTCTATCGGCTTCAGCAGCACAGAGCGGCTGAAATCGTTGACGACGACGCTCGTGATCATGCGCGCCGTCTCGTCGCCGAAAAAATTCGCCACCGCGACATTCGTCGGCTGGAAGTCGCCGCTCGCATGCAGGTTGAGCACTTTTCCGGCGCGCGCGGGCGCGAAGGGCGCGAGCGTCGCGCCGAGAATCGTCGCCGCGGCCGCGCGGCGCGTGATCTTCGAGGGCATGAGGCGGTTCCTGAGGGAGGGCAGGCGTTTCGTCCCATCGATCGCTTCAGCGATCGGCGAGCATGTTGAGGTCCTTGACGCGCCAGTAGTCGTAATAGGCCAGGAATTCCTGGGGGAAGCGCAAGGGCGGGCAGGCGCGCAGCGAGGCGAGCGCCTGCTCGGCGTAGGCCCGCTCGACGGGATCGGACGAGGGATTGAGCAGCTTCGGCGGCGCCGAAAGCGCGCCCGAACGCGAGATCTGCAGCTCGACCTGCGGGACATAGGAGCGAACGCTCAGCGTCAGCGACCGGTTCTGCCAGCACTGCTGGTAGTGCTCGGTGATCAGGGCGTCGATGCGCCCTTCGAGCGAGGGCGACATCTTGGGCGCCAAGCCGGTCGGCGCGCCGAGGGAGGCGAGCTGCGTATTCTTGCCGGAGGCCGCCTGCTGCGGCGCCTCGTGGCTAAGCAGAGAGGCGATGCTCGCGGCGCTGAAGCGCGACTTCGGCGCGCTCTCGTCGCCGGATTTCGGCTTCGCGGCCGCCTCGGGCTTTTCCGCCTTCTCCGCCTTGGCCGCCGGCGCCGGCTTCTTCTCCTGCAGCAGCTTCGCCACCTCGTCGAGCTTCAGCCGCGGCTTCTCCGGCGGCTTGGGGGCCGGCTGCTCCGCCTTCTCGAGCTTCGGCTTTTCGGGCGGCGTCGGCGGCTGCTCGACCTTCTCCGGCTTCGGCTTTTGCGGCGGCTTGGGCCGAACGACCTCCGCCTCCTTCGGCTCTTCGCGCTCCGGCTGCGGCGCGGCGATCACGCGCGGGCGGACCGGCGGCGTCGGCGCGGGCGGCGCCTCAGGCGGAAGCGCCGCGACGCGCTTGGGCGGCGTCGGCGGCTCCCGCTCGGGCTCGTCGGCGCTCGGCTCAGCCAGTCGCCGTAGCGGCGGCGGCGGCGCCTCGACCGTGCGCTTGGCGTCCTCGGAATGCGGCTTGGGCTCGTCGGCGGCCTTCTCGGAGCGCAACGCCGGTTTCGGCGCCGGCGGCGCGGCCTTCTCGCCCTTGGCGACCTGGTTCAGCGCGCTGTCCGAGACGACCTCGACCGGAGTCGCCTCCACGGCGTCCTCGAACTTGCGCGCATCCGCGACGGCGTAGAGCGCCGCTGCGAGCAATCCCGCATGCAGCGCGACCGAGGCCCGGAAGCCGAAGGATTTGCGCGAGGTCAGCATGGCCGGCGCTATTTCTTCTCCTGTTCGGTGACGAGCGCGACCCGCTTGTAGCCGGCGGTCGTGACCAGCGCCATGACTTCCGCGACGCGCCCGTAGTTCACGCTCTGCGCGCCGCGCACATAGATGCGCTCGTCATAGCCCTGCTGGGCGACCTCCTTGAGCTTGTCGACGAGAGCCTCGATCGCGATCGGCTGGTCCATGAGGAAAAGCTGGCCCTTGTCGTCGATCGAGATCGACACCGGCTTTTGCTCGATGTTGAGCTGCCCGGCCTTGGTCTGCGGCAGATCCACGGAGACGCCGCTCGCGAGCAGCGGCGCCGCGACCATGAAGATGATCAGCAGCACGAGCATGACGTCGATGAACGGCGTCATGTTGATGTCGGCCATCGGCGCGTGGCGGAAGCGCCCGCGGCGGCGCCTGCCGCCGCCGTTGCGCGCTGCTGCAATCGAAACGCCCATTCAGTCAATCCTCCGTCAGGCGGCGCGGTCGCGCCCTGCGTTCTGGTCGATCTGGCGCGAGAGGATCGCCGAGAACTCGTCGGCGAAGGTCTCGAGCCGCCCCTGCGTCTTGGAAACGTCGCTCTGCAGCTTGTTGTAGGCGATGAGCGCCGGAATGGCGGCGAAGAGCCCGATCGCGGTCGCAAACAGCGCCTCGGCGATGCCGGGCGCGACGACGGCAAGCGAGGTGTTCTTCGACGCGGCAATGGAGCGGAAGGCCGTCATGATGCCCCAGACCGTGCCGAAGAGCCCGATGAAGGGGCTCGCCGAGGCGACGGTCGCGAGCACCAGGAGCTGCGCCTCGAGCTTCTCGACCTCGCGCCCGATCGACACGTCGAGCACCTTGTCGATGCGCGACTGCAGGCCCATGAAGGACGCGTGCGGGTTCTGGATGGAGCGCTTCCATTCGCGCATGGCGGAGACGAACAGCGTCGCCGCGCCGCTCGTCGGGCGCTCGGAGAGCTTGTTGTAGAGGTCGTCCAGGGAGTTGCCGGACCAGAACACCTCGTCGAAGCGGTTCATGGCCTTGCGCGTGCGGCGAATGAGCAGCAGCTTGTCGATGATGATGGCCCAGCACCAGACGGACGCCAAGAGCAGTCCGACCATCACGACCTTGACGACGAGATGCGCGCCCCAGAACATGCTCCACATGGTGATCTCGGGGGCGGCGAGCGGCGTCGCGGCGATGTCGGCTGGGTTCATGTCTTCGTCCTTGGAAAGCGCGCAAGGCTTCTGCCGGGACGCTTATCGCGCGCAATTTCGCCGATTCTGGGGCCTTGGTGCGGCGCCGCAGCCCTGAGCCGGCCCAAAAATCAAGCGGGGTTCCGCGTTAATTTTCGGTGACCGGCCATCCGACGGCCAAGGCAACCGGTCGAGGAGCCCGCCCCCGAAAGGCTTTGGACTGCTTCTTGGCTCCATGCGATCGAAAATTCAATTCCGACCCGAAACGCGCGGCGACGCCGATCCGCCGGCCGGAGCCTTTGTGCTTTCGGTCAATAGCAAAAAATGGTTAGGTGTCACTCGATGATGGCCGTGCGAGAGGTCGCCCATGAACATGAACGTGTCGCTCCCTGACGAGCTAGCCAATTTTGTCAAGGCCAAGGTAGCCACAGGTCGCTACGGCTCATCGAGCGAAGTCGTGCGCGAGGCGCTGCGCATGATGGAAAAGGCGGAGCAGATCGAAGCCGAGAAGCTCCAGTTCCTGGGCGAGGCTTGGAGGGAAGGCGTCGAGAGCGGCGATGCTGGCGAGATGGATTTCAGCGAACTGAAGAAGCAAGCGCGCGCGCGTTTGGCCGCGTCGAAGGCGTGACCGCGTGGGGCGGCTTCGCTTCACGCGTCGGGCGCGCGAGGACTTGCTCGAGATTTGGCTTTACGTCGCGGCGCAGAATTCGGAAGCCGTCGCTGATCGGGTCTACGAGCGGATCGAGGAAGTTTGCCAGCTGCTGAAACAACATCCGCAGCTTGGCCCGGCGCGTCCCAAAATTCATCGAGACGCGCGGTCGCTGGTCATCGAGCGTTGGGTGGCGCTTTACCGGGTCGTTGAGGACGGAGCGCAGGTGGTGCGCGTCGTCGACGGCGCGCGTGATCTTGCCAAGATCGAGTGGATTCCCGAATAGGCGCGGCGCGTGCGATTTCGTGACTCGGCGTGTCGCGTGCAATTTCGCCGATTCTGGGGCCTTGGTGCGGCGCAGCGGCATTGCGGGGCGCGGGAAATTGAACCCGAAGTTGCGGTTAATTTTCGGTAAGCGGCCTAAAACTGGCAGCATCCGGTTTGCGGTGACCGTGCTCCGTCCGAACTTATGGCTTTTCGAAACTCATGAGGTTTGAGAAGCGAGGCGCTGGGCGCTTTGGCGAAAGGTAGAGCTTTTGCAAGCTGCGGCGCAGCAAGCGGATCCGAGGGCCTCGCTGAGCTTATGTGTAGCGCATTGAAACATAAACGTCCCTTAACGATCAGGTTTTCGCCGCCCACTCGCCCGCCACCCGTTCGAACGTCTCCCGAAGCTCAACGGGCAGCCGTCGAGGTCGCCCGTTGCACACGACGGCCACGGTCGCCCGGGCGTCGACGATGGGCTCTCGGCCACGAAAAATCTTCTGCTCGAGCTCGAGCGTCGCCGCGCCCAGTCCCGCGACTGTCGTTTTGACCTCGAGTTCTTCGTCGAGCCTCGCAAGCCCCGGAATGTCGATCCTCATCGCCCGCACGACGAGCAATATCCCCTCCGTCTCGGCGAGCGCCCGCTGCTCGAGGCCGAGCTCGCGCAGGAGCTCCGTCCGCGCGCGCTCCATGAAGCGCAGATGCGCCGCGTGGTGGACGAAGCCGGAAAAGTCCACATCCCCGGCGCCGACGCGGATCTGGAGCGGCGCGATCACGCCGTCGCCTTCAGCGCCTCTGCGTCGCCCGGGATGAAGGCGTCGAAGGCGGCGAAGAATTGCTGGCGCAGCTCGTCGCGCTCCATCATGATTTCGTGCCGCGCGCCGGGGATGGTGATCAGCGTCGCGATGTCGAGCTGCTGGGCGAAGCGTTCGATCGCGACATTGCAGACGATCCGCTCGCGGCCCGAGGCCAGGATCAGCATCGGCGTGCGCAGGCTGCGCGCGAATTCTGGGTCCTCGAAGCGCCGCATCTGGCGGAAGGCGGCGTTGATCCAGCCGATCGTCGGATCGGCGATCGCGAGCTGCGGCGCGGCGCGCAGCACGTCGCCGTTGCGCGCGAAGCGGCGCGCGTCGGACGTCAGGCGATTCGTCTCGAACTCCCGCTCCTCTAACGACACGCGGCCCCCGAAGGGGATGAAGGACGCGCCGAGGCCGAGCATGTCCAGCGCGTCGGCGGTGAGCCGCGCGAGCCGCGGCGCCCACAGGCCGTAGACGTCGAACATGGGCGCCGAGAGCAGCATGCGGTTGAATTCGGCCCCGCCGCCATGGGCGTATTCGAGCAGGATGGCGGCGCCCATGGAATGCGCGACGGCGAACCAGGGCTTCGGGCAGGCGAGGCGCGCCATTTCGGTCGTGAGCGCCGCGAGATCGCGCTGATATTGGGCGAAGTCGTCGATGTGGCCTTTGCGGCTGTCGTCGAGCTCGCGCTCGGAGCCGCCTTGGCCGCGCCAGTCGAGCGTCGCGATCACGAAGCCGCGATCGAGCAGCTCGCCGATCGTCTCGAAGTATTTTTCGATGAACTCGGTTCGTCCCTGCAGCAGCGCGATCGTCCCTCGCGCGCGCCCGGCCGGCGGAAAGTGAGCCATGCGCAAGAGCGCCCCATCGGCGGCCTCCAGGATGCGGCTATGCGCACCGGTAGGGATCGGGTTCTCGGGAATTTCCAAGAGTTTCGGGTCGAGCGCGGCGTTCAAGGTCCAGGCGTCCTTATTTTTGTGCCATCATAGCGCCTTGGCGCGGCGCGCAAAGCGTTTCGGCGCCTCTTGCGCGTGAAAGCGGGCTTTCCCACATCTCGGTCAGCGCGGGCCAGAACGGACGCGCGAGGCTCGGCCCGATTCGGATCGGTCGATCGCGGAACCGGCGACGCCAAGGACTCATGTCGCTTCGAACGGAGGATGTGCGATGCGCGCTTACGATCTTTCCCCCTTGTTTCGCCAGACGGTCGGCTTCGATCGCCTCTTCAACACGCTTGCCCAGAGCGGCGGCCTGGAGGCCGTCCCCAACTATCCGCCCTATAACATCGAGCGCACGGGCGAGAATTCCTATCGCGTGACGCTTGCTGTCGCGGGTTTTGCGCGTGAGGATCTCTTTGTCGAGACGCGTGAGAACGCTCTGACGATCCGCGGCTCGCAGCAGCACGTGACCGAGGAGCCCGCGCGCGAGTTCCTGCATCAGGGCATCGCCGCCCGCGCCTTCGAGCGCCGGTTCCAGCTCGCCGATCACGTGGTCGTGACGGGGGCGAAGCTCGAGAACGGCCTGCTTCACGTGGACCTCGCCCGCGAGATCCCGGAGGCGCAAAAGCCGCGCAAGATCGAGATCGGCGCGACGCCGGCGGCACGGCCCGTAGAAGCCAAGATCGTCGACGCGAAAGCCGCGTAAGGCGAAACGGCAGGGTGGAAGAAGAGGCGCTCCGGTCGGAGCGCCTTTTTTCGTTTCAGACGCCGTCAGGAAGCACGGCGCGATTCGGCGTGTTCTGCGGCGTGACGCCCGGCGCAAAACCTGGCGCATACCCTTGGGTCCCTTGGGTCGCCGAACTCACCGGGGCCTGCGACCGAGAATCCCCCGTGAAAGGCGTCGCGCCGGCCGAGGCCGACGAAGTTGCGGCGGGCGCCGCCGCTGCGTACGCCGATGTTGCTGATGTCGCGGCGGCCGAGGGGGCTGCCGCCGACGCTGAGGATCCGGATGTCCCCGCCGTCACAGAACTTGCGGCGGGGGCCCATGCTGCGGCGTTCGTTGAAGTTGCGGCGGCCGATGATGATGCGGCGGACCCAGACGTCGCGGCGGGCGCCCATGTCGCGGCGTTTGTCGCCATGCTGGGCGCCGCCGGTGCGGCGGCGGACAACTCGGCCGCCGAGGACATGGCGGACGAAGGATACGACCCCGTGGCCGGCACGGAGGATGTCGCTGGCGTCGCGTCGCCGGGCGGCGGCGTGGCCGCCCATGTCGTGGAGCCGTCCGCTGGGGGCGCGTTGTCCGGCTGAGGCGCGGCGGGCTGAGACCACCGCGGCGGCGCGACCGGCGGGGGCGGGGGCGGGGGCGGCGGGACGTCGCCCGGCGGTTGCGCGGAAAGCCGCGCTCCGGGGGTGGGAGCCGGCTGAGCAGCGGCGGCTTGGGCCGGCGGCGGCTTTGGCGCAAGCGTTGGCGGCGCAGCCTCGCCGGGCCGCGGCGTGAGCGCCGATTGCCCGGAGCTCCCCGACGCCGGCGCCGCCTTCGCAGTCGGCGCTGCGGCCGGGGCGGTCGGTCGCGCCGATTGCGTAGAGGCCTCTGTCGCCGTCGCCGGCTTCGTCGCCAGCGTTCCGGCCTTGGCGATTGGTTGCGCTGACGGTGCGGCGGCGACGGGCGACGGTCCCGCTGCGGGGCGCTTTTCCGGCTTGGCGGCGCGGGGGCCGTTCGCGGGATGCTTGGAGCCCTGCGCCGCGGGCGAGGCGGCGTCGGAAACGCGATCGCCTCGCGGGCGGGGCGCCGGCTTCGCCTCTCGGCCGGCGTTCGCAATCGGCTCCTCTCCACGGGCCGAATCGGCATCGGCGCCGGACGGTTGCGAACGCAGGCGCTGCTCCTCGATGATCTCCATGTAGATCGGGTCGATGACGAAGCGCATCCGTCGCCCCTCCGCGTCGGCGGCGTGGGCGATGACCACGTCCTCGCCGCGCTGCAGCGGGCCGGTCAGGCTGAAACCGGACTGGGCGAGCAAGGCCGAGACGCGTCGATGCAGCGGAGCGCCGGGCTGGAGCTGCGGCGCGCGAAAGTCGTTGGCGAGGTCGACATAAGGGACCTCATGCCCGGCCTGAGCCCGCGCCGTCTGCGGCGCGGCCGAAGCCGCAAGGGCTGGCAGGACCCATGCCGCAAGACGCAGCGCAGATGATTTCCTGGTCATCATTCTGTCTCGATATTATTCCCTCGAGCATCCGGCGATGCTCGGCGCTCAATGCGGCGCCGTTGCGGCGAAAGAGGCGCTTTCGCGAGGCGGAGCCGCCAGAATTTGCCGCGCTTGAAAAAACGGATCGGGCATGGGAGAGGCGGGCGGAGCGGAACGGAGGCGCGACTTGTGCCGATTTTCCAAATCTGGCAGGACAAGGTTCAAAAATACTTGCCGGCTTAAGCCGCGATCGATCGCCCAAATCCCACAAGGCGTGAAGACACTGGCGCGGGCCTTGCCTGGATGGCGGGGCGGCGCGAGATATCGACGGCGGCGCAGGGTTGCGAGGAACCAGAACGATGGCGCGTAACGAGACACAGGCTTTCGCGGGCGCGAGCGCGGAGACGCTCGAATGCTCGGCGTTCGGCCGCGACCCGCTGTTGCCCGCGGCGCAAGGGCTCTACGACCCCGCCAAGGAGCACGACTCCTGCGGCGTCGGCTTCGTCGCCAACCTGCGCAACGAAGCGAGCCACGACATCGTCGAGATGGGCCTCCAGATCCTGCTCAATCTCGACCATCGCGGAGCGGTCGGCGCGGACCCCAAGCTCGGCGACGGCTGCGGCGTGCTCGTGCAGATCCCCCATGACTTCTTCGTCCGCGAGGCGGCGAAGCTCGGCGCCTCGCTGCCGCAGGTCGGCGACTATGCGATCGGCCAGTTCTTCCTGCCGCGCGACGCCGAAGTCCGGGCCAGGGCGCGGTCGATCGTCGAGGACTCCGTCCGGGCCGAGGGACTCGAGGTTCTCTGCTGGCGCGAGCCTCCGGTCGATTCCAGCGATCTCGGCGCGGCGGTGCGCGCCGTGGAGCCGGCGCACGCGCAGATCTTTGTTGGTCGCGGCGCGACGCAGGGGACCGAGCAGGATTTCGAGCGTCGCGTCTATCTTGCCCGCAAGACCGCATCGAACGAGATCTATGCGCTCGGCGCCGTCGGACGCGAGTTTTACGCCGTCTCGTTCTCGGCGCGCACGATCGTCTACAAGGGCATGGTGCTCGTCGGGCAATTGCGCGAGTATTTTCTCGACCTCAAGGATGCGCTCTTCGTCTCGGCGCTGGCGCTCGTGCACCAGCGCTTCGCGACCAACACCTTCCCGTCCTGGCGGCTCGCGCACCCCTACCGCTTCGTCGCCCACAACGGCGAAATCAACACGCTGCGCGGGAATCTCAATTGGATGGCGGCGCGCCAGGGCTCCGTCGCCTCGCCGCTGTTCGGCGACGACATCAGCAAGCTCTGGCCGATCTCCTACGAGGGCCAGTCGGACACGGCCTGCTTCGACAATGCGCTCGAGTTTCTCATGCGCGGCGGCTATTCGATGGCGCACGCCGTCATGATGCTGATCCCCGAGGCCTGGGCCGGCAATCCGCTCATGGACGCCGAGCGCAGGGCCTTTTACGAGCACCACGCGGCGCTCATGGAGCCCTGGGACGGGCCGGCGTCCATGGCCTTCACCGACGGGCGCCAGATCGGCGCCACGCTCGACCGCAACGGGCTGCGCCCGGCGCGCTACCTCGTCACCGAGGACGGACTCGTCGTCATGGCCTCCGAAATGGGCGTGCTGCCCATTCCGCAG
>Ga0187784_10001955_pt1 | contig 16437 bp, 18 predicted proteins | sample 1015_SJ02_MP15_2_FD_132964 | JGI IMG/M metagenome (GOLD analysis project Ga0187784, IMG submission 132964) | Tropical peat soil microbial communities from peatlands in Department of Meta, Colombia - 1015_SJ02_MP15_20_MG | ecosystem: Environmental > Terrestrial > Soil > Wetlands > Peat | place...
AGCTCGCGGCCAAGTGGGTAGCGAATGTCAAATCCGCTCCACTAGCCGGCATCAATGCCCGCTGCGGCAAGCGGCGTCAAATGCCGCGCGCCCTCGTAGACACCCGCACCAAACTATGATGACCTACCTAAAATCAGGCGCCTGCGGACCCAGGGCGCCTGCCTGTGGCGACGTTGGGGTAAGGTCATGTTGCAGGGCTGGGTGGTCGGCGCCATTGCGCTCGCCTATATCGGCCTGTTGTTTTTGGTCGCGAGCTATGGCGACCGCATGCGTATCGGCGGCTCGTCGCGGCTGCTGATCTATCCGCTGTCGCTCGCCATTTATTGCACCTCGTGGACCTTCTTCGGCTCGGTCGGGCTCGCCTCGCGCGCCGGATTCGATTTCCTCGCCATTTATATCGGTCCGATGCTTGTGGTCGGGCTCGCCTTCCCGCTCATCGTCCGTATCGTGCGGCTGGCCAAGGGACAAAACATCACCTCGATCGCCGATTTCATCGCGGCGCGCTACGGCAAAAGCCAGGCCGTGGCGGCGACGGTGGCGCTGATCGCGATAGCCGGCACGATTCCCTACATCGCGCTGCAGCTCAAGGCGGTGTCGGCCTCGGTCTCGACGATCATGGCCGATGCCGTGCCGGTCAGCGCGGCGCCGCCGCTGCTTGGCGACGTCGCGCTGTTCGTAGCGCTGGCGATGGCGACCTTCGCGGTGCTGTTCGGCACCCGCCACATCGACGCCACCGAGCATCAGGACGGCTTGATGCTGGCGATTGCCGCCGAATCGATCGTCAAGCTCATGGCCTTCCTCGCCGTCGGCGTGTTCGTGACCTTCGTCATGTTCCACGGCCCGCTGGTGCTGTTCACCCGTGCGCTGCAAGCACCGCACACCGCGGCCGTGCTGACGCGCGTACCGCCGTTGGCTTCGTTCTGCGCCATGACGGCGCTGTCGCTGTTCGCCATCGTGTTGTTGCCTCGGCAATTTCACGTCACCGTGGTGGAAAACCACAGCGAGGCCGAAGTCCGCCGCGCCGCCTGGCTGTTTCCGGCCTATCTGGTGCTCATCAATCTGTTCGTGGTGCCGATCGCAGTGGCCGGGCTGTTGGCGTTCGCGCCCGGCGGCACCGACGGCGACATGTTCGTGGTGGCGCTGCCGCTTGCCGCGCATTCCGAGCTGATCACGCTCGTCGCCTTTATCGGCGGGCTGTCGGCGGCGACCGCGATGGTGATCGTGGAGTCGGTTGCGCTCGCCATCATGGCGTCCAACGACATTGTCATTCCGCTGATCCTCAAGCGCCGCGCCGGACGCGCCGGCGAGCCGCACGATGCCGGCGCGCAGCTTTTGGCCACACGCCGCATCGCCATCTTCGTCATTTTGCTGCTGGCCTACATCTACTACCGCTCGGCCGGGGCGGCGCAGCTTGCCGCGATCGGGCTGTTGTCCTTCGCCGCGGTGGCGCAGCTGGCCCCGGCGTTCTTCGGCGGGCTCGTTTGGCGGCGTGGCACCGCGCTCGGCGCCATTGCCGGCATGGGCGCCGGCATCCTGGTCTGGGGCTACACGCTGTTGCTGCCGAGCTTCTCCGACGCCGACCTGTTCGACCCGCGGATCTTGGCCGATGGCCCGTGGGGATTGGGCTTGTTGCGGCCGCAGGCGCTGTTGGGCTTCGACCTGCCGCCGCTGGTCCATGGCGTGCTGTCGAGTCTGGTGGCCAATATCGTCTGCTATATCGGCTGTTCGCTTGCGCGCCGGCCGACGGCGATCGAGCGGGTGCAGGCGGATCTGTTCGCGCCGCCGACGCTGGCGCCCATCCTCGGCCCGATGTCGCCGAGCTTTCGGCTGCGCCGCGCCTCGATCAGCGTCGAGGAGTTGATCGCCACAGTGGCGCGCTATCTCGGTGAAGAACGCACCCGCGAATCCTTCGCCAGCTTTGCCGCCGCCCGCCGCATCAGTATTGCCGCGGCGGCCGAAGCCGATTTTCAGCTGCTGCAACACGCCGAATATCTTCTCGCCTCGGCGATCGGCGCGGCGTCGTCGCGGCTGGTGCTGTCGCTGGTTTTGCGCAAGCGCACGGTATCGACCAAAGCTGCGCTGAAACTGCTCGACGACGCCAATGCGGCGATCCATTACAACCGCGAAATCCTGCAGACCGCGCTCGACCAGGTGCGCCAGGGCATTGCCGTGTTCGACAAGGATCTGACGCTGGTGTGCTGGAACCGGCAATTCGGCGAAATTTTCGATCTGCCGCATGAATTGACGCGGGTGGGCATCGCGCTCGACGACATCCTGCGGCGCGTCGCCAAGCTCGGCGGGCGCGACGCCGAAGCGGTCGACGGCTTCGTCGCCGACCGTCTCGCCAAATACACGTCAGAGACCGAGCCGTTTCTCGAACGCTTCGCCGAGCGCTCTCTCGTCATCGAGGTGCGCTCCAACCGCATGCCGGACGGCGGACTGGTGACCACCCTTACCGACATCACGCCGAGCGTGCAGGCGGCGGAAGCGCTGGAGCGCGCCAACGCCACGCTGGAACGCCGGGTGCGCGAACGCACCGGCGAATTGACCCGTCTCAATGCCGCGCTGGAACGCGCCAAGGCCGAGGCCGACGAGGCCAATGTCTCCAAGACGCGTTTCGTCGCCGCCGCCAGCCACGACATCCTGCAGCCGCTCAACGCCGCGCGGCTTTACGTCACCAGCCTGATCGAGCGGCAACGGCAAAGCGAAGGCGAAAGCGGCGAGACCGGCCTGGTCGCCAATATCGACGCCTCGCTCGAAGCGGTCGAGGAGATATTCACGGCGCTCCTTGACATTTCGCGGCTCGATACCGGCGCGATGAAACCGGAATTCGCCGATTTCCGCATCGACGACATGTTGCACCGGCTCGACGTCGAATTCGCGCCGCTGGCACGCGCCAAGGGTCTCGACCTGAAATTCGTGCCGAGCACGCAACACGTCCGCTCCGACCGCCGCTTGTTGCGGCGGCTCCTCCAGAATCTGATTTCCAACGCGATCAAATACACGCCCGCCGGCCGCGTGCTGGTCGGCTGCCGGCGCCGCGGCGACCGGTTGCGCATCGAAGTTTACGACACCGGCATCGGCATACCTGCGGTCAAGCGCCGCGCCGTGTTCAAGGAATTTCACCGGCTCGAACAGGGCGCGCGGGTGGCGCGCGGCGTGGGCCTCGGCCTGTCGATCGTCGAACGCATCGCCCGCGTGCTCGACTGCGAGGTAGCGCTCAATTCGGAGCTCGGCCACGGCTCCTGCTTCTCGATCGAGGTGCCGCGCGTGAGCGGCCTTGCCGCCGCGGCGAAGCCCCGCGCGCTGCCGCCGCTCGAGGTGGGCCGGCTCGACGGCATGGTCGTGCTCTGCATCGACAACGAGCGCGCCATTCTCGACGGCATGGAGACGCTGCTTGGTGGTTGGGGCTGTCGCACGCTCAAAGCGCGCGATTTCGCCGAGGCGTTGACGGCGATCGAGGCGAGCGGCCTCGAGCCCGACGGTCTGGTCGTCGACTATCACCTCGACGGCGGCAACGGCGTCGCGGCGATCGTGCAACTGCGCGCCCGCCTCGGCCGGCAAAATGGTCAGCATTTGCCGGCCATCGTGATCACCGCCGACCGTTCGCTGCGGGTGCGCGAGGCGGCGCGCGCCGAAGGCGCCCATCTCCTCAACAAGCCGGTGAAGCCGGCTTCGCTGCGCGCGCTGATCGCGCAATGGCGCGTGCAGCGCGTGGCGGCGGAATAAAATCATCCTCGCCCGCTATCGCGGATGAACCGGCCACTGGCCGGCCTCGATCTTGCCGGCGGCTATGACGGCTTGCGTCCGGCTCTCGACGCCGAGCTTCTGCAGGATCGCCGAGACGTGCGCCTTCACCGTGGCCTCCGAGACGCCGAGCTCGAAAGCGATCTGCTTATTGAGCAAGCCGCCCGACAGCATCATCAAGACGCGCACCTGTTGGGGGGTGAGCGTGGCGAGGCGGGCGATCATGGCGGCGGCCTCGGCGTCCGCGCCGCCGGCCAGATCGACGTCGGGCGGCGTCCACACCTCGCCTTGCAGCACGCGCGCGATCGCCGCGCGCAGCACCTCGACGCCGAGCGTCTTCGGAATAAAACCGGAGGCGCCGAATTCCATGCAGCGGCGGATCACGGCGGGATCGTCGTTGGCCGAGACGACGACGACCGGCAGGCTCGGATACTGGGCGCGCAGATACATCAGGCCGGAAAAGCCGCGCACCCCCGGCATGCGCAGATCGAGCAGGATCAGGTCGACGTCGCCGCCGCGCTCAAGGAGTTCGGTCACCTCTTCGAAGGTGCCGGCTTCCGCAACATCGACGCGGTCGAACAGCCCGCCGACCGCCTCGCGCAATGCGCCGCGGAACAACGGATGATCGTCGGCGATCAACAGATGATGGGAGCTGGCGCCGCTCAAATTTCGCGCTCCGGTTCGGGCGGTATTTTAGTGCCAGCGGTTAGGCGCGGTCCACCGCAACGTCACGCCGGCGCGCACGAGCCGGCAAATTGCAGCACCACTTCGCGGCGGTGCGGCGCGAAACGGTGCTCGGCGACGTAAATGCCCTGCCAGGTGCCGAGCGCCAGCGTACCACCGACAACCGGTACCTGCAGCGACACGCCGTTGAGCATGGATTTGACGTGCGCCGGCATGTCGTCCGGCCCTTCGACCTCGTGGACCCAGCCGGCATCCTCAGGGGCGAGCCGGTTGAGGGCGGCGACGAGATCGGTGCGCACGTCGGCATCGGCATTCTCCTGGATGACCAGCGAGGCCGAGGTGTGCTTGAGATAGACCAGCAGCGCGCCGTCGCGCGCCGCAATGTTTTCGAGAAAGCGCGCAACGTCGCGCGTGATCTCGAAAAAACCTTCGCCGGAGGTGTCCACGGTGAGCACCGCGCTGGCGACGGTGTCGACGCGGGCGGAGTGAACGGCGGACAGTTTGCTCATGATGCGCGCGCCGTATTTTGTAACTAGCTCTTGTTGAAAACCTGTTGTTCGGCACGCGCGATCGCCTCAACCAGGCGATGCCAGGCGCGGCCGACGAAGGCGACCACGCGGCCGATGTCGGCGTCGTTCGGCAAGCGCCAATACAGTTCACGGTTTTGCGGCGGCACGTTCTGCGCGGTCGGCGGTTCCGGCGCGACGCCGGACGGCAACGGCAGGCCGCGCGACAGCATATCCTTTTTCAATGCGGCGTTCTCGGCGCGCAGCCGCGCAATCTCGCTTTCGAGCAGAGCGCGGTCCTCGGGCGCAGCCTCGCAAGCCCAACCCACCGGCCGTTGACTGCACAACGCCACCGCGCCGGTTTGCGTATCGAGCCGCAGGAAACCGTCGGCTTGCTTTGCGAACATATAGCGGCCGCCGGCGCTGTCAGGCGGCGCCTCGTCCGCCGTCACGGCGCTCGACGGCGCTTCGACCAGCGCCAATGCCACGACAACGGCAGCCATGGTTTTACCGATCATGACGAAGTCCTCCATGTTCGCGGTCGCGCCATTTTAGAATCTTATTGTCGCCCTTCGCAGTGCACAAAAGGCGGCCTCGGAACAGTTCTGTGCACAGGTCATATCCGTCATTATTTCAAAGCATTAGCATGGGTCTCCGGTTTCTTGACTCACCGGAACCCAGTCAGTATGGTCCGCGCGGCTTTTAAGGTGCGGGCGTGCCGCGATAGCTCGAAGCCGCGAGTGTCGAACAGATGAGCGACGCACGCGAAAACGGCGACGGCGGCAAGCAGCACACCAACGAAGCCGCTCTCTCCGCGAGACTCCAGCGGCTCAAAGAAGGTCTCGGCCATGCCCGCGATCGGGCCGGCTCGCCTTCCGGCGGTCCTGGTGCGGATCGGGCGACGACCGCCTCGGGCTACGCCAAGGGCTTCCGGCTCTCCAGCGAACTCGTCGCGGGCGTCGTGGTCGGCGCCGGCATCGGCTGGCTGCTCGACCGCTGGCTCGGCATCTCGCCGTGGGGGCTCACCGTTTTTCTCTTGCTCGGTTTTGCCGCAGGCGTACTCAACGTGATGCGCTCGGCAGGACTGGGCGGCGCGCCTGGTGACGGCTCACCGGAGCATCGGCAGGAATAACCGGCGCCGCGGCGCGCAGCCGCACGCCACGTCCAGGTACCATGCAAGTCGATCCGATCCACCAGTTTGAAATCAAGAACCTGCTGCCGCTGGCCAATATCGCCGGGCATCAGTTCCATTTCACCAATTCGGCGCTGGTGATGTTCATCATCGTCGCCGTCGTCTCGACCTTCCTGATCGGCGCGACGGCGCGCCGTGCGGTGGTGCCGGGACGGCTGCAGTCGGCGGCAGAAATGTCCTACGAGTTCGTGGCCAATACCGTACGCAGCTCGGCCGGCACCGAAGGCATGAAATTCTTCCCGTTCGTGTTCACGTTGTTCATGTTCGTGCTGTTCGCGAATTTGATCGGGCTGATACCCTATTCCTTCACCGTGACCAGCCAGCTGATCGTGACCGCGACGCTGGCGCTGCTGGTGTTCTTCACCGTCGTCATCTACGGCTTTTGGCGCAACGGCCTGCACTTTCTCATGCTGTTCGTGCCGAAGGGCGTGCCGAAACTCATTCTGCCGGCGATCGTGGTCATCGAAGTCCTGTCGTTCTTGTCGCGGCCGGTTTCGCACAGCGTGCGGCTGTTCGCCAACATGCTCGCCGGTCACATCACGCTGCAGGTTTTCGCCGGTTTCGTCATCATGCTGGGCGGGGCCGGTATGCTCGGGCTGCTCGGCGCCACGCTGCCGTTCATCATGGTGGTGCTGCTTACCGCGCTCGAGCTCCTGGTGGCGTTCCTGCAGGCCTATGTGTTCGCCATCCTCACCTGTATCTATCTCAACGATGCGATACACCCCGGCCACTGACGGCCTTCATTACAACAAGCGAAAAGGAGTTTTTTCATGGATCCGACCGCCGCGAAATACATCGGAGCGGGCATCGCCTGCATCGGCATGGGCGGCGCCGGCGTCGGCGTGGGCATCATCTTCGGCAACTATCTCGCCGCGGCGCTGCGCAACCCGTCGGCCGCGCAAGGCCAGTTCGGCAACCTGATTTTCGGCTTTGCCATCACCGAGGCGCTCGGCATCTTCTCGCTGCTGATCGCGCTGTTGCTGCTGTTCGGGCTGTAAGTTTCCGCCGTCATGGCCGAACCGACTGCCCATACCGAACAGCCGGCGGGTCACGGCGCATTTCCGCCGTTCCAGTCGGAGCATTTTCCGTCGCAGCTGCTCTGGCTGGCGGTCAGTTTTGTGCTGCTTTACGTGCTGATGTCGCGGATCGCGCTGCCGCGCATCGGCTCGATTCTGGCCGAGCGCCGCCACGTCATCGACGAGGATCTCGCCGCGGCGCAACGTCTGAAGGAACAGTCCGACACCGCTCATGCGGCCTATGAGAAGGCGCTGGCCGACGCCCGCGCGCGGGCGCAGAGCATCGCCGGCGCGACACGCGAGCAAGGAGCGCGCGAGGCCGAAGCGGTGCAGCAACGGTTGGAGGCGGAGCTCCATGAGCGGCTCGCCGCGGCGGAGCGATCGATCGCGGCGACCCGCGACGCCGCCATGGGCAATGTGCGCACCATCGCCGCCGAAACTGCCGCCGCCATCGTCGAGCGGCTGATCGGCAAGACGCCGAGCCAGCAAGAAATCGCCGCCGCGCTTGGCGACACGGGTCGCAGTTGAGGCGTAGCCATGCTTGAGACCGAAAACTGGGTTGCCATCGGCTTTTTGTGCTTTCTCGGCCTGCTCGCCTATCTCGGCGCGCACCGCAAAATGATCGAGCTGATCGACCAACGCCAGGCCCGCATCAAGTCCGAGCTTGAGGAGGCGCGCCGGCTGCGCGACGAGGCGCAGGCGCTGTTGACCGAGTTCCAGCGCAAGCGCGACGAGGCGGCAACCGAGGCCGAAGCCATCATCGGCAGCGCCAAGGCCGAAGCCGAGCGGCTGGCCGCCGAAGCCAAGGCCAGAACCGAAGAATTTGTTGCCCGCCGCACCAAAATGGCGGAGGCGAAGATCGTTCAGGCCGAGTCGCAAGCGCTGAGCGAGGTACGCGCGGCGGCCACTGAAGCCGCGGTCACCGCCGCCGAAAAGATTCTCTCGGCCGCCGCCAAAGGCAAGCTCGCCGACGACCTGCTGGCGCAGGGCATCGCCGACGTCAAACAAAAATTCAACTAAGCGGCCGGCGGTTACGGCAAGCGGCCCCCGGTTTCGCGCTCTCGCAATGGCCGTCACCGCGCGGCTTGCATCCGCGCCCCCGCTGTCTCGATCTGATTTCTGTGCATAATTGCACAGTCGGTGCGCTGAAACTCTTTGCATAACCGCGCGACGCGGTATCTTCAGAAACGCACTTCCACGTAAAGCCGGATTGCCACGCTTCGTGGCCGAACCATCGGAGGGACCCTTGGTCATCTTCGATTGTAACGGCGTGCTTGTCGACAGCGAACCGATTGCGGCGCAGGTCCTTGCCGAAGCGCTTAAGCGTGTCGGCGTGGCGCTATCCCCCGAGCGGGCAATGCGCCGGCTTTACGGCCGCCGGCCGGCCGATGTCCTTGCCGCCATCGAGGCAGCCATCGGCAAACCGTTGCCGGCGCAGTTCTCCGCCTATGTCGCCACGGAAACGCTAAGGCGGCTGCGCGCCGAACTGCGGCCGATTTCGCACGCCGCTCATGCCTTGGCATGGCTTCGCGGACCCAAAGCGGTGGCCTCCTCCTCGCCGCTCGATCGCGTCCGCGGCAGCCTCGAAGTCACCGGATTGCTGCGTTTTTTTGAACCGCGTCTGTTCTCGGCAAGTGCCGTGCGCAGGGGCAAGCCCGCGCCCGATCTGTTCCTGCTGGCGGCGGCGCGCTCGGGGGTCGAGCCGCACGATTGCATCGTGATCGAGGATTCGGCGCCTGGCATCGCCGCCGCCGCCGCGGCGGCCATGACGCCGATCGGCTTTGTCGGCGGCAATGCAAAACCGGGCCGACTCGCTGACGATCTCGTCGCCGCCGGGGCCCGCACCGTCATCGGCGACCTGCGGGCGCTGAAGGGCGCTATCGCCGAATTGCGCGGCTGGTAGCAAACATCTCGCCGCTCGACGAAAAACCGTAATTTCAGCCTGTCGGCGTGTTCGGGCTGGGCTTCGGCTTGACGCGCGGCGCAGGTTTCGGCTTGGCCTTCTCTTGTTGCTCGGCGCCGAACGGATCGAAGCCGATATAGACGACGTAATTGTCGAATTCGACCGGTTTCGGCATCGGAAAGGCCAGGCCTTGCTCGACATGCGTAAACGACTTGCTGCCCTCGTTGGGGCCGAGCACCACCGGAATGCGGATAAGCTTGGTGACGATGGGTTTCTCGTTTCCCGCCGGAGCGTCGACCACGGCGATGCGCAGCGGGACGTCGACTTGCCCCGGCCCGCCGGCGGGTCCGACAATGATACGACCCTCGACGCCGACCTGCATCACCATCTGATTGCCGACGACTTTGCAGTCGCGCGCGGCGCGCACGAAGATGCCTTGATATTGCACCGACATCGCCTCGTTGGCGCCGTCGGGCCGCGGCGGCGGAATGGTGAAGGTGGCGGCGCCTTGGCGAATATCCATCAGCGGGCAGTTGATGTCGGCCTGCTGGTCGGCGGTCGTCGGATGCGCCTCGGTCGTGGCCGTTTTCGAGAAAAAGCTCTCGATCTTGTCAGTCAGCGAGGGCGCCGGGGCCGCGGGGCTTGCCGCAGGCGGCGGCGCGGCACTCGAGGCCGCCGTCGTGGCCGGCCCGCCGAAGACGCTGCCACCGCTGCACCCGCCGGTCAGCAGCGCCAGCGCCAGCGCAGCCGCAGCGCGAGTACTCCGCCATATCGGATAAACGTCCCGCAGCATCCCCACTCTCAAGCCAATGCGATGCCTGGATTTATATCAAGCCAACCGTGGCCATCCCAAGGCGACCGGCACGGATTGGTTAAGACTCGGCCCAATTAACACTTGGCGCATAACACTTGGCGCAATCAGGATTTGGTCGCGTCCTTGAGGCGGCCATACAGCAAATGGTCCTGCCAGATACCGTTGATGCACAGATATTCGCGCGCGAAGCCTTCCCTTGCAAAACCGGTCTTTTCCAGAAGACGGATTGAGGCCACGTTGCTCGGAATGCACGCCGCCTCGATGCGATGCAGCCGCAACGTGGTGAAGGCGAACGGAACGACGGCGCGCACTGCCGCCGTCATGTAGCCCTGCCGCACGAAGGGCAGACCCATCCAGTAGCCGAGGCTGCCGGCCTGAGCGACGCCGCGGCGGATATTGGCGAGCGTCAGGCCGCCGACCAGCGCCCCATCCGCGGCGCGGACGATCAGGAAGGCGTAGCCCAGGTCGGCGCGCAAATCCTCGGCATAGCGCTTGATGCGGCGCCGAAATGCACCGCGGGTGAGATCGTCCTCCGGCCAGGTCGGTTCCCACGGGGTGAGAAAATCCCGGCTCGCTTGGCGCAACGCGGCCCATTCGTCGAAGTCCGTCATCTGCGGCATGCGCAGGACGACGCCGTCGCCTTCGATCGACGGCAGCGGCTCGGTAAAATTTATGGTGCGGAAGAACGCCATGGTCTTTTTCCGCTCATTCCCGCGCAAGCGGGAATCCAGTGGAGACAAAGGAAAACCTGGGTCCCCGCTTTCGCGGGGACGAGCGCAATATGAGATGCTTGGTCATGCGGCCCGGCGTGCCAAAGTTTCGGCAATCGCCGCCGCGCTTTCAAGGCCGGAACCGAGACCGAGCACCGCAATGGCGGGCTTGCCGCAGGAGATCAGCGAACGGCCGGCGGCGCGCGCGCTTTCGACGCTGACGGCCTCGACGCGTTCGACCAATTCGTCGAGAGGAATAGGCCGCCCGCGCGTCAGCATCTGCCGCGCCAGCTGCTCGATGCGCGCGCCTGAGCTTTCCAGCGCCATCAATAAGCCGGCCTTCATCTGCGCCTTGGCGCGGGCCACTTCCGGCTCGGAAATTGTTTCGATGGTCGAGGCGATTTCGTCGACGATGAGCCGCATCAGCTCCGAAGTGTCGGCGGCATCGGTGCCGGCGTACAGGCCGAACATGCCGATGTCGGAATACGGCACGTGGAACGAGTAGATCGAATAGCACAAGCCGCGCCGCTCGCGCGCTTCCTGGAACAGCCGCGAGGACATGCCGCCGCCCAAGACGTTGGTGAAGACCTGCAAGCTGTAGAGCGCCGGATCGATAATCGATACGCCGGGCAGCGCCAGCGCGATATGCACCTGCTCCAGTTCGCGTTTTTCGACCTGCGTGCCGCCGCCGAAGCGCGCCGGCTCCGGCAGCGGATTGGCCGGGCCGTTGAAGCGGGCGAAGCGCCGTTCCACCTCGGCGAGCACGGCGCCGTGCTCGACGGCGCCGGCGGCCGCCACCACGATGTCCGGCCCGCGGTAGTTTCTGGCCAGGTAGTCGCGCAATTTACCGCCGTCGAACGATCGGACCGTCTTCGGCGTGCCGAGGATGGAGCGGCCGAGCGACTGGTCCGGAAAGGCGATCGACTGCAGGTGCTCAAAAATCAGATCGTCGGGGGTGTCGGCGACGGCGCCGATTTCCTGGACGATGACGTTCTGCTCGCGAACGAGCTCGTCGCGGTCGAAGGCCGGTTCGGACAGGATATCGGCGAGCACGTCCAGCGCCAGCGCCACGTCGTTTTTGAGCACGCGCGCGTAATAGGCCGTGCTCTCGGCGCCGGTCGCCGCATTGAGATCGCCTCCGACCGCCTCGATTTCCTCGGCGATCTGGCGCGCGGATCGCCGCCGTGTGCCCTTGAACGCCATGTGCTCGAGCAAATGCGAGATGCCGTGCTCGTCGCGGCGTTCGTCGCGGCTGCCGGCGGCAACCCAGACGCCGAGCGAGGCGGTCTCCAGATGCGGCATGGTGTCGGTCACCACGCTGACGCCGGACTTCAAGGTCGTCACTTCGACGCTCATGCCGCCGCTCCTTCCTGTGCGGCGCGGCTTTTGTCCAGCACGAAACGCTCGACCGCGGCCTGGTCCGCCGGCAGCGCGGTGACGCGTTCCGGGCGTTTATCGATGTCCGCCAGCCATTCCGGCAGCGGCGGCCGTGCGCCGCAGGCCGCCTCGACTGCTGCGGGAAATTTCGCTGCATGCGCCGTCGACAGCACCACCATCGGCACCGCGGGCTCCCGCGATTCCTTCTCGGCGACCGCGATGCCGACCGCGGTATGCGGATCGACGAAATTGCCGGTTTCGCGCCGCACCGTGCGGATCGTCGCCGCGACCTCGTCCTCGTCGGCGCGATCGGCGGAAAACAGCGCGCGGATATAGGACAGCGCCCGCGCCGAGAGCGTGAAGCGGCGCGACTGCGCCAGCGAACCCATCACCGCCCTGATCGCGCCGGCGTCGCGGTCATAGGCGTCGAACAGCAGGCGCTCAAAATTCGAGGCGACCTGGATGTCCATCGACGGCGAAGTCGTCGGCACCACTTCCCGCACCTCGTAAGTGCCGGTGGCCAGCGTCCGGGCCAAAATATCGTTGACGTTGGTCGCGATGATCAGCCGGTCGATCGGCAAGCCCATCCGCTGCGCCACGTAGCCGGCGTAAATGTCGCCGAAATTGCCGGTCGGAACGGTGAAGGCGATTTTGCGCGCGGGCGCGCCGAGCGCCACCGCGGCGGTGAAATAATAAACCGCCTGCGCGACGATCCGCGCCCAGTTGATCGAGTTGACGCCGGACAGCCGCACCTGATCGCGGAAGGCGTGGTGGTTGAACAGGCCCTTCACGATCGCCTGACAGTCGTCGAAGGTGCCGTCGATGGCGACGGCATAGACGTTCGCCGCCGCCGCGGTCGTCATCATGCGCCGCTGGATTTCGGAAATGCGGTTGTGCGGAAACAAGACGACGAGGTCGACCTGGCGGCGGTCGCCGAACGCCTCGATGGCGGCCCCGCCGGTATCGCCGGAGGTGGCGACCACGATGGTGCGCCGCTCGCCGCGCGCTGCCAGCGCCTGGTCCATCAGCCGCGCCACAAGCTGCATCGCCAGGTCTTTGAAAGCCAGCGTCGGCCCGTGAAACAGTTCGAGCGCAAAAGTATTGACGCCGAGCTGGACGATCGGCGCAACGGCGGGATGGCGGAAATTGCCGTAGGCCTCGCGCGCGCTACGGGCGAGATCAGCCTCCGGGATGGCATCGCCGACGAATGGCCGGATCACCTCGACGGCGACTTCGGCATAGGAGCGGCCGGCAAAACCGGCGATAGCCTGGAGCGTCAGCTGCGGCCAGGTTTCCGGCACATAAAGGCCGCCATCGCGGGCAAGGCCGGCGAGCATCGCCTCGGCAAAGCTGGGCGACGGGGCCTCGCCCCTGGTCGAAAGGTAGCGCAAGTTGGCAGATTCCCTTGGCCTCCGGCACCTGAGGCCATAAGCATTTGATTCCAAACGTTTATCTGGGGACCTCGGTGACGCCGTCGCCCCGGAACCGTCGGCACAGTAGATGGCTTCGCCGGGAACGCCAAGAGAGCCGGATTGGCCCGCCAAAAGCCGCGCTAAGCCTGCGGCGCTGTATCCGCGCCGGCGCCGCTGCCGCGCCCGGAGGTGACCGTCCAACTGATGAAAACCCCCGTCAGCACTGCCGCCAGGCCGAACCAGGTCAGCGCATATTGCAGGTGGTTGTCGGGGAGCGCGACCCCCAGTTTGCCCGGCTGCGGCAAGCCGCCCGGCGGCAGCGGCGTCTCCTGTTCGACGTAGAACGGCGCCACTGGCCCGATGCTTTTGGCGGCGGCGATCGAGGCGGGGTCGCGGCTGAACCAGAGATTATGGGCGACATCGTCCTTGGGCGTGAACCAGTGCCGGCTATCCGGCCAGCGCAGCACCCCGGTGATTTCGACCGGACCGGAGATCTGACCGGCGCGCCGCGACGCCGCCTCTTGCCGGCCGTCGGGCACGAAACCGCGGTTGACAATCACGACGCCGCCATCGGCAAGCCGCGCCGGCGTAAACACCCAATAGCCCGGGCCGGCAACGTCGGGACGGAAAGCGGTCGCCGCGGCAAAGACTAGCGCCTCCTTGGCGTGCTTGAATGCCGCGGTAAACCTGACGCGGCGATATTCAAGGTCTGCCGCGTCGAGGCGCGGCCATTCTGCCGCGGGCGGCAAGGCAACCGGCGGCGCGGCGAGTTCCGCGGTCAACGAGGCGATCAGTCCTTCCTTCCAGGCTTTGCGCTGCAACTGCCAGACACCAAGTCCGATCAGGAGCGCAAATACCGCCACGGCCGGCGCCGCCAATCCGAGCCACGAACGGCGCCGCGGCGGTCCCTTAGCTTTCATCTTTCGCCGTCACGGCCCAAAGCGGCTTTCCGCCGCCTTGTGGTGATATTGCAGGGCGATCATCAAGCCCTTCATCGGCCGCAGCGGCCCGAGCGTGACGATGAAGATAAGCGGCAGCCACAGCACGGCATGGACCCAATACGGCGGGTGATAAAGCGCCTCAGTGACGAGCGCGGCGCCGACCACCACGGCCCCGGCGAAGAACATGATGAACACCGCCGGCCCGTCGCCGGCATCGGCGAAACCGTAATCGAGCCCGCATGCCTCGCAACGCGGCCGCAAGGTCAGGAAACCCGCGAACAGTCTGCCCTTGCCGCAACGCGGACAGGCGCAGGCGAGACCGGCGGCGATGGCGCCGGATAACGTGGTGATTTGGTTGGCGGTCATATCCCTAAATTTAATTATCCGCCCGTCCCCGCGAAAGCGGGGAGGCAGTGCACTGTGACGGAAGCCGGATACCCGCTTACGCGGCAATGAGCGGTGATGAACCGCCAGCGTTACCCGGGATGCGGTCCGCCGCCCCACACGTAGATGCAGGCAAACAAGAACAGCCACACCACGTCGACGAAATGCCAATACCAGGCGGCGAATTCGAAGCCGAGATGCTGCGTCGGCGTGAATTGCCCGGCGAGCGCGCGCAATAGGCAGACGATGAGAAAGATCGACCCGATGATGACATGGGCGCCATGGAATCCGGTCGCCATGAAAAACGTCGCGCCGTAGATGTTGCCGGAGTAGTGGAAAGCGGCGTGGGCATATTCCCAAGCCTGCACGCAGGTGAAGCTCAGACCGAGCGCAACGGTCAAGACCAGACCCTGGATCAGTCCTTTGCGATCGTTCTCCAAAAGCGCGTGATGGGCCCAAGTTACCGTCGTGCCCGAAGTGAGCAGAATCAGGGTGTTGAGCAGCGGAAAGTGCCAGGGATCGAAGGTCTCGACACCCTTGGGCGGCCATACGCCGCCGGTATAGGCGATGCGCGCCAGGTCCTGAACCTGGTCCGGAAACAGCGCGGTGTTGAAATAGGCCCAGAACCAGGCGACGAAGAACATCACCTCGGAGGCGATGAACAGGATCATGCCGTAGCGATGCGAAATCTGCACGACGCGGGTGTGATCGTGCTCCACTTCGGCTTCATAGATGACGTCACGCCACCAGCCGATCATGGTATAGGCGATGCCGATCACGCCGGCGCCGAGGATGACCGGTGCGTAGTCCACCGAATGATGCATCCATAGAATCAAGCCGACGGCGGTGACGAACGCCGCGGTGGCGCCGACCGCCGGCCACGGACTGGGATTGACCAGATGGTAGTCATGGTGTGGTTTGGCGTGGGCAGCATCGGCCATCGTCATTTTCTCCACCTTGGCGCCGGGCGGGCTCGCCGCCGGCGCCGTCATCGTTGTCCTACTCGATTTGCTTTTGCGCAGTCACGCCTTGCGCCACCGGCGCTTGGGGTTCGCGAACTGGATAGAAGGTGTACGACAGGGTGATGTCGGTCAACGTGTCTTGCTCGGCATCCTTGGCAAGCTTGGGATCGACGTAGAATACGACCGCCATGTCGCGTTTCTCGCCCGGTTTCAGCGTCTGCTGGGTAAAGCAGAAGCAGTTGACCTTCTCGAAGTAGATGCCGACGGTCGGTGGCGTGACGTTGTAGCCGGCCTGACCGACAGTGGTGCGGGCCGCCTCGTTTGTGACCGTGTAATAGACGGTGACCACCTCGCCGAGCTTGACGTCGACAGTGCGGCGCTCGGGCTCGAACAGCCAGGGCAGGCCGGAAGCGACGTTCGAATCGAAGCGCACCGTGATGGTGCGGCCGGGGACTTCCTCGCTCGGCGCCGACTTGGCGACTTGTGTCGTGCCGCCGAAGCCGGTGGTGCGGCAGAACCAGGAATAGAGCGGCACTGCGGCGTAGGCCACGCCGACCATCACGGCGACGAACACGCCGCAGGCAAACGCGACGGCCAGATCGCGGCGGCTGGCGCGCTGGGTACGCTGGGTATGCTGATCGGGGCGTCCTTGCATCGGCATGTTATCGGTGCGCATCACATCGGCCGGGTCGCCAGGTTGGAACCAAGCCGCACGATCGTCACCAGAAACACCACGATGACGAACGCCCCGAGCGCCAATGCGATGGCGATGGAGCGGGCGCGGCGTGC
>Ga0187784_10001956_pt1 | contig 16433 bp, 14 predicted proteins | sample 1015_SJ02_MP15_2_FD_132964 | JGI IMG/M metagenome (GOLD analysis project Ga0187784, IMG submission 132964) | Tropical peat soil microbial communities from peatlands in Department of Meta, Colombia - 1015_SJ02_MP15_20_MG | ecosystem: Environmental > Terrestrial > Soil > Wetlands > Peat | place...
ACGGCGGCGCGCCGCTTGATGCAGATGCGCATCGCGGATTTTCTGGTCAAGCCGGTGCCGCCGGTCGAGCTGGTGCGCGCTTGCGCCCGCGTCGCCAAGGAAGCGAACAGGCAAGCGAACAGGCAAGCGAACCAAGCGCCGGCCGGCGCCGAAGCCACCGAAGCCGAAATCTTCACTTTCCTGCCCGCGGTCGGCGGCGCCGGCGTCACTACGCTGGCGGTGCAGACCGCGATGCTGCTGCTCAACAGCGGCACGCGCGGCAAGACTTCGACCTGTCTGGTCGACCTCGATTTCCAGCACGGCGCCTGCGCCGACTATCTCGACATCGAGCCGCGGCTGAATTTGAGCGAGATCGAGCCGCGCCCGGAGCGGCTCGACCGCCAATTGCTCGAAGTCATGCTGGCGCATCACGGCTCCGGCCTCGCCGTGGTCGCGGCGCCCAATTGCCCGGCGGAAATGCGCTCGTTCGATCCCGACGTGGTGACGCGGCTGCTCGACCTGGTGTCGTCGCATTTCGACTATGTCGTGTTCGACATGCCGCGCACCTGGTTCTGCTGGACCGACAGCGTGCTGCTCGGCTCCAACAAACTGTTCATCGTCAGCGAGACCACCGTGCCGGCCTTGCGCCACGCCAAGCAGCTGGTCGACGCCATCCGCGAGCGGCTCGACGACGGCCCGAAACCGCAAGTCATCGTCAACCGCTTCGAGCAGCGGCTGTTCGCGCCCGGCTTGCGGCGCGGCGACGTCGCGGCGGCGATCGGCGACGCGCTCGCCGCCTGCATTCCCAACAATTATCCGCTGGTGCGCGAGGCGATCGACCGCGGCGTGCCGCTCGACGAGGTCAAGCCCGGCAACAAGATCACGCTGGCGCTGAAAAAACTCATCCTGCCGCAGGCCAAGCCGGCCAAGGACGGCGCCCGGCTGACCGGCAGATTCAAGCTGTCCTGGGCGCGGTCGTAATGGGTGCGGGCGTGGCGGTTAGGTTGGGCTTAGCTTGGTTTCCCGGGCGCAGCGCAGCGCGGAGCGGTGCACTGCAGACCCGGGATCGTCGCGAGCGCCGAGTTGATCCCGGATCAGCGGTGCAGCGTTTCACGCTGCACCGCGTCCGGGAAACGGCGGCTTAGTCATGGCCGGCCGCTTCTCGACCCATCGCGTCGCGGCGCCGGACTTGGTCCCGGCGGCCGACGAAAGCGCGCCCGACGGCGCGCCGGCGTTGCCGGAGGCCGCGCCGGAACCGGCGCCCGCCAATCCACTGCTGACCGAGAAGCTCCTTGACGCCAAGGTGCGGCTGCACCGCCGGCTCATCGAGGAGATCAATCTGTCGGCGCTGGAGAAGATGCCCGACGAGGAAATCCACGGCCATATTCAAAATCTGGTGTCGCAATACGTGGTCGCCGAGCGGCTGGCGCTCAACACCCAGGAGCTCAACGATTTCGTCCTGGAAATCCTCGACGAGATGACCGGGCTCGGTCCGCTCGAGCCGCTGCTCAAGGACGCAACCGTCAACGACATTCTGATCAACGGCCATGAATGCGTCTATGTCGAGCGCGCCGGCGTCTTGGAGCCGACCGGGGTGCGGTTCAAGGACGAAGCGCACCTTTTGCGCATCATCAACAAGATCGTCTCCGCGGTCGGCCGCCGCGTCGACGAATCGCATCCGATGTGCGACGCCCGCCTCGCCGACGGCTCGCGCGTCAACGTCGCGGTGCGGCCGGTGGCGATCGACGGCCCGCTGATGTCGATCCGCAAATTCTCCAAGAAGCCGTACAACCTCAACAAGCTGGTCGAAGTCGGCGCGCTGCGGCCGCAAATGGCCGAGCTGTTGGCGGCCGCGGTCAAGGCCCGGGTGACGCTGATCGTCTCCGGCGGCACCGGCTCCGGCAAGACCACCATGCTCAACGCGCTCTCCGCCTTCATTTCCGAGCGTGAGCGCCTGCTCACCATCGAAGACGCCGCCGAGCTGCAATTGCAGCAGCCCCATGTCGGCCGCATGGAGACCCGGCCGCCGTCGATCGAGGGCAAGGGCGAGATCCGCCAGCGCGATCTGGTCAAGAATGCGCTGCGCATGCGGCCCGACCGCGTCATTCTCGGCGAGTGCCGCGGCGAGGAGGCCTTCGACATGCTGCAGGCCATGAACACCGGCCACGAAGGCTCGATGTCGACCGTTCACGCCAACAGCCCGCGCGACGCGCTGTCGCGGCTCGAGCAGATGATCGGCATGGCCGGGCTGCCGATGACGGTGGCCTCGATCCGCGGCCAGATCGCCGCCGCCATCCGCGTCATCGTGCAGCTGTCGCGATTGAGCGACGGCCGGCGCCGGGTCATGAGCATCGCCGAGATCACCGGGCTGGAAGGCGACATCATCCAGATGCAGGAAATCTACAAATTCGTGCGCACCGGCACCGCCCCCGACGGCGCCGTGGTCGGCCATTTTCAGGCCACCGGCGTGCGCCCGCGCTTCCTCGCCGATCTCGCCGCCATGGGCATCAAGATTCCCGGCGCCTATTTCGATCCGTCGCAGCCGCTGTGAGCAAGAGGCGGATGATTATGAATTCGTCATTGCGAGCGAAGCGAAGCAATCCAGCGGCTCTCTCTGGATTGCTTCGTCGCGGAGCCTGTCATCGGGCCGCGCGACTTCGCGCGGGCCGGTTGGCTTCTCGCAATGACGATCTTGAACGCAGAATCCCATGCTGTTCGATTTGAACCCGATCTATCTGGTCTGGCTGTTCGTCGCGCTGGCGGCCGGGCTCACCGTCGAAGCGGTCTATCTGACCTGTTTTTCCGCGGCATCCTATCGCAGCCGCATCAACCGGCGGCTGCGTATCGCCAAGGATCGCGCCGATCGTGAAAGCGTGCTGATCGAGCTGCGCCGCGAGCGCGGGCTCACCGCCGGCGGCGACTACCGGCTCGGGCTTGTCGCGCTCAACCGGCTGATTCTGCAATCCGGCCTCACGCTGGGGCTGACCCGGCTGTTCGTCATCTTCGGCATGGTCAGCGCCGTGGCCTTTGCCGCCGCCGTCGTGGTCCGCGGCAGCATTGTCGAGGGGTTGCTGGCGGCGGCGTTCTGCGCCACCGCCTTGCCCTATCTGGCGCTCACCTTTCTGCGCGGCCGCCGGCAGAAGAAATTCGCCGCGCAGTTTCCCGACGCGCTCGACATCATCGTGCGCAGTCTGCGCGCCGGCCATCCGGTGCCAATCGCGATTACCATGGTCGGGCGCGAAATGGCCGACCCGATCGGCAGCGAATTCGGCGTGGTCGCCGACGAGATCACCTACGGCGCCGATCTCGAAACCGCGATGCGCAATCTCTACAGCCGGCTCGGCTCCGACGATCTGCCGCTGTTCGTTACCGCGGTCGCCATTCAGGGCTCGACCGGCGGCAATCTCGGCGAAATTCTGGAGAACCTCTCGTCCGTCATCCGCCAGCGTTTCAAGATGCGGCGCAAGATTCACGCGCTCGCAGCCGAGGGCCGCGTCTCGGCGTTCATTCTCTCGGGGCTGCCGATCGGCATGTTCGTCGTCATCCAGTTCATCGCGCCGGACTTCTACGCCTCGGTCTGGCAGGAGCACCTGACGCGATTGTTGCTGATGGGAGCCGCCGGCTGGATGAGTCTGGGCAATCTGATCATGTTCAAGATGGTCAATTTCAAGATTTGAATCTGTTCCCTCCCCCCTTGCGGGGGAGGGTAGGGAGGGGGGTAGCGAAGGCAGTGCGATGACGTCGAAATACAAATCGTCATTCCGGGGCGCGGGCTTTAGCCCGCGAGCCCGCAATCCATATTCGCCGACCGGTGATTATGGATTCCGGACTCGCCGCTGCGCGGCGATCCGGAATGACGGCGAACGAGGCCAGCAATGACCCCCGCCGACACCCTGGCCGCGTTCGGCGACAATGCGCCGTTGATGCTGAGCGTGCTGATCTTCCTCGCCGCCGGCACGCTCGCCTTTGCGGTGATGATCGGCGTGCGCGCGCGCGAGGCGGTGCGCCGGCGCGCCGTGCGCGTCGGGCTCGACGACAGCGCGCCCGGCGGCCGCCGCGCGCTGCGCTTTTCCGGATTGAAAGCGGCGCACAAGCTCGTCGACTACGCCGCCAAGCATTATGCCTCGCTCGATTCCGGCGACGTCAAGATCCTGCGCCGCCGCCTCATCGAGGCCGGCGTCTACGATCCGCACGGGGCGGCCTATTTCTTCATCGCCCGCATCGCGCTGGCGCTGGGTGTCGCCGCCGGCGCCTTCTTCGCGCTGCCGCTGTTCGGTTTTGCCGCCACCGCGTCGTTCTGGCTGTTCGTCGTCGCCGGCGGCGTGTTCGGCTATCTGGTGCCGAGCCTCTATCTCGACCGCCGCATCAAAACGCGGCGGCTCGAGCACCAGGCCGGCTTTCCCGATTTCATGGATCTGTTGGTGGTCTGCGCCGACGCCGGCTTGAGCATGGAGGCCGCGCTCGACCGCGTCGGCCGCGAGCTCGGCGTGTCCTACCCGTCGCTCGCCGCCAATATCCACATGGCCAATCTCGAAATCCGCGCCGGCCGCACCATGACCGACGCGCTCGAGCATCTCGGCGACCGGCTCGGCCTGGAAGAGGCGCGGTCCTTCGCCACGCTCATTCAGCAGTCCGACGAGCTCGGCTCCTCGATCGGCGACGCGCTGCGCGTCTATTCCGACGACATGCGCCACAAGCGGCTGTCGCGCGCCGAGGAGAAGGCCTACAGCCTCCCCGCCCGGCTGGCGGTGCCGATGATGCTGTGCATCTTCCCGGTGCTGTTCATTGTCATTCTCTGCCCGGTGATCGTGCGCGTGGCGACCGGGAACTGGTGACAGGTTCCTCCGCCGCCGCGACCTGAGACGGAGCGGGGAGGGGCCAGGGTCGAGCCCTTGCGAAACCCATCGCTTATCCGCGCCGTCCATGATGGTCGCGTCGCTCAGCCCATCCTGCGCATTTGCAAGCGAAGGGCGGTGGCGGGGGCGCTCGCGTGACGATTGTGCCGGGCCGCACAAAGCGGCCGGTTTGCCGCCCCTTCCGCCATCGAAGCATTCCTTAACCAAGCTCGCCTAGCCTTGCCGCCTGCGGTGGGGTCCGCCCGGCGGCGGAGCGGGTAATGCGTAGCGGCAATGCGTGGGTCCTGATCTTCGTGGCGGCGGCCCTGATCGGGCTTGCCGGCTGCTCGACCTCGAGCAAGCTCGGCGATACCGCGGCAAGCCCGGCGGCGGATGGCACCGCGCCGCCCGGCGACGGCGGCGCAGCCGCCGACGCCACCGGCTCGATCGTCGCGCCGCCGGCCGAGCCGGGCCCGAGCGGCGAGCCGGTCGCGCCGTTGTCCAAACCGGGCCTCCTCGGCGACGATCCCAACGACGACGTGCAGCTCGGCAAGAAATATTTCCGCAGCAACAATTTCGGGCTGGCCGAAAAAAGCTTCCGCAGCGCGGTGGAGAAGCATCCGAACGACGCCGAAGCCTGGGTCGGGCTCGCCGCCGCCTACGACCGGCTGCGCCGCTTCGACCTCGCCGACCGCGCTTACGCGCAGGCCGAGCGCCTGATCGGCCACACCGTCGAGCTGCTCAACGACGAGGGCTTCTCCTACATGCTGCGCGGCGATTACGCCCGCGCCCACAAGCTGCTCGCGCAGGCCCAGGCCAAGGACCCCGCCAACCCTTACGTCGCCGCCAATCTCAAATTGCTCGACGACGCCGCCCAAGACCGCAAGGCCGTGCAGTAAATATTGCCTCCCCCCCTTGCGGGAGGGGGTCGCGCCCTTGCGCGCGTCCGAGTGCAAGCTTGCGGGGGAGGGCTAGGGAAGGGTGCGTCATTGCGACCGCACCCGGGGCCTAGCTCATCGTCGCGCTTTCGTCGCAAGCGAATCATCGAGGATTGCGCAGGCCCGTTGGCTCCATCCGGACTGCTTGCTAGCGTGGCGGGCGGGGGAGAACCGGACGTGCCAATTATCGCGATCTTCAACGGCATCATCATTCAGATGTTCTTTGAAGATCACGCGCCGCCGCATATCCATGCGCTCTATTCCGGCGCGAAAGCCGCGGCAGGCAAAATTGGTAAAAGGCTGGGTGAAGCTGAGAAATGAGAATTGATGGAGAACTGGCGACGTGCGCAAACCGACGGCCGCTGCTTCCGGATCGCAGGCCCCGATGATTGACGTTGTCGCGGTGAAGCCGCTGGGCGGCTTTCGGCTGCGCGTTGCATTTTCCGATGGTTCGGCTGGAGTGCACGATTTCTCCGCGACTGTCGCGCGCAACGGCGAAATGGTGCGCCCGCTTAAGGACCCTGCATTCTTCGCCAAGGTCTTCGTGGAGCTCGGCGCGCTCAGCTGGCCGAACGGCTTCGATCTCGATCCGATTGCGCTGCACGATCGCATGGTGGCGGCCGGCGAACTCCACCGCGCGGCGGCGGAATAGCTGAGTTCACGCGCTCTGTTTTCGAACGTTGCCGCCGCGAAGCGGCGGAATGATTTCGGGACGGCGGTCGCGCGCGGCGCGCCAACCCGTCATGCCCGCGCTCGTCGCGCGGGCAGCCACGACTTTTGACCGGCGCGCCCAAGATATCCCCGCACGCGGGGAGAGGGATAAAAAAGGGCAGTCTCAGTCACAGAGACGTGATCTTGACATTTGTCGCTGATATAGATACATGCTGGCTCATCCCGCTCATCAGGACACCCTCGGCCGAGGGTACTCTGTCAGGGTGGAGCGGGTGCGGTCCCGCGGGTAAGGCCATACACCGGCCCCCGGGCGGCGTCGGGCATCATGCCGGCCGGCATTACGACCGGCCTGTAAGGTGCATTACTGGACTGGGATAGGCGAAGGTGGGCAACACCCAGCAGTCTGTCGAACTGCCGCATGAGCGTGTCGGGCCGGATCATGTTTTGCGCATGATCTTGTCCGAAAACCGGAAAGACCACTTTTCGGGATCATGCGCCAGACCACGTCCCAGGAGGCGATTATCTGCCACTTGACAAAGCCCTTCCGGTTGTGCAATATGCTCCTACACCAAGCCCGTAGGGGGTAACCGCCATGCCAAACCGGCCCAAACCAGTTCCGCAAATGACGACGGCCCAATTTGAGGCCCGTTTTCCAGAGGGCGACGACGAAGCCTGCCTTCGGTACTTGATCGCCCGCCGCTGGCCGGAAGGCATCCATTGCCCGCGCTGTGGCAATGCGGGCCTCTACGATGCGTCGAGCTATAAGCCCTTCCATTGGCAGTGCCGCGCGTGCGCGAAGCAGGGCTACCGTTTCTCGGCCTTGGCGGGCACGATTTTTGAGAACACCAAGAAGCCGCTCCGCGACTGGTTCCGCGTCGCCCACTTCATGTTTTCGAGCAAGAAGGGCATGAGCGCCCTGCAAATTCAGCGGATGATGGGTTTCGGGTCTTACGAGACGGCCCACAGCATGTGCCACAAAATCCGCGCCGCGCTGATCGCCCCGGAGACAAAGCTTGGCGGCATCGTCGAAGTGGACGAAACGTGGGTCGGCGGCAAGGATCACAACCGCCACTGGAATAAGCGGCATCACGGCAAGGGCGGCGGCGCCGGTACCGGCAAGACGCCGATCATTGGCGCGGTCGAGCGGCAGGGCAACGTGATTGCCCGCGTGCTCGACCATGTGACTGCGCGCAACGTCGAAAAGTTCGTGCGCGAAGCGGTCTCCAACAAAGTGAGCCTCTTGGCGACGGACGAACACCAAGTTTATTGGGGCTTGGGCGAATATCCGCGTCAGTCCGTGAAGCACCGCAATGAGCAATACGTTGTCGGCGCTGTTCACACCAACACGATTGAAGGTTTCTGGTCGATCTTCAAACGCGGTGTGGTCGGCACCTTCCACAAGATGAGCACCAAATACATGCCGCTCTACGTTGCCGAGTTTCAGTTCCACTACAACAACCGCTTCAATCCCGACATGTTCGGAACGGCGATAGCAGGCTGCTGAGGCGTGGTCACTGGCATCCGTCTCAGTTGGAGACGAGCGACGCCAGCGAGACTGAACAGCTAGAGTTGCCATTTGATTCACCGCATCAAAATAGCAATAGCGAGTAGTATTGCCGCGAAAAGCAAAGCAATAGCGAGCCTTCTACGGCTACGGCGGATCAGATCGGCAAACGGCCCTTCGGCGCTAGGCCAAAGGAAGAAAGAGGCCCACCAAAGACTCGAAGAATTAGAACGATGGTCGGCAAGGGCAACGCTTCTAATCCTTTTTGGAATCGTCGTTGATATAGCTACGGTCCTGTACGTGCCCCACGAGCGGGCCGAAATAATCGGCGCTCTGATTGCGAACGGGCTAATCGGCGTCGGATTGATTATCGAATACATCGTCATCCTGCGCGCCATAACGGCTAGTGGAGAGGCGCAGCGGGAAGCCGACGAAAGAGTCGGAATCGCCGAGAAACAGGCCTCAGAGGCTAATGCTCGCGCCGCGGAAGCCGAGCTAAAGACCGAAATGTTGCGGGCAGAATTGGCGTGGCGCAGAATATCGAGGGAAGAAGCTGCCAAAATGACAGAAGTACTTGGCCGCGCAGACCTGCCAAAATTCGGACTGCGTATCTTCCATGTATCCGGTGATCCCGAGGCGCTTACCTTCTCGCAAGATATTGCCGATGTTTTTAGACGGAATGGGTGGCCTGTGCTGTTCGTGGCGACATCACAGACCCTCTCGCCGGGGGTGATGATCCCACTGTATGCGGCGCCCCACTTGGAAGCCTGCGGCGTTACGCGGATGGCCTTCCAGAACGCGAGCATAAACTTTGTGGGCGGATTTCCCGTGGACTCCGGTGGAATGATGATGGCTTCGGGGGACGACATCCCCGGTCCAGCCGCCGCCATATACGTAGGCTCAAGGCTACCGCCGAAACTAAGCCCGCCAGCGGCTACCCAAACGACCGCCGCCAATCCGTAAACCGCCAGCCTGTCACGCCAATCCCGTAAAGAGCGATTTGCCACCTTTGTCAAGTGGCAGATAATCGCCTCCCAGGAAGCCTGGCCTGACGCTGAGCCATTGCCGACGAAAGTCGCTTTGGTCAGAGCCGCGGTGGGACGCCGGCAGGTTGGCGGGCGCGCTTCGCCCGTCGCCGCGCCGTAACAGGTGCGGAGGTTTCGGCAACAGGCTTGCCGGTGTTCCGCTTCCTTTCGTTGGTAGCCCGGGTGAGCGCAGCGAAACCCGGGAGCAAGAGTCCCGGATTTCACTTCGTTCCATCCGGGCTACAGCGAAACGAAGGGAAGAAAAAACCAAAGCCTTCTTGCTCTCCCGGACCGGGGAGAGAAATTTTGACAGCCGGATTTGAACCAACTCGGGCGCAGATGCGCCGCGAGAAGGAGAAAGCTTGCACTGTTCCTCACCTCTCCCCTGGGGGAGAGGTCGAGCGGACGAAGTGAGCGAGGGTGAGGGGGATCGTACCTCGAAGGCTCGCTCCCCCTCACCCGCCTCGTTCGCGTTGCTCACTCGGCGGCCTCTCGCCCCAGGGGGGAGGCGAATTTTCTCCCCGCAACGGGGTCCCCGCCGCGCGAGCGCGGCGGGGTGCCCCTTGCGGGGCGGCAAGGAGCGGCGGCGGGAAAGCCTTGACCGCGTCACGTCGCGTCGCGATATGAGTTTCCAACCCGCCGGACAGCTCGCATGTTTCAATCGTTCAAGCACTTCGTCGCCGATTTTGTCGCCGGCGATAAACATCCCGGTGAGTTCGGCGACGACGATTACCGGCTCGCCGCGGCGGCGCTGCTCGTTCACGCCGCGACCGTCGACGGCGAAATGTCGCAGCGCGAGCGCGACAAATTGCGCGCCGTGCTCGAGCAGAGTTTTACGCTTGACGATCAGGCGACCGACGCGCTGATCGAGAAGGCCACCGCGGCCGAGCACGAAGCGGTCGATCTCTATCACTTCACGCAGCTGCTCAACCGCGCGCTCAACGAGGCCGGCCGCGCCCGCGTCGTCGAGATGATGTGGCAGATCGTCTTTGCCGACGGCAGGCGCGACGAGCTGGAGGACAATCTGTTGTGGCGCGCCGCCGACCTGCTCGGCGTGTCGCCGCGCGAGCGCATCGAATTGCGGCGCCGGGTCGGCGGCGAGGACGCATGAGGCCGGTGGCGCTGATCACCGGCGCGTCGGCCGGCATCGGCGCCGAATTGGCGCGGGTGTTTGCCGCGCACGGCCACGAAGTGGTGCTGCTGGCGCGCCGGGCGGACCGGCTCGCCGCGCTTGCCGCCGAGATCGCGGCCGCCGGCGCGCCGCCGCCGACCGTGCTCGCCGCCGATCTCGAGCGGCGCGACGCGGCGGCGCAGGTTGCGGCGGAATTGGCGGCGCGCGGGCTCGAGCCCGCCTTCGTGGTCAACAATGCCGGTTTCGGCTTGAGCGGGCCCGCCGCCGCGCTCAGCCGCGCCGAGCAGCTCGCCATGATCGACCTCAATGTGCGGGCGCTGACCGAGCTGTCGCTGAGCTTCACCGAGGCGCTGGCGCGCCACCGCGGCGGCATCCTCAACGTCGCCTCGGTGGCCGCGTTCCTGCCTGGCCCGGGCATGGCGGTCTATTACGCCACCAAGGCCTATGTGCTGTCGTTCAGCGAGGCGTTGCATCGCGAATTGGCGGATCGCGGCATCCGGGTCACCGCGCTGTGTCCCGGACCGGTGCCGACCGAATTCCAGGCCCGCTCCGGCATGAAGCTCAATCGCGCGGCGCGACGTTTGGCAATTCCGGCCGCGCGCGCGGCGCACATCGGCTATGACAGCCTGATGCGCGGCGAGCGCGTGGTGGTCGCCGGGCTCGGCAACCGGATCGGCGTTGTTCTGATGCGGTTTCTGCCGCGGTCGCTGTTGATGCGTTTGGTCGACCAGCGCAGCCGCATCGTGCGCGGCGATTGAGCGCCGGCGTCGGACATTCGATCGTCACTGCCCGGTAGCGAGCAGCTGCGCGAAATAAGCCACCGTCTCGGTATAGACCTCGGAGGAATTCCATTGCAGCAGCACCTGGAAATTGGCGCTGCCTTGGCCCCACGACTGGCCGCGCTGCCAACCGTAGCCCTTCAGATAGTTGGCGGTGGAGGCCAGCACGTCGGGCACGCTGTGGATGAGATCGCGCCGGCCGTTGCCGTCGTAATCGACGGCGAATTTCAAATACGACGACGGCAGGAACTGGGTCTGGCCGATCTCGCCGGCCCAGGCGCCGCGCATATCGGCCGGTGTCATGTCGCCGCGGTCGACGATTTTGAGCGCGGCGATCAGCTCGGTACGGAATTTGTCCGGCCGGCGGCAATCGTAAGCCAGCGTCGCCAGCGAGCGGATGGTCGGAAAGCGGCCGTTGTCGGCGCCGAAGTCGGTCTCCAGTCCCCAGATGGCGACGATCACCGCACCGGGCACGCCGTATTGGGCTTCGATGCGGCTCAACACCGGCCCGTATTGGGCATAGAGCCGGCGCGCGCGCGCCAGCCGCGGCGGCACCATGCGGCCGGAAAATTCGGCAAAGCTCTGGCGGAAAACGCCCTGGGCATGATCGCGGGCGATGATGGTCGGGTCGTAGGCCACCCCGGCGAGCGCCGATTGGATCGCGCGCTGCGAGATGCCGGCGGTCGCGGCCTCGGTCTTGACGCCGGCCAGCCAGGCGGCGAAGTCGCCGCCGCAAGGCGCGGCGGCAGCCGCCGGCGCGGCGCCCAGCACGACGAGGCACAAACCCAGAAATGTCGGCAGCCGCATGCCAGGTCCCCTCTGCCGCCCCCGGAAGAATCGCCGCATCATGCGCAGCGTCGGCGCCGCTGCCAAGGTCACGGTGGCGCGTCGTGATAGCTGTCGGCAGGGCCGGGCTTGTCCCGTCAACTTCGGCGCGGCAGCCTACGCTGGCTGCGCCGCGGGTCCGAGATTGGCCTGCCGAGCCGAAGCTGGCGCAGCCAGCGCAGGCTGGTGGAGCCGAGGGGATTTGAACCCCTGACCTCCGCAGTGCGATTGCGGCGCTCTCCCAACTGAGCTACGGCCCCGCCGCAGGCGCAACCGCGCGCAATGGCGCGATTTTGGCGAGTGGCGGGCATTTAGGGCCGTCGCCCCACAGTGTCAAGGATCGCCGGCCGTATCGCGCAGCGGCAGCCAAGCTTCGACTTGTTCGCGCGCGCGCAGTTCGCTAGTTTGCCGCGGTCATTTTCAGCGAAACCGGCCATGCTCGCACTTCTCGACGTGATTGAAATAGCGCTCACGCTTTATCTGTACATCGTGATCGCAATGGCGATTTTCTCCTGGCTCGTCGCCTTCAACGTGGTCAACACGCGCAACCACGTGGTCGCCATGATCGGCGATTTTCTTTACCGCATCACCGATCCGGCGCTGCGTCCGATCCGCAACGTGCTGCCCAATCTCGGCGGCATCGATATTTCTCCGGTGATCCTCTTTCTGATCATCATATTCATTCAAAAGCTGATCGATTATAATATCAAACCGTACGTCTACTGACCTTGCCGGCCCGGAGCATTGACGGCAAAACGATCGCCGCCGGTCGCGCGCCTTGGACGGCGACGGCGGGCGGCGTACGCGTCGATGTCCGCCTCACGCCGCGTGGCGGCCGTGACGCCATCGACGGCGTTGAAGTTTTCGCCGACGGTCGCGTTATGTTGAAGGTGCGAGTGCGGGCGGCGCCGTTCGAAGGGGCGGCCAATGACGCGCTGTGCCGGCTCCTTGCCGGGGCGCTCGGTATCGCGCCGGGCTGCGTGACGGTCGTGGCCGGAACCACGGCGCGCGCCAAGCGGGTTGCAATCGCGGGCGACAGCGCGGCGCTGCTCGCGGCATTGCAACGGATCGCGAAGGCCGCTTCATGAGCGCCCGGATCATCGACGGTAAGGCGATCGCCGCCGAATTGCGCGCCGCGGTCAAGGCCGCAACGCAGCGACTGACGAGCGCGCACGGCATCGTGCCGGGGCTTGCGGTCGTGCTGGTCGGCGACAACGCCGCGAGCAAAAGCTACGTCACCAGCAAGTCGCGCGCGCTGCACGAGGTCGGCATGCGGCCGCTCGACTATCATCTGCCGGCGGCGACCGGCGAAGCCGAGCTGTTGGCGCTGGTCAAGGCGCTCAACGACGATGCCGCCGTCAACGGCATCTTGGTGCAATTGCCGCTGCCGCCGCAGATCAGTCCCGCGCGGATCCTCAACGGTATCGATCCGGACAAGGACGTCGACGGATTTCATCCGCTCAACGCCGGCCGGCTGATGACGGGCTTGCCGGCGCTCACGCCGTGCACGCCGGTTGCCTGCATTAAGCTGATCAAGACGGTGCATGCGTCGCTGGACGGCCTCGATACCTTGATGGTCGGCCGTTCGCACATCGTCGGTCAGCCGCTGGTGCAACTGCTGCTGCGGGAAAACGCGACCGTCACCATCGCGCATAGCCACACCCGGCAGCTGCCGGAACTGTGCCGCCGGGCCGAGCTGTTATGCGTCGCCATCGGCCGCGCCGAGTGTATTCGCGGCGACTGGATCAGGCCGGGCGCGACCGTGATCGACGTCGGCATCAACCGCGTCGCCGCCGGCGGCGGATCGCGCATCGTCGGCGACGTGAATTTCGCGGAAGCCGTCGAGGTGGCCGGCGCCATCACGCCGGTGCCCGGCGGAGTGGGGCCGATGACCATCGTTTGTCTGTTGGTCAATACGCTGCGCGCGGCCTGTGCGCAGGCCGGGTTGCCGCCGCCGGATGTCTGATGACAGATGCCGGATGTCAGATGCCGGATGTCAGACGACGGAGGTCAGAAGTGCGCCAGCTCCGTCATCCGACCTCTGACCTCAGTTATTCCAGCCGAAAGCGACCTTATCGAGCACGCGGGTGCCGAATTTCTCGGAACTGCGGGCCACCGCCTTGCCGCCGAGCGCGCGGTAGAAATCGACGGCGGTTTCGTTTTCCGACAGCGCCCACACGATCAGCGATTTGAGCGCGCTCTGCGCCAGATCGCGGCGTGCGGCGGCGAACAGCCGGCGACCGAACCCGAGCCCTTGGAATTCCGGGCGCAGATAGAGTTCGTAGATCTCGCCGTCGTAATAGAGGCTGCGCGCCCGGTTGCGACCGTAATTGGCATAGCCGGCGATCTTGTCGCCGAACTGCAATAGCGCGATGCGGCTGCCTTTGCGGATGGCGGAATCCCACCACGCCGGACCGCGGCGGTTGACGAGTTTTTGCAGTTCCGCGCCGGGAATGATGCCCTGATAGGCCGTCCGCCACGCTTCGTCGTGCACTTCGGCGACCGCCTCGGCATCGCTGGCGCGCGCGCGACGGATTTCGATCAGGACGGTGCTCATGATGCCCTGCTCACGATGCGATTCCTGGCGCGCTCCGCTTCCGATCCCGGCGGACGATCAAAGCAAGCGGTTGCGCGTGCTTCAAGGACCGCGATTCAGCTTCGGTTAACCATACGGATTATAGGGGCAAAAACGCCGGCCACGCCACAATTGCGCACAAGAAAATCGCGCATCGGCGTGCAATCCCGGCGCGCTGTTGCAACGGCGACACGGTTTCGCGATTTTTGCGCGCCGCTGCCGCAAAGCCGTCCCGATTTGTGACAAGATGGCCGTCGTATTTCGGGGCTGAGCCAAACAGGCCCGCGCGAAGTCGCGCGCGGCCCGATGATGGGCTCCGCGGCGAGCGGGCGATCCGCCGCCTAGACGCGCTCGGCTTCCTTGCGCCGCTCGTCGCGCTTGCGCTCGACCGGATCCAACAGCCTCTTGCGCAGCCGGATGGATTTTGGCGTGACTTCGACGAACTCGTCGTCTTCGATATAGGCGAGCGCCTTTTCCAGGGTCATGCGAATCGGCGGGGTGAGCCTGATCGCATCGTCCTTGGCGTGAGTTCGGATATTGGTGAGTTTCTTGCCCTTGAGCACGTTGACTTCGAGGTCATTGCCGCGCGTGTGCTCGCCGACGATCATGCCGCGATAGACCTTGCAGCCCGGCTCGATCATCATCGGCCCGCGGTCTTCCAGATTCCACATCGCGTAGGCGACCGCCTCGCCCTGGTCGGTCGAGATCAAGACGCCGTTGCGCCGGCCGACGATCTCGCCGCGATGCGCCCCATAGGCGTGGAACAGCCGGTTCATCACCGCGGTGCCGCGCGTGTCGGTCAGAAGCTCGCCGTGATAACCGATCAGCCCACGGGTCGGCGCGTAGAAAATAAGCCGCACGCGGCCGCCGCCGGACGGGCGCATTTCGATCATCTCGCCCTTGCGCTCGGCGAGTTTCTGCACGACCACGCCGGCATGCTCCTCGTCGACGTCGATGACGACCTCCTCGATGGGTTCGAGAAGCTCGCCCGAGGGGGCGTGCTGGAACAGCACTTTCGGCCGCGATACCGACAGTTCGAAGCCCTCGCGCCGCATGGTTTCGATCAGGATGCCGAGCTGCAATTCGCCGCGGCCGGCGACTTCCATGGCATCCTTCTCGGTGGAGTCGGCGACCCGCAGCGCGACGTTACCCTCCGCTTCGCGCAGCAGGCGGTCGCGGATCACCCGGCTTTGCACCTTGTCGCCCTCGGTGCCGGCGAGCGGCGAATCGTTGATGCGGAAGGTCATGGCCAAGGTCGGCGGATCGATCGGCTGCGCCGGCAGCGGCTTCATCACCTCCGGCGCGCACAGCGTGTGCGAGACGAAGGCTTCCGGCAGTCCGGCGATGGCGACGATGTCGCCGGCAAAACCCTCGTCGATCGGCGCCCGCTCCAGGCCGCGAAACGCCAGCACTTTGGTGACGCGGCCTTCTTCGACCAGCGCGCCGTGGCGATCCAGTACCTTGACGGTCTGGTTGGGCTTGACTGAGCCCGAGGTGATGCGGCCGGTGACGATGCGGCCAAGATAGGGATTGGCCTCCAGAATCGTGCCCAGCATGCGGAATGGGCCGTCCTCGACGTGGGGCGGCGCGACATGGCGGATGACGAGATCGAACAGCGGCGCCATGCCGGCGTCCCGCGGGCCGGCCGGGTCGGCGGCCATCCAGCCCTGTTTGGCCGAGCCGTACAGAATCGGGAAATCGAGCTGCGCTTCGCTGGCATCGAGCGCCGCGAACAGATCGAACACTTCGTTGGCGACCTCGTTCGGCCGGGCGTCGGAGCGATCGACCTTGTTGACGACGACAATCGGCCGCAAACCGACTTGAAGCGCCTTGGACACCACGAACTTGGTTTGCGGCAGCGGCCCCTCGGCGGCGTCGACCAGAACCAGCGCGCCGTCCACCATGTTGAGGATGCGCTCGACTTCGCCACCGAAATCGGCGTGACCGGGCGTGTCGACGATATTGATGCGGGTGTCGCGCCAGATGAGCGAGGTCACTTTCGACAGGATGGTGATGCCGCGCTCGCGCTCGAGCTCGTTGGAGTCGAGCGCGCGCTCGGCGACCCGCTGGTTGTCGCGGAACGCGCCGGACTGCTGCAGGAGCCGGTCGACCAGGGTGGTTTTGCCGTGGTCGACGTGGGCGATGATGGCGATGTTGCGCAGATTCATG